>ENA-ORRQ01000916-ORRQ01000916.1-human-gut-metagenome-genome-assembly--contig:-NODE-916-length-25469-cov-3.222122_pt1 | contig 25469 bp, 18 predicted proteins | sample MGYA00242177_ERZ509138 | MGnify/ENA primary metagenome ERZ509138 (study PRJEB26280, sample SAMEA2338628) | human gut metagenome | biome: human gut; feature: human-associated habitat; material: faeces... | reverse complement strand
AGAGACCCACCATCGCTTTGTGTCCGCCGATAAATCCGATACCCAGCGTACCGCTGCGCAATGCATCACCCACCTGTTCATTCGGGTTCAGCTCACCGCCGCCTTTCCACACATTATTTCCCATCATGAACGGGAACTGACGTGCCAGGGCCGTACGCTGATACTGATAACGCTCGTAAAGCTGATCGGCTACAAGCACGGACATTTGGTGTACGGATTCGATGAAAATTTCTTTTGCCTTCTGTTCAATGGCATCCTTGTTGCGTTCATCCTCTATCAGGTTTTCCGCCTTGATGCGGGCTTCAATCGCCAGTCTCGGCATATTCAGCGTAGTGAATGAAAGATTGCCACGACCTAAAGAAGATTTTTCTCCTGCCACGTTTTCAAAGACACGGGTGCGACAACCCATCGTCGCCAATTCGTAGATGTAACGTTTCGGATCGTCCGCTCTCCATTTCTCGTTCTGATTGAAAGGTGCGTCGAGGAACATGAAGTTCGGGAACAATGCTTTCGCCGTAGTCTGGCAAGCCTTCAACAGCAAGTCGAAGTTGGGAGCCTCGTAACGGTCGGTCATTGCCTCTTCGGTATTTTCCGCTTTCATTGCTTTCTCAAAGTCTTTTTCCGAGTAAGAAACTCCGTCTTTCACCTTGAAAATCTGGATCGGGAATACAGGCACCTCACCTCTTGTACCCAATCCTTCAATGGTAGCTTTCAGCAATTCTTCGATCACCATGCGGCCTTCGGCAGAAGTGTCCGTACCGTAGTTGATGGAGCTGAATACCACCTGGTTGCCGCCGCGCGAGTGTATCGTGTTCATGTTGTGGATGAACGCTTCCATGGACTGATGCACGCGGGCTACGGTCTTGTTCACGGCATGCTGGATGATGCGCTGCTCGCCGGTGAGGCCGTCCAGCGGCTGTTGCAGGTAATCGGTGAGCTCTTTCCGGTAGAGATGTGAGTAATCCTCACCGTTCAGCTCTTCCAGGTTCTTTACTTCCTCGATGAAGCTGTTGCGCACGTAGGGAGCAAGGTAGAAGTCGAACGCGGGAATCGCCTGTCCGCCGTGCATTTCGTTCTGGGCGGTTTCCAATGAGATGCAGCCCAATATGCTGGCGGTTTCAATGCGTTTCGCAGGGCGCGACTCTCCGTGTCCGGCAGAGAAGCCGTATGTAAGGATGCGGTCCAGCGGGTGCTGTACGCAAGTCAGGCTCTTGGTGGGGTAATAATCCTTATCGTGGATGTGCAGATAGTTTTGGCTGACGGCATCCAGCACTTCTTCGCTCAGTAGATAGTCGTCAACGAAAGGTTTGGTGGTTTCGCTGGCAAACTTCATCATCATGCCCGCCGGGGTGTCGGCGTTCATATTGGCATTCTCGCGGGTGATGTCGTTGGATTTGATGTTGATGATTTCCAGAAACATATCGCGCGTTTTCGCCTTGCGGGCAATGCTGCGCTGGTTGCGGTAGGCAATGTATTTCTGTGCTACATCTTTACGGCTGCTCTTCATCAGTTCCATTTCCACCAGGTCCTGAATGGCTTCCACCGTCATCTGGGCATCGCCCTTAAAGGAGATGTGGTCGGTGATCTGGCGTATCAGTTGCATGTCTTCTCCCTTGTCCGTATGGAGCATGGCCTTGCGGATGGCAGTTACTATTTTCTCTTCATTGAAGCCGACGATGCGCCCGTCACGCTTGAGTACCGTTTGTATCATGTTGATTGTATTTTTAGATTTTACAAATAGGAGTTAATTGCGAAACAAAGGTATGATAGTTTTCTGTAAGTTTTCTGTTTTGGAAAACTTTTGTTGGATTAAAAATGGTTAATGTATTGATAATCAAATATGCTTTGTTGTAAAATGGAAAACTTTATAGAATTTGATGCTTTTACAATTGTATCTTATTGATAATTATGAGATAATATATCTGTCAATCTATTTCAAAATGACAGATGAGAAATAGGGATTTTATTTGTTGTTTTCTTAAATACTTTGGTTATATTTGCTTCTCTTTGTTCTTTGTATGAATAGGGTAAAGACTTGAATTTCTAACTATTATCAGTTAAAAGAAAAGTGAATATGGGAAAACTGTTTCCACCTTTTAAGGTCGATATTGCGGGAGCATTATGTGTGCCTTTTACGTTGCGGGATGCAAGAAACCGATATCAGCACGGGCAAATCAGCCTGTCGGCATTGCGTGCCATTGAAAATAAGGAAATATGCAAATTAATGGAGCGATTGAAGCTGGAAGGTATAGAGGTTGTGACAGATGGCGGATTTCGGAGTTATGACTTTTTGGAAGGCTGGGAAGGTATCCGTTGCAGAAACAATGCTGATTCTTCATTGGAAAAGAAGCTGGAAGTGACCGGCAGAATCGGTTTGCTTCATCACCCTATCCTTGAAGATTTTGTTTTTCTGCTAAAGAATACCGCGGAAAATGTATTGCCAAAGCAGCATATACCGTCGCCCGGCAAAATGTTGATGAGGATTCTTCGTGAAACGGAAGCGGGGTGCTTGAAGTCGGTTTATCCGGATTTGAACATACTGTTGGATGATTTGGCTGTCGCTTATAAGAAGTTGTTGGAAGGGTTGTATGAGGCGGGGTGCCGTTATGTACAGTTCGAGGGAGTCAAATCCATGCTGACCGATGAAGCTGCCCGTCTTAACAACCGGGTACTGCGCGAGCGTCCCGAAGGATTGTTTGTAGCGTTTCATGCCGCAACGGATATGTTGATACGGTTGCACGGGGCGGATGCTTACTTCTTGAATTACGATTGTGGAATTTGCGACCGTAGCCGTCTGCTGTGGTTTGTGCATGAACGGGAAGCTGTGTTTGGCTTCGTGCTTTCTTATTACCCCGATGAGGAAGAACTGGATGAATTGCAGGCCAAGATGGAAGAAGTGCTGAATTATATACCGATGAAACATTTGACGCTCTGTCTGCCCGATGCGGATAACCTTCTCAATCCTTCGGAAGAGGATGAGGTGAAACAGTGGAAGACTGTGAGGTTGGCTAAGGATATGGCAAACCGTATATTCTCAGTCTGAATGCACACGCTGTTCATCTGAGCATGTTATTATGACCGGTTGAGTATTTCAGTCTGCCGGTCTGCGTGGCCGCAAGCCAATTCTATGAAAATCAACGAATGTGTGTCAAAACTAAAATCCGCTTACTATTTGTTTCTTTTTTAGGCACGGATTACACGGAAAACACGGATTTCACAGATTTTCTTTATTCTTTTTCTGTGAAATCCGTGTTTTCCGTGTAATCCGTGCCTAAAAGAAATCGTCAAGTGTATTTTGACACATCTCCGTTGGTCTTATATTCTGCCGGCTTTCTTTGCTTATTTAAGAACCTCAGCCAATTTTTCTTGCAATTCTTCTCCGTGCAAGCCGCGTGCAAGGATGATTCCGTCACCGTCAATCAGTACAGTGTGAGGAATGCTGCTTACGGCATACAACTTGGCGCCTTCGCAGTTCCAGTATTTCAGGTCGGACATCTGCGGCCAGGTAATATTCAGTTTCTTGATAGCCTCTTTCCAGGAATCACCGCTCTGGTCTAAGGAAACGCCTACAATCTCGAAATTCTTGTTCTTGTATTTGGCGTATGCCTCTACCAGATTGGGCATTTCGCGACGGCACGGGCCACACCAGCTTGCCCAGAAGTCAACGAGCACTGTTTTGCCCTTGCCCACATAGTCGGACAGTTTTACCGTTTTTCCTTCGGGGGTCTGCATTTCAAAGTCCGTAAACTTCTGACCTACGGCAGTGGCTTTCATCTTTTCTACGTTCTCCTTGATGCGGATGATGGTTTCGTCGTTGTTGTATGCTGCGGGGATTTGCGACATCAGCGGATCGAGTTCTTCCACATCCATGTAATAATGGTTCTTCTTGAGCAGGAATACTCCCACTGCGTTATTGATGTTTTGTTTGATTCCCTCTTTGGCAGTGGCGATATATTGCTCTTCCAGATCATTCATCTGCTTGGCTTTGGCTTCGCGCTGTTCGTCTGTCAGGGCTGTGTCGGACATGGACTGGTAGATGGCGTTCATCTGTTGGTTCAGTTCGTTTTGCTTGTCCCGGATGCGTTGGTAAATATCATTGTTGGCTGTACCGGTGGCAGAGTCGCCTTCGCCGGAAGTCAGTTTGATGTTGATTGCTCCGTTTTCGAGGAAGAAGTCCATCAGCACACCTTCTTTCCCGGAGGGCTGGCACGTGATATAGCGGTTCACAGCACTGTCCTGCGTTCCTTTGAAGGTGAAGGTTCCGTTGGTGATGACTGCAGAATCGAGTTTTACGAGCTGGCGGCCTTCTGCGGTTTGCAGATAAACGGTATCGCCATCGGCAGCGCCTTCTACTGTTCCGGTTACGGTGTAACCTTTGTTTCCGCTGTTACAAGCTGCGAATACGGCAGCGGCAGCGAGCAGGTAAGTTAATTTTTTCATTGCTTTGTTCATTTAATAAATAAATAGTTGCAGCAAAGATAATAATAAAAAATCCTCACCGGCATAACCAATGAGGATTTTATGTTTTTTGTCCCTTTTTTACAAGGATAGCTCTGCTTTTTATTCAGCAGCAGCTTCTGCTGCGGGAGCTTCTTCAGCCGGAGCTTCGGTTGCTTCTTCTGCAGGTGCTTCAGCGGCAGCCTTAGCAGCTTCTTCTGCCGCTTTCTTTTCGGCCAGTGCCTTAGCTTTCACTTCATTTACTTTCTTTTCAGCTTCCAGACGTGCTTTGGCTTCAGCTTTCTTAGCTTCTTCTTCCTTAGCTTTCAGAGCAGCCAAACCGCTTTGTTTGTTGTTCTTCCAAGCTTCGAATTTAGCTTCTGCTTCTGCTTCTCCGAATGCGCCTTTTGCAACACCGCCCAAAAGATGTTTCTTCATGTAAACACCTTCACGAGAAAGGATATTACGTACAGTGTCACTTGGTTGTGCACCTTTCAGTACCCATGCCAATGCAGCGTCGAAATTCAAATCTACTGTAGCAGGATTGGTGTTAGGGTTGTAAGTACCAATCTTCTCAGTAAATTTACCATCACGTGGTGCTCTTGCGTCAGCGATTACGATGCTATAGAAAGCATAGCCTTTACGACCGCCGCGCTGCAATCTGATTTTTGTTGCCATTTTTTAATTTTTATTTTTTGAGGTTTGAATTAAATGCCGCCATCTCGTGACGGCCGTGCAAAGTTACTCATTTTTATCTTACCCGACATCATATAGAGAGTGCCAAGCCTAAGAATTAAGATAAATTAACTCAAGTTTCGCATATATACATTGTTGGGAGTTAAAAAGTAAGTCAACTCGTTTCGCGAGTGAGGCTAATGGGTAACAACTATTCGTCGCGCATTTGTTGCAGCAAGGTTTTCTGATGTTCAGAGAGGTTTGTCGGCAACGTCACGTTATAGGTTATAATCATGTCGCCCATGGTGCCATCGCCACGGTCGTAACCCTTGCCACGCAGACGCACCTTTGTGCCGTTCTGTGTTTCAGGTTTTACCTTAAGCTTTATCTTTGAGCCATTACCCATCTGTATTATGACATCTCCACCGAGCAAAGCCGTGTAGAGGTCAATGTTTACCGTGGCATTCATCTCGCCGGTATTGCGTCTGCTTGCCTTGCTGCGTGTGTTGGCCTGTGCGCCGCGCCCGAAGAGGTCTTGGAAGAAGCTTGAGAAGCCTCCTCCACCTGCTCCGAAGCTTGAAAAATCGAAGCCTTCGAATGGAGAGCCTTCTCCTCCACCCCATTGATACGACTGTCCTGCGCCGCCAGCACCGCCAAACGCCTGTCCCTCACGCCATCTCTCACCATACTGGTCATAGAGTTTACGTTTCTCAGGGTCGTTTATTACATCGTAAGCTTCGTTAAGAGCTTGAAATTTTGCCTTGGCCTTCGGATCGTTGGGATGAAGGTCAGGATGAAACTGCTTTGTGCGCTTCAGATAAGCCTTACGCACATCTTTTTGAGGTATATTTTTGTCTACGCCTAAAATTTTGTAGTAATCAATAAATGCCATAATCTTTGTCCTCCATTTTTATTAAGAACACAACAAAAGATGTGCCAAGCCTAAGGGAAAAGACAGAAAAGATGTCAGAGCAAGAAAAGATTTTCGCAAACAACTACACCTTATTATATATAAGAACCTTAACAGCTCTACACGATACCTATCTTACGCAGGTTGTCGAGATAAGCTTTGCGCTCACGCATGTATTCTCTCCATGACACATTCTCCAGCTGCTTGCGAACGTCAATGTCAAGATGCCACTCGCCCAGGCTGTCAAGGCGTTCCACAATAGAGCCAATGGTGATGTGCTCCAACGAGAGGGCAGGCTGATAGGTAGGCTCCGCGTCCTTACCCTCAGCCGAGTTTTCGCTCAACAAGCCAACGCTCACAAGGTTGTAAAGCAGATCTTGGGTTATGCGTATGGGTATGTCTGTCATCATCTTCAGATCAAGAGCTGTGTATGGCTTGCGTCCTTCAGCAAAACGATGACAGATGTGCGACATAAGGGTGACGCTGAGCAGCAGTTTGTAACGATGGCTGATCTTCGAGGTGTAGGTCATGAACGACAACTCGTCCATGTTCTGGTTGGTGTAACACAGCTCCACGCCAAAAAGACAGATTGTCCACGAGATCTGTACCCAAAGCATGAAGAGCGGAAGTGCGGCAAACGAGCCGTAGATGGCGTTGTAAGACGACAGAAAGATCTGGGCATGGATGTAGAACAGCTGCAACACCTGCATGGCAATGCCCGCAAGGATGCCCGGTATGACGACAACCGAGAACCGCACCTTGGTGTTTGGCATAAAGAGATAAAGGCCCATGAAGACCACCGACATGAGCACATAAGGCAGCACGTCAACCGTAACGCGCATGACAGAGCCAAGCACAATATAGTTGTTGGTCTGTCCCGCCAACGTTGCAACAACGATACTAACGCCCGACGTCACCACGATGACGATCGGCACAAGGAAAAGCATGGCAAGATAATCGGTCACAGCCCTATACACGCTACGAGGGTGCTTAACCTGCCATATAGAGTTGAACGTCTTTTCCACATTGGCCGTAAGCATTAGTACCGTGAAGAGCATGAACACCAAGCCGACCCCAAAGAACACGCCGCTCTTCGTATGGACGAGGTAAGAGTTGACAAACGCGATAATGGTGTCAGCGGCCTGTGGCTGGCTTGACAACGACTCTCTAAACCACAGCTCGATATATTTGTTATAGCCGAAGCCACGAGCAATGGCAAACACAACAGCAAAAATGGGGACAATGGCAAGCAAGGTGCTGTACGTAAGCGCCGAGGCCATATCTATGACGCGTCGAGTGGTAAAAAATTCGATAGAAATATACAGTTTCTTCAGCACCCCGACGGCAAAAAAGGCCAACGGCGACACCTCATCACGCTTAATGTGCCACATGTCGTGACGAAAGGAACCTATTATTTTTTTGATATTCATGATTTACGGATTCGTTTTTTTGTGTTATATAAGGAAAGGCATTAAAACAACTTCTCCTTGCGCCATAACGTTTGCACCAAGCAAGACAAATCATAACGTTTGCCCCGCGCAAGAAAAAAAGAGAGCAGCGCTCCTATAAGCCGGGTTCTGTCCCCGCCATCCTAAAAAAGACGACGGTGTCTGCCATTTATCTAGTCTATGAGTCGCCCCATAGCTCAAGCATTCTACCCTCCATTGTCACAAAGGTCGGACGGACAATCCTCAAACAATGGTTTACGCGAACTTGCGGCCTCCAGATGACACAGCCCACAGATCACCCTGTGACTGGTGGTCTCTTACACCACCTTCTCACCCTTACCCTCCTTTCGGCGGGCGGTTGTTTTCTTCTGCCATATCCTACTGTCACCAATAGCTTCTACTTTCGGAAGTGGAGCGTCCTGTGCCGCCCGGACTTTCCTCTTGCCACAAAAGACAAGCGGCAGACCGGAGCGCTGCTTTCTGACTGCAAAATTAATAAATTTAAACGAAAAACAGCGCATACAGACCTTTTTTTATTGTGCATAGGGGGCTTGACTGTTCACAACAGCACCTTTTTTTAAACAACAGCACCTTTTTTTAAACAGCAAGCACCTTTTTTAAACAATAAGCACCTTTTTTTATGTAAAAGACCCTTCGCCACCCCATTGGCAAACGAAAACATGTAAGCAAGCAATGGTAAATATATGAAAAATCGACACCAAAAGCAGCGATTAGAAAGCATTTTTCTAACTTATTCCTGCATATTATACCAAAAATGCATAATTAAGGGCTTCTTTGGGCAAAATCATGTTTATTATAGATTTTATTAAAAAGAAAATTACTATCTTTGCAAACACAAAACGTGCATTATGCATTTTTTGAGCCTTAAAGGCTGTTACACGGCAACAAGAGCAAAAGGGATACAGACAATAAAAGAATGTGTCTAAAAATCAGAATGCGTTTATTTTAATAAAAACAATGCATAGAAAGATGCAGATAAAGAGATGAATGTAGCAATAATAAAATATAACGCCGGAAATATCTACTCGGTAGTGAACGCCTTGCGACGTCTCGGCGTTGAACCCGTCGTCACAGATGATGCAGAGCTGATAAAGGCAGCCGACCATGTGCTGTTTCCTGGACAAGGAGAAGCCTCGTCCACGATGGCATATCTCAAAGAGCGCAATCTGGACAAGCTCATCCGCGATCTCAAGCAGCCTGTGCTTGGCATTTGTATAGGCCAACAACTGTTGTGCCGCCACTCTGAGGAAGGCGACACTCAATGTATAGGCATTTTCGACGCCGACGTAAAGCGGTTCTGCCCACAGCGTCATGAGGACAAGGTGCCTGCCATGGGATGGAACAACATCACCGACCTTCAGTCGCCGCTGTTCAAAGGCTTGCATGAAGGCGAATTTGTTTATTTCGTCCACAGCTTCTATGTGCCGGTGTGCCAGTTTACAGCAGCAAAGGCCTGCTACATTAATCCCTACAGCGCCGCCCTGCACAAAGACAATTTCTATACCGCACAGTTTCATCCGGAGAAGAGTGGAGCTGCGGGAGAAAAAATCATAAGAAATTTCCTTGAGATATGATAGAACTCATTCCAGCCATCGACATTATTGACGGCAAATGTGTGCGCCTTACCAAGGGCGACTACGATCAAAAGAAAATATACAGCGAGAGTCCGGCTGAGGTAGCACGCCGCTTTGAAGAGTTAGGATTTGAGCGTCTGCACGTTGTTGACCTTGACGGCGCCAAGTCGCACCACATCGTCAACACACAGGTGCTGACAGACATAGCGCAGGCAACAAACCTGACCATCGACTTCGGTGGCGGTCTAAAGACCGATGCCGACATAGAGACCGCGTTCAACAGCGGAGCACACATGGTGACCGTTGGAAGCATAGCTGTCAGCAACCCGCAGCTGTTTGCCTCATGGCTTAAGCGTTACGGCACCGAACGCATTATTCTCGGGGCCGACGTGCGCGACGGAAAGGTTGCCATAAACGGATGGAAAGAAGAGTCGGCAACCGACCTCTTCACCTTCCTCGACCATTATGTTGAGATGGGCGTAACCAAGGTTCTCTGCACAGACATCTCTAAAGACGGCACGTTGCAAGGCCCTGCCACAGAGCTCTACAAACAGATCATGGAGGCGCACCCCACCCTTCACCTCATAGCCAGCGGCGGCGTATCGTCTTTGAGCTTGACGAAGCCAGCATACCGGCGGTGGTCTTCGGCAAAGCCTTTTACGAGGGAAAGATCGACATGGAAAAGCTGAAGGACGCGAATGCCATTTAAGAGCACGCGTCAGCACAAACAAAAACAAAAAAAGTTTAAAGAGCGATGTATAAAGGACTGGCAAAGAGAATAATACCTTGCCTCGACGTCAAAGACGGCGTCACCGTAAAGGGCACCAACTTTGTTGACCTACGAAAGGCAGGAGACCCCGTGGAGCTGGGCAAGCGCTACAGCGAAGAAGGGGCAGACGAGCTGGTGTTTCTCGACATCACAGCCAGCTTTGAAGGACGAAAGACGTTCACAGAGATGGTTACACGGGTGGCGCGCGAGATAAACATTCCGTTCACCGTAGGCGGCGGCATAAACGCCATTGAGGATGTGGAGCGGCTGCTGGCGGCAGGAGCCGATAAGGTGAGCGTCAACTCGGCAGCCTTACACCGTCCGCAACTCATCAGCGAGATAACGCAACGCTTCGGATCACAGGTGTGTGTCTGCGCCATAGACGCCCGCCTCGACCCCGACGGTTGGCATTGCTACACCAAGGGAGGACGCGAGCGCAACGAGCGCATGTTGTTCGATTGGGCCAAAGAAGCCCAAGAGCGCGGCGCAGGCGAAATTCTCTTCACATCCATGGACCATGACGGCGTGAAGCAAGGCTACGCCAACGAAGCGTTGGCACAGCTGTCTGACAGTCTGTCCATCCCCATCATCGCGAGCGGAGGGGCAGGCACCATGGAGCATTTCAAAGACGCGTTCACCTGTGGCAAGGCCGACGCTGCCTTGGCTGCAAGCGTGTTCCACTTCGGACAAATACTCATTCCGCAACTTAAGTGCTACCTTGCCGACAACGGCATTAACGTGAGAATTTAGCCTTCACGGGCAAAGCGACACATAAGAACAAAGAAAAGAACAAAACGGTATATTATGAAAATCGACTTTGAGAAAATGGGCGGGCTGGTACCTGCCATCATCCAGGACGCCACAACAAAGAATGTCCTCATGTTAGGCTTCATGAACGAAGAAGCTTATAAAAAGACTGTCGAGACAAAGAAGGTTACGTTTTGGAGCCGCAGCCGCAACTGTCTTTGGACAAAGGGAGAGACATCTGGCCATTTCCTTAACCTGGTAAGCATACAGAACGACTGTGACAACGACACGCTGCTCATAAAGGTTCACCCCTCTGGACCAACATGCCATAAAGGCACCGACACCTGCTGGGGAGAGAGCAACGAGGCAAACCCGCTGCTTTTCCTTACAGAGCTTCAAGACTTTATAAACAAACGCCATGAAGAGATGCCTGAAGGCTCTTACACCACAAGCCTGTTCCGTGACGGACTGAACCGCATGGCACAGAAGGTGGGCGAAGAGGCGCTCGAAGCCGTCATTGAAGCCACCAACGGCACCAACGACCGTCTCATCTACGAGGCATCCGACATGTTCTACCACCTCATAGTGTTGCTCACCAGCAAGGGCCTTCGCATTGAGGACATTGCAAAAGAGCTACAGGTGCGCCACGACCCCAACTGGCACAAACATTAATGGGCGGCTTAAACAACACTTCATTTTTATAACAACGCATAGCATAATGTTGATAGACTATCAGAACGTAAATATCTACCAAGGTGAGGAACTGATTCTTAAAGATGTCAATTTCGACATCGATGAGGGACAGTTTGTCTACATCATAGGAAAAGTGGGGTCAGGAAAGAGTTCTCTGCTCAAGACCCTCTACTGTGAGCTGGACCTCTATCCCGACGAGGTGGGAAAGGCAGAGGTGCTCGGACGCGACCTCGCCTCCATAAAGCGTAAGCACATTCCTGCGCTGAGACGAGAGATGGGCATCATCTTCCAGGATTTCCAGTTGCTCCACGATCGCAACATCTACCGCAACCTCCAGTTCGTGCTCAAGTCGACAGGATGGAAGCAGAAAGAAGACATAAACAAGCGCATTGACGAGGTGCTTGACAAGGTGGGGCTTCTTGACAAGAAAGACAAGCGCCCACACGAACTCTCTGGTGGCGAGCAACAACGTGTGGCCATAGCCCGCGCGCTGCTCAACGAGCCGAAGGTGATAATTGCTGATGAGCCGACAGGAAACCTCGACCCCGAAACGGCATGCGCCATCGTGAGCCTGCTGCACGACATCACAGTCCAAGGCACGTCTGTCATCATGTCAACACATAACCTGCCCATGCTTGACAAATATCCAGGCATCGTGTTCAAATGCGAACACGGAGAGCTTGTGAAAGAAGAAAAGACAAGCACGAAAGACGAAAAGGCTGACCAGGACGGAAAGGTTGACCAGGACGGAAAGGCTGACCAGGACGGAAAGGCAGGTCAAGAGAACGATAAACATTAAGGAAACGTAAACATAAAGACAAACACAACGATATGAAAGTAATGAAATTTGGAGGCACCTCTGTAGGTTCACCCGACCGCATGAAGAACGTAGCCTCGCTGATTACAGAATCGGGCGACCCCACCTTCGTGGTGCTTTCTGCCATGTCAGGAACGACCAACTCGCTCATTGAGATTTCAAACTATCTCTACAAGAAGAATCCCGACGGAGCCAATGAGGTAATCAACACGTTGGAAAAGAAATATATGCAGCATGTGGAAGAGCTCTATTCCACAGACGAATATAAAGAAAAGACTCGCGAATTTCTGAGAGAAGAGTTCAAGTACATGCGTTCCTTCACCAAAGACATCTTCACCAGCTTCGAGGAGAAGAGCATCGTGGCACAGGGCGAGATCATGAGCACGAACATGGTGCTCAACTACCTTCAGGAACAAGGCATCAAGGCCACACTTCTCTCGGCTTTCGACTTCATGCGCACCGACAAGAACGCTGAGCCCGACGCACAATATATAAAAGAAAAGCTCACAGCCATCATGACCGAGAACGAGGGCTACCAGATCTACATCACACAGGGCTTCATCTGCCTCAACGCTTATGGCGAGATAGACAACTTGCAGCGTGGCGGCAGCGATTTCACAGCTTCGCTCATCGGCGTGGCTCTCGGTGCTGAGGAAATTCAGATCTGGACCGACATCGACGGCATGCACAACAACGACCCGCGCATCGTTGACGAGACAGATGCCATACGCCAACTCAACTTTGAGGAGGCAGCAGAGTTGGCCTATTTCGGTGCCAAGATCCTGCACCCCACCTGTGTGCAGCCTGCCAAGTATGCCGGAATCCCCGTGCGTCTGAAGAACACCATGGATCCTGCCGCCGACGGCACCATCATCGACAACGTGCTCATAAAAGGCAAGATCAAGGCGGTAGCTGCCAAGGATAACATCACAGCCATAAAGATCAAGTCGAGCCGCATGCTTCTGGCAACAGGGTTCCTGCGCAAGGTGTTCGAAATTTTCGAGACCTACCAGACACCCATCGACATGGTTGCCACAAGCGAGGTCGGCGTGTCCATGAGCATTGACAACGTGAAGCACCTTAACGACATCGTGGACGAGCTTAAGAAGTATGGCACCGTGACCGTCGACTCAGACATGTGCATCGTGTGTGTTGTGGGCGATCTCGACTGGAGCAACCTCGGCTTCGAAACGCTTGTGCTCGATGCTATGAAGGACATTCCTGTACGCATGATCTCTTATGGCGGTTCCAACTACAACATCTCGTTCCTCATAAAAGAATCAGACAAGAAGCGTGTGCTTCAGAACCTGAGCGACCGTCTCTTCAAATAGACCAAAACGCCAAATGGGTCCAACCCCGTCCGCCATCGGCACGGGGTTGACCATCGGCATTTTTATGGGCAACAGCTTGTGGGCTCCACCCGTCAAATCAAAGTAAAAAGAAACAGAGGAAAAGTAATATTTTTTACAACATCACTTATGAAAGGAACATTTCCCATTGACCGTTTTAAGAACATACGCACCCCATTCTACTATTACGACACAGCGTTGCTTCAGCAAACGCTCGATGCCATAAAGGCTGAGACAGCCCGACACAAGGGATATAAGGTACACTACGCCGTGAAGGCGAACGCCAATCCAAAGATTCTTGACATCATCAACAAGGCAGGGCTGGGAGCCGACTGTGTGAGCGGTGGTGAGATTGAAGCAGCCATAAAAGCAGGCTTCCCCACTAACGAGATAGTGTATGCCGGCGTTGGAAAGAGCGATTGGGAAATAAACCTTGGCCTCGACGCCAACATTTTCTGCTTCAACGTGGAGAGCGTTGCAGAGCTGGAGGTCATCAACGAGCTGGCTGAAGCCAAAGGCAAGACAGCATGTGTGGCCTTCAGAGTGAACCCCAACGTGGGAGCCCACACACACGCCAACATCACTACCGGCCTGGCAGAAAACAAGTTTGGCATTGCTCTTGAAGACCTGTTGCCAACGATAGAAAAAGCGTCGGCCATGAAGAACGTGTCGTTCATCGGACTACACTTTCATATCGGCTCGCAGATTCTTGACATGGGCGACTTTGAAGCTCTCTGCGCCAAGATCAACGAGATTCAAGATTCTCTTGATGCCAAAGGCATTGTGGTGGAAAACATCAACGTGGGCGGCGGTCTAGGCATCAGCTACGACGACCCCAACGGCGAGCCGATTCCCAACTTCAAGGCCTATTTTGACACCTACGCCCAAAACCTGAAGCTTCGCGAGCACCAGACGCTCCACTTTGAGCTTGGACGGGCCGTTGTGGGACAATGTGGCTCACTCATCACCAAGACGCTCTACATCAAGCAAGGCACCCACAAACAGTTTGCCATCGTCGATGCCGGCATGACAGACCTCATACGCCCTGCCCTCTACCAGGCTTATCACAAGATAGAAAACCTAAGCAGTAACGAACCCGTCGAAACTTACGACGTGGTGGGACCCATCTGCGAGTCGAGCGATGTGTTCGCCAAAGGCATCGAGATAAACCGTTGCCACCGTGGCGACATCATTGCCCTACGCTCGGCGGGTGCCTATGGAGAAATTATGGTGAGCCAGTATAACTGTCGCCAGCTTCCCAAAGGATATGTAACAACAGATTTATGATTATAGACAATTTCACGATAATTCTCTCATGCGCCATCATCGTTGTGGCGCTGTTGACATCGGTGTTGACCAATCCTTTCTTCCGCAAGTTTTGCGAGAGAGAGATGGGCAACACCGATGTTGCCGATAATGACGGTAACGAAAAAGAGACCGCTGGCGACAAGCCAAAGGTGTCGGTTGTGATCATCTCAAACGGCACGGCCGAGCAGATGGACCAGCATCTGCCTGTGCTCCTGACCCAAGACTACGCCCCTGGCTATGAGGTGGTTGTGGTGGCAGTCAAGGGCGACTCCGCAACCGAAGATGTGCTCAAGCGCTACGCTTCAAACCCACATCTCTACACCACGTTTGTGCCAGGCAGATCGCTCTTCATGAGCCGTGCCAAGCTGGCACTCACCATAGGTGTGAAGGCGGCCCACAACGAGTGGGTGCTCGTGGCCGACTCGCGCCATGTGCCTCAATCGGACGAGTGGATAAAGACCATGGCAACCCATTGTGACGACAGCACCGACATGATAATGGGCTACACAGGCTACGACGACACCACAACATCCTACAGACGCTTCGAGCGTCTGCGCGAGCAGACCTATTTCTTGCGCCGTGCTTTCCGCAACGAGGCCCTCTGCACCAAAGGCGCCAACCTCATGTTCCGCAAGAGCCGGTTCATACAGGGCGACGGCTACCGTGGAAACCTTCAATACATACAAGGCGAGTACGATTTCCTCATCAACAAATATGGCGCTCAGGCCGCCACAGCTGTAGAGATCCGTCCCGACGCATGGCTCATTGAAGACAAGCCGTCGCTGACAACATGGCGCAACGAGCATATCAGTTTCATCAACTACCGTTCTTGCCTCAACGGCATTGCCTCGCACCGCGCTTTACACATTGCCGACACCTTGGCCTTGCACCTTACCCTCCTTGCCTGCATAGTCCTCATCGGTCTCGCCACGCTATGGCACAACTGGATCGTGCTTGGCTCTGCTGCCGCAGCTCTAATCCTCTCCTTTGTGCTGCGTGCCGTGCTTGCAGGCAAAGTGATCAGACGCTTCAACGCCGACATCAGCGCATGGAAAGCTCCGTTCATGGAGCTGAGATGTTTCTGGACAGGATTGTTCTACAGCGTGATGTATCTCATGGCCGACAAGCACGGGTTCACAAGCCACAAGCTCTAAGACCCAGCCCTTTTAAAAAAAACAGTAAAAAAAAAGAAATAGCGAACAGCTATGAACATAAGCATTGTTTTCACATCTCAGGCAAAAAAGGCACAACCTTATGTAGCCCTGGCACAACAGTTGCGTGAACAAGTGGCGACCCTCGACAGCTCCTTTGTCGTGGCCTCGTCACCCGACATCGTTCATGTGTTCGGAGGCTTTGACAAAGCCACACAAGCGCTCTTGGCGAAATATCGCGACATGCGCATACCAACCGTGCTGACCGCATGCGACGCCCTCGCCGCCTATACCGCCGGCAAGCAGACAATAGACCGCAGCCAGCTGTCACGCTCGCGCCGCAAGCTCCTCATGCTTGCCACAGCCGTTCACGCCGTGGGCAACGAAGAGGGAGCGGCCTTGGCCGCGACAGCACCCAAAGCCGACGTGTCGGTCGTTGCCAACCCTGTGGTCACGGCAACCGTCAGCCCCAAAGTCATGGCGGCAAGCTTCATGCAGCTCTATCAGGAAGCAATAGAGAAGCACGAACAAACGGTCAACAGCGAGATTCTGAAGACCATAACCTCTGCCACACAAGCTTATGTGAAAAGCAATAAGGACAAGGGACAAACAGCCATGGTCATAAGCGGAGGAAGCGGCGACGGCATGAAGGAGATAAAAAAGGTGTGCGCCCACTTGCTTTACGCGCGCTACCTCAACAACCGCGGCCTGCTCACCTCGCAACGGCAGGAAGAGCTGGCACAGGTGCTCATCAGCACCACCTACGACGAAGATTGTCTGGCCTACCTGCTTCCGCGCATGAGGCTCAAGACGTTCACCGCCCAGCTGCTGAACCTGTTGCAGGAGAGGCAGCTCCTTAGCGAGGGGTTCATGCCTATCGACATGGCACGCCACCCCTTGAAGATAAAAAATGTATAACCGACTTTAATAAGAAACGGATGTTTATAACACACAGCAACAACTCAACAACCGATAACAGAAGAAACACGAAAGAACAGATAAACGACCTAAGCACACGGGCACCAATGGTCAGCATCGCCGACGGTGATCCCGCGTCACCCAAAACGACAGAAAACATGTTTAACGACAAAACACCTATTGACATGGAAGAAAAAAACGATGTTAAGTATCTGCGTCTGCTGTCACAGTCGTTCCCCACGGTAGCGGCAGCAAGCACGGAGATCATACGGCAGAAGAAAAGTTTCTGGTGCAGCTTGCAAAGGAGTATCCCACTGTGGCTGCGGCCTCCAGTGAGATCATCAACCTTCAGGCCATTCTCAACCTGCCCAAAGGCACCGAGCATTTTCTTGCCGACGTTCATGGCGAGCACGAGGCGTTCCGCCATGTGCTCAAGAACGCATCGGGCAACATCAGACGTAAGGTTAACGACCTCTTCGGCAACACGCTGCGCGAATCGGAACAACGCGAGCTGTGCACACTCATCTATTATCCCGACGAGAAGCTGGAGCTGGTCAAGGCATCGGAACCCGACATCAACGACTGGTACCACATCACCATCCACTATCTTGTGGCCGTCTGCCGACTGGTGTCGAGCAAATACACACGCTCGAAGGTGCGCAAGGCGCTACCCGTCGATTTCAGCTACATCATACAGGAGCTGCTTCACGAGACCACCGACGATGCCAACAAGGCAGCCTACGTCAACGGCATCATCGACACCATTATCTCTACCGGACGGGCCGACGATTTCATTATAGCGATCTGCAACGTCATACAGCAGCTCTCCATTGACCAGCTCCACATCCTTGGCGACATCTACGACCGTGGTCAGGGAGCCCACATCATCATGGACACCCTTGCCCGTTACCACCGTTGGGACATTCAATGGGGCAACCACGACGTGCTGTGGATGGGAGCGTTGGCAGGCAACAAGGCTTGCATCTGCAACGTCATTCGTCTGTCGTTGCGCTACGCCAACCTCACAACGCTCGAAGACGGCTACGGCATAAACCTTGTGCCGCTCGCCACCTTTGCCATGGAGACCTATGGCGACGACCCGTGCGATGAGTTCATGCCCAAGGTGCAAGACAGCTCACGCGTGGACCAGAAGACGCAGCGCCTCATAGCCCTCATGCACAAGGCCATAGCCATCTTGCAGTTTAAAGAGGAAGGACTGTTGTGGCAGAAGCATCCCGAATGGCACATGGAGGACCGCATGCTCTTCAACAACATCAACTATGAGAAGGGCACCATCGTGCTCGACGGCGTGGAGCACCCCTTGCGAAGCAACCACTTCCCTACCGTGAGCCCACAAAGCCCCTACACTCTTACCCCTGAGGAGCAGGAGCTTATGGACAAGCTCCACCACTCGTTCCGTGTGAGCGAGAAGCTGCACCGCCACATACGCCTGCTCCTGCAACACGGCTGCATGTTCAACATCTGCAACAGCAACCTGCTGTTCCACGCCTCCATACCGCTTAACGACGACGGCACGCTGAAAGAGGTTGAGATTATGCCGGGCAAGAGCTACAAAGGCCGTAACCTGCTCTACAACATCGGCATGCTCATACGCGCCGCCTTCCAGGACGATACGGAGGCAGAGGAGCGACAATATGCCACCGACTATTTTCTTTACCTGTGGTGCGGCCCCGACAGCCCGCTGTTTGACAAGTCGAAGATGGCGACCTTCGAACGCTATTTCATAGAAGACAAGGCCACGCACAAGGAGCATAAAGGCAACTACTTCAAGCTGCGCGACAACGAGTCGATTGTCGACTCCATTCTCGATGCCTTCGGCGTGACAGGTCCCAACCGCCACATCATCAACGGCCATGTGCCTGTTCATGTGTCAAACGGCGAGAACCCGATAAAGGCCAACGGCAAGCTCATGGTGATCGACGGCGGCTTCTCGTCGGCCTACCACAAGGAGACGGGCATTGCCGGCTACACCCTTGTCTATCACAGCCGCGGCTTCCAGCTTGTTCAGCACGAGCCGTTCACAAGTGCTGCTGACGCCATACAGAAAGGTCTCGACATCCGCAGCACCACTTACATCATTGAGATGTCACACAGGCGCATGCTCGTTGCCGACACCGACATAGGCTCTGAACTGAAACGCCAGATTGTGGAGCTGCAACGTCTGCTCTACGCTTTCAGACACGGCATAATAAGCGAGAACGGCGGAAGATAAGAGAGGGGGTGACAAATTTTAAAAGGGTTGGCTGCACGCGCTATCAGCACAGGCAACCAACCCTTTTATATAAATTTCAAAATTGTCGTTCTGTCAGAACAGCTTTTCCGTCACAATTACTTGTTCAGATACTTCTTGCCGTTCTTCACAACAATGCCCTTGTAAGCATCGTTCACGCGCTGTCCGGCAACGTTGTAAGCAGGAGCGTCAACGTTCTTGTCAACGGTGATGTTGTCAACACCAGAAACTACGCCGTTGATAGAATAGATGTGGTTGCCGCTGTTCATCTCAAACTTTTCATAGAACTTAACGAGCTTGCCATAAACCACAACAACGTCGCCAACCTTGATCTGATCCTTGCTTGTAAACTTACCCTTGTCATAGTAATAGCCACGATAGATAAGGAGAGCGTTTGCTGCTGTAGCATCGTCAGAAATGGTATAAGTGGCGTTGCCAAAATCACCTGTGTCCACATCCTGGATGTTTGTGATCTGACCCTTCACATACACGTTGGCTTCAAGACCTTCGCCTGCATTAATCAGCTCAAGAGCCTTGGCCACGGTGTAAGCAGTCTCGGGAGTGTTCTTGATGTTTACAGTAGAAGCAGCCTTAACAGTAAGCTCGTAAGACACCTTTGCAGCCTCATACTCATCGTTACCCTCAAACTCGGCTGTGATATTGGCCTTGCCGGCCATTACGAGAGTGATCTCACCTGTAGTTGCGTCAATGGCAGCAACATCGGGATCGTCAGAAGAATACTTGACAGCAAGATTGTAAGTATTGGTCAATGTGGGGAACTTGTTGTCCTCAGCACCAATTGTCACAGTTCTTGTAGCAGTACCCCATGACAGGCCAGGAGCCTTCTTTCCTACACCCTGGAACAACTTGATGTTGTCAAGACGAACATTTTTACTACCCTCATTGGCAATCTTAATGGTTATGCTTGCTGTTCCAGCAGCAACTGTGATGGGAAGAGAAACATCGTTTCCTGTTTTAACGAGGTCTCCTGCTGTGGCATTTTCCACAGTAGTTTTAGTGTTATTTTTTGCCTTGTATGTCAATGTCAATTGTCCTGAAACGCCGTTGAGAGCAACAGTAGCAGAAAAAGAGCCCTTTGTCTTGACAAGAAGCTCAGGAACATCGCCGCCAGCAAGATTCTCTTTATACACCTTTGTTCCTTCAACTTCGCAAGCATAGTTGTAAGTGCCGCCATTAGGAACGTCATTAGCATTATACGAGCTAAAATCCTCTTGCCACAAGATTGTGGTCTGTGCGAAGCCGATATTGGCAACGAGTGCCAACACAGCCATCATCGAAAAACGTAAAATTTTGTTCATAAGCAATAAATTTTTATTTAAGTGATTAATTTAGATTCCTTTTGCAAAGTTATACATTATAAACGAGAAAAGCAAGCGTATAATCATTTAAATTTCATAAAAAAGGTGTTACGGTCTTTTGACATTCTGAAAAGAAGAAAAGAGAGCGGGAAAGGCGGGCAAAATGTTAAAAACAGAAATTAACCCTTAAAAAATTTGCAAGTGTCAGCAAATACGCGTATCTTTGAGGCAGTTTTTAGATTTCGAAGTTTTTTTTACGAAATCGCGCATGAGGTTGGTAGCATCCTGCACCAACCTCTTTTTTTGTTTATAAGAACTCCTCGTTATAAACCTCCTCTTTATAAGGCCTCCTCTTTATAAACCTCCTCGTTATAAGAACTCCTCGTTATAAACCTCCTCTTTATAAGGCCTCCTCTTTACATGCCTCTTTTTTATAAACCACCCTTTTAAAGGCGGCCTTGTTTTTCACAACCCTCCTTTCTGTCAACCAAGGTAAAGAAACAAGCCTCGCACAGAAAGGTTTAGCGTGTCAGCCTTGCAAGATAGTCATAATGTTCACCCTCCTCCAAGATCTCACATCTCAACCCACATTGCTTACCCGCAGAGGCAAGCAACACGGGGTCTGTATAAAGCCAGTCGAACGGCTCGCCCACGATGTTCTTATATTGCATCTGATAGTCGACCTCGCCATAATAAGGCGCGTCAAGGTCAATATCCAGAGAGCCGTCCTCGTTCTCATAGACGTATCTCAGGTCAGACGAGTCGACAAGGATCTGTCCACCGTCAGCAAGCAGCTCCTTCAAACGGTTCAGCAGCGCCGGCAGACGTTCCAGCTTCCCCGCCACGCCCGTCCCGTTCATGAGCAGCAGCAACGTGTCATAGCGTCCTTGCAGCTGCGGGTCAAACAGGTTCACACACTCCACCTCCTTTATGCCGCGCTCCCTCATGGCCTGGCAGCTGAGCGGCGAGATGTCGATGGCCTTGGCCTCGACACCACGTTCTTGCAGAGCCAGCGCATGGCATCCAGCCCCCGCCCCGATGTCGAGCACCCGTCCACGCGCCGTCTCAAGAGCCTTCTGCTCCAGACGTGGCATCTGGTCAAAAGAGCGAAAGAGGTGAGCCACAGGCATCTCGTCGTCTTCAAACATCGACGACATCACGCGCAGCGACGAGGCCTTGCCCGTGCGCTGGCAGTCGAGAATGGCTGCACCCATGGGGTCACGCTTAATATCTAAAATTTCATTTTTCTTCATAATTTCTGTTCTCTTTGTCTTTGTAACAGCTGCAAAGTTAGGCTTAACCGTCGACATTTACAAGCGAAAAGGCCCTTTTCTGTTCCTTTTCTGTTCCTTTTCTCTCAAATTGTTACATTCACAGCAAACGCAATCGCCGAAGCATATCCAATTAAGCAACTATTTTTTTGCTTAAATGGATGATTTTTATTAACTTTGCGGCGCATTTAAAGTGCTTACGGCCGATTATGTCAATCGCCGTCAAAAAACGGGAACAATAAAAATCATTATATAATGAACATTTCTTATAAATGGCTTAAAGAATACGTCGATTTCGACCTCACGCCGCAGCAGACAGCCGATGCGCTGACCTCATGCGGTCTCGAAGTAGACGCATTGGAAGAAGTACAGACCGTGAAAGGCGGTCTGAAGGGATTGTATGTAGGCAAGGTGCTTACCTGTGAGATGCATCCCAACAGCGACCACTTGCACGTCACAACAGTAGACCTTGGCAAGGGCGAACCTCAGCAGATCGTTTGTGGAGCACCCAACGTGGCAGCAGGACAGAAGGTCATCGTGGCCGACCTGGGCTGCGTGCTCTATGACGGCGACAAGGAGTTTGTCATCAAGAAATCGAAACTGCGCGGCGTCGAGAGCTTCGGCATGATCTGCGCCGAAGACGAGATTGGCGTGGGCACCAGCCACGACGGCATCATTGTGCTCCCCGACGACGCCCCCGTGGGACAGCCCGCAGCCGACTATTACCACCTGGAGAGCGACTGGGTCATTGAGATCGACATCACGGCCAACCGCGCCGATGCTCTCAGCCATTGGGGTGTGGCACGCGACCTCTACGCATGGCTCGTGCAGAACGGCTACAAGACAAGCCTTCACCGCCCCGACTGCTCAGCCTTTGCCGTTGACAACGAGGAGCTGCCCATCGACGTGGAGATAGAGAACACAGACGCCTGCAAGCGCTACGCCTGCCTGAGCATTACAGGCTGCGAGGTGAAGGAAAGCCCCGAGTGGCTGCAGAACAAGCTCAACATCATCGGTCTGCGCTCCATCAACAACATTGTCGACATCACCAACTACATAATGATGGCCTACGGCCAGCCCATGCATTGCTTCGACGCCGACATGGTGAAAGGCCACAAGATCGTGGTCCGCACACAGCCCGAAGGCACCAAGTTTGTGACCCTCGACGGCGAGGAGCACACCCTTGGCGAGCACGACCTTAGCATCTGCAACGCCGAAGACCCCATGTGCATAGCAGGCATCTTCGGAGGCAAGGGCAGCGGCACCTACGACACCACAAAGAACGTTGTGCTTGAGAGCGCCTATTTCCACCCCACCTGGATCCGCAAGAGCGCACGCCGCCACGGCCTGAGCACCGACGCAAGCTACCGCTTCGAGCGCGGCATCGACCCCAACGGCACAATCTACGCCCTGAAGCAGGCCGCCATCCTGTGCAAAGAGCTTGCAGGCGGAAAGGTGAGCATGCAGATCAAGGACGTCTATCCAGCCCCCCTGCCCTCTTTCGACGTTGACCTTTCCTACAGCTATGTCGACACCCTCATAGGCAAGCACATCGGCCACGACACCATCAAGAGCATCGTGACCAGCCTCGACATGAAGATAGAGCATGAAGACGAGAACGGCCTCAAGCTCACGGTTCCCGCCTATCGTGTAGACGTGCAGCGCCCCTGCGACGTAGTAGAAGACATTCTACGCATCTACGGCTACAACAACGTGGAGATCCCTTCACAGCTCAAGAGCTCACTCACCATCCTTGGCGACGAAGACCACAAATATCATCTTCAGAACATCATCGGCGAGCAACTCGTCGGATGCGGCTTCAGCGAGATCATGAACAACTCGCTCACCAAGACATCCTACTATCAGCAGGGCCTCAACAAATATGCCGAGGAGAACACCGTGAAGCTCATGAACCCGCTGAGCTCCGACCTGGGCGTGATGCGCCAGACCCTCCTCTTCGGCGGACTGGAGAGCATCTACCGCAACGTGAACCGCAAGAACGCCAACATACGCTTCTTCGAGTTTGGCAACTGCTACCACTTCTCTCCCGAGAAGAAGAACGACGAAGACCCTATCAAGGCCTACACCGAAGAGCTTCACCTCGGCTTGTGGATCTGCGGCAAGAGCACCGAAGGCTCATGGGCACACCCCGACGAACAGTCGTCGTTCTACCAGCTCAAGGCCCATGTAGAGAACATCTTTGCACGCCTCGGCGTCGTGCCCGGCACCATCGTGTCGGAACATAGCGACAACAACATCTTCAGCAAAGGCATAACCGTCAAGAACCGCGGCGGAAAGGTAATGGCAGAAATGGGCATCGTGAGCAAGCAGCTGCTCAAGCAGGCCGACATCGCCATCGACGTGTTCTACGCCGACATCCATTGGAACGCCGTGACCAAAGCCGTGCGCGGCAAAGAGGTGCTGTTCCACGAGATAAGCAAATATCCTGCCGTGAGCCGCGACCTCGCCCTGCTCGTCGACAAGAGCGTAGAGTTTGAGGCCATCGCCACCATTGCTAAGCAAACAGAGAAGAAGCTCCTGAAGAACGTGGAGCTCTTCGACGTGTACGAAGGCAAGAACCTGCCCGAGGGCAAGAAGAGCTACGCCGTCAACTTCATTCTGCAAGACGAGACCAAGACCCTCAACGACAAGCAGATCGACGCCATGATGACCAAGCTCATCGCAAACCTCAAGAAGCAGCTCGGAGCAGAGCTGAGATAAAGGGCTTTTATGTGAAAGCATAACAAGACGACAGAAACAAAAAAACACAACAAAAACAAAAAAAAATAAAAAAAACAAAGAACCATTATGGGAAGAGCATTTGAGTATCGTAAGGCCACCAAGCTGAAACGTTGGGGACACATGGCCAAAACTTTCACTCGTTTAGGAAAACAGATCGCCATCGCCGTGAAGGCAGGTGGTCCAGAGCCTGAGAACAACCCCTCTCTGCGTTCAGTAATAGCTACATGCAAGCGCGAGAACATGCCGAAAGACAACATCGAGCGTGCCATCAAGAACGCCATGGGCAAGGACCAGAGCGAATATAAAGAAGTGACATACGAGGGCTACGGCCCCCACGGCATCGCCATCTTCGTCGACACCCTCACCGACAACACCACCCGCACCGTGGGCGACGTGCGCTCGGTGTTCAACAAGTTTAGCGGCACCCTGGGCACAACAGGCTCTCTGTCTTACCTCTTCGACCACAAGTGTGTGTTCACCTTCAAGAAGAAAGACGGCGTCGACATGGACGACCTTATCCTGGAGCTTATCGACTTCAGCGTTGAGGACGAGTATGACATCGACGACGAGGAAGGCACCATCACCATCTACGGCGACGACGTGAAGCAGTATGCACAGATCCAGAAGTTCCTTGAGGAGCAAGGCTTCGAGGACATCGGCGGCGAGTTCACCTATGTGCCCAACGACCTGAAGGACCTGAGCGGCGACGAGCGTGCCACCATCGACAAGATGGTAGAGCGTCTTGAAGAATTTGACGACGTGCAGAACGTCTACACCAACATGAAGCCCGAGGAAGAGGCCGAGTAAGGCTCGTTCACAAACAGGCAACAAGACAACATCTATAACACGAAAGGCCCTCCATATCATGACACATGCCGAAGTTCTTTTTCTTTGGCAAGCGTTCATGTCATGGCGGGCCTTTTTCCGTTGAACCCATTTTTATACACACAACATTATGAAACATTTCACCTACACCACCAAAGGCACATGCAGCCGCCTGATAGACATAGAGCTTAACGACGACAACACCATCGGCAACGTTGCTTTTGCCGCTGCCGTTCGGGCCGAC
>ENA-ORRQ01000912-ORRQ01000912.1-human-gut-metagenome-genome-assembly--contig:-NODE-912-length-25543-cov-4.976499_pt1 | contig 25543 bp, 20 predicted proteins | sample MGYA00242177_ERZ509138 | MGnify/ENA primary metagenome ERZ509138 (study PRJEB26280, sample SAMEA2338628) | human gut metagenome | biome: human gut; feature: human-associated habitat; material: faeces... | reverse complement strand
ACGAGCGATATACACCTCACGCTCATTCAGACATTGGCGATTACCGGTGCTATTGTCGTTTCCACGCCGCAACAGGTGGCTTTGGCCGATGCTCGTAAAGGTATCAATATGTTTGTCAATGAAAAGGTAAATGTTCCTATTCTCGGTCTGGTAGAGAATATGGCTTGGTTTACGCCTGCCGAACTACCGGCAAAAAAATATTATATTTTCGGTAAGGAAGGCGCTAAGAAGCTGGCAGAGGAAATGAATGTACCTTTATTGGGGCAAATTCCTATTGTACAAAGCATCTGCGAAAGTGGCGACAAAGGTACACCGGTAGCGCTTGATGAGAATACTGTGACAGGACGTGCTTTCCTGCAATTAGCGGCAAGTGTGGTTCGCCAGGTAGATAAGCGGAATGTGGAAATGGCACCGACGGAAGTGGTGAAGATGCAGAAATAAGAAGTATCCCTTATATTTATAAAAGAAACAGTAGACTGAGTATGGATAGCTCAATCTACTGTTTTTTTATTGGGACATGTTTCTATAATAATTCCGTTATGGCATCCATAATTTCTTTGTCTGTTCTTTCATTGCCATATCCCCTGATAACTTTTCTGATAATGTGGTGTTCGTCCAGTATGAAGAAGAAGGGGGCTGCATTCCCTGTTTGATAGTCTTTGATTACCTGGTCGTTTGCATTCAGAATGGTGTAATTGAGTTTTTTATTATTTGCATAAACTTGAATGGAGTGTTCCTTCCGGCTCCAGCCTTCTATTGCTATAAGGTCGAAATCTTCATTACTGAATTTGCCTTTCAATTCTTTCAGGAAGGGAACGGCAGCCTGACAGGCACCACAACCTATTCCGGTAAAGTTGATTAGCAACACTTTGCTTTTTTGGTTGGCAAGTGATACTGGATTGCCATTGGAGTCGTTTAAAGTCCATTCCGGTGCCTGCTTGCCTGTAAGTTCGGGTGCTGAGGCGGCTTTTTTATTACCGTATCTGTATGGCTCAACAGTATACCCCTTTGGGTAATAATCAGATACATTGAAATCATTAATGGACAACTTGTTGAATTCTACGGATGTAATAGCCGTAACTGATATATCATGTGACATTTCTCTCCGTGCTTTATAAGGTAGATTGTCCGATTTACGTATCCATAGCTCATAGATTGAAGTCGGTTCTACATAAAACGGTGGCTTCTGCATGTGATAGGCTTTTCCGAAAAATTCCACTTGTGTGTCTTCTTCAATAACCAATCTGAAAAAGTAATCGTTACCTTTATCTTGCAAGTCAACGGTTATATTGTCCTTTGTTTGCAGAGCGTATTTGATTATGTTTTTAGTGAAGTTGTAAAAAGGTGGTCCTACTAATCTGAAAGGGAGTGGCCGGGCGGTGAAGTCGTCTTCTACAATTGCCTTGTCATCGTCGTACACTAATACTCTTTTGTGCCCATCATAGCAAAAGACCATTTTGCCCATATCTTTCGTTTCGAAAGAAACATAACTTGCTCCAATGGTACTATCATTCGGATTATTGTATTCATTGGTATAATCAGAATGAATGAATACCGGAACTGTATCACCAGGTTGCCAGGATTCATTAAAACTTGTGTAGCTTGCCGACTCTACCTTTTCAAGGTTATTGAGTACTTTCTGTAAGTATACCTTTGGGTCTTCCAGTGCATTGACTGTGTTGATTATAAATAAGAAGGATAATAGAACAAGTAGCTTTTTCATGGTGCAAGAATTTTATGATTATCTGCATCCTCCCCTTGATACCGGAATAAATGATCAGGGGGAGGACTTGCGGATAATCTATTGTGTAAGAGAGAATTTAAACTGAATAGAGGTTACTTTATTGTAATCTGAAAACGATAGGGAATGTGTATTTCACGTCTACTGCTTTTCCTCTTTGCATACCCGGTTTCCATTTAGGCATGTTCGTACTAATACGGATTGCTTCTGCATCCAAAGATGGATTTACGCCCTCGATGATTTTAGGACGTGTGACATTACCATTTTTATCGACTATCATTTGTATGACTACCCGTCCTTGTATCTTTTCCTTTTGTGCCTCTACCGGATATTTGATATTTTTGGATAAATATTGCATTAATCCATTCGTGCCACCGGGGAATGAAGGCATTTCTTCCACTACTTCAAATACTACGTCTTCATTGACAGGCGATTCTTCCTTAGGGGCATAACCCACGACTACCATTTCATCGACTTTTTCTATAGGCTTGTAGTCTTCTTTTGGGACTGCGTCGTCATTTAAGCGGAACATAACAGGAACAGTATATTTCACCCGGACAGGTTTTCCTTTTTGCATACCGGGTTTCCATTTAGGCATTGCACTGATAACGCGCACTGCTTCACCGTCCAATTCAGGGTCTACTTCACGGAGAATTCCTATGTTGGAGATGCTTCCATCCGTATTTACAATAAATTGTACGGTGACGCGTCCTTGTGTACCATTCTTCTGTGCATTTACCGGATATCTGATGTTTTTCGATAAGAATTCCATCATTGCTCCCATTCCGCCATTCGGAAATTCCGGCATTGTTTCCACTACCTCAAATACAGGATTGTCCGGGTCATCGGCAGGCGGATTTTGCCACTCCCATATCCATTCCAACTTCATCGCCTTTGTGCACGGGAACTTCTTTTTCGTATTCCGTTTGAATAGAGACATACCAACCGTCAGCCTTACGAATAACAGTGATATTTTTCGCTTTGCCTTCGATGTATCGACTGTGTCTGTACTTCACAAAACCGATCCCGGGCAGATAAATCTGCTTGCCGGTTTCATCAATTTTGAATCCTTGCGGATAGCGAAAGGCATCATTTGCCCCGTACTTTCTATGGAAAACGGGAAAAGCAGTTCTTCCTGAAAAGAAATTGCGATATGCTCGAGACAGATCCTTCATCGATTGCTGCAGACACTGGGAATAGCATTCTGAGAGCCACAGCATCTCAGGATCTTTTTTCCAATCAGGCAATAAAGCAGAAAGATTCTTATAGGAGGGATGTTTGCCGGTTTTGTTCTCATATTGCTCTTTAGCCCAACTTAATCCTTTGTTGTAGACGAAGCGGCAAACCGGCAAAGCGCGACATCAGACGGGCTTGCCGACCGTTGGGTTTGAGTTTGAAGAGAAAACCTTGGCGGAACAACATGAGACATGATTTTACGGGAATTGAAAACAATTTTGCCCCAAAATAGCCTCAACGTAGCCAATTGACATTGGCGTTCCTTATATCCTCGGCATGAATGCCGGGGCTTTACGGAACTCGCGGTAAAAGCGGTAATTTTGATAGCTTGTCAAAGTTCGCGTCCTGAAAACGCGGATAACATCCTTCAGAGTTATATCGTTCACCGACATCGGCGAAGTATTGTGTATCGGGTACAGCAAAAAGATAACGTTCTTTAAACAACGGATAGGCATTTAATCCTTTTTTCAACAAGTATTGAAAAAGTACCCCGACTTCTGCCATACCTGATAGCAGGAGATTGGAAATTTCTTCAAGGTGATGCTCAAGAGTCAGCTCAATGTAAATGCCGGGGTATTGCTTGGCAAACGCACTGACTCCGGGAATAAGAATAGCATTTGTTCGCTCGCCATTGCTTGCAATACGTAACTTCCCGATCCTCAGATTGGCATGATCGGAACAAAATTGCTCCGTTTCCTGCTCAATGTTTCGAATTCGTCGACGACTGTCCAAGTAATACTGTCCCAATTCCGTCAATCTGAAGGGCTTATGATGCCGATCGACAATAAGTCCTCTGCATTCTTTCTCAAGACGCTGAACAACTTGAGATAAATATGGCTGAGTAACGCCAAGACTAGCCGCGGCTTTTCGAAAATTTCCTTCGTTTTCAATGGCAGACAATATTTCTAGAGCACTAACCGACATCTCCAACCTCTAATTAGAAAATACTTATCAAATAGAAGTATTTAAATATTAGATTGTAATTTTAATTGCTAATAAACTGACCGGGAAATCTTCATCCCAACAATGTCTCGATAGGAGAAAAAAATGAAACTTAAAACTTTTGCTCTCGCTCTTACTCTAGCCATGGGTGCAGGATTAACCGTTTCGGCGCAAGCTGCTGAAGTCATCGAATTGTGGCCCAATGGTGCCCCCAACAAAAGCACCATTACAGAAGCTGAAAAAACGGATGCTGAAGGAAATATTTTTAACGTAACGAAAGCTAGACTGGAAGTTTCAGTACCGCAAAAACCGAATGGCAAAGCTGTCATTTTGATGCCGGGTGGCGGATACAGTAATTTGTCAATGGCAACCATTGAGGAAAGTTTTGTTCCCCTCTTTCAATCGGAAGGCTTTACCACGTTTGTTTTGAAATACCGCCTTCCGAAAGGCAATCCTATTGTTCCCCTTTCTGACGCTAATAAAGCGGTTGCTACAGTCCGCAGTCTTTTTGACAAATACAAACTTCACACTGTCGGCGTAATGGGAGCTAGTGCCGGTGGTCACTTGGCCGCCATGTCCAGTGTTTCTTGCAAAGACAATACTTGCCCTGATTTTTCAGTTCTCATCTACCCCAATATTTCAATGATGCAGGAAGAAACTCAACCTAAGAGCTCCTGCCGAAATAACCTCATCGGCCCGGATCGTTCTGTTCAATATGACACCACCTACTCTGCTTATAAGCATGTCGGTCTGTCGACTCCTCCGGCTTTCCTAGCCGTTTCAGCGCAAGACGAATTTGCCGGCAGTCTCGGATCAATGCTTTATGCCCGAGCCATGGTTGAGAATGCGCGTCCTGTTTCTTTGCATATCTATCCGACCGGTAACCACGGATGGCGAGCTGAAAAAAGCGAATCTTTCCCTGATGGAGATCACTTCAGAGAAGATCTCAAAATGTGGTTAAAGACAATCAAATAATGCTCTCACTCAATAATGACTCAATGAGGTCATCACTATGAAAAAAATTGCAGTTTTAACGTCTGCTCTTATATCCGCTTGCTTAGCTACAAGTGTTTGCGCAGCTGAAAACTATTCCGTTAACCCGCTTGTTAAAGGATTGGAAAAATCCCCTGAACGAGTCCTCCTCGTGGGGAATTCGTTCATGTACTACAACTGTGGTGTGACAGGCTATATCAGTGGTTTAGCCAAAGATAAAAATAAGAAGCTCACATTAACGATGGCAACAATCGGTGGAGCCGGGCTTGACTGGCATGATGTTAAAAGTTACCTGCGTCCCAATGGTCTTCGCAGTTATTCAACAACCGATGACGGCAGCAATAAACTGATTTTCCACAAATACCCGGGAGGAAAGGTGTTTGAAGCCGTTATCCTTCAAGATAATAGCCAAGGTCCCGTTCACCCGGAACTTAAAAAATTCTTTGAAAAGTATGGAGCCATCCATAGTAAAGATATCCGCGCTACCGGGGCTGAGCCTATTTTCTTGATGACATGGGCTTATGCGGACAAACCGGAAATGACCAAACAACTCGCTGATGCAACCATCCGTGTTGCCAACGAAAATAAAGCACTGGTTATTCCTGTTGGTCTTGCGTTTGCTCAAGCTTTAAAGGAACGCCCCGACTTGAAGCTGACAGTTGAAGACAATCGACATCCAACGGCGGCGGGCTCTTACCTAGAAGGAGCAGTCATTTTTGCAGCTTTAACACGTACTTCTCCGCAAGGCGCGCCATTCCTAGGAGGCTGTGAAAAGCCTTTAGCCAAAAAGGATGCTCAATTCCTGCAAACGATTGCTTGGAAGACAGTTAAAGAATTTTATGAATGGAAATAGAGCGCTCTGATTCAGAACGCCCATCATCTGAAAGCCGGACTAAATCCGGCTTTCAGTTTCAGTGATTAAACAATAAAGCGGTCAGCAACCGGTTTGCCGGGATCGACCACCAACGTATCAATACCCAGATCCCTCACGTACTTTTCGCCATATTGTGTGCAAATCACGGTACCGTTTGAGCCATAGACATGGCCATTCTTAAAGACGGTCTTGCCTTTGACAAAGGTCGCTACCGGTTTTTGTGTGGCGTAGTTGTAAATCGTGATATCGGCATCTGCACCGACACTCAAATGGCCCTTATTGTCCAAACGCAACATGCGAGCGGGGTTCAAAGAGGTCTTGGCAGCAAATTCCGGCAAGGTCAGGATACCCAACTTCACCAACGACAAACCTTGTTCTAAAATCACATTGCGCGGGATGCAGCCGCCGTCCGTAGAGATACCGTCAACAACAAAGCTGCCGTCCGGACGTTTAGCTTCTGCAAGCCACACACGAGGCAGCGGCGGGTTCACATTAAATGAACCGCCTACATCGGTGTTGTGTTCTTTCCAAAGCTTGAGACCTTCTTCACCGGTTACCAAATCAGAGTAGCCGCCCGCATCGTAAACCGCCCAAACTTTATTGGCCTTAAAGGCGGCTTCAATCCCTTCACGGTCATCACTAAAGCCAAAGCGCTTCAGGCAGTTACCCGTCACCTTGGATTGCACCTTACCGTTTTCAAAACAAGTCAGGCGCGTTCCGTTTCTGGGAGAAATGTAGCTTTCACAGTGAATGTGGTCATTGGCTAAGAGCAAATCAATGGCTTCTTTCGTTTCTTCCAATTCAGGGCGAATCGCACCACGGCAGTAAGCATTGATGTGAGCCAAGTGCAAGAAGTTGCCCTGACTTAATTCAACCGCTTCACGCATACCTTCGATGTTGGAACCATGTTCACTGGTGCCGGCGTGCCAGGCGATATAAGCACCATGCTCCAAGGCTGTCTTGATCAGCAAAGAAGACACTGCGGGCTTTAACGGATAGTGTCCGCCCAAAAGCTTCACCCCCAATGCCCCTTCCTTCATGGAAGCATCAATCAACGCATCCATTTCAGCCTTGCTGGGTTCATTGGTCTTGAAGGTAAAGGGAGGAGAAGCAAACTGTAAAATAGCGCAGTTAATACCGGCACCGTAGGTCGGAATGTTCTTTAAGACGTTATCCAAAGGACCTGCCATATCCAAGCAAGTAGTCACGCCGGCCATGGCGAGCATCTTGAAACCAAACGGAGAACCCCACATTTCGCCAAGGTGTACGTGGCTATCAACAATACCGGGCTGCAGCACCATACCCGTATAGTCTTCCACCACTCGGGCACAGCCACCGGGCAAGTCGACACCGACTTCAGCAATCTGGCCGTTTTCAATGGCCACATCCCGCACACCCTCAATACGGTTGAGCGGATCAACGACCGTCGCGCCCTTCAGTAAAAGATCCCACATAAGAATTCTCCTTTCAAAATGGATTCTTCGGCAAATATCTGCCGTGTTTCAGTAAGTTTATTCTTTTTCTCGACTTCTCTTTGTGGGCAAAATCAAGGGATGAGAGAAAATTATCTTTTTATTGAGAAAAAATGTCTCTTTTTTTCATTGCCATACTATTTTTTTCAGGCATACTTTTCGCATTGATTGCCAAATATCTTGCGCCACTACAGAAACACGTACCAGTGTTGGCGATGCCTCGACTGAATTCCTTTATTTCAGCCGAATGAATGGTTTTGCTTTTCGCTTTTTTCTTTTTGGAGTTTTGTTATGAAGTCTGATATCGAAATCGCCCAAGAGGCGAAATTGATCCGTATTGACGAATTGGCGCACAGTGCCGGTTTAAGCGACGATGAGTTTGAACCCTATGGCCGCGACAAAGCCAAAGTGTCCTTTCACAAAGACCGCAAGCCTCACGGCAAATTAATTCTCGTGACCGCGACTTCCGGCATGCCTGCCGGCTCCGGCAAAACCACTACATCGATCGCCCTCACTCAAGGTCTCAAACGCCTGGGCGAAAAAGCCGTGGTGGCTCTGCGAGAACCGTCCCTTGGACCTTGCTTTGGCATGAAGGGAGGCGCCGCAGGCGGCGGTTACTCTCAAGTGCTTCCGATGGAGTCAATCAACCTGCACTTTACCGGTGACTTCCACGCGATCACGGCCGCCAACAACCTGCTCGCTGCCATGATTGACAACGCCCGCCATCAAGGTCAAGTCGATCTTAAGACCGTCATTTGGCGTCGCGTATTGGATGTCAATGACCGTATGCTACGTAACATTGTCACAGGCTTAGGCGGTCCGGCTAACGGCATTCCGACCGAGACCGGTTTTGATATCACGGTTGCCAGTGAGTTAATGGCTGTGCTGTGTCTGGCCAACGATCTTGATGATCTGCGTGCCCGAATTGACCGTTTGGTTGTCGGTATTAAGCGCGACGGTTCGGCCTACACCTGCAAAGACTTGGGTGCAACCGGCGCTTTGATGGCTCTGCTTTTGGAAGCCATGAAGCCTAATCTCGTACAGACGCTTGAAGGCAATCTCGCCTTTGTTCACGGCGGCCCCTTTGCCAATATCGCCCATGGATGCAACTCTGTCGTAGCCACCAAGGCAGCGATGACGCTGGGCGACTGGGCTGTCACGGAAGCCGGTTTCGGCAGTGACTTGGGCGCTGAAAAATTCATGAACATCAAATGCCGCGCCGCCGGTCTCACGCCTTCGGCAATCGTGCTTGTCACTTCCACTAAAGCACTGAAGTGGCACGGAATGGTCCCGCTTCCCGAAATTGGCAAACCCAATGTTGAAGCCTTAAAGAAAGGCTTGTGCAATTTGGATGCCCACATCGACAATCTCAAACACTTCGGACCTGAAATTGTCGTCAGTCTCAATCACTTCGCAACGGATACGGATGAAGAAATTGAAGTCATTCGCGCCCGCTGCGCAGAAAAAGGCGTTCGTTTTGCTGTCTGCGATGGCTTCATCAAGGGCGGAGAAGGCGCTATTGAGTTGGCCAAAGCTGTCATGGATGCTGCAAACGGTGAAACCAAGCCCTTGCACTTTACGTACGAAGCCGATGATGACGTCGTCACAAAACTGCAAAAGCTTGCTGTTAATGTTTACGGAGCAAAAGATATTGAGTTGTCCGCTGCCGCCAAGAAAGATCTCAAGCAAATCCAGGAACTGGGCTTTGACCGCTTGCCGGTTTGCGTGGCCAAGACTCCCTATTCGCTGTCTCATGAACCGACTTGGCTGGGCGCTCCCAAGGGCTTTACTTTGCCAGTGCAACGCCTGATTTTAAATGCTGGCGCCGGCTTTGTCGTCGCTACAACGGGAGCCATCATGCGTATGCCCGGTTTACCCAAGCAACCGGCTGCTTTGCATATTGACGTGGTTAACGGCAAGATCGTCGGCCTCTCTTAAGCCATTATTTCAATCCTTAATTTTCGCAAGGCGCCTTCGGGCGCTTTGCTTTTTGCTAGACTTTCAATCAACGTTTTTTTTTGATTGAAAAATGCTCAAACCTTTAGCGTCCGCCACTCCAGCAGTAACGGGTGGTGCGCTGACTTATCCTTATCACTATTGTGCTCATCCTTTAGTCAAGGAAGCTGCCCGTGCCGTCCGTCAACACCTCGATGAGAGTGCCCACGGTCAGGCAGGCCGTCTTGTCGCAATTTTAGTCTGCCGTCTTCCAGATCAATCGTTGGGATTTTTAACCGCCTGTGATCAGTTTGATTGTGCAGATCCTTATTTCGAGAAAACGTTCTGGCAGCAATTGCCGCCCGAGTCCATCAAACCGCTCAACACTGACCGCATTGACAAGGCTTTCGAAGAAAAAGTACGTGCGCAGGAAAAGTACATTTCCTTTAAAGAGGCTGCTCAAGCCCGTCGTGAACACCGTCAACAGCAACGAGCCAGCGGCGTCTTTAACCGCGAAGCGCTGATCGCGTCCAGTCAATTTGATTCCGGTGAACTCGAGCGTTTAAAACTTAAATATATTTTGGCTTTGCAAGCTGAAGAAGCCGCGCGATCTGATTTCCAGCACCGTACTCACGTGGCGGTTGAAAATGAATGGAAACGTCGCTTAAGCAGCGTTCACGTACAAAATAAATCCGGACATCAGACAACACTTCTGGAACTTTTATCAACGTACCTGAACCGTGAAGATTTACTTCGAGCCATTTTAAGAACAGCCCTGCCGGCTCTTTTAAACGAAGCCTTCGCGCTTGGTGCAAGCCCCATTGCCATGGGGCAATTCTGGTGGGGACCGGTTGCCGCCTATGATGCGCGTGCTGAGGGTACCTTTTTCGCCTTTGCTAAAGAACGCCACGAAAAACTGCTCACCTTCTTCCTGCAAGACCTTTGCTTAGAAGAAAATGCACTGGCTGTTGATCAGTTTAAAAATTGGACACCGGACATTGTTTACGAAGACAATGACATCGTTGCCTTTAATAAACCGTCCGGCATGCTTTCCGTCCCTGGCAAACTACCCGTGACCGATTTGTATTCCATCGCCTTATCCCGCTACCCCGATGCGACAGGACCGATGCTCTTACACAGACTGGATATGTCCACCTCCGGCATCGTGGTTTTTGCCAAAAATAAGCAGACACACCAAGCGCTCCAAAACGCTTTTGCCAGGGGCTCTGTGCGAAAGCGCTACATTGCCTTTTTGGAAAAAATGCCCCCAAACACAAGCGGAGAGATCAAACTGCCCTTGTGTCTCAATCCCTATGAGCGTCCTCGACAAATGGTTGAGTACACCTACGGCAAACCCGCCCTAACGGTTTACAAAGTCTTAGGCCAAACGCCAAACGGAGCAGCTCGAGTGGCTTTCTACCCTCAAACCGGTCGCACGCATCAGCTAAGGCTACATGCCGCGCACGCTGAAGGGCTCAATAGCCCCATCATCGGCGATGAGCTTTACGGACACCCGGCCGATAGGCTCTATCTGCACGCTGAGGCCATTCGTTTTATTCATCCGTCAACCGGTCAACTTTTAACGATTGAGGCGCCTTGCCCCTTCTAGGTTCATCATGTTTGAACTTTTTCTCTATCACCTTCAACTTTGCCTGCCCCTGTTTCTTCTGGTGATTTTGGGCTGGGGGCTTATCGTTGGCAAACTCTTTGATCAAAGCGTCACACGTGTGCTTTCGGGCTTTACATTTCGTTTTTTAATGCCTGCTCTTTTATTTTCACTAATGAGCAAGCTCTCGGAGATGCCGCCTGTGGATTGGCGCGTTCTGATCGCTTTCTTTGGCTCCTGCGTCATTATTTATTGCCTGGGACGCACCGCCGGCCGCTTCTTCGGGTTAGACAACACCGGTAAAACCATTTTTGGTATGGCAGCGATCTTCGGCAACAACGTGCAATTGGGCGTGCCGATTCTCAAGGTCAGCCTTGGCGATGAAGCAATGCCGACCATCAGCTTACTCATTATTTTCAGTGTTCTTCTTTTATGGACCACCGCCATTGCCAGTGTTGAATTGGGGAAAGCCGAAGGAAAATTGGACTGGAAAAGAATCGGCCGCCCAATGTTAAAAGTATTTAAAAATCCGGTGGTTCTAGCCATTATTTTGGGTAGTGCCTGGGGACTGACGGGTTGGAAGCTGCCGGATTTTGTTGAACGTACCTTAGGGTATGTGTCATCTGCTACGACGCCGATTGCCCTTATTGTTGTCGGCATGGGATTGGCTCAACACCGCTTTACGTCCGCTCTGCCCCGTGGTTTGACCATCTCAACACTAAAAATCGTCATCCACCCCATCATCGTGTTTTGCCTAGCCAAATTAATCGGACTTGATGAGATTACAACCAACGCCTGTGTGTTGACGGCCTCCTTACCGGTTGCGATTAACGTCTACCTGATGGCAAGCGAATTCAGGAGTGAAGAGGGCTCTGCAAGCAACGCTATTTTTGTCTCCACGATGCTTTCAGCTCTCTTAATTCCGCTCACTCTTACGCTCTTAGGCGTGAGCCTTTAAAAGCAAAAACGGAGGACTTCAAAAATCTGAAGCCTCCGTTTTTAATCGGACTATTTAAATTAGACCATTTCGTGCGGATGCACCGGTCTGTCGGAAAATTGGATTTTGTAGAGGTTGGCGTACACGCCGTTTTTCTCAAGCAACTCCTTATGAGTGCCGATTTCCACAATCCGACCGTGCTTCATCACAACGATGCGATCAGCCCCCTCGATGGTGGAGAGGCGGTGAGCCACAACAAAGCTTGTGCGTCCCACCATCAATTCATCAAGCGAAGCCTGAATGTATTTTTCGCTTTCGGTATCAAGCGCGCTCGTTGCTTCATCCAAAAGGAGAATCGGCGCGTTCTTTAAGAGCGCACGAGCGATGGAAATGCGTTGACGCTGACCGCCCGAGAGTTTTGCGCCGCCTTCACCCACTCGCGTATTGAAGCCTTCCGGCAGTGATTCAATAAAGGGCAAAAGATACGCCGCTTCGGCCGCTTTACGAATATCTTCGTCCGTCACCTTATCACGAACACCGTAGGCAATATTGGCCGCAATCGTATCGTCAAAAAGCACGACATCTTGGCTCACAAGCGATATTTGAGCGCGCAGGCTCTTAAGCGTTAAATCTTTTTGGCTGATACCGTCAAAGAGGATATCACCTGAGGTCATTGTCCAAAAACGCGGAATCAGGTTAATGAGCGTTGTTTTCCCCGAGCCGGAAGAACCGACCAAGGCAATCATTTCACCGGGCTTCACATCCAACGTAAAGTCTTCCACTGCAGGGGTGTTTGAGCCTTCATACGTATGTGTAACGTGACGGAAACTGACCGCCCCGGATGCTCTTTCTATCGTGCGGGAACCTTTATCTTCTTCAGAGGGTTCATCGACCATCTTAAACACACTTTCAGCCGCCGCTGACATGCGCGCAACGGAACCATTAAGGCTGGAGAGGTGACGGATAGCCGGCATCATCAAAAGCATGGCCGACAGGTATGTCGTGAATTCACCCATTGAGAGCTGACCGTTTTGGGCTTGCGTCAAAGCAAAAACTACCACCACCGACACACCGATCATGGTGACAAGCTGAGTAAGCGGCGTTCCCAAAGACTTCACCGCTTGCATACGAACAGCATAAGATCTCAAGCGTTCATTAATCGCTGCAAAACGCTTTTTCTCGTAGACGTAGCCATCGTAAATTTTGACAACGCGCTGACCTTCATAGGCTTCTTGAATGGCCACGCTCATCTCACCCAAGGTGTTTTGAGAACCAAGCGTCAAACGCTTTACCGTCTTACTCACCCACTTGAGCACTAATGCCAAAAGCGGCGCCACAACGAGCGTCACCACGGTTAAAAGCCAATTGTGGTAGATCAAAATACAGGCCAAAGAAATAATTTGAAGCGAGTCACGCACCAATGTCGTCAAAATTTCAGCGGCCATCCCCAAAGCGCTTGAAGCTTCATTAACGAACTTGGAGACGACCTTACCGGACATATAGTGTTGGTAAGTTTGAGAAGACCATTGAATGAGTCGGCCAAACATGAGGCGGCGAATACGAACAAGAACCTGTTGGCTCACCCGCTGCAGCAGATAGTTGGATAAGAACTGCGTGCCGCCGTGCAAAATCGAAATACCGATCAAACCGACCGGCGTCCACCAAACAATGGAGGGGTTGTGTTCATAAAAACCTAAATCGGTTAACTTACCCAACAAAAGCGCGATCAAGGAGGAACTGGCCGCACCCAAAATCATGCAAACGACAGCTAAAGCGATTTCCTTTTTGTACGCAGGCAAGTAGCCCAAAAGGCGTCTGACGTACGGATCGTTGAAAATCGGTAATCGGTCAAGAATTTTTTTATTCATTGGCTTCAATCAAAAATATTTCGTCGTCATTTTAACGACTTGAGCGCCTAACCGCCCTATTCGTTTTGTTAACGTTTATGACACGCTTGGCATGACGCTTTTTGGACTCTGCCACTCCTTCATAGCCTTTGTCATAGACGTCTTTTTTAGCGGCAAACTTGCGTCCCCCTTTATTGGCTCCGACTCCGGCTTGGGCTTTTGAACGGGTACGAGTCTTACCGTTCTCATCCTTTGTGCTTCCCGGAACAACCCCCGCTCGGGTGCTGCCCGCTTTTAAGTCTTCAATCCAACCCTTGACCCATTCATCGCTCAAGCGCATCTTTGCTCCGCGCGGCAGATCCTTGGGCAGCAACACGGCACCGAAACGAACACGAATCAAACGCGAGACCGTCAATCCCACCGCATCAAAAATACGGCGCACTTCACGGTTGCGCCCCTCTGCGAGTGTCACCCGATACCAATGATTGGAAGAAACGCCGCCGATGTCTTCGATACGTGAAAAAGACGCCGGACCATCGTCGAGCTTAATACCCTTCAAAAGCTTATCTTTGTTTTCTTCGCTCAATTCACCCTGTACACGCACCGCGTACTCGCGCTCAATTCGATAACGCGGGTGCATGAGCATATTGGCTAAGGCGCCACTCGTGGTAAATAGCAAAACCCCCTCGGTGTTAAAGTCAAGGCGGCCAACCGCAATCCAACGTTCACCATTGAGTTTCGGCAAACGATCAAACACACAGGGCCTGCCTTGGGGGTCATCGGCTGAAACAATTTCTCCGGCTGGCTTATGGTAGAGCAACACTTTCGGCACATCGTTGACGACCGCCGCACGTTTGACCAAGCGACCTCGCACCCGAATCATGTCATTGAGACGAACGCGGTCGCCCACCTTAGCCACATCGCCGTTAACCGTCACCACACCGGTCGCAATAAGTCCTTCCATTTCGCGGCGCGAACCCAAACCGGCATCAGCCAATACTTTCTGAAGTTTTTCTCCGGTTACATTCCCCTCTTGGGAGACTGTCGAGACGACCTTTTCCTCGGGCGCAACTTTTGGCGTTACGGCTCGCTGCCTCTTAGCCTGAGGCGCTCGAAAAGGCGTTCGTTTAGCCGGCGCTTTCTGAACCACTCCTTTTTTATTCGGACTGATTTTTTTCTTCATCATCACTATCTCCAAAATCCAAAGGTTGGATCAGACTTTCTAATCTTGCGTGTTCATCATCAATGGCCTTTAGCTCCTGCCGATCACTTAACCGGGAAGGCGGCTTACTCTGGGATTGCCCCTCAAACAATTCAAAGGCTTCAACCTGGGGTTCCTCATCGGGCCCGATACTGGGTAAATCCTGTAAAGAATTCAATCCCAAATCCACCAAAAATTGTCTTGTTGTCGCAAATAATTCCGGGTGACCGATTGTCTCCCGACGGCCGATGACTTCAATCCAATTGCGATCAAGTAAAGTTTTAATGGCATTAGGATTTACCGTCACACCGCGAATCTTTTCAATATCTCCGCGCGTTACGGGCTGACGATAAGCAATCACTGCCAATGTTTCCATCACAGTACGGCTGTATTTCGGCGCTTCTTCCGGATGGAGCTTTCGCAGTATCTCGCGCATCGCCGAAACCGACTGGAATCGCCAAAGACCTTCGGCCACTTCGCGCAATTCAAGCGCCCGCCCCTGCCAGTCATCCTGAAGCTCGGCGAGCATCTGCAAGACCTGTGCCTTTGTAAAACGCTTATCCAAGCACTCCCTGAGCGTCGATACGGACAAAGGCACATCACTTGTTAAAAGCGCGCCTTCAAGAATCCATTTGGGATTTTCATTAAGCGTGCTCATCGGCTACATCTCCGTCCACATAGAACCACAGACCGTTTTCACGGACAAAACGGCTTTTTTCAATCTGCCGAAAGGCCCGACCATTAATCTTGCCACGTGCGATAAAAGAAACCGTTGCGCTATCGCCTTCAGACTCATAGGAAACAATTTCCAAACCAAGCCACTTAATCGGTTCGCTTAAATCCAAAACACTCGGTCGTGTGCTTTCATGCCAAGTCCTTAGCAGATAATCCGCATCCTTTTTAACAAAAGCACTGTAGCGGCTTTTCATCAGACTTAAGGCGTCTGGTGCGGGCTCTCTTTCATGAAAACGCCCGCAACAGTCCTTGTAGTCAAGAAGACTACCGCAAGGACACAATGCGGGCGCTTTCTTTTTCTTCATGCCGAAAAATTATGATGCGTTTTGCTCACGCTCGGCGCGGGCGTGACGGCGACGATCAATTTCGGTCAAATAACGCTTTCTCAAACGAATCGTGTGCGGGGTGATTTCCACCAATTCATCATCGTTGATGAATTCAACCGCGCTTTCAAGCGTCAATTGCACAGGCGGCACAAGACGAATGGCTTCATCAGTACCCGAAGCACGGATGTTGGTGAGCTGCTTGCCGCGAATCGGATTCACAACGATATCGTTGTCGCGAGAGTGAATACCGATAATCATGCCTTCGTAGAGCTTATCACCCGGTTTGACAAACATACGGCCGCGATCTTGCAACTTCCAAAGAGCGTAGGCGACAGCTTCACCGTTATCCTGGCTAATCAACACACCGTTGCGGCGTTCACCGACATCACCTTCTTTGATCGGACCGTAGTCATCAAAAACGTGACTCATAATGCCGGTACCGCGGCACATGGTCATGAATTCACTTTGGAAACCGATCAAACCGCGGGCCGGAATACGGTATTCCAAACGCACGCGGCCCTTGCCGTCAGGCTGCATATCCTGCAAATCGCCCTTGCGGCGCCCCAATTCTTCCATCACAGCGCCTTGGTGATCTTCTTCAACATCAACCGTGAGCACTTCATACGGTTCCATCTTTTGACCGTTGATTTCCTTGAGCAACACACGGGGACGCGAAACGGCCAATTCATAACCTTCGCGGCGCATATTTTCAATCAAAATCGTCAGGTGCAATTCACCACGACCGCAGACTTCAAAGACGGTTTCATCGTCAGTGAGCTTCATACGCATGGCCACGTTGGACTTCAGTTCACGTTCAAGACGTTCACGAAGCTGACGGCTTGTCACGTACTTACCTTCACGACCGGCCAAGGGGCTCGTGTTGACTTGGAAATTCATGGAAAGCGTCGGTTCGTCCACTTTCAAAAGCGGCAGCGCTTCGGGGTGTTCCAAATCCGTAATGGTCGTACCGATAGACAATTCTTCAATGCCGTTTACAAGCACAATGTCACCGGCCTCGGCCGAATCCACAAGCTTGCGGTCCAAACCTTCAAACATGAGGATCTGATTGACTTTGACCTTCTTGGGTGTATCGTCCGGTCCGTTCATCACGCAGACGTCTTCGCCTGCGTGGATGCGACCGCGGTGCACACGGCCGATACCGATCTTGCCGACGTAGCTCGAGTAATCAAGCGAGCAAATCTGCAACTGAAGCGGACCATCCGGATCATCATCACGAACCGGTACCTTTTCAATGACAGTGTCAAAAATAGCGCGCATATTGCCCACTTTTTTGAGCTCTTCAATATTGTCGCTATAACCGGCAACGCCTTCCAAAGCCGAGCAATAAATCACGGGGAAGTCAAGCTGCTCTTCCGTAGCGCCCAACTTATCAAATAAGTCAAATGTTTGATTCAAAACCCAATCCGGACGGGCCCCCGGACGGTCAATCTTATTGATCACAACAATAGGCTTTAATCCCAAAGCCAAAGCTTTGCGAGTCACAAAGCGCGTCTGCGGCATTGGGCCTTCCACGGCGTCGACCAAAAGCAATACACCATCGACCATGGACAACACACGTTCGACTTCACCGCCGAAGTCAGCGTGCCCCGGGGTATCAATAATGTTGATGTGGGTACCTTCGTATTCCACAGCGCAGTTTTTAGCCAAAATCGTAATACCGCGTTCACGTTCCAAGTCACCACTGTCCATCACACGTTCTTGGACTTCTTGATTGGCACGGAAAGTGCCGGCAGCGCGCAAAAGCTTGTCCACCAAGGTTGTCTTACCGTGGTCGACGTGCGCAATAATCGCGATATTGCGAATAGCACGAGTACTAGTCGTCATTTGTTGCCTCAATATCTTTCTTGTTGGCAATTAATCGTTCAGGTTCGAGCACACCGCGTTCGTTAACGCGGGCCGTTCCCACCATTTGTTCATCAGGTCCATAGACCCTGACACGCGGGCAACTCGGTAAACCAAGGGCCAATCGCTGGCCATGGCAAAAGCGCACGCGGTCGTTTTCGCTTAAATGCACCGCAGGAAGCGTCTGCATTAACGCATCAAGCGGTTTTAAAGTTGCCAGACGCTCATCAACCGACATCGTCTCAAGCGCCTGTAAGGTAACAGCGTCTTCAAGCGAAAGCACTCCTACCTTTGTTCTTCTTAAACTTGCCAAATGAGCACCACAGCCGAGAGCCTCACCGATATCTTCAGCGAGCACCCGAATATAAGTCCCCTTGGAACACGTCACTTCAACCGTTAAGAGTTCGTCGGCAAATTCAAGGATCTCTAATTTCTCAATTCGCACCGAGCGAGCCTGTCGCTCAATGCTCACACCTTCACGGGCCAAATCGTAAAGCGTTTTTCCGTCACGCTTTAGGGCTGAAAACATCGGTGGCACCTGCAAAATGTCGCCTCTAAAAGCGTTCAGTGCCTTTTCAATGTCAGCTCGATTGACACGGACGGGACGGTTCTGCAGAAAGTCGCCCTCCAAGTCACCCGTTGTTGTCTTCTGACCGAGCTTAATACCGGCGATATAGGTTTTATCGGCATGCAAAAGATCGGCAGAAAATTTGGTCGCTTCACCAAAGGTGAGCGCCAACAGGCCGCTTGCAAGCGGATCAAGTGTTCCCGTATGACCGGCTTTTTGCGCATTCAACAAACGCCTGGCTGTCTGCAGCGCCGCGTTTGAGGTCATCGCATAGGGCTTATCAAGCAAAAGCACCCCGTCTACAACTCGGCCTTTTCTTTTCATTCTTCACCCTTGGTTTGCTTCATCGCCTCATCAATCAGGCGGTCCATTTCGAAACCCTTGGCCACACTGGTGTCATGTTCAAAGTGCAATGTCGGCACTGTATGAATCGACAACAGTTTGAAAAGATGGTTACGAAGCATTCCGGCGGCAGCGTTTAAGCCTTGCTTGGCCTGTTCAGGCTCGGCCCCGATCACCGTGAAATAAACCTTCGCATGAGCATAATCAGGTGTAATTTCACAGCCTGTCAAAGTCACCAGACCCACTCGCGGATCTCGCACTTCCTGAGGAATTAAACGAGCCAGATCCTTTTGAATCTGATCGGCCACACGCAGGGCGCGTCCCGGTTTCGCAGCTCTCATGTCACAATCCTTTCTTAATACTTCAGGGCGGCCAGTAAAAGTTATCTTTCAAACAAGCCGCCCGTTTTTATTAAAGCGTACGGGCCACTTCCGTGACTTCAAAGATTTCCAGCTGATCGCCCTCTTTGATGTCATCGTAACCTTTAAGCGACAAACCGCATTCCAAACCGGCCTTCACTTCTCTGACATCGTCCTTGAAGTGGCGCAAGGAGTTTAATTCTCCTGTCCAAATCACGACATTGTCGCGAAGCAGTCGAGCCGAAGCCGTGCGGCGAACCACACCTTCCAAAACCTTACAGCCGGCAATCATGCCTACCTTGGGCACGCGGATGCATTGACGGATTTCCACAAAGCCCAAAACGGTTTCGCGTTTTTCCGGTGCAAGCATACCGCTCATAGCCGCCTTCACATCATCAACGGCATCGTAAATGATGTTGTAGTAGCGAATATCCACGCCGTTGGTCTCGGCAAGCTTACGAGCCGGCGCATCGGCACGCACGTTAAAGCCGATGATGACCGCTTTGCTAGCCAGGGCCAAGTTGACGTCCGTTTCCGAAACGCCACCCACGGCAGAGTGCACCACCTGAACGCGCACTTCATCGTTGGACAACTTCGTCAAGGCGTGAACAATAGCTTCGGTAGAACCCTGAACGTCTGCCTTCACAATCAAGGCGAGGGTCTTCACTTCGCCATTGGCCGCATCCGAGAAAATGTTTTCCAATTTGGCGGCTTGCTGCTTGGCCAACTTCACGTCACGGTACTTGCCTTGACGGAAAAGAGCGATTTCACGGGCTTTACGTTCATCGGGCAAAACCATAATTTCGTCGCCAGCCTGCGGCACACCCGACAGACCTTGAATCTCAACCGGAATCGAAGGACCGGCTTCACTTACTGCCTTACCCGTTTCATTGATCATGGCACGGACTCGACCGAATTCAGCGCCCGCTAAAACAATGTCGCCGCGGTGAAGGGTGCCGGACTGCACGAGAATGGATGCCACAGGACCGCGCCCCTTATCCAAACGGGATTCGATCACAAGCCCCTTCGCCATGCCTTCCTTCGGTGCTTTCAGGTCAAGCATTTCGGCTTGAAGCAGCACGTTTTCCAGCAATTCATCTACGCCCTGACCGGTCTTGGCAGACACCGGAATAAACGGCACGTCACCACCCCAGTCTTCAGGCATCACATCGTTTTGAACAAGTTCTTGTTTAACGCGTTCAGGATTGGCTTCCGGCTTATCGATCTTGTTGATCGCCACCACCATCGGAACACCAGCGGCCTTGGAGTGCGCAATAGCTTCCTTCGTCTGAGGCATCACGCCGTCATCGGCTGCCACCACCAAAATCACAATATCGGTGGCCTGAGCACCGCGCGCACGCATAGCCGTAAAAGCTTCGTGCCCCGGCGTATCCAAGAAGGTCACAATGCCTCTCGGAGTCTTAACGTGGTAAGCACCGATATGCTGCGTGATACCGCCGGCTTCACCAGCCGCTACCTTGGCACGACGAATGTAGTCAAGCAAACTCGTCTTACCGTGGTCGACGTGACCCATGATGGTCACCACCGGCGGACGCGGAAGAGCCTCAGCCGTATTTTCTTCCATCATGTCGCCCAAAATCGCTTCCGGATCATCGGGCTTGGCAGCGATCGCATGATGTCCCATTTCTTCAACCACGATCATCGCGGTGTCTTGATCGAGCATTTGGTTAATCGTCACCATCTGCCCCATCTTCATGAGCGTCTTAATCACTTCGGTGGCTTTAACGGCCATCTTATGAGCAAGATCAGCCACGCTGATCGTTTCAGGGACACTCACATCACGCACCACAGGTTCTGTGTTTTGAACCTGCTGTTGCTTGGGCTGTTCATGACGGCGGTTATTGCGGTTTTTACGAGAACCGCGCCATTGTTCATTGCCGTCATCATCCTCATCGATGACACGGGCATTGCCCTTGTTGCCGCCACGATGTTTAATGTTATCGTCCCATTTGCTCGCTGCGCCATGATTGGCACCGGCGTGCTTGCCACCCTTTTTCTTGCCACCTTGATCTTCGTCGCGGTCGCGGTCGTTATTCTTGCCCTTCTTCTTGTCCTGATTCTTTTTACCTTCAGCAGGCTTATCGCTCTTGGCCTTCATGACAGAGGGTTTGGGCTTACTCATCATTTCTCGAATCGCGCGAGCTTCTTCTTCGGCCTTACGCTTGGCTTCCTGACGGCGCTTAATTTCTTCTTCAGATAAAGCGGCAGGCTGAGCCTTTTGTTCTACAGGACGTTGAACCGGCTTTTTCGCATTCGGCTGGAACTTAGCCTTTTCATTTTTGCGAGCATCATTGGGCTTAGAGGCCGGTTTAGCCTGTTTTTGTTCATGACGCACTTGCGGCTGCTGAACCTCTTTCTTAACTTCAGGCTTTGCAACCACTTCTGCCTTGGGCTCAACCGCTGCCTTATCGGCGGCATGAGCGGCCTTCGGCTGCTGAGCCGCGCGAGCGGCAGCGGCCTCTGCCTCAGCCTGCGCCTTAGCGCGGGCTTGCTCCTGAGCGGCTTTTTCCTGAGCCAATTTTTCTTCTTGCAGACGTTGAGCTTCCAGCTCTTTTTGACGTTTTTCTTCTTCAGCCTTTTGCTGCTGCATCTTTGCCTTGGCTTCTTCTAAAGCGCGGGCGCGTTCCACAGCCATAGCCTGCTCACGAGCGTTTGTCGCTGTCGCTGAGTTTTTCACGAGAACGCGTTTTCTGCGCACTTCCACCTTCACCGTGTGTTGACCATCGGCCTGCTTAACCGTTGTGGTCTCTTTACGGGTTAAAGTGATTTTGCGGGCTTTAGCCTGACGATCCTGACGCAAAAAGTCCACCAACTGACGCTGATCGGCAGCGGTCACTGCGTCCGTTTCGCTATGCTTGTTAATGCCGGCGCTTTTGAGCTGACGAAGCAATTCTTCGGCAGTCACTTTCATTTCTTTGGCCAACTCTAAAACGGTCGAACTTGCCATATTCTCTCCTTTCGTACTTTTTACTCAAAGCACGCTTTAGTTGTTGAACCAATGGGCGCGAGCAGCCAAAATCAACTTCGAGGCACGCTCTTGATCGATTCCGCTCATTTCCACCAGTTCGTCTACGGCTAATTCGGCCAGCTCATCACGCGTCTTCACACCGTGGGCAACCAGCACGTTAACCAAATCATTATCCATACCTTCAAGTGAAACCATTTCGGGTTCAGCCTGACGCAGGTTTTCTTCACGTTCCAAATCTTGCATGAGGCACTTATTGCGGGCGCGTTCACGCAACACCTTGACCGTGTCTTCATCAAACGCTTCAATTTCAAGCAATTCCGATTCAGGCACATAGGCCACTTCTTCGATAGAAGAGAAGCCGTTTTCAATCAGGATATCAGCAACATCTTCACCCACATCGAGCTTTTCAACGAATTCAGCACGAATCTTGCTTGTTTCTTCGTCACGCTTGGCGTTGGCTTCTTCATCGGTCATGATGTCGATCTTCCAGCCGGTCAATTCAGAGGCCAGGCGGACATTTTGACCGGCACGGCCGATAGCGATAGCAAGATTTTCTTCGTCCACCACCACTTCCATCGTGTGCGTGTCTTCGAGCATCACCACGCCGGAGACCTTAGCCGGTTCCAAAGCACTCACCACAAACTGAGCCGGTTCATCATCCCAAACAACAATGTCAACACGTTCGCCACCCAATTCATTGGATACGGCATTCACTCGCGTACCGCGTACACCGATGCAGGTGCCGACCGGATCCAAGCGAGCATCTTTGGCTTGAACAGCGATCTTCGCGCGGCTGCCAGGATCACGGGCCGCACTCTTGATTTCCAAAAGACCTTCTTCAATTTCAGGCACCTGCAAAGCAAAGAGTTCTTTGATGAAATCCGGGCTAGTGCGAGACAAGAAAATTTGTTGTCCCTTGCAGGAACGATCAATTCGAGCGACATAAGCACGCACGCGATCACCCGGACGGAACGATTCCTTAGGCAACATTTCAGAACGAGGCAGGCGGGCTTCTACCTTGCCGATTTCAACGATCGCATCACCCTTGTCCATGCGCTTGACTAAGCCGGAAACAACTTTTTCATCGCGAGCCAAAAATTCCACCAACATTTGTTCACGTTCGGCATCGCGCAAACGTTGCAAAATCACCTGCTTTGCATCTTGAGCGAAACGGCGACCGGAACTATTGATGTTTTGCACTTCCTGACGGATATAGTCACCAACGTTAAGATCAGGATATTCGTCATGAATGTCGGAATACATTTCCTGACGATCCGGTTCCTGTAAGCCTTGATCGTCAGCCACAATGAGCCAACGACGCCAAGCTTGGTAATCACCCGTGTCACGATCAACATGTACTTCAATATCTGCATCTTCACCGGCAAAATTTGCCTTTTTTACAGCAGAGGCAAGTGCCGTTTCAAGCACACCGAAGACGACCTCACGGGGCACGCTTTTTTCCTGTGCCAATACTTCAACCATTTCAAGCATTTCGCGGTTCATTTTTACTTTCCTTTGAAATTTAATTCTGCGATCAAATGGGCACGATCGACCTGATCGATCGTAAAACTAACGGCAACGGGTTCAATGGCAACGGTCTTCTTACCGCGCTTTTGTGCAATCCGCTCCCGAGCGGCCTGCGCCGGAGTCTTTGCCGGCTTTTCATCCGTAAACAAAAAATCAATCGTCGTTTGCGAGTCTTGCGTGCGAACAGCCTGAATTCGACCGTCTAATTTACGACGACCGGCTTCAGGAAAACCTTCGGCCATCAGCGGGGCAAATAATTCCACGTGCACCAATTTGCCGATGTAACGTTCCCAATCCCGAACACGCTTTAAAGGCCGTTCCACACCGGGAGAGGATACTTCAAGGCGTTCGTAGTCAACATTTTCAACCGTGAACAAATACGTCAACTGGTTGCTCACCTGCTCGCAATCGTCCACCCCCACTCCTTCGGGGCTATCCATCGTGACGCGAAGCAATCCGCGGGGTAAATGCTCGAGATCAACAAACTCAAATCCCATCCCTTCAACGGTTTGCTCAACCAACGTCAACAAATCTGTCGATGTTTCTGTCATTATTATTGTGGCTCCTAGCGGAGAATTCTCAAAAAAAGATGGGCTCTAAGGCCCATCCATCCCCTTAGCGCCAGAGAAAACCAACACCAAGGTTTTGCGCAAAGAAGCATTACTCTCATAAACGCAACTTGCACACGACGACCGATAAATAATAAAGGCACTTTGAAAAGTGCCTTTATTGTTTTTATCTTCGCGAGTGATTATACAGACTGATTATAAAAAATCAATCACTTAGATAACTTTTTTCGAAGAATTCACAAAAACATACCAGGCAATATTCGCATGAAGATTTACGGGTGATATTTTCTCTTCTTAAAGCGTGAGAACTAATGGGAAACAAACGCCGTAATAGGGTTTTACAGAGAATTTACACTCCCCGGAAACTTTAGTTTTAATTTTTATAAAAATCTAAAAATTCATCCTCACTTAAATTAATTCCAAATTCTATTAACTTGTTCTTTCTCTTTTTAAACAACTCGGAAAGTATTGTTTTTTTATCATCAAAAACCCCATAATGAACGAGTTTATGACAGTTAGGACAAAGGGAGACAATATTTTCCGGGATATCTAAACTTGAACCAAACTCTCCTTGAAACCTGAGTGGAATAAGATGATGCGCTTCTACGTAATTTTCTCCTGTTTTTTTTGCGGTAAATGTATGATGCGTCGGTTCCACTTCACAACAAAAGTGAGCTTCTTGGATAGCAAAAGCTGAAGCCTTTAAATCCCTCCTATACTTTTGTATTGAAGAAGTTTGTTTATTGGGTTTTAATGTGACAATATCCGAGCGTTTTATCTTATTTGAAGCACATTCATTAATTTGTAGCTGAAAATCTTCTTCATGAATCTCTGTCCCCTTATGTCTAATAATTCGGTTATAGGAAGATAACAGGACTAAGAAATCATTTCTAAATTGTTCTTTAGATGGAAGATTGTCCCTAGGATAATAAAAAGCCTGAATATTCCCTTCGTTGTAAAAACTACCAAGATTCTTCGACTTCAGGTCAATAGGTTTCAAAATACCCTTCAATGGTTGAGGAAGTTCATTTTGAAGTTGACAAGCCGATCTTTTCAATTCCATTAAAACTTTTTTCTTCGCTCCAAACCTGTATCTGAAATCCGTTACCCCTTGGTTCAAACTTAAATACACACCACTCATATCTGCTGAAAACAAAAGAACTATATAAATACCTCGCTGAGGTGTTTCTGTTACTTCTTTATCAAGCACACAAATCCACGGAACATCGGCTAAATGCCCCTGGCCTATGGATCCCTCAATTTTAAATTCATCTTTACGATCTGCAAGGATTTCTCTAATAACAGAAGGGATTGTTTGAAAAATAGAAACCTCATCTGCGGAAGACACTCTTTTTGTTGATGTCCTGTTCAAATAGTTTTTAAGAACGTCTAGCAGCGCTTGTTTCATTGTTTGCTCCCATAAACTTAAATAAAGAGTTTCTTAGAACAACCTAATTGACTGCAACATTATAAATTTTTGT
>ENA-ORRQ01000910-ORRQ01000910.1-human-gut-metagenome-genome-assembly--contig:-NODE-910-length-25563-cov-6.147797_pt1 | contig 25563 bp, 27 predicted proteins | sample MGYA00242177_ERZ509138 | MGnify/ENA primary metagenome ERZ509138 (study PRJEB26280, sample SAMEA2338628) | human gut metagenome | biome: human gut; feature: human-associated habitat; material: faeces... | reverse complement strand
CCCGCAGCCTCTACCTCCGCTATGCGCGCAAGGGCGTGAAGCAGTTCAACCTCCTCTTCTCCCCCGAGTTCCTGCGCGAGAGCAAGGCCCTCTACGACAACCTCTACCCGAGCCGCATCATCGTCGGCTACCCGAAGCAGATGAACCACCCCGACTTCGCCGATGAAGACCAGGCCATCGCCTCCATCGCCGACGTCGATCGCCTCCGCCAGGCTGCCGGCACCTTCGCCGCCCTGCTCGTAGAAGGCGCCATTGGCAATGGCGACCCCTTCACCTTCGACGGCCCGCTCCCAATCGCCGACGGCGTCTGCCCGCGCGAAAAGACCAAGGGCATCCCCGTCCTGGGCATGGGCATGAAGGAAGCCGAGGCCGTGAAACTCTTCGCCAACACCTATCTCGCCCTCCGCGTCAGCTACTTCAACGAACTCGACACCTACGCCGAGGTCAAGGGCCTCGACAGCCGCGCCATCATCGAGGGCGTGGGCCTCGACCCCCGCATCGGCACCCACTACAACAATCCCTCCTTCGGCTATGGCGGCTACTGCCTCCCGAAGGACACGAAGCAGTTGCTCGCCAACTACCAGGACGTGCCCCAAAACATGATGACCGCCATCGTCGAGTCCAACCGCACGCGCAAGGACTACATCGCCGACGCCGTCCTGACCAAGGCCGGCTGGTACGCCTATAGCGCCAACAACCAGTATGGCAGCGAGGGTAGGGGAGAGGCCCCCGTCATCGGTGTCTATCGCCTGACGATGAAGTCCCACTCCGACAACTTCCGCCAGTCCGCCATCCAGGGCATCATGAAGCGCGTCAAGGCCAAGGGTGCCGAGATCATCATCTATGAGCCCACGCTCCCCGACGGCACCACCTTCTTCGGCAGCCTCGTCGTCAACGACCTCGCCACCTTCAAGTCCCGCAGCAAAGCCATCATCGCCAACCGCTTCGACGACTCCCTCCGCGACGTCGCCTCCAAGGTCTATACCCGCGACATCTTCCGCCGCGACTAGCGTTTTTATATAAAGACAACTAATACAACTTTTACAATATTTTACAACCAAGATACCTTAGCAGGATATAGACAGTGCAAACTGTCCTCTTTGTTGTATTTTGTTGTTTCCCTTCCAGCAGGATTGTCTGAGCTCAGGTTGTTATACGTTGTACTTGTTGTTCAAGTTGTTTTCCCTATATCAGCAAGAAGACTCAGCATCGACGGGCAGCTTTTCCTGAAATGCTTAATTTTAATTAAATGCGGATGTTCTTGTGGCATGAATACGGAAAAATCCGTACCTTTGTCAGAAAGAAACAAAGTGCTTAGATTATGGCAACATTGACATTGCAAATTGACAACCCCTCCATCATGGCACATCTGAAAGCTGTACTTAAAGCTATTCAGGGTGTTAAGGTGTTGAGTTCGGATGAGACGTTGGTCGATGACGCAACTACCGACCAGCCCAATGCTACGACTTTGGCAGCTATGAAAGAAGCTGAAGGAAGCACAGATGCTGGAGTCGTTCGCATGGATAGTTTGCAAAGTTTTATGGCTTCAATGGACTAAGCATGAAAGAAGTTCGTAAAACCTCTCAGTTTAAGAAAGATTTCAAGCGTTTTAGCAAAGACCTGGAGAAAGTCAAGTTGGTTTATGAGATAGTTGACAAACTAGCAAATGGTGAAGAAATTCCAGACAAGTTCAATCCCCATCCATTGAGGGGTGAGTGGAAAGACTTTATGGAATGCCATGTGCAAGATGATTACCTTCTTATATGGTATGACAAAGAGGACGATGTCATCAAACTAGTTCGTTTAGGCTCTCATTCGGAATTGTTTGGAAAGCGAAAGAAGCGATAATTTCTTTTCTATTCATTTCTAAGAAAACAAACTCTGCAAGGATATAGACAGTGCAAACTGTCCTCTTTGTTGTATTTTGTTGTTTCCCTTTCAGCAGGCTTGTGTCACGCGTAGCGTGTTGTCCCCGCGAAGCGTTGTAAAATATTGTACTTGTTGTTCTAGTTGTTTTCCATATATCAGCAAGAAGACCCAGTATAAAGTATTAACGAATAGGTTAACGCGCGATTAACGGTGATTAATGTTAAACCTCGTAAAGTTTAAATTTAATTAAATACGAGCGCCCCCAACGTTGTGGTCACGAATCTTTTCGTACCTTTGACAAATTAAAACAACAAAGGCCTAATGACACTGACCACACCAACAGAAAACGACCAACCCGCTCTTTTGCCCCATCCGAACGATAGTGCAAAGCAGCCTAAATACACGAGCCTATGAAGCGTCACCCCGTTCATACCCTCCTGTGTTTGACACCCCTCGCCTTGACCCTCGCCTCCTGCGAGAAAGTCGAGGTGGTCGACGAAGCCCCTGCCGACGGCGAGACCACCACCGTCCGCATCCTCGCCCGCGCCGCCACCCCCTCCGACGACCTCTACCCGCTGCGCCTCTATGCCTTCACCAATGACGGCACCCTGTGCTCCAGCCAGACCGTCACGGCCGCCGACGAGAAGATCAGCCTGTCGATACCCCAAGGCGTGGAGACCCGTGTGGTAGCCGTCTCCGCCGACGAGGCCACCTATACCATCCCCGCCTCCCCGTCCATCGATGGCGTCATCACCCCCAACGCACCCCAGCTTCCTTCCGACGCCCCCGACTTCGCCCGCACGATGGCCCGTGGCTACGTCACGTCCCACCCCCTTCAGGCCGCCCTCGCCGACCTCTCGCCCAGTTCCCCCACCGCCGCGCTCAGCATGCAACTCCACTACCAGATGGCCTCGGTCCGCTTCACGCTCTCCGGCCTCCCTGCCTCCTGCGGTAAAGCCTACGTCCGTGTCGCCTCCCCCTACGAGGCCCTTGCGCTCAGTGGCGAACTCACGGGGTCACAGAAGTCCGTCGTCCCCCTCACCCGCTCCGCCGAAGGCCGCTGGGTCTCCAGCGAGGCTTTCCTCTTCCCCACCACGGGTACCCAGACCAATTTTACCATTGCCTACGAAGATGACGCCGAGGAGCAATATGCGCAAGTCACCTACCAAGCCCCCTTGCGTGCCGGCGTCCCCTACGAACTCAACGGGTCCCTCTCTGGCGGCACCCTCGAAGTCACGGGTAGCGTCACTCCCGCCCAATGGGGCACCCCCGAGTCGCTCTCTTTCACCTTCTCCCCCGATGCGCCCACCGTCATCGGAGGCACAAGCCCTGGCGACACTCCCTATGAGGTGGAAACCCTTCCCGCCCCGCTCTCGCTCTGGGACGGCCATGTCGTCGTCGATACCACCTTGTGTGGCGACGATACCAGTACCCTCCTGCTACTCTCCGTCGCCGATTATGACGGCCTCACCTCCGCCCTCAACGCCGAGACCCCAGGCATGGCCTCCGGCCTGGCTGCCGACTACCAGGAAGGGCCACTGGCCTCCTGGCGCATCCCCACCGAAGACGAAGCCCGCCAGTTGCGCGCTGCCTACCTTGCCCATCCCGATTCCTTCGAAGACCTGCTCGCCCAGTCCGGTGGCGACCCTGTAGCCATCACGGACGGCAAGGGCAACAATATCCGTTACCTCTGTGCCGAGGCACGCCATACCTATAGCTTCAAGCCCGGCTCTGCCTACAACGCCATCAAAGAGGCTGGCGCCAGTGTCCGCGACTACCACCTCCGCCTCGTCACCTCCGTGCGAGTCAAACAAAAACAGCGGTAGCATGATCTCTAAACGTGTATAAAAAAGGAAGTATTCAGAGTTTCTCTCGGATTTTCCCTCCAAAATTTGCCGTTGTCATATAAATCCCATACCTTTGTAAAAAAATCAAAGTTATGCGAAATTCAGAAGAACGATATATCAGTTTGCTGACCGATTTCGGTTTCAAGCGCGTCTTCGGCACTGTTCCAAACAAGGACTTGCTCATCGACTTTCTCAACTCCCTCTTTGATGGCGAGCAGGTCGTAAAGGACGTGACGTTCCTCAATAGCGAGCATGTCGGGGATATCAGTTCCGACCGCAAGGCCATTTTCGACGTCTATTGTGAGAACGAGCAAGGCGAGAAGTTTATCGTCGAGATGCAGAATGCCTATCAGACTTTTTTTAAAGACCGTTCTCTCTACTACGCAACCTTCCCGATTCGTGAGCAAGCCGAGAAGGGTGACGTATGGGACTACCAGCTCAAACACGTCTATGTGGTAGCTTTGCTCAACTATAAGATGAGCGACTCCGCCTTCTCTCCTGACACTATCAACCACGATATTGGCCTGCTTGACAAGCAGACTCATCGCGTGTTCAACGACAAACTAACCTTCAAATACGTCGAAATTTCGAAGTTTGACAAGTGTTTGGAAGAACTAGAGTCCAATTACGACAAGTGGCTCTATGTCCTTCGCAACCTTTCCCGCCTCGATAGCCAACCCGACTATTTGCGCAATGAGATTTTCAACCGTCTGTTCTCTGAAGCCGAGATAGCTCACTTCTCCAAAGTGGAGCTCCGCGAATATGAGGACAGCCTCAAAGCCTATCGCGATATCAAAAACTCGCTGGATACCGCAAAAGCTGAAGGCCTTGCGGAAGGATTTGGTAAGGGCCGTGTTGAAGGTCACGCCGAAGGTCTTGTTGAAGGTCGTGCCGAAGGTCTTGCTAAAGGTCGTGCTGAAGGTCGTTCGGAAACTCTTGTTGAGGTTGCCAAAAACCTCTTGTCAATTGGTACACCTATTGAAAGTATCATGAAGGCGACCGGCTTGAGTGAGGAAGAAATCAAAAGTATGACTTAGAAAATGTCCCATATTGGAATGTAATTTTATAAATAACTAAAAACAAGTATTAACGCCCGATTAATCTATGATTAACGGCAATTAAAGTTTAAAACAATGAGAATACCACAAGCACTTCTGCTCCTTTCCCTGGTGGCCCTCTTCTCCTGCTCCTCCGACGAGGACGCCACGACCGCCACAGAGCTTGAACCCACTACTGTGAATGTGACCTTCACGGGCATTAACATTTCTGTCACCCCCGACTTGAAAGCCAACTCCCCCTTGCGCGTCTCCGCCACGGAGTCGAAAGTCACACGCATTGCCTTCAAGGTCTTCGATGCCACTGGCAAAGAGGTCTATAGTGAAGACAAGAAATACGGCTCCGACAACGACTTCGACCATGTCGTCTGCCCGCTCCATGTCGGCAAATACACCTTTGTTGCTGTTGCCCACAAAGCCAAGCCCCTAGATTCACCCGTCGCGACTGTCACCTCCGCCGACGAGGCCCTCCTGACAGAAAACTACGTCCCGAAATTCGTCTTCGCCAAAACCATGGACGTGACTGTAGCGGGCAATACCACCCAGAATGTCACGATGGAATTCGGCAAGCGCATCACTACCAGCTTCAACCTCAAAGTGACGGATGCCTATCCCGACGAAGTCACGAAGGTGCGTCTCACCGCCAATTCCTCCAAGCCCAAGGCGGCGAGTCCCTTTGCGTTTAGTCCCGCCACAGGTTTTGCCCCGTCAGCCCTCAGCTACACGAACACCATTTCCCGAGCAGAAAACAAACTCTCCAGTTTCACGGGAAAGGAAATAGGACTCCACTTCTTCCTTACCAAAGACGAGCAGCAGATGGACATTGTCATCGAGATGCTCAATGACGCCGACGAGGTTCTCTATACCCGTACCCTCAGCGACCTCACCTTCCATCGCCATAGCACGACCTGCGCCACAGGTACGTTCTTCACGGCCTCTGTCACTACCACCTTCGACTTCGATATGAAGGACGACACCACGATCGATGTCCCGCTGAATCCCTAACGGGCAATCATATCCCCTCCCGAATGACGGCATGCGAAGAGCGATACTTCGGAGGGGAACAAAACGTATCAACGAATAAATCAACTTTTACAACGATTTACAACCAAGAAACCTTAGCAGGAACTGACGGCTGCTTTTCCTGAAAAAGCTGCCGCAAAAGTTGTTCTTTGTTGTTTCCCCTTTAGCAGGCTTGTCTGATCTCAGGTTGTTATACGTTGTACTTGTTGTTCAAGTTGTTTTCCCTATGTCAGCAGCTTCATCAGCAAGCAGGCGCAGCAAGGACGGGCTGCTTTTCCTGAAAAAGCTGCCGCAAAAGTTGTTCTTTGTTGTTTCCCTTTCAGCAGGCTTGTCTGAGTCACAGGTTGTTATATGTTGTACTTGTTGTTCAAGTTGTTTTCCCTATATCAGCAAAAAGACCCAGCAAGAAGCCGCAGCATAAAGTATTAACGAATAGATAAACGCCCGATTAACGGCGATTCATGTAAAACGGCAGCTCGCCTGCCAACCACTATCCCAAAAACGAATTTTATGAGCAAACAAAACATTGCCCTCATCACGGGCGTGACCGGCCAGGACGGTTCCTACCTCGCCGAACTCCTCCTCGACAAAGGCTATGACGTCCATGGCGTCATCCGCCGCTCCTCCGTCGATTACCGCGAGCGCATCGCCCACCTCGAGGGCCGTCCCCACTTCCACCTCCACTACGCCGACCTCGGCGACTCCATGTCCATTGTCGGCGTCGTCGCCGACGTGCGCCCCACGGAGATTTACAACCTCGCCGCCCAGAGTCACGTGCAGGTCAGCTTCGACTCCCCCGAGTTCACCGCCGATGTCGATGCCGTCGGCGTCCTCCGCATCATCGAGGCCGTCCGCAAGGTAGGCCTCGCCAATAGCTGCAAGATCTATCAGGCCTCCACCTCCGAGCTCTACGGCAAGGTCGAGGAAGTACCCCAGAACGAGAACACCCCCTTCCATCCCTTCAGCCCCTACGCCGTCGCCAAGCAGTACGGCTTCTGGATCATCAAGGAGTACCGCGACGCCTACGGCATGTTCTGCTGCAATGGCATCCTCTTCAACCACGAGAGCGAGCGCCGTGGCGAGACCTTCGTCACCCGTAAAATCACCCTCGCCGCCGCCCGCATCGCCCAGGGCCTGCAAGACAAACTCTACCTTGGCAACCTCGACTCGCTGCGCGACTGGGGCTACGCCAAGGACTACGTCGAGTGTATGTGGCTCATCCTCCAGGCCCGCCAGCCCGAGGACTACGTCATCGCCACGGGCGTGCAGCACAGCGTCCGCGAGTTTGCCCAGCTCGCCTTCCACTATGTCGGCATCGAACTCCAATGGGAGGGCGAAGCCGAGCACGAGAAGGGCATCTGCGTCAGCGGCCCCGATCACCTTGTCGGCAAGACCCTCGTCGAAGTCTCCCCTGACTTCTACCGCCCCACCGACGTCGTCAACCTCTGGGGCGACCCCACGAAGGCCCGCGCCAAACTCGGCTGGAACCCCAATACCACTACCTTCGAGGAACTGGTGAAGATCATGGTCGATCACGACATGGCGAAGGTCGCCTCCGAGGGCGCTGCCGCCAAGGTGCGCATGAACCTCGCCGAATACCTGGAGAAAGGCATTGTGAAATAATGAAAACAATCGACAGACGCCACGCCGTCCCCTTCGCACTGGTCACGAGCATGTTCCTCCTCTGGGGCCTTGCCAACAACATGACCGACACGCTGCTTGCCGCCTTCAAGCGCATCATGTCCATGAGCGACACGCAGACCTCCCTCATCCAGTTCGCCTTCTATGGCAGCTACTTCTGCTTCGCCCTGCCCGCGGCCCTCTTCATCCGTCGCAGGAGCTTCAAGTCGGGCATCATCCTCGGCCTGCTCCTTTACGCCGCTGGCGCGATGCTCTTCCTTCCCGCCGCCCGCGTCGCGAGCTATGGCTTCTACCTCGTCGCCATCTACGTGATGGCCGGCGGCTGCAGCGTCCTGGAGACCACGGCCAACCCCTACGTCATGAGCATGGGCGACCCGCGCACCGCCACGCGCCGCCTCAACATCGCGCAGAGCTTCAATCCCGTCGGCTCCATCCTCGGCATCCTGATGAGCAAGTACTTCATCCTCGACGACATCAGCCTCTACTCCATCAGCGGCACCTACGCCGCCCTCGGCCTCGTCCTGCTCGGCATCCTCGTGGTGATGCTCTTCGCCCGCATGCCCTCGGGCAAGGACGACGACCGCAGCGACAGCGTCGGGGCCAGCTTCCGCCGCCTCCTCTCCAACCGCCTCTACCGCCGTGGCGTGGTCGCCCAGTTCTTCTACGTCGGCGCGCAGATTGGCGTGTGGAGCTTCACCATCCGCCTGGTGATGCAGGAGACGGGCTGCCTGGAGGCTGCCGCCAGCAGCATCTACCTGATCTCCATCGTTGGTCACTGCCTCTCCCGCTTCATCTATACGGGACTGATGCGCTGGTTCTCCCCCTCGCGCCTCCTCACCTTCGGCGGTGTGATGTCCGCCCTGTTGAGTCTCACGGTCGTCCTAAGCGCTGGCACGGGTTGGCTCTGCATCACCTCGCTGGTCCTCATCAGCTCCTTCATGAGCCTGATGTTCCCCACCATCTACGGCATCGCCCTCGGCGGCATCATGCGTGGCGAGCACCCTGGCGACTCGAAGATCGGTGCCAGCGGTCTGATCATGTCCATCCTCGGAGGCGCCCTCCTCACCCCGCTCCAGGGCATGGTCTCCGACCACACCAACATCTATACCTCCTACGCCGTCCCCGCCTTCTGCTTCGTGGTCGTGACCGCCTACGCCGTCTATGCCCACCGCTGCAAGGCCACGCTGTAGCCGTCTGTAGCATCCGCGCCCTGATCCCCGAAGCAAGGGAGTTCTAACGACCGCCTCGTTGTTCTTTGTTGTTTCCCCTGCAGCAGCTTTGTGTCACGCGTAGCGTGTTGTCCCGGCGAAGCATTGTTATAAGTTGTACTTGTTGTTCTTGTTGTTTTCCCTCTGTCAGCAAGTCACGTCCCTATACTCACGCTCCGCATGAAAGCAGGGACACGCCTTGCGCGGGTCGAAGGTATGATGCGACACGACGATCGCCCGTGGGTACCGCCCTTTGAGCTCCCGCACCAATGTGAGTAGCGCATGCTTCTGCGCCTCCGTCCGCGTGTCCGCCGGCCTGCCTTGGGCGTCCAAGCCACCCTCGTAGCACACCCCGATGCTATGCCTGTTGTGGTTCAGGCAGTGCGCTCCCACCTTCGCCTCGGGCCGTCCCCGCTCTACGGTTCCGTCCCGCCGCACCACATAGTGGTAGCCGATGCCACTCCAGCCCCGTTTGCGGTGCCAAGAGTCAATCTGTTGCGCGCTCGACGTCTGGTTGGGCCGTACCGCCGAGCAATGAATAATGATCAAAGTGATAGTTCTCATAGAAATTCAAGTGAGAGGTCACGACCCCTCCATCTTCCGTCAACGAGTTGAGGGCCGATGCGCAGAGGCCGTGACCACGAGTTAGAGATTAGAGTTGCGTGATGGCTCCACCCGCTGCGCCGGTGATCACCATTTCAATGATTCGCAGCACATACAGTGCCACACGTTTCCAGTTCACTTTCATACGCGATGTTTTAAGATAGATGAATAGAATAAACTTCATACACTGCTTGATTAGTCACCCAAGGTGCCACCGTTCTCACCACTGCTCGGCGGATTGGTGATTCCCGTGTCCGTCTTGCCGTCCTCACCCGTGTTGCTTCCTGCGCCACCCGACGGGTTGGAAGGCTCACCGGTGTTCTCGCCCGTACCCTCAGAAGGGTTAGAAGGCTTTCCCGTGTTGCCACCACCGTTGCCAGGACCCTTCTTCACGGCCTCGATGTCGATCACGTTCTCACCCTTCTTCTCTGCCTTCAAGGCAGCCGTTTGCAGCGATCGGCTCGCTACTGGGTTGAAGGCCGCGCGCCCGATGAGGTTCTCGAAGTCCGTGCCCGGCGTGAAGATGATATTCACTGCCGTGATGTTCTTCGACGTGAACGTCTCACAGCTCTCCGCCCCTTCGCTGCTGATGGACAACCAGAAGTTGCCGAGCTCATCGAGCATCACCTTCTTGCCCTCTAACAGTTGCTCCACGAGACACGAGCACATGTCGCTCAGCACGCCTTTCACTTGTCCACGCTTGTAGCCACCATGCTCGGCGATGTGGGCCACGAAGTCGCGAAACGACATCACCTCCTTCACCTGCGCCTTGGCATACGCCTTCTCGGGGAGATTCGGCTTCAACGAATTACGCATCATGTACACACTGTAATTGATCATACGCTTGCCCATCGTCGGTATGGGACTTGATGTTTACGCAAGCAGTCATTGCGCCCGACAGAATTGGTTGTTGTTTCCTGACTGCGATGCAAAGGTACTAAGTTGAGAAGCCGAAATCAAATCTATTCATAACCGTTTACAATCCGTTTACAATCCATTCACAATCCGTTCATAATCGGTCTGATTTTGCTCAGAAATCACCCCCGACGGACGTGAAAGACGGATTTCTCGGTGCCTATATATAGATAAGGAGAAAAACCTCCCCAACTACCCCAAAAAATGAAGTTATATTCATCGGCCTACGAAGTTATATTCATCGGCCTACGAAGTTAACTTCATCGGGCTTCGAAGTTAACTTCATCGAGCAGCGTACTAAAGACCCTCTATCGAGTATTCATCATCCAAAACAAATATTCAACCTTCCATGTGTGATATGACCATCAACATTTACGGCGGAAACAACCAGATTCTGCCCAACGCCACCGAGGTAGTACAAAACCTCTATGTCTATGACCATGCCAACAAACTGCAGGTCGTCCAGACTACCAGCGACGCTCTTTCTTCCGAGGCAGAAAAGCTCTCTCGCTACATCGATATGGACCACATCCCGGCGCACCTCAACAAAATTCGCGCGTGCAACAACGCCACCGATCTGGCCCAGGTCGTCGTCTCCCTGCTGGATCAAGAGTCCAAGCTCACCGAAGAGACCATTGTCAAGGAGAGCTTCATCCAATGCCTGCTTCCTTTCGCCATCAACATAACCACGGGAAGAAGCGTGAACAACATTCGCGCCCGCATCAACGATGCCTTGGAGGCTCGTCACAGGTCCCGCCCATGACAAAAAGAAGTAACGACAAATTCATGTCCGATTAACGGCGATTAATGTGAACTCCGTGGCGGCTTGCCAGCCCCCCTTATGCTATAAGCGCGCGTTAAAAACCGAGAAACTCTTGGTTGTTTAGGAATAAAGTCGTACTTTTGCCAAATTAAAGAAAGAAATAATCGTCATGAAGACAATAGATCAGATACTAAAGATAAAAGCAGTTGTGCTTTACATCCTGAAGGCATTCCCAGAGGGAGTGGACTACATCCACCTCTTTAAGGTCATGTACTTTGCCCAGCAAAACCAGCTGAAAGAGTACGGCTTGCCCATCATCTACGATACTTTTGTGGCACGGAAGCATGGCCCTGTTCCGACATTGACTTACAAGGTGTTGCGAGGGGTAGAAGGAAAGGCTGAGATATCTTCACCGGAGTTGAAAGACTTCGCCGACTCATTGAAGATAGAACTGTCACAGGACGGCCATCAACTTATTCTTGCTTCAAAGCAAGCTGTTTGCGATATGGACGAACTCTCAGTAGCTGACGTCAAGATGCTTGATAAGTGGATAGACAAATGCAAAGGCGTAGATTCCTTTGATTTGTCAGACAAGTCGCATGAGGACAAAGCATGGAAGCGCGCAAAGCGACAAGCAGATAAAACTGGCGAGGATACAAAGATCACGATGTATGAAATGGCAGATGCTGCAGGTGCCAGCAAGGCAATGCTGGCCGTTATTCGTGAGCGTCAATCCGTTCAAAAAGCATTGTCATGGACTTAAGGGAAGTGCTAGGACATCGTCCTTGCGAAGCTTTGTTCATGTTGTTTCCCTTGCAGCAGGAAATCTGTCCACCCAAGTGCCTTGCCGAAGGCGTTGTTATATATTGTACTTGTTGTTCTAGTTGTTTTCCCTATGTCAGCTTGAAGGCGCAGCAAGGACGGCAATGGCTTTACTCGCCCAGTGTATAACGCTCAACCAAGACGCGCCTTGAATGGGGAAAAGGATTGACATGTAAGTTAAATATTAACGACCAATTCATGTCCGATTAACGGCGATTAATGTGAAAAGCCCCGGCGGCTTGCCCGCCACCAAAATCCAATCCATGTAGGACGTTCCCTTTTATAAAGAGTAACGCACCGCATGAACACTAATCACAAAAATCGCTAAAATCCTTTGTGATGTTAAATATTAGCCTTACCTTTGCTGGGAAACAGAAATGGCAATAATGATGAACGGTGCTGAATGTATTAAAAAGTTGTCTCCTGTTCTATTTTGGGACATAGACAAATCACAGGCTGACATGGACAAGTATCCGTCCTTCTTTGTTCAGCGGGTTCTGGAGTATGGCAATTGGAATGATTGGAAACTTCTGCTGAGCTACTATGGCAAGGACCAGATCGTGGAAATCTGTAAACGGTTGCGTTCACTAGACCCGATACCCCTTTCGTACATTTGTGCTATTTCAAATACAAAAAAGGAGGAATACAGATGTTATCGTATGAAACAATCGCCATATAGGTCTGACATTCAGGAGCATAAAAGTAGCCAAGGTTAGACAATTGCAATAACAAACTATCCCCATCCGAGTGGCGGCATAGCGCAGAGCGATTCTGCGGTGGGGAACAATGTCGTATTACCGTCCGAATGACGGTATCCCAAAATATTAACGACAGATTTATGTCCGATTAACGGCGATTAATGTGAAAAAAGAAATGGCAACTACCCAATTAAACGAAATGCGTAAGAAGATGTTCCGTCAATTCGAAGAACTTCTAAAGGCCCGCAAGCCCGAAGACAGTTGCTTCTATTGCCACTCTTCTGAAGACCGCATTGTGTTATCCCATGCCCTGTTCTGGGTAATGACCCAAAACATAAGGGGGCGGATGGCAAAGCAGAAGTTCCTCTTGTTGCTTCGTCAATACCAGGAAGAGATGCTTGAAGCCTACCTCATAGAATCGCCAGATTTCTCCGACCTACTTCACTATTGCAATATCATGTACAACTGCCTACCCAATATTCTCTTAGGCTTAAGCGAATTTCGTGACGACAAAGACGCCCGAAGACTCGCTGCAATATCCGTTGTCGCCTGCGGTTATGGTGGAGACATGCCGGAAGACCTTAGCTATGAATTGCTCGACGATATAGACTTCTATTACAACAGGGTCAAGTGCCGCAAGATAGAACGTATACTGCCATTGCTAAACAAACTGGTGGTGGATGAGCAAAAATCGTTCATTTATTAGAGACGTCAGTCCCCAAAAATATTAACGACAGATTAATGTCCGATTAACGGCGATTGATGTGAAAAACCCTTTGGCGGCTTGCCGCCAACCCATCCTTACACCGTAAGGTCTCAACCCATTAGACGTAAACGACGCTATTTGTGTCTCTCCATTATGAAACCTAAAAACAAACACACACAAACGTTTTATGTGCAATCGCATGACTGGGCAACCGAAAACCAGCTGCTTCGCAAAGAACTTCTATCTCGCGAAAAACGAATAGAGGAACTGGAGGCTATGGCTTCAACCCTGAACAACCAGCTATCCGAAAAGATAGACCAAATAAACGACATGATGCAGAAGATGATCTCTTTTATGACAACCAATGGGGACGCAACCCTTTTGGAGTATCTTCGCCAATCAGTAGTCGCAGAGATTCGCGCAGAATTTGAAGCTCGTGAACAAAAGATGAAGGAGGCAGCATACGCCCACGAACGGGAGAAACTTACTTCTGACTTCAATGCCCGTTTAGCTATCTGTCAGGACGAGCTAGATCGTTTGAAAGGCTAACTGATGAGGAAGCAATAAATAGCTAATCACCCAAACGGTTGTAGAGTTGAGCGTAAAACTCTATTGTAATCGCAGGCTCGATACTAAATGTGTTTGAAAATCTCATTAAAAACTTAATGAAATAGACATGATGGAAAAGTCACAAAATACCGCGCTCCTTTATAGTCTCCAGGATTATATCGGAGCATTCAGAATTCTTGATGCTTTGCCCTATTCCGCAATTCGTCCCGAGCATGTCAAGCCGTTTGTTGACGCAGAAAACTACTTGTTGTCTACGATAGAGCTTGCTAAGCAGGAGTACCAATCATCACAAGATAAAAACCTTTATGCTTTGTATGTTGGTGCAGAGTCAGCAATAAAGGCAGCAAATGAGACCCTGAAAGCTGAGGGTAAGGATAGAAAAGTTGAGATATTTGGGAAGTGTGAAGCTAATAAATAGTGAAAATTAAAAAAACAATTAGTAGGCACTTGCAAAACTGCCAGTACAAGGGATTATACCCCCACATAGGGTACCAACCCTGATAATGGAATGCTATTAAAAAATAAACGTTATGATAACGAAATTGTATATAGATAACTACAAGGGTTTCGACAAGGCTTTAATTCCTATAGCGGATGTTAATTTCTTGGTTGGAGAAAACAGTACAGGTAAATCTACGGTCATGGATTTGTTGTATCTCATAGATCACAATCCTATGCCTTTTGTATTTAGATTTAATCAAGAATCAAGGTTGGGAAACTTCCTTGATATGGTGAATCGATATTCTGACAACAAATCTTATTTCTCCTTTGCTTGTGAAAAGAAAATTGATAATAATTCTTGTTTTTTTAAGTGGAAATTTCAAGATAATGATGGAGCAGCGTCTCTTGTTGAATATCAAACCATATCAAATGACAAGACAATTGTTTTGTGTATTAATAAGGATGATGAAGTAGAGCTTTTTACACGACCAGCCGAAAAAGATTTTCTTTCATGGATAGAGCATTCATTAAGTGATAGATTACTTCCTGTCAATGAAAAATCCCAAAATGACTTGTTCCTTGAATTGATGGTTGGCGACAAAAATATATTCCCGAAGTTATTGCGACAGGGAGAAATTCTCCGTTTCTCTCCAGTTCGTGCACAGGCTAAACCATATTACGATTCTTATGAACGTGATTTCGTTCCTAATGGAGACCATATAGCATCTTACCTTAAGTCATGTTTGAATAATAAGAAGAAAAAGGCAAACTCTATTATTAAAACGTTAAACCAATTTGGAATCGAAAGTTCTCTATTTGAAGGAGTCGAAGTGAAGTCTTTATCTAGTCCTAGTGCTTTTTCTCCATTCTCTCTTGATATGAAATATGGTAAGGTTAAGATAAATATTTCTAATGTTGGATATGGAGTATCTCAAGTAATGCCACTTATTGTAGAAATGCTTCGTCGCAAGAATACTCAAATTGCCATTCCACAACCAGAGGTTCATCTCCATCCTAAGGCTCAATGTGCTTTTGGGTCATTAGTGTTTAATAATTGGAAAGCTAATGGCAATTTATATCTGTTGGAAACTCATAGCGAATACATGATAAATCGTTTTCGCTATGAGATGTCCCATGCTGAAGCGAAACCTAAAGGCAACGCTCAGGTCCTTTTTTTTGAAAGGACAGAGAAGGGTAACATTATTACAGTCTTACCAATAGGAAAGGATGGAAGGTTTACCTGCGATTTACCTGATAGTTATGGGGATTTTTTTGTTGATGAAGAATTAAAAATGCTTGAAATTTAATTTATGTGCGTAATAGTTGATACCAATACGTTCGGGCCTGTATTCGACCCTGCCAATGAAAAGCATGCAGAATTCAAACTTGTTTTGGATTGGGTATTGCATGGTAAAGGTAAGTTTGTGATTGGAGGCTCAAAATACATGAGCGAGCTTAGGAAAGCAAGGAGATATTTAACAATAATAAGCAATTTAAAAGTTTTCAAAGATAAAATCATCAAGTTAGATGACGCTGCTGTAGACAAAGAACAAAAACGTATAGAGGGCGTGGAGGCAGATCCCGATTTTGATGATCCACATCTTCCTGCCATGGTGATCGTTTCAAAGTGTCAAGTGATTTGTTCAGTTGACAACCGTAGTGTAAGGTTTGTTACAAATCCTAAGTTCTATCCTGATAATATTGTAGTACCTAAGTTTTTTACAGGTAGTAGAAACAAGGATTTGTTATCAGATAAATATATTGATAAAAAATATAAACCTCTAAATAAAATACCTAAAAAGGAAGCTGAAAATATCGAAGAAAAAATATCCTCCAGCCTAGGGAAACAGAGTAAATATAACAAGCCCACAAATTAAGGGGTAATAATAGCCATGAAAAGCATACAAAACGAAATAGGAGTCAAAAGTCTGATTAAGCGAACAGAATCAAGCTTGTTTGAATTCTTGAGCGTGAAAACTTTATCTAAAAAAAATAACGGTTGCAGAGATTTTTCAGCATCCAATAGTTAAAAAAACAAGCGAAATTCTAATAACTCAATATCTAGGCACTTGCAAAAGTGCCTATACAAAGGGCTATGCTCTAAATTGAGCACTAACCAAAACCCGGACAGGTATCGGAAAGCTAAAACGTTGTGCATGAGCAATATATTTTTGAATTTAAATAATTTTAAGAGACACTAGTGAGAAATAGATAATGAATTCAATCGCAGTTTTTAACAATAAAGGTGGAGTAGGCAAGACTACCTTACTATGTAATATTGCAGCCTATTACCGTCTCATATGTCACAAAAGGGTCTTAGTGATAGACGCTGACCCACAATGTAATGCAACAACATATTTGTTGGATGACAATAAAATAGAAGAAGTTTACTCTAATGAGACAAATAAAACGCTGTATGACTACATTGAGCCATATCAGTCTGGAGATAATCCAATTGATATACCTATTCTAAAGTCTGATGGTTTTGGTGTGGATTTGGTTATTGGTGACACACGATTGGCTCTTATGGAAGATTTCTTAAGTGGGGAATGGGCTGATACATCAAAGGCTATACAGCGTTCAATTAAGACAGTATGTTTCTTAAAGAAACTGTATATAGACTTAAAGGAACAGTATGATTTTATATTTGTGGATATAGGACCTTCATTAGGTGTGCTGAACAGATTGATTCTTTTATTTACAGATGGTTTTATCTTGCCAACTTCAAGTGATATTTTTTGTTTGCGTGCAATCGATAACATCTCAAAAGCAATTGCTAAATGGAAGGAAACCTTTAATAAACTTCAAGAAGAGTATTATGACACTAAAAAACAATATTTTAGTTTGAACAATAAGAAAGTTGAAGTAAGTCCAATGTTTTTAGGATATGTTAATCAACAATATACTTCAAGGACAAGGGGTGGGGTAAGGCAAGCTGTAAAAGCTTATGATGAGATAATATCACAAATGCCTAATCTTGTAAATGAGAAGATGAGCATGTATTATCCAGAGAAAATTGATACTAAACATTTAAAAATTGGGGAAATACCTAATTTTAACAGTTTAATACCAATGTCACAAACCGCACATAAACCAGTTTTTAATTTAGAAAGTAAAGACGGAGTCTTAGGTGCTCATTTCGCTAAAGTTGATGAGTACAAAGAGGTTATGGACGGAATCGTCAATAATATTAATCGTAATTTGAACGAATATGGATTGGCCTGAAGATTTAGTATTGGAGCTTGCGAGAAAAAATGCGTACTATTCTTAGGGTCGGGCATATCTGCTAATGCTGTAGATGCTGATGGAAATCACCCTCCTACTTGGCGGCAATTTCTGGAAAAAGGGAAAAACAAGGTTAAGAACCACGATAAAGCTACAATAGAAAGATGTATTGGTAACTATGAGTATTTGATGGCATGTGAATTATTGCGAAGAAAGTTGGGTAAAGACAAATTTGATGAATTATTGAAAAATATGTTCAGGGGAAAAGGGTTTGATCATGCCCCGATTCACGAATATATATTTTCTTTAGATTCGAGAATAACCATAACTCCGAATTTTGATAAGATATATGACAACTATGCTCAAACTAAATCTCATAATACCATTGTTCTAAAGCATTATTATGATAAGGATATTGTGAAGTATATCCGAGGTAAGGATTCTGTAATTATTAAGAATCACGGAACAATAGATACAACTGATAAGATTGTATTTACTCAATCGGATTATGCTAAATCTAGAATAGAGAATTCTGATTTTTATCAAATAATGGAGGCTCTTATTATTACCCATACTTTTGTCTTTTTGGGTGCTGGTTTAAATGATCCGGATATTAAATTGTTATTTGAGAATTATGCTACCACATTCAATGTCTCAAAGAATCATTATTTTGTAATACCGAAAAATCTTTATTCAGAATTAGAATTGCAGGTTTACAATGAAACAATGCATCTTGATTTCATAAAGTATGACCCAGTTGATAATCACAAAGAATTAACTGAGGGGTTAAAAGAGTTATCTACAATGGTTGAAAACATGAAATTGCAAGTGCGAGATAATTTATGGTGGTAAATGTGAAATAATACATTTTAACGATAAATCAAACATCAGATAACAATATACGAATAGCGAAGAATACGGTATGCAGTCTACTTGAATACACTATACAACTATCCCTAAACGGATATTTTTGAACAAACAAGAACCTTGGTAAGCACTCAAATTAGGAGTCAATTTTGAAAGGTGTAACTTTGCTGCCAAATTTTAAACATTGATTTATGTACAGCAGCGAAGATTTGGAACATTTTCGATAAACTATGAGCATAGCAAGCTTGCTTGATCTTTGTCATAATGAGAAAATGTATGTAGTATACCAGCCTTCTGGGTCTTTACAGAAATGGATTGCTTCTGCAAAGTATTAACGACCGATTAATGTTCGATTAACAGCGATTAATGTGAACCCCCTTGGCAGCTTGCCTGCCAACCATACCCTCAACGTCTCTCAGCCTGGTGCCGAGACTCCATATTAAACGTATAAACGTATAACCTCTATAAACATAAACAGAAAACATGGTAAAGTATAACATAAATCTCGAGGGCAAAACCGTCCTCGTGACGGGCGCTGCCGGCTTTATCGGTAGCAACCTCGTCAAGCGACTCTTCCACGATGTCAATAACATCAAGGTTATCGGTATCGATTCTATAACCGACTACTACGATGTCAACATCAAGTATGAGCGTCTGAAAGAAATAGAGGCTTTGCATGGTGACTGGACTTTTGTCCACGCCTCCATCGCTGACAAAGACGCAGTGGAGAAAATCTTCACGGAAAACAAGATTGCCGTTGTCGTGAATCTTGCCGCTCAGGCTGGAGTCCGCTACAGCATCACCAATCCCGACGCGTACATTCAGAGCAACCTTATCGGATTCTACAATATCTTGGAGGCCTGCCGTCACCACGAAGTCGAGCATTTGGTCTATGCCTCTTCCTCCTCGGTCTATGGCAGCAACAAGAAGGTGCCGTACTCTACGGACGACAAGGTGGACAATCCCGTATCCCTCTATGCCGCCACGAAGAAGAGCAACGAGCTAATGGCGCACGCTTACTCCAAACTCTATAACATCCCGTCAACAGGCCTCCGCTTCTTTACCGTCTATGGCCCAGCAGGCCGTCCCGACATGGCCTATTTTGGTTTCACCAATAAACTGGTCAAGGGCGAGTCCATCAAAATCTTCAACTACGGTAACTGCATGCGCGATTTTACTTATGTCGATGACATTGTGGAAGGAGTAGTCCGCATTATGCAGCATGCCCCCGAGAAGCAGAATGGCGAGGACGGTCTTCCCATTCCGCCCTACAAGGTGTATAACATCGGCAACAACTCCCCCGAGAATCTCCTCGACTTCGTCACCATTCTCCAAGAAGAGCTTGTACGTGCAGGAGTATTGCCTAAGGACTACGACTTTGAGGCCCATAAGGAGCTCGTCCCGATGCAGCCTGGAGATGTCCCCGTCACTTATGCTGACACTACACCTCTGGAGCAGGACTTTGGCTTCAAGCCGAATACTAGTCTGAGGGAAGGATTGAGACGCTTTGCTGAATGGTACGCAAAGTATTACGACACAGAAAAGAAATAAACAAAGAATATTATGAGCATTTTTGCAGGAAAAACTCTAATGATAACCGGTGGAACAGGATCCTTCGGTAACGCAGTGTTGAACCGCTTCCTCCGTACGGATATCGGAGAAATCCGCATCTTCTCCCGCGATGAGAAGAAGCAGGATGATATGCGTCACGAGTACCAGGTGAAATACCCTGACGTGGCAAACAAGATCAAGTTTTTTATCGGAGACGTACGCAACTTGCAGTCGTGCCGCAACGCCATGCCTGGTGTGGATTACATCTTCCATGCCGCAGCATTGAAGCAGGTCCCGAGCTGTGAGTTCTTCCCGATGGAGGCCGTCAAGACCAATGTCATCGGCACGGACAATGTCCTGACTGCTGCTATTGAGGCAGGCGTAGGTGCCGTCATCTGCCTCTCCACCGACAAGGCCGCCTATCCCATCAACGCCATGGGTATCACCAAGGCCGTGGAGGAGAAGATCGCCGTCGCCAAGAGTCGCTACTCAGGCAATACCAAGATCTGCTGTACCCGCTACGGCAACGTGATGTGCTCCCGTGGTTCTGTTATTCCCCTGTGGATTGATCAGATTCGTAATGGCAATCCCATCACGCTGACCGAGCCCAAGATGACCCGCTTCATCATGTCGCTGGAGGAGGCCGTCGATCTCGTCCTCTTCGCTTTCGAGCATGGCCACAACGGTGACATCCTCGTGCAGAAAGCCCCCGCTTGCACCATCCAAACCCAGGCCGAGGCCGTTTGTGAGCTCTTCGGAGGCAAGAAGGAGGACATCAAAGTGATCGGCATCCGCCACGGAGAGAAGATGTATGAGACATTGCTTACTAAGGAGGAGTGCGCCAAGGCCGAGGATATGGGCAACTTCTACCGTGTACCCGCTGACAACCGCGGTCTGAACTACGATAAGTTCTTCAAGGAGGGCGACACGAAGCGTTCTGAGATAGAGGAGTTCAACTCCGACAACACCTACCGCCTGAACCTTGAGGAAACCAAGGCCAAGATCGCCTCCTTGGAGTATATTCAGAAAGAACTGAAAGGCGAGGGCAACTTCGTGCAGTAATCTTTCGAACACAGACTTCAAAAGTTTTACGAACACAGATATAACGGATCTAACAGATATTTCTAAATCCGTGTAATCCGTGTTCGCTAATAGAACAGTGGTGTGCAATCTGTGTTCAAAAAATAAACGACATGCGTATATTAGTAACTGGTGCCAAAGGCTTCGTCGGCAAGAACCTTTGCGCCCAACTCAATAACATCAAAGACGGCAAGGCCCGTTGCTACGGCGACTTGACGATCGAGGAAGTTTTCGAGTACGATCTCGATTCCACCCCCGAGCAACTCGACACATGGTGCAAGAAGTGCGACTTCGTGTTCAATCTCGCTGGCGTAAACCGCCCCAAGGACAATGACGAGTTCATGAAGGGTAACTTCGGCTTCGCCTCCACCTTGCTTGACACACTGAAGGCCCATAAGAATACTTGCCCCGTGATGCTCTCCAGCTCTCAGCAAGCGTCCTTGACAGGCCGTTTCGGTAATAGCGAGTACGGTCGCAGCAAGAAAGCTGGCGAGGACCTGTTCTTGGAGTATGGTAAGGAGACGGGATCCAAAGTTCTGGTCTATCGTTTCCCCAACCTCTATGGCAAATGGTGCAGACCTAATTATAATAGTGCCGTAGCCACCTTCTGCAACAACATCGCCAATGACCTCCCCATCACGGTCAACGACCCAAGTGTAGAACTTGAACTGCTCTACATCGATGACCTTGTAGAAGAGATGATCCGCGCCTTGAAGGGCAAGGAGCACCATTGCGAGTTTGACGGCCTGGTAGTTATTCCCATGAATGGTGATACCACAGGTAGCACGGATAATGAAAAATCTGTTCAATCTGTGAAATCTGTGTTCGAAAAAGTAGGCCGCTACTGCTATTGCCCCGTCACCCACAAGGCGACCCTCGGCGAGATCGTGGACCTGCTCCATCAGTTTGCCGATATGCCCAAGACCTTGATGATTCCCGAGATCCCCGCCGACTCCTTTGCCAAGCGCCTGTACAGCACCTTCCTGTCATACCTTCCCAAGGAAAAGGCCATCTTCGACTTGAAGATGAACGTCGATGCCCGCGGTTCGTTCACCGAATTGGTTCACACCCTCAACTGCGGACAGGTAAGCATCAACATCTCTAAGCCAGGTATCACCAAGGGAGAGCATTGGCATCACACCAAATGGGAACAGTTCATCGTCGTTTCGGGCCACGGCCTCATCCAGCTCCGCAAGGAAGGCACCGACGAAGTCCTCAACTACGAGGTGAGTGGTGACAAAATCCAGTCCGTCATCATGCTCCCCGGCTACACCCACAACATCATCAACCTCTCCGACACCGAAGACCTCGTCACCGTCATGTACTGCAACGAGATATTCGATCCGAACAGGCCCGATACCTACTTTGACAAAGTCGAAAAATAACGAACACAGATTACACGGATTAAACGGATTTTTAATGCCACGAGTAAACTTGTAATCATAGATACATAAGTGACATGTTGTATAATAAGGAACAGAGCTACGCAATAAATGGTGCAGCTATGCATGTTTACAATGTTTTGGGTCCTGGATTTCTTGAAGCAGTATATCAGGAGGCTCTCGAATTGGAATTTAGAAAGCGCGGAATTCCTTACGAAAGAGAAAAGGAGTTGAAAATATACTATGAAGGAAGGGAATTGCATCAAACTTATAGGGCGGACTTTGTTTGTTATGGCAACGTTATGGTAGAGTTGAAAGCGGTTGCTCATTTAGATGATGCACATAGAAGTCAAATCTACAATTATCTAAAAGCAACTGGTCATAAACTTGGATTACTGTTTAATTTCGGACATTATGATGGATTAGAATGGGAGCGTAAGCTCTACTAATCCGTTTTATCCGAAAAATCCGTGTTCGTAAAAAATAAAATATATGTTTTGAATTCCCCAAGGAATTGAGAAGTATAAATCTGTATTATCTGTTCAATCCGTGTTCGAAAAAAAATACAATTCATGTTTTATGGAAAAGCAACCAAAATTTGATTATTCAGATATTAAGTTTAAAGACAACGGCAAATTAAAGTTGATCATCGTTGTCGGCACGCGCCCCGAGATCATCCGTCTCGCCGCCGTCATCAACAAGTGCCGCAAGTACTTCGACGTGATTCTCGCCCACACAGGCCAGAATTATGACTACAACCTCAACGGTATCTTCTTCAAGGATCTGAAGCTCGCCGAACCCGAGGTCTATATGGATGCTGTCGGTGACGACCTTGGCGCTACCTGCGGCAACATCATCAACTGCTCGTACAAACTCTTCGCCCAGACCAAGCCCGACGGCGTACTGGTCCTTGGCGACACCAACAGCTGCCTCAGCGTTATCGGAGCCAAGCGTCTCCATATTCCTATCTTCCACATGGAGGCTGGCAACCGCTGCAAGGACGAGTGCCTGCCCGAGGAGACCAACCGCCGTATCGTCGATATCATCTCCGACGTGAATATGGCCTACTCTGAGCACGCAAGAAGATACCTCGCCGACTGCGGCCTACCCAAGGAGCGCACCTATGTCACAGGGTCCCCCATGGCAGAAGTCCTCCACAACAACCTCGCCGATATCGAGGCCAGCGACGTGCACCAACGCCTCGGCCTGGAGAAAGGCAAGTACATTCTCCTGTCCGCCCATCGCGAGGAAAATATCGACACGGAGAAGAACTTCCTCTCCCTCTTTACTGCTATCAACAAGATGGCGGAGAAGTACGACATGCCCATCCTCTACAGTTGTCATCCTCGTTCACGCAACCGTCTCGCTGCCTCAGGCTTCCAACTCGACCCACGTGTCATCCAGCATGAGCCCCTCGGTTTCCACGACTACAACTGCCTCCAGATGAACGCCTTCGCCGTCGTCAGCGATAGCGGAACCCTTCCCGAAGAATCCTCTTTCTTCACCAGTATCGGCCATCCCTTCCCCGCCATCTGCATCCGCACCTCTACCGAGCGTCCCGAGGCCATCGACAAGGGCGACTTCATCATTGCTGGTGTCGACGAGAAGTCCTTGCTCCAGGCCGTTGACACCGCCGTCGAGCTCTGTCGTGATGGTCAGCATGGCATTCCAGTGCCTGATTATGTGGACGAGAATGTCAGCACCAAAGTGGTGAAGATTGTACAAAGCTACGTGGGTATCGTGAATAAGATGGTGTGGAGAAAATGATACTGTTATAAAAAGTAGAAATATTATGAGATAAACAATATGGCTTATTACACAGATGCTCTGATTGAGCAAATATGGCAAAAAGCGAATATCGTCAATGGATATGATTCTGAAAAATGGCGACAAGATTTTGCTGGTGCGTGGATACAAAGAGATCAATATGGTATACAATCTGCTTTTGGTTGGGAGATAGATCATCTTGTACCCCAAAGTAGAGGTGGGTCTGATGATGTTTCAAATCTCAAACCACTTCATTGGAAAAACAATGAGACCAAAGGAAACGACACACCAACATTCCGTACCTCAATAAGTTCAAAAGGGAATCGAAATATTTCTTGTGAAAAATCATGGAAGATATCAAAGTAGAACTTAATACGTCATCTAATGAACGAGAAGTAGAAGCACGAAATATTTCTTTTAATATAGCCGCAAACTTTCGTAAGGGATTAAAATCGTTTTGCGTTTTTTTTCTTGTTACACTAATCCTCTTCATTTGGCAACAATGGAAAGATTTAAGCTTTTCAGAATGTATAAATAGTTCTTTATTTGGCAATTTTGGCGATTTTGTCGGAGGAGTATTGGGGTCGATTATTGCTTTTTATTCTGTATATATGCTTGTAAGAACGTTTCAAAACCAGATTACTACGAATGCAAATGTTGTAAAAGCTAATGAAAGTTCTATCGAGACTAACAAAAACACTATTGAAAGCAATAAAAAAATAATAGAACAAACCCAATTGCAAATTTTTGATAGTAGATTCAATTTGTTATTGAGTTTATATCATAAAGCAATAGATTCTTATGTTACAAATAACCAATTGCATGGAAGAGACGCATTTGAAAACATTTCTTTATCTTTTAGAGATAATGGATTCGAAAATCATACAGAATACAAGCGCCGTTCTATAGGAGCCGTATCAGAGTATCGAGTGTTATATACAAATAATAGGCGTGAATTGTCAGTACATTTCCGTATGCTATATTTGTTATGCAAGTTAACGGCGGAGGAGAAGACGAAAGATGTACTTCGAGCTAGTTATAGCAAAAGTATCCGTGGACAACTAAGCGAAGGGGAACTGTTGCTATTACGGTACAATGGATATACGCCATATGGTCAGAAAATGCAACAATATCTCAACCAATTTAATTTGCTAAAGCATCTTCCTGTAATGAGTCTGTTAGAATTTAGTTATTGGAGAAGAATGGTTGGTCAAGAGCAAAAAATTAGTGCTCTTGATCAAATATACTTAGAATTAAAGCAGTTAATTACTCAAATGTTAGATATTGACGGATCAGACAATAGACGAATAACTTTGTCATCCAGATACATTTTAAATATTGCGACAAGTTCATCTCATGATGCCGTATCCATTAGCATGATCAAGGAAATTCACAAGAAAAAGGGAGGTGCAATAAAAAGACCACCAGAAGAGTCGGCATTTGATGCAATAAAAGACAAAGAGTTAAGATCTTTCTTAACCCAACTTGCAGCTTTTAGTTCACACGGCATACCGAACCCTTAAAGTTTGT
>ENA-ORRQ01000909-ORRQ01000909.1-human-gut-metagenome-genome-assembly--contig:-NODE-909-length-25597-cov-7.506969_pt1 | contig 25597 bp, 19 predicted proteins | sample MGYA00242177_ERZ509138 | MGnify/ENA primary metagenome ERZ509138 (study PRJEB26280, sample SAMEA2338628) | human gut metagenome | biome: human gut; feature: human-associated habitat; material: faeces... | reverse complement strand
GCACGGGGATACCTATCTATTTGTCTTATTTTCTCATCAATGCCGCCTTGCTGCTTGCAGCGCTGAAGATACTGGGATTCAAGTTCATGGTGAAGACCATCTATGCCATCATCATGCTCTCCCTATTCCTGGCTCTGGCGCAAGACTGGATGATAGGTGAAGATGGCAAGATGGTGCAGATATTGGGAGAGGGACAGGATTTCATGTCGCTCATCATCGGCTGTCTGTTTACGGGTTTATCACTCGCCATCGTCTTTCTACATAATGGAAGTACAGGTGGAACGGATATCATTGCTGCCATCGTCAACAAATATCACAACATCTCGCTGGGCCGTGTGCTCATCTTCGTGGATCTCCTCATCGTGGGCAGTTCATTCTTCGTCTTCAATGCGAAACCAGAGTTTACCACGATAGACGCTGTTAGAAAGGTAGTATTCGGTCTCTGTACGATGGTGATAGAAAACCTGGTACTCGACTATGTGATGAATGCCAAGCGAGAAAGTGTGCAGTTTATGATATTCAGCAAGAAATATCAGGAGATAGCCAATGCCATCGGTATGCAGATGGATCATGGCGTAACCATTCTCGATGGCCACGGCTGGTACACGGGCAACGAGATGAAGGTGCTCTGTATTCTGGCAAAGAAGAACGAGAGCGTCACCATCTTCCGTATCGTCAAGATCATCGACCCGAATGCCTTTGTCAGCCAGAGTGCAGTCATCGGTGTGTATGGCGAGGGATTTGATGAAATGAAAGTGAAAATCAAGGAGAAAGACATTAAGAAAATCAAATAGTGATTATGAAGATAGTATTTGCAACCAATAACCAGCATAAGCTCCAGGAAATACGCGACATCCTGGGCAGCGACTACGAGGTGGTTTCGCTGAAGGAGATAGGATGCGATGTGGATATTCCTGAAACAGGAAATACGCTGGAGGAGAATGCCTTGCAGAAGGCGCAGTATGTTTACGACCATTATCACCTGAGCTGCTTTGCCGATGATACTGGTCTGGAAGTAGAGGCGCTGGATGGTGCGCCGGGTGTTCACAGCGCCCGCTATGCTGAAGGTACCGACCACGACAGCGAGGCAAACATGGCTAAACTGCTCAGAGAACTAAATGGAAAGGAGAACAGAAAGGCCCGATTCCGTACCGTGATCTGCTACATCGAGAAGAAGGATGTCTGCCCTTGCGGCTGCACCAGCATCAAGAAAATCCATCAGTTTGACGGCATCGTAAACGGTTCTATCGCTACCGAGAAGCACGGCACGGAAGGTTTCGGCTACGACCCTATTTTCGTTCCTGAAGGCTACGACAAGAGCTTTGCCGAACTAGGCGAGGAAATCAAGAACGGCATCAGCCATAGAGCCAGAGCCGTGGCTAAACTGGCTGAATACTTAAAGAACAAAAATGATTAATACCCTTTCGATATTAATCCCTACATATAATAATGTATGTCTTGAGCTTGTAAAATCCCTGCAAGCTCAAGCATCGTTATTGTATTCATCTTCAGATTCTCTCTCTTCAATCTCTCATTTCGAATACGAAATATTAGTCGCCGATGATGGGTCCACAGATGAAAGAACCGTAGAGGGCAACCGTATCATCAACACCCTCCCCCATTGCCGCTACATCGAGAGAAAAGAGAACGTGGGCAGGGCTGCCATCCGCAACTTCCTGGCAAGGGAGGCGAAATATACCTGGCTGCTGCTAGTGGATAGCGACCTGCATATCGACCATCCTAACTTTCTGCTGAACTATCTGAAGGCAGAAGGCGACATCATCGTGGGCGGACTCAAGATTGGCGGAGATGCTGAAGCCCTGAATCATAACCTGAGATACAGATACGAAAAGGCATGCGAGGCGGCTCACGATTATCAGCATAGAAAGGAAAAAGGCGACCGGGAATTCAGAAGCACCAATTTCCTTATCGCCAGAAACATCCTGCTCTCCTGCCCCTTTGATGAGAACTTCAGATACTACGGCTATGAGGATGTTCTGCTGGGCAAGCAACTCACAGCCCAAGGACATTCCATCACCCATATCGACAATGCCATCCTGCTGGATGAATACGAAGGAAACTACCGTTTCGTGCAGAAGACGGAAGAGGCTTGCCGAACGCTCTATTTTTTCAGAGAGGAACTGAAAGGCTATTCGAAACTCATCTGTTATTCTGAAAAAATGAAGCGTTGGCATCTGACAGGCATCTGCCGCGCCCTGTTTCCATGGCTCAGTTTGCCGATAAAAGCCCGACTTACAGGCAATAATCCAAGCGTTTTTTGGTTTAATATATATAAGTTATTATATTATATGCATCTATGAGCAAGAAAATACTGATACTCCTCTCGTTCCTGATTCTTCAGGTTGCCGCTTTCCAGAGCAGCGCCGCCATCGGCGACTGGAAAGCCTACATGGCGTACAGCGAAGTGCAGGAAATAGAAGAAGCCGGCAACTGGATTTTCGTGCAGGCTTCCAGCAATCTCTATGCCTACAACAGAAACGACCAGAGCATTCAGACCTTCAGCAAGATGGACTTTCTGAACGACTGCGATATCCAGCACATCGCTTACAACAAGACTGCCAAGCGGCTGCTCATCCTTTACAACAATGCCAACATCGACCTGATGAACACCCAGAACTGGAGCGTGCAGAATCTGCCGGATTACTATGCTGCCACCATCACGGGCGACAAGACCATCAACGGTATCTATATGTATGGCAAATTCGCCTATCTCTGCTATGGACTGGGCATCATCAAGCTCAATATGGCGGAGGGGGAAATCAGCGATACTTATACTCTGGGATTCAAGGTGAACTGGTGCGAAATCAGGGATAACCAGATCTATGCCTACAGCCAGGAGGAGGGTACCTATCGCGCTGCCCTCTCTGACAACCTGCTCGACAGAAACCGATGGAGCAAGGTGGGGGCTTACACCGCTCCCAAGAAAGAGGACAAGAGCGAACTGATGAAGCTGGTAAGCAGCTTGCAGCCGGGAGGTCCGAAGTATAATCATTTCTGGTATATGAAGTTTATCCACAACCAGCTCTATACCTGCGGCGGCGCCTTTCTTTCGGGAATTTCTCTTGATACCCGTCCCGGTACCATCCAGGTATTGAACCGGGATAACTGGACCATCTATCAGGATGACATCAGGAATACGACGGGTTACCAGTATCAGGATATCAACTGTGTAGAACCGGATATCCACGATCCGAACCACGTGTTTGCTTCGGGCAGAACCGGACTCTATGAGTTTACGGACGGCAAACTGACACATTATTATAATAAGGACAACAGTATCCTGGAAGCTGCCGTGGATAGAGGAACGGTACTGGACAACAACTATGTGCTGGTGCATAGTCTGCTATCGGATGAAAGCGGAAAGCTGTGGATTCTCAACAGCCAGGCTACCCACCGCTCCATCATCGAGATGAAAGACAACCAGTTGATAGCCCACGACCAGAAGACATTGAATGCGAACGGCTACAGTCTTTCGGCGATGACGGGTCTGATGAAGGACAGGCAGGGCAGGCTCTGGTTCGTGAATGACAACCATGAAACTCCAGCCATCGTCTGCTATCAGCCGGAAACCGATATGGTGAAGATGTTCAGCAAGCCTTTCACCAATCAGGATGGTGCGGAAATCAATCTCTATTATATCAGATGCATCAAGGAAGACCTGGAGCATAATCTGTGGATAGGAACCGACCAGGGACCTTTCTACATCACTCCGCATATCCTGGATGACACGCAGCCAACGCTTACCCAGGTGAAAGTGCCGAGAAACGACGGTACCAATTATGCCGACTATCTGCTGGGTGGTGTGGATATTACCTGCATGGCGGTGGATCAGGCAAACAGAAAATGGTTTGGTACCAGCAACAACGGTATCTATCTCATCAGCGCCGACAATATGGAGCAGATTCATCACTTCACGGCAACCAACAGCAAGCTGCTGTCGAACAACATCGAATCGCTCGCCATCAACGATGCTACCGGTGAGGTGTTTATCGGAACCAACAAGGGTCTCTGCTCCTATATGAGCGATGCTACCGCCACCAACGAAGAGATGACCCAAGACAATGTATGGGCTTATCCGAACCCGGTAAAGCCAGACTATACAGGACTCATCACCATCACCGGTCTGTCGCTGGATGCGGATGTGAAGATAGTCAGTACCAGCGGAACCCTGGTGAACCAGGGCAGAAGCAACGGCGGCACCTATACTTGGAACGGCAACGACCTGAAAGGCAGAAGAGTGGCTAGCGGAATCTATATGGTGGAAATCGCTACCAGCAACGGAGAGAAAGGTACCGTCTGCAAAATAGCCATCATCAGATAAAAGAGACAGCATCTTCTATCAGAAATATCAAGAGAGCAAGCAATGAAACTCAGTATCATCATCCCCGTATATCGTGCCGAAGATACGCTCGAAAGATGTATCGGGAGTATCCTGCACCAATCATTCACCAGCTACGAGCTGATTCTCGTAGATGATGGATCGCCTGATGCGTGCCCTCTGCTCTGCGATGAATATGCCGGGAAAGATAGTCGTATCCACGTTATCCACAAGGAAAACGGAGGTTTAAGCGATGCCAGAAATGTAGGAACAAAGAGGGCTAAAGGACTGTATATCACCTTTATAGACAGTGATGATGCGATAGGGGAAAACACGCTTCAACAGCTGATGGAAGAACTTTATCAACATCCCGATGTGGATATTCTGGAATATCCCATCATGGAGAGAATCGGCCATCCCCATCGGGAAAAGCTCCTCTCCTTTTCTCCGAAAACCTATCAGAATGCCATCGAATACTGGTTGGCGGAAAAGGGCTATCATCATACCTATGCCTGCAACAAGATATTCAGGCGTTCGCTGTTTCAGAACATCGAATTTCCGAAAGGAAAAAGCTTCGAGGATGTGTGGACGATTCCGAAACTGATAGGGCTGACGGAGACGGAGATTACTCAGGATAGGGCGGTGGTTCCTCCTCCACCCTGGAAAATAAGGGTGACGGATGTAGGGAAATATCTCTATTACTGGAATCCTCACGGCATTACATCGCAGGCAGAATATCCCGATCTGCTTCAGCTGTATCTGGGACAGAAGCAGGCTTTGATGAAGCTAGAAATAGCGGGTAAAGAAAAGATGAAGCTACAAATGGGAGCAACAGAAGATATTCTGCTGAAATATCAGTCTTCATTAGAAGATTTCCTGACGCAGCATCTCAATGTCCTGCTCGATCTCTACGATTTATCGGGAAGATATGAACCGGATCCTCCCCTTATCCACGCCGTGAAATGGCTGGAAGGAAAAACGGGGATTCATTCATTCAAACTCAAACTATTCAATATTTTAGGTTATCATTCATTATGCAAAATCAATCATCTCATACACAGAATATACAGGCGCCCTTAGTAAGTTTCATCATCACCACTTACAATATGCCTACGGAATATCTGGAAGAATGCCTCAAAAGCATCCTCCAGCTCTCGCTCAATGCCAAGGAAAGAGAAATCATCCTCGTGGATGATGGAAGCGATATCTGTGCGATCAACGGGCTCACGGAATATCTGCAGGATATCATCTATCTGCGACAGCCTAACCAGGGAGCCAGCGTGGCTAGAAACTATGGTATGATGATAGCTAAGGGCAGATTCATCCAGTTTGTGGATGGCGACGACTATCTGGTACAGACCGCCTACGAACATTGTCTAGACATCGTAAGATATCATCAGCCAGACATCGTGACATTCAACTATGTAAAAAACAGGCAGACGGATACTCCTCCTTATGAATTGCCGACTCCGATATCGGGCACAGCCTATATGAGCAATCATAACCTGCATGGTTCTGCCTGCTCCTATATTTTCCGCAGCAGCATTAGAGGCACCCTGCAGTTTACGCCGGGCATCGTATATGGAGAAGATGAGGAGTTTACCCCTCAGCTCTTCCTGCGTGCCGAAAGAATCTTCAAGATGGATACTGAGGCTTATTACTATCGTGAGAATCCGAACTCCGTAACCCATCAGATGGATCATGAAAAGATTAGCCAGAAAATGGATAACAGTCTAGAGGTAATCCTGCATCTGCAGAAACTGCTGGATAAGATTCCGGTGGCTGAAAGACAGGCACTGAGTCGTCGCATCGCCCAACTCTCGATGGATTATCTGGTGAACAATATCCGACTGAAACATTCGCTGATAGCCCTGAACCACGCCATCAAGAAGTTGAGAAAGCATGGACTCTATCCACTTCCAGACAAGGAATACACCAAGAAATATACCATGTTCAGAAAGATGATAGGTACCTACGTAGGAAGAATGGCGCTCCTCTTTTTCATCAAGAAATAAATGCAAAGGAGGAAGATTTTATCAGATAAATAAAGATTATATCAGGAAGATGAAGATTCTATTAATGGGAGAATACAGTAACGTACATTCCACACTTGCCGAGGGACTCCGCAAGCTGGGGCATGAGGTTACCGTGCTCTCCAACGGCGACTTCTGGAAGAATTATCCACGAGATATCAACATGGTGAGAAAGCCTGGAAAACTGGGTGGAATCCTGTATTTGATAAAGTTATACACAATTGTGCATAAGTTAAGGGGATATGACATCGTCCAGCTCATCAACCCGATGTTTCTGGAGTTGAAAGCTGAGCGTATCTTCCCGATTTACCGGTATTTGAGAAAGCACAACAGGAAGGTGGTGCTGGCTGCATTCGGTATGGATTACTATTGGGTAAGCGTCTGCTGCCAGGATAAGCCATTGAGATACAGTGATTTCAATATAGGAGATGATTTACGCACCAATGCCGATGCCCTGAAAGAAAGAAAAGACTGGCTGGGAACCGCCAAGGAAAGACTCAACCGGATGATTGCTGAGGATTGCGACGGCATCATAGCGGGTCTCTATGAATACTGGGTATGTTATCAACCGCATTTTCCACAGAAAACCATGTTTATCCCCTATCCTATCCACACTTATTCACAATCCCATCAGGATAGGGATAAAAGGGCAGCTTCTGTAGAGACGTCTTCTGTAGATATTCCCAGAAGACCTTCCCAAAAGTTGAAGTTATTCATAGGTATCAACAAAACCAGAAGTGAGTATAAGGGTACGGACATCATGCTGAAGGCTGCTCAGGCAATCGCCGAGAAATATCCGGAAAAGGTAGAACTGCGTATCGCCCAAAACGTGCCTTTTGTGGAATATGTAAAGATGATGAACGGCAGCGATGCCATCCTCGACCAGCTCTACAGTTATACTCCATCGATGAATCCGCTGGAGGCAATGGCGAGGGGCATCATCTGCATAGGTGGTGGAGAACCGGAAAACTACGAGATTATCCACGAGGAGCATCTCCGTCCCATCATCAATGTGCAGCCCAACTATGAAAGCGTATATCAAGAGTTGGAACACCTGGTACTTCACCCGGAACTGATACCGCAGCTTAAGCAACAGAGCATTGAATACATCAGCAAGCATCATGAATACATAAAGGTAGCTAAACAATATGAAGAATACTACAAGAGCCTGTTGGCCTAGGCTCTTGTTATAAAAAGACGTCGCCTACAGGAAATGGAGCTGAACGGCGGCTATTGTGACTTGACGATGATTCCTGACCTCACCCGTTTCCCAGAGGTTGCCCATGCCTATTTTCTGGAGTTGAAGTATCTGAAATCAGGTGATACCGATGAAGAAGATTGCTATTATATATAAAGGTAACGATCTTTGGAGAGTAGAGGAATATTGAGCCGTTATTAAACTAGTTTTGCCACTATTTAATTCATCAAAATAGAAACGACAAGGCTTATGAAAAGACTATACTTGCAAAAATCCCTCAATGAGGGATAAAAATGATTAAATTCATCCCTTAATGAGGGAACTTTTTGAAAGAATTCATCCCTCATTGAGGGATTATTTGTATCTTTGCTGCAGTTTTTAATGATATTCATTTAAAAGAGCAAGATATGATAGACAATAAACTATATGAATACATGGCGGAGTTGCTGAAACGTACTCCGCTTGATTTCATCAGATATAAATATGATGAAATCAACTGGAATGGCCGATTAATAGGTATCGTGGGACCGAGAGGCGTTGGAAAATCCACCATGATACTTCAGCGCATCAAGCTATCTAAGGAAGGTCATCATCTGTATGTATCTGCCGACAACATCTATTTTTCCAATCATTCCTTGATTGACTTCGCTGACGAGTTTATCAAGGAGGGGGGTACACATCTTTATATAGATGAGATTCACAAGTATGCCGGTTGGAGCAGAGAACTGAAGCAGATTTACGATATGCACCCATCCCTGAACCTTATCTTTACCGGTTCATCGGTCCTGGACATCAAGAAGGGCGAAGCTGATCTGAGCCGTCGGGCACTGATGTATATGATGCAAGGTTTGTCGTTCAGGGAATACCTGCAACTTTTTGAAGGAATCAAGACCAGAGTATTCAGTCTTGACGAAATACTCAATCACCAGGTAGAGATTCCGGGGTTAGAACATCCATTGCCAGTTTTCAGAGCGTACCTCGACCATGGCTATTATCCATTTGCCATAGAGGGAGATTTTATGCAGAGAATGCTGCAGGTGATAGACCAGACGGTAGAAGTTGACATTCCGCAATATGCTGATATGAAAGCCTCAACGGCACGCAAGCTAAAGCGTATGCTCGTCATCCTTTCCGGATTGGCTCCCTACAAGCCAAGCGTAGAGAACCTTGCCACAGAAATCGGGGTAAGCAAGAACAACGTGCCTGATTATCTCGTCTATCTGGAACGTGCTGGAATGATAGGTCTGCTCAGAGATGATACTTCGGGGATGCGCAATCTTGGAAAGGTAGAAAAAGTCTATGTCGATAACCCAAGCCTAATGTCTGTACTCACCCCTAATCCCAATATTGGAAACATAAGGGAAACTTTCTTCTACAATCAGATGAGAGAAAAACAGGATGTTACTTCCTCTAGGGTTTCCGACTTTACCATTGGTGATTATACCTTTGAGATTGGTGGAAAGAAGAAAGGTAAAAAGCAGATAGAGGATGTAAAAAACGGACGTATCGTAAAAGACGATATTGAGACGGGACATGGAATCATCATCCCTCTCTGGTACTTTGGTATGAATTATTAATGTGCCGGAAAACTTCCCCATTTGAAGTATTCCGAAAAGAGTTGCTGCACAATATTTTTTTGCTACCAAATAATTTATGCTAAATTTATTTATTGCCAATAAATAAATCTACGGATTTTTATTTACTGGCAATAAATAGATTGGTGATATTTTGAGAAAATATTCTTGTTTTAATAGAGAAGTTTCGGAGAAACCTTGCCGAAACCGTTTGAAATCCCAATATTCTTGCAGCCTCATTGATGCCCAGCATGGAGACACCTTCCGTTGTTGCAAAGCAAATCTTCGACAGAGAGTCCAAGGAGTACTCCCTGCCGAAATATCTACATATCATCTGCAGGCAGGTGATACCGCATTGCATGCTGTCATGCTGTCGAACAAGTCTTACGCTGACGGCTCAATCTAAAAGATGTTAAACAATAATAATTTAAAGGAGTTTATCTTCTAAGCATCTTTATTTTTTCGTATCTTTGCGAAAAGTTTCGTTACGAAAAAATTCGATTATGGAAAATCCGTTTAAATTTGGCTCATTAGTTGATGCCCCATACTTTACAGACAGAGTGAAAGAACTGGACTACATCGTACAGTTTCTCAAGAGCGAGAACCATCTCGTTCTTATGTCACCACGACGTTTTGGCAAATCAAGTCTCGTAAAAAAGGCTGTTGTCCAAACCCAACGACCATACCTATGGCTCAACATGCAAGCCGTGCTCAGCAAAGAAGATTTTGCGGCAAAGCTTCTGAAGGAACTGCTCAATCAATTCAAACTGGAAAAGATGAAGCACTATCTTCGTAACTTCCGCATCATTCCTTCTATCAACATGAACCCGATGACAGACGAGCTATCGGTTTCATTCCAACCATCAACCGACAATGGAACAACTGCAATAGAAGATGTTTTAAATACAATTCAGAAGGTTTCTACACCTCAAAACAAACTGATTGTTGTCTTTGACGAGTTTCAAAGCATCCTGGAAATCGATAAAAACATGGATAAGCAGCTCCGTTCCATCATGCAGGAACAGACAGGCATCAATTACATCTTTCTGGGCAGCCAGGAATCGATGATGACAGATATCTTTGAACGTGTGAAGTCTCCGTTCTATCATTTTGGAATGCTGATGAGACTCAACAAGATTCCATACGAAGATTTCAAGTCATATATTGCAGACAGAATGAAAGATGTATCAGAGCAGCCTACTCAAATTGCAGACGAGATACTGGCCTTTACAAGTTGCCATCCATACTACACGCAACAGCTTTCATTCGCAGTTTGGAACAACCTGGTAGCTGGCAAAAACGAGGATGTACTCCAACTCGCCATAGAAGACATCATAACAACTCATGATTTAGACTACGAACGTTTATGGTTGAATTTCAATAAGACAGACAAATATGTAATGGTCAGTATCTGCGAGGGCAACAATCCTGCACAAGACAGGAACCAGCCTACCAGCACGATGACCAGTGCCCTATTGCGTTTAAGCAAGAAAGGCTACATCATCCGAAGTGACAGATATGAAATAGAAGACCCATTCTTCAGGAAATGGATACTCAAGAATATGATTGAGTAAGATTATATATTGAGAAATCGCCAACGAAGTCTTTCTACAGCTTCATTGGCGATTTTGCAAGAGAGATTTATCTATGTGTTAACAAAACAAACTCGCTCCAAATTGGACTTTGATTGGATATCAAGAAGTTTCAACTCGATATTATCTTATTCTCTTTCTTCTGTTCCATATCAAACGCATTTTAGTTTCCCAATTCCAACTGATTCTTCACAAGATTATAATATGCCCCTCGCTTGGCGGTCAAAGATTCATGGTTGCCAACCTCAACCACCTTTCCCTGATCAAGGACCACGATTTGGTCGGCATTCTTCACCGTGCTCAGGCGATGAGCAACAATCACAACCGTCTTGCCTTGGTAGAACTTATCCAGGTTCTCCACGATATTACGCTCGTTGTTGGCATCAAGCGAGTTGGTCGCCTCGTCCAGGAAGATATAGTCTGGGTTCTTATAAACAGCTCTCGCTATCAGGATGCGCTGCTTCTGTCCCTGGCTCAGTCCTACGCCATCACGCCCAATCTTGGTGTTGAACTTCAGCGGCAAGGCCATCACATAATCCTTGATGCAAGCTATCTCAGCAGCTTTCATCAAACGGTCTTCATCTATCTCTGCATCATCCACGGCTATGTTTCGTGCGATGCTCTCCGAGAAGATGACGCCCTCCTGCATCACCACGCCACACTGTCTGCGCCACCATTTCCTGTTGAGCTGATTGATGTCGGTATCGCCAATGGTGATTTTTCCTTCCAGCACTGGGTAGTAACCCAGCATCAATCGGATGAGCGTGGTCTTTCCGCTGCCCGATGCTCCCACTATCGCCGTCACCTTACCTTGAGGAATAAGAATATCCACCCCGTCTATCGTCTTTCTGAGGGCATGAGGATCATACTTGAACATGATGTTGCTGATATGGATACCATTCTCAGGATGTTCAAGACCAGTCAGCAAGCCCTCCTTTCCGTTCTCATCATCCATCTGATGAATCTCATTGATTCGTTCCAGACTGATTTTCACATCCTGAACGGAATAGAAAAAGTTCATGAGTTGCTCCACCGGCGAGTTGAGCTGTCCGATGATATATTGCACGGCGAGCATCATACCCAAGGTCATGTGCCCTTGGATTACTGCCGTAGCGGCAACCACCGTCACAACGATATTCTTCACCTCATTGATAAAAATACTTCCTGCCTCCTGGGTCTGCTGTAGTTTTAGAGATTTCTGCTGCACTCTGAAAAGATTCACCTGAGTTTCCTCCCACTCCTTCCGCTTGCGCTGCTCACAATCCTGCAACTTGATTTCCTGCATAGAAGTAATGAACTCGTATGTCCTGTTGTTATTGATGGCCTGCTGCTCGAAGAGTTCATAATCGAGCACCTTTCTTCGCTGCAGGAATAGAGCCATCCATCCTCCGTACAGGATGCTGCCAAGCAAGAAGATGGCAAACACCACCTTATTATATATAAAGAGCACCACCGAAAACACCACGAAGGTAAGCATGGCAAAGGTAATGTTGAGCGTCTGCTGGGTGAGGAAGTTGTTCACACGGCTATGGTCGCTCATCCTTTGAATCAAGTCGCCCATCAGTTTGGTGTCGAAGAACGACATCGGCAGTTTCAGCAGTTTGATGAAGAAATCGCTTACCAGGGAGATATTGATCCGCATGGAGATGCGGAGCAGGAACCATCGGCGGGCGAAGTCTATCGCAGTTCGGCTGATAGTGAGCATCAACTGGCCTAAGAGAATGAGCCAGATGAATCCAATATCCTGGTTCTTGATACCGACATCCACGATGGATTGGGTAAGGAACGGCAATACCAGCTGCAGGGCACTGCCCGCAAGCAGTCCCAAGATAATCCAGGAGAATGCCTTGCGGTATTTCTTGAAATATCTGAAAAGGAACTTGAAGGAACGCTTCTCCTTCTGTCTATCTTCTCCTTCCATCTGATAGGTAAAGAAGGCTGGAGTAGTCTCGAAGAACATGGCGATACCCTTGTCCTCGCCATTAGAGCGAGTACTTATCCAGTGCCGTCTGAATTCTTCAAGATTATAAGTTGTCTTTCCCTTGCCAGGGTCTGCGATATAGAACTTCTTGCCCTTCTTCACCTTATATAATACCACGAAATGGTTCTGGTTCCAATGAAGGATGCAAGGAAGCGGAGTCTCGCTAAGTTCCTCTATTGTGGCCCTAGCCGAAAACGTTTGGAATCCCAATATTTTTGCAGCCTCGTTGATGCCCAGCATGGAGACACCTTCCGTTGTTGCAAAACAAATCTTCGACAGAGAGTCCAAAGAGTATTCCCTGCCGAAATATCTACATATCATCTGCAAGCAGGTGATACCGCATTGCATGCTGTCATGCTGTTTTTTCACCTTCATAATTTCTATGGTTTATAGTTGATTGAAAGCATGATTTCACGACCACGTATTGCGGTAACAGATTGCATGGTTACCAAATTGGAGGCCGTGGTATATGCATAGACTTTCTTATTGAATATATTACTTGCTTTCAATTCCCAATTTATATGCTTGGTTTTATAGCCTAATGTGCAATTAGCCAAAAACATATCCTTGTATTTACTATCTGCAATCTGGTTGTGATAATAATCTCCATCCAAACGAATGCGAAAGGCAGACAAAGGAACAACGACAGACATTTCGTGCTGCCACCTATCAAATGAAGTTCTTTCACTATAATCAGCCTTCATGTCCGAATAAGCATACTTCAAGCTATATGAGATGGTCATGTCTTTGTAAGGAGACAAGAGCAATGAGCCTGAGGCATTGAGCATATTGTACTTTGAATTTACTAAGTCACCATCTTGCAACATCTTAGAATCATTGTGGGTAAATAGGCTACCTAATACTATTTTTCCACCAAGCCAAGATAGTCCTTTCTGTAATTGGAAGTTACATAACCAACTACTGCTTTTTGTAACTTGCGTCATTGTTCCCCAAAGAATATAATCTCCTATAAATTTCTGAGTCATCGTATAAGGAGTTTCCGTAAAGCGTCTAGTCACAGAAGCCATCAAATGTGTACCATTCAATGCATTACGATAGAAAATTGAGTATCGTAAAGTCTTATTCTTCATCGTTTCAAACCCCGAACACCCTTGGTTAAGAGTCAAATAATCTTGCATGATAAGAGAACCGTAAAAACGATTGTAGTCTAACGGCTCTACATTATAACTTCCATTGAGACTCATCGTAATGCGAGAGGTAACATCCCAACGAACATTTATCAATGGCGAGACAGAAAAACAGTTCTTACCATCGGATAAACTGTATTTATAATATGTATTCTCGAATGGGACAAAGAAGGTGAACACAAAGCCATTCCTTGCGAACTCAGCTTGAGGGCTCGCATACAATTGAGCATAACTGAAATGACTCTTATCTGTTAAAACTCCTAGGGAATCTGGTAATCCACTAGCCGTAGCTTCCAGATAACGAAGCACACCCTTTATGCCCATTTTCATACTCAAACTAAACGAGCCAAGTTTCCATCCACCCATTCCATAGGTTTCTGTAGCATAATATTTTTGAGTAACATCCTGTCTTATCAAAGAATCTACATCCAGGTATTGTGGACGATTCTGAAATGTATTATAGGAATAAAAAGAAATCAAAGACTTGCCAAAACGTCTTACCACATATAGATTATCCCTAATATCATATACAGGAAGATAAGCATGCTGAAGATGCGAATGAGTACCCACCTCCTCCAAGCGTTGTGACAACCAGGTTATATTGCTGGACAAGGAATTACGTAAATAACTCTTTTCAGAATTTAATTCATACTTTAGCAATGCATAAAGGTCATTGTTATTGCTTCTCCACGTTTTGGAATTATCAATTACCCGATTACCGTTATTTCGTGTATAAACAGTATTCCGCTGTCCCCATGCATTGTCTCGTTCATTGTTATAAATTAATTGGAAATTCAACTGAGAATCTTCATTCAGCTTCTTCAACATGTTCATTGTGACTGCATGACTTCTATTAAACAAACTTCGTTCTTGATTGAGGTTGGAAGCCATTGGCAAAGATAGCAAGATAAAATCTTGCGGGAGAGTTTGATTACCAACCTCTGTATCAAATAAATTTGTAGACTCACGGCTAATATCTAGACCTACGTTATTTGTTTTGTAAGTCAGCATTGTTTGGAATTGTGATTTCAATCTCAAGCCAAAGCCTTCAACAGCCCAAAGTCCTTGGTCACCTTTGGCATTGTAAGAATGATTATTCCCATATCCACCAGCAAATTTCCTAGACGTTACCCAATGACTCTTGGCACTATTCTTCATCTTGATATTGACAGCCGCATCATCCGTATAGGTAAAATCATCCAAAACACGAATAGGCTGATGTTTTCGCATGACTTCTACAACACCAACCTCACCTTGTGGCAATGTATTTGTTGCCACTCCATACTTACCTCCCAGCATATCAAGCCCTTCGATATAAAACTTACTGATAGGCTTTCCCTCATAAGAAATTTTACCAGAGCTTTTGTCTACATCAAATCCAGGCATTTTGGCAATGACATCACCGATAGAGCGATCATTGCTATTGGCAAAGGCACCCACCAGATAGCTTACAGTATCACCACGTTCATGCACTTTGTCGGATTTAACAGAAACCTCTTTTAATTCAATAGCTCCACTACTCATTTTTACAGTCAATGGCTGCATTTTACTTTTTACTGCAATATGAGCTTCTTGGAAGCCAAGCATAGAGAAAGTCAAGGAGTCTCCTACTTCTGCATTGATTAAAAATTCGCCATCATGATTGCTCGTCGCATAACCACGCATTTTGTGTTGGGCACTAAAACGTTTGATGATGACGGAAGCCAAAGGTTTGTTTTCATCATCAACAACATGGCCTGTAACAGCTTCTTGTGCCGAAATTTGCAAGCGCAACAGAACACATATTATCAAAAGAAGTATTTTCTTCATTCCAATTCCATTTGTGGTGTCATAAGAGTTCCCTTAGGATATCTTGCAGGATTAGAACTCTCTCTTAGAAATTTTTCTCTGTCAATTTCTGTATTTTTTTTGTAATAGTCATAATATTTAATTGGCGTCAGCCCCTTTGTAATAATTTTATACGCCTCAATATTCAGGAAGCCAATGCTTTCAGCTTGAAGTATTAGTCCTGGCAAACCTGCAAATTTCCAAGGGCCAATTGCTACAGGTATATCTAGAGCAAACCAAACCTTCCAACTTCTGCCACGGAATTTTGTCTCCGCCATTTGACAATCATATCCCAAAATCGTTTTGACAGAATCTTCTATGATATTCCATTCAATCTTTGGGTTATCAAATATTTTAAACTTCTCACCCATGGAACTCGTATAAATAGTAAGCATCCCATCTGACATATTTCTATAGAGATATTCACCATAAGAAGGTGTATAAGTTGGCCATTTGCTAAAATCTTCCGGGTGTGAAGTCCATGCCATGGTTTCATCAAATAGTATCTTATGCCCTCCAGGAACAGAATTCAAAGAATCTTGACGAAGATTTTCATAACAAAAGTATTGGCTTTTTGTTTTACCACATCTAAGTATATAGATATTACTGCCCATCTGACCGGGTTGTTTTTTATAAGCATTATCAAAAGATACAGCATATCGAACTTCCAAATTGGAAGGTTCTAATATACATGTTTCACTAGCATGTAATTTTAGACAAAAGAACAATAGTAAAATTAGAAACTTTCTCATACTCATATGGTATTCACTGATAAACATTAAAGGAATGTCCAAATTAACATTGGACATTCCCATTTAACACTAATCTTGGACAAATAGAATTACTTGCAATATAGGTCGTATTCCTCGTTCCATTTATTCCAAGCCTCATTACTTACAGGCAACTTATTCTCCTGCATTTTTTCATAAGTTGCAGCAACAGCCTGTACTCGACGACACTCGTCCGCATTATAACCACCAACTACGTGGCTCTGCTCTGAAATTGTTAATTTTTTCATAACAAATCCTTTCTTTTAAATTGTTAAACCTATGTTTTTATTAGTTCGAACTATTTTTCTAAAATCTATATTTCATCCATATACTGATAATCAGATATATCATAATAGGAAGACTTATTTTTTCCATTTATTTGTATCAAAGGTAGCTTTTCTATAGAAAGTTCCTTGATTATCTTTTGATTTTTCTTATATTGAGAAATAACAGAAGCAAGCTCTAGCTTTTCAGAAATGTCCTTTGACGATAACTTCTCTAAAATTGACATATTCCGATTTCCCCTATAATATTCTTGAATGATATTGAACTCACGTAAACGATTTGCTACATAGCCATTCAATCCTTCTACTAAAGAAGAGCCATCTGCCAATATTACTTCACAACTGAAACGTTGAGGGAACCTCTTGATTAAAGAGGCTGCTTCTCGAATTGCCTTTCGACAGAACTTACAATCAAGGCTTACAACCATACGTATTTTACAACTCGCTCCTTTATCGCCAAACTGTATCCCATACATTCCCAAGCCATCTCCTATCGTGCAGTCATTTGAAAGTGCCTTGTACACAGCATGGTTTCTTTTGAACCTTAGCAACTGAACTTCATTTTCAAATGACTTCTTTTGTTTTTGAAAGTATAGAGAAACAAAATTTGACAAGAGTAATGCCAAGCATGCCGAAATTCCTGCATTATATACTATGCTTTCCCAACCCATAGGTATTGCTGCGGTCTTTATAGCCACGAGCGTACTAAGCCAAATAACTATATATGTACCTAAACAATACACGCAATATTTATGTATAAAGAAAACTTGATATGCCAACAATCCCAGGCAAACTAATGAAGCCAATGTCCATAGGGCAAAATGTAACAAAGAAATATTCCTCATCATCGCTATGGACAGAATGTTCCAAAAGAAAAAGAACATGCCAAGTTCATCCAATGCAAAAGGAAGCCTGCCTTGCAAAGGCTGTTTAGCAGAGACTAATTGACAATCAAACTTTTTGCCGATTTGACAATATCTGTTATCGAACCTCATCCCCAGTCTATGCTTCATAAGCAATATTGACAGGCCTAATCCTATACTATTTAGCAACAATATAGGAAACACTGGTAATGTGTAATACTTTACCAACAAAAGCAAAGTACAAAGTACTGCCAAGAATGCCATCCATAATTGAGTAGACAGCCATCCTCCATGGAAAGCATTTACATTCTTTGGTTCTTTCACCATAAGAGCCACACCATCCCAAACCTTCAAGAATTCATTTACTGGCAAGCTATAACTCTTGCCATCAAATAAAGTTAAGCTATCTTCACTTTGTTTTTTTACCACAAAGAAATGTCCTCCATTGAGAGAGGAATGAACCAACTTACCTTTTAAAGAAGTAACATTTTCTAGCTTATCTAAAAGATATGCATCAGAAGACAAACCATAATAATTCAATGTTCTAGAGACAGAAGCAAGACTCGGAAAATCAGGATCTGTCACTAGAACCTTGTACAACTCCTTATCATTAAAAGCTATTTTATAAGCTTTCAAATAGAGTTTGATAAGATTCATTATGTACAAGTTTGAATTATTCATTTCTTTTTTTAATTTAATTGTTTTGTACTTAGATTAAGCGAGAATTACATCTTCGTCATCTAGTTCTTCATCACTTTCGATGTAGATCCATTGTCCATTAGGTGCTTGCCACCAATAGCCTCCACCTAGGACTTTGCCCTGTTCATTATTATTCAATATATCCATAGCTGTTACTTTTTATATTAATTGAAATTTTCTGGATGCAAAATTACGGCAAATTGCTCAAACTGGCAAACCTTTTACATCATTTCTTACATAATATTTATCCAAAAAAAATATTATGTAAAAATGACGTTAAGAAGTACGCTACTTGAAAAAATATTTGTATTTTTGCATTTTTGAAGTTAAATGAGTAAAAATACAAAGCATGAAAAAGTATTATTGTATAACGATTTTAGCACTTTTAGTTGTTACTTTGTTACAAGGATATAATATGTCTTTGCAATACAAGGAATATACCTATAAGGAAATAGATAAGATAAATTCTGCACTGAAAGTTTCTGTTGATGAAGAATATGCTATCAGAGCGCATCAAATTTACAATCCACATAAAGATGGGAAACAACGAGTTTATTACAAACAAATGTCAGAAGAAGACTTTCTCAAGGCAAAGCCAAAGAAAGAAGATGTCATTCGCTTTGACGAAATAAACATTCAAGACCTTAGAGATAGAGGTATTGCAGAAACAGAAGCAGAAGCTATGGGATTATTGACAAAAGACATGCTCACCGCCAAAGGTAACCCCATTAATTTAGCCAAACTCTCCCAAATATTCAAGAAGAATCTTGATGAGAATTTCGCCTACACATTATTAATATTAGATGAGAATAAAAAGACCATTAAAAGTCATGGACCAACAAAGGACATTGATAGTTGGCAGGCTAGCAAGCCTATCGCCATCGGACTTAAACCTGTCCGTTTCGTTCAAGCAGTGGTGGATATAACTCCATCTTCCTTCATCACAAACTCAATTTGGACATTAGCATCTACTATATTGTTGGCTCTTATCATCGTCTTTTGCGTAGGATACCAGATGACTGCCATCAGATACAAGGAAGACCTTCTGAGGAATCGTGAGGTAAGCCTTCATGGAACTGTACACGACTTGAAAGCACCATTGGCAAGCATCTTGCTAAAGTTGGGATTCATCAAAGACTGTATCAAGGATGCTGACTTGCAGGAGATGATTACTTCTTCTGAAAGACAAATCAAGAATCTTGCCAATACCATCAAGACGATACTGATTACCTCTAAGGCTAGTGAAAGCAAGTTGGTTATCAACAAAGAACAAATTGACATCATCGAGCTGACGAAACAAGCGCAAGAACAAATAGATATCAACTATGCCAGCAAGCCACATGCCATCGGAATCCACGACCATCGTGAAGAGAAAGCACTGGTGTATGCAGATAAGTATCTGATAGAAAATGTGATGCACAATCTGATGGAGAATGCCGTTAAATACTCAGACAAGGAGGCAAATGTTGAAGTCAACATCAAACAGGATGAACATTTCACCATCATCAGCGTGTCTGACCATGGCGTAGGCATCGACAAGAAATATCAGAAGAAGATATTCGAGCAGTTCTATCGCATACCAGCCACACACCATAAGAGCGGATATGGCATAGGTCTTGCCATGGTAAAATATGCCGTCAAGGCACATGGCGGAACCATCAAGGTGGTGAGCGAACTAGGCAAGGGCAGCACCTTTACGTTCACATTGCCGCTCAACTAAAAGCAACAAATCGTAATGGGAAAGGAACAAGATAAAACATTATAAAATAAGAAATATGGAAAAGATAAAAGTACTATTGGTCGATGATGATCTGGATTTCGGCAACACAGCAGTCTTGCTACTTAAAAAAGCAGGCTATGAGGTCTATTTTCAAAACACGCTGTTTGGAGTAGAAAGCCTTATCATGAAGCTGTCTCCCAACCTCATCATCCTCGATGTGATGATAGGAGAAGAGAACAGTCTGGAAAGAATCAACGACATCCGACTTGCCGCAGAAGACATCCCTATCATGTGTGTATCTTCGTTACATGATCCAGAACTCAAAACCGAGGCTGCCAATAATGGTGCAATAATTTACATCGAGAAGCCTTTCGACAGCCGTGAGTTCCTGGGATGGGTAAACCGCTATGCCAAGCGCAAAGACTTCAGCAATTCTCGTATGATAAACATGGGTGCCTACACCGTAGATACAGAGACTCATGTGCTCAGTTTCCGTGGCTGCAACGAGAAGACGCTGGGCAATACTGAGTTTGCCACACTCAAGCTATTATGGATCAATAAGGGCGAAGTCGTGCCACGCCAAGATCTCAAGGATACTGTTTGGAGAGGTGTACAGTGTAGCGAAGAAAGTCTCAATAATGTGATGTACAACTTGCGCCGATATTTCGCCAAGGATGCCTCCATCCACCTGGATACCCTTCGTGGCGAAGGATTCAAGATGTGGATGGATGATTGCCACACATAAACAACTATATTACAAGCTGTTATCTTATTGTGTGGCAATAGTGGTATTATGCTCTGCCTCTGCTGATACGTGGAGCCAGATAATTAGGAAATTGTTTTGATTGGTGATATTTTGAGAAAATATTCTTGTTAAATAGAGTAGTTTCGGGAAAAAACAGTATCTTTGCAGCGGCTAGAAGTTGGAAAAGTGGCAAAAAACATCCTAAAAAGGGTTGGAAAAGCTCCATTTTTTAGTCTATAATAGGTCGGAAAAGTTCCGTAAAACCTATATATTATGGTTAGAAGAAGTAATATAGATATGCTTAATAATAACATCAAGCGATATGAAGGTATTCAATACGACAGGTAAGTGCATCCCATCCATGCACTATATGGTTGATATCAGCCGTCAGGTGGAGGCTGCTGCCAAATTGGTGCGCCGTGGCAATTTCTTTTGCATCAACAGAGGTCGTCAGTATGGCAAGACCACGACTTTGGCTCTCCTCAAGAAAAAGCTTGAGGGAGAAGGGTATGCTGTGTTCTCTTTGAGCTTCGAGGGGCTTGGGGATAGTGCATTCAAGAGTGATGAGACCCTAATGTTTGCATCCTTGTTGCTGATGAATGATTGTGTGGAATGGGATGAGGTTCAGAATTTGTCCGATTCTTCTAAAGAAGTCCTCAGGCTATCTGTTTCGAGTGAAGACAAGACGATGGATAGTCTGTCTTTTAACAGAACGGTATCTAAAATGTCAAAAACAGATAAGATAGTTCTTTTGATAGATGAAGTGGATGCTGCGGGCAATCATATAGAGTTCATTCATTTCTTGGGACTTCTTCGTAACATGTATCTTAAGCGTGATGAACGCCCTACTTTCCAGTCGGTTATCCTCGCAGGCGTCTATGATGTCAAGAACTTGAAATTGAAACTCCGTCCGGAAGAGCAGCATCAGTACAATTCGCCTTGGAACATTGCTGTGACTTTTGATGCTAACATGAGCCTACCTGCCGATGGCATCGCAGGGATGCTGGCAGAATATAAGGCAGACCATCATATTAGTTTCGATGAACATTTCGTAGGTCAGATGATTTATGACTATACTTCGGGTTATCCATTCTTGGTGAGCCGCATCTGTCAAATCATGGATGAGAGTGGTCTTACTTGGGACAGGGAAGGTGTATTGGCGGCGGTGAACCATCTCCTGAAGGAGCATAATACCCTGTTTGACGATATGGAGAAGAAGGTGAGCCAGTTCCCTACTCTTGCGGAAACGTTGAAGGCGATTATCTTTGGTGGCAAACGGGTTTCGTTCAATTATTATGACAGGGACCTCAATATCGCTATTATGTTTAATTTTGTCAAGGAGTACCAAGGTGCTACCCTTATTTATTGCCGTATCTTCGAGACTTGGCTTTATAATCTCTTTATTTCCAATGCCAAGGATACTTCCATCTATCAGCAAGGTGAGTATGACAAGCCTCGTTTTGTGCATGATGGTTATCTTGACATGCGCCTTCTCTTGGAGCGTTTCTGCGTGCATTTCAATGAGATTTATCGTCCGGGACATGATGATGAGTTTGTTGAGAACAATGGTCGTCAGATATTCTTGACTTATCTTCGTCCCGTTATCAATGGCATCGGCAACTATTATTGTGAGGCACAGACTCGCGACTTGACTCGTACTGATGTCATCATCGACTATCTAGGTCAGCAATATGTGGTAGAGCTGAAGATTTGGCGAGGCGAAGCCTACAATGAGCGAGGCGAGCTACAACTCAGCGAATATCTCGACTATTACCATTTGCAGACAGGCTATATGCTTAGTTTCTGCTTCAACAGGAACAAACAGCCTGGTTTGCATGAGGTGGTAATAGGAGACAAGAAATTGTATGAGGTGGTAGTGTGATATAGTCTTTTATCCTTAAGGGAAAATAAGAATACCGTTAAAGGAAAATAGGAATATCCTTTATGGTAAATGTTGATACTATTAAAGAAAATCTCCGTTCAATAGTTTTGAACGTACATTCAAAATCATTGAACGCACATTCAAAACTATTGAACGGAGATTCAAAATCATTGAATATAAAAAATCGTTAGGGCCTATAACCTTTTTCCTATGAAAGCGAAAGCATCTTTTCTATAGGCTTCACAGCATCCTTGGCTATTTCTGGAGCCACTTCTACAGTAGGCCAGCCGAACTTCAGGCTATTGTAAATCTTCTTCAATGAGTTCATCTTCATATACTCGCACTCATTGCAGCTGCAACCTACTCCACCCTCACTTACCTCTGGTGGTACAGGATAGAAGATGACATCAGGGCAGTTGCGCTCCAACTCATGCAGGATACCTGCCTCTGTGGCGATGATGTACTCCTTGATTTCAGGATGCTCCTGGGCATAATGCAGCATCGTGGCGGTAGAACCCTTCACATCGGCTACGGCAAGCACTGGTGCCTTGCACTCCAGGTGAGCCATCACAACAGCCTCAGGATGCTCCTGCTTCAACTTGATGATGGCCTCTACCGAGAATTTCTCGTGTACATGGCAGCCACCGTTCCAGAGCAGCATGTTTCTGCCTGTTACGCTGTTGATATAGTTGCCGAGGTTGTAATCAGGACCAAAGATAATCTTCGCATCCTGTGGGAAACTGTCGATTACCTTCTTGGCATTGCCACTGGTCACCACGCAATCGGTCAAAGCCTTCACGGCAGCGGTGGTATTCACATAGCTTACCACCTGGTAGCCTGGGTGCTCTTCCTTATACTTCTTCAGATCCTCAGCCTTGCAGCTGTCGGCAAGCGAGCAGCCGGCATTCAGGTCAGGGCAGAGCACAATCTTGTCTGGACTCAAGAGCTTGCAGGTTTCAGCCATGAAGTGCACGCCGCACATCACCATCACCTTAGCTTCTGTTTCAGCAGCCTTACGAGCCAAAGCCAGAGAATCACCCACAAAGTCGGCAATATCCTGAATCTCGCCTACAGTGTAGTAGTGCGCCAGGATAATCGCATCTTTCTCCTTGCAAAGCTTTCTGATTTCAGCTTTCAAGTCTAAGGTTTCGTCGATCGGTTCATCCACGTAACCTTTCTCAATCCATTCTTTTTTCACCATAACATTAATATTATATTTTTTATTTCTTATTTTTAAAAAAGAGATTATAAGGATGATGATATGTCGTGGATAAGTGGATAAAAAACACCTTCTAAATTTGCTTTTTTCATTATCCATATCTTATGCAGAGTTATCCGTATTCGACTTGGAAATCTTTTTCTTGGTCTTTAAAGGATTAGCTCTTTTATCAACATTTCCCCAATTCGGTGCAAAGTTAATAAGTTTATATCTTTTTTCCGTCAAAAACTGCGAAAAAGTTTCTAAAAACTTATTAATAACCCTGTGGATATCCCTATTCCTCGGGGTTCGGGATGGGAGCGGTGGATATCCACAAAGTTATTAAATAGTTATTCCTGTGGTTTTCCTTATACTTTTCCACGGGTTTGTGGATAATGAAAAAAGCAGGTTTTCCCCTGACTTTTGCGTCATCGGAAAATCTGCTTCTTCTATCTCTTTATCCATCTCTTCTTCTTTTATGAAGGAAAAGATTCTCTTTATTTTCTGTTCAGAACGTTCTCTACCTTTTCCACAATCAGCTCCGGCGAGATATTCTTCATGCAGGCAAAGTCGCCACGCATGCACGGCTTGTTGCCATAGATGCTGCATGGGCGACAAGGCATATCGAGCTGTACGGCATTGTCGGGACTCTGATGCCAGCCCATGAAACCGGCGTAAGGATGGGTGGCTCCCCAGACACTTACCACTGGGGTATTGACCAGAGATGCCAGATGCATGTTGCCGCTGTCCATACTGATCATCAGGCGGAGATGACTCATCAGGATGAGTTCATCGGAAATGCCGTGGAGCTTGCCTGAAGCATTCACCACCTGTGGATATTTCTCTTCCCAGGCATCCATCACCGGAGTTTCGGTCTTTCCGCCTCCGAAAAGGAAGATGCGGCAGTGAGGATGATGGTGAATCAGGCGTTCTACTACCTTCTCCATCTGCTGCACCGGATAAATCTTGCCCTCGTGGGCAGCGAATGGAGCCAGACCTATCCAAGGTTCCGCAGGGTTATGAGCATCCTTGTTGATAACTGTGGATTTATCCTTGTTGTTATCAACAGTAATTTGGAAAACTTGTTCAGGGAGCAGGCTCAGGTCTCCTCCTTCTTCCGGGAAGAGAGAAGTGAAATCCATCTGTACAGGATAACCCAACTTGGCAAAGACATCGGCGTAATTCTGGAAGGAAGATGGCTGTTTTTCCATCACCTTGCCGGAGGAAGCCACCAGCTTGCGCTTTCCCTTGCGATGCTTGTCGATATGTGCCACCTTGAAGTTGGAGAGGTTGAAGCGCATGCGCAGATAGCTGGAGCGCAAAACGTTGTGAAGGTCGGCTATCGCGGTAAACTGTTTGGCGATGAGCCGGCGATAGAGTGCATTGAGACCTTTTACACCCTTATATTCCCCCTTGAGGTCAGCCTCCATAAAACCGACATTAGGGGCAAGATTCTCGAAGAACGGGCGAGCAAAGGAACGGCTTAACACGGTGATTCTTACGTGAGGATACTGCTTTGCCAATGAATAAATCACAGGTACAGTCATGGCAACGTCACCCATGGCCGAAAATCTAATAACGAGAATATGCTCTGTCTTCATCTTTTTTTTAGTCTCTTTATATATATGATAAGGTGTAAAGCAGAGCGGGCTTCGCTTTTTATGGTGAAAAACAAAGCCTACTCTGCTTCTATTCTGATTGATGCGGGTTTACTTCTAGAAGTAAACCCGCATCAATCAGAATA
>ENA-ORRQ01000899-ORRQ01000899.1-human-gut-metagenome-genome-assembly--contig:-NODE-899-length-25890-cov-3.764428_pt1 | contig 25890 bp, 23 predicted proteins | sample MGYA00242177_ERZ509138 | MGnify/ENA primary metagenome ERZ509138 (study PRJEB26280, sample SAMEA2338628) | human gut metagenome | biome: human gut; feature: human-associated habitat; material: faeces... | reverse complement strand
CATATCCGCCCGTCTGCATCTGCACATGCTGAAAATAGTCCGGCTTCTTGAGAAGGATTTGAAACGCCTTCGTCTTTTCAAAGTGCTTCTGCAAATCGCACTTCTTCACCGCGCCATCCCGGAAAAACACCAGCAGGCAATGATCCTCCAGCGGCAACACATCTTCAATTCGCTTTGAGAACCGCTTCGTAATTTCTTCCGGAAGCGCCTTCTCGTCAATAGGAACGAGATAGTAGTCATCCTGTGCGCATCGTCCCATCGCCAGCATCAGGAGTGCATACTCATCGTACTCCTTCAGGTGATTGTCGCGCAGAATCTCTCCGATGTTCTGGCGGTCAGGCGGAACAATCCGCTGCTCCACCCAGATTTTGCTCCAGTAAGAATTGACGGTGGTTTCCCCACGTTTCACGAAGGAATCCAGCAACAAGGGCGTTTCCCACGCGTCCGCGTTCTCAGGCAGCTCAATATAGAACCGCTTTTCCTGCTCGTAGTACAGGAGGTACGCCAGATCCTTCTGCTCCTGTGCCGATTCATCTCGAATGGCAAAAATCTTCATATGCGCACCACCTTTTCCAGATCATTTCCCATATCTTGTTCTGAAGCGTCTGAGAGATCACGCCGTCCAGTCCTTCCAGTAGAACTTGTCTGTCGCTCTCGTGAAGCGGCGTAAGCTTCGGCATTTTATCCTTCGGAATGATACGCAGGTTATCCCATGTGGATTTCGAGCCAATATAGTTGTTGCAGGGCTTATCGGCCATCACATCAAATTTTGCCGCCGCAGCATCGTCGGGACAACTGCAAAGCAGCGAAAGTCCGTGGTCAAACAGGGGCGCCAGACGAACGGTCTTCTTTCGGCTGTTACGCAGCACCTCGATATTAGCGCCGTGGCGGTCCCGGTTCAGAATTAGGTAATCTACAACGAGCATCTGATAAATATAGTCTTCCCAGCCCATGCGAGTGCAGAATTCCAGCGCAGATTCATCCGGCAGAGCCTCCAGTTCCTTGTAGGCATCCAAAGCGGTCTTGGACTCGCTCTTTGCCTTGAAATCCTCCGAAGCGCAGAGATAAACCTCATGGGTTCTGCCATCCACCGAAACATCTGCATGGATCAGCTGATAGGATAGATGAGGAATCCCCAGTATCGTCAGCAGCCGGTCAACGATCAACTCGTTCACGCACTCATGCCCAATGACCCCACGCGCCTTATCGAAGTTTGAGAGCTTGTAATAGGTCTTCTTTCCGCCGAGTTCGGAGTATGCTTTCAGAAAAGAACCGGCTGTTCCGGACGAATTGCGATAGACAGACCACGACAAATACGTCAGGTCCTGCTTTTCTTTCATTAACTGCATGTGTACCTTCACCTCAAGATCATTATATCTTTTCACTTGTCATACGTCAAGTTGATTTTTAGCGTACAACTTGTCGTATGACAAGCTTACCCGATTTTGCGCCCGCATAAAACCGCCGCTCTGACTAAAAATCAGGGCGGCGGTAAGCAAGGATATCTAATTATCTTAATAAGCAAATGTGCGTCATATGTTATTGCCCAGAAAGAAATTTCCTTATGCAGAACGTTTATTACCCTTTTATGTTATACTTATTTTTTCGCTTTGCGAACGCTTTTTCGCCACCTTCCAATATATCGCAGATATGCTGTTGTATTCCCTGAGCATTTAATATGCCATGGATAATCGTTCCGGAATCATCGTAAACTGGCAAATCATCCTCTATTGACCCCGTCCGATATTCAAAACGAAATTTATTGTTTGGCGTAGTATTTCCCTGCTGATTTGCAACAATCACCTGCTCTGCGTCTCCAGAAACAACAACGTTTGCATTATGTGTGACAACGATAATTTGTCGTTCTATTTTTTTCTTTTTGATAAAGGTAATTAAATCGTCGCTGATTGATTTGTTGTCTAAGTCATCTTCAGGTTGGTCAATCAGAATTGGAGATTTGCTTTCAGCCAAACTAATCAGTAGTTTAAGCAAAACTAAGGCTTTCTTTCCGGGAGACATCTCATCAATTAAGTCGTCCCCCATTTTGACGTTGTAAGTAACATTATACCAATTATCCAATATGCTTCTGAGCGCACTTTCCGGTGTAAAGCTCTTTGAAAAAGGAATTGTTTGATTTAAGCATGCCTTAATCAGTTTTTCTAAAGCAGTTTCGTCAAATTGATCTATATTGAAGTCTTCAACATTAATAATGTCTTTTTTCGACTTCAATACCCTATTATCAAATAGTTGCTTTATTCTTTGGCAAAAAGCTTCAGTTCGGAATGGAATAAGAACTGAAAAGGTTAATTCACTACCTTCATTTAAACTGCTTCCTTCGCCATTGACACTGGCTGCATACCGTTCTTGAATATCATCATATCTTTTAAAAGTCTGAACCAAATCTGATATAATCTCGTTGAGTTCTTCGCTCTTTTCATCAATTTTCCTATCGTAGTCTCTAAATATTAGTAACCTCTGCTCCTCTTCCTGAATCCACTTAGACAATTCAGCGATAGCCTCATTACTCTCAACTTGTTCTTTCAACTCATCGACCACGATCTCACTATTTCTCATGTCCGTAACAGTTTTTTCCCGCTTAGTCTGGTACTTTTGGATTATTTTAAGCTTATATTCCTTCCATAACTCGTCTGCTTTTTCTTTAATCATTGATACCGCATCCGAAATATCTTTCCGAACATCATCGCTCATGGCTTTATCCGTCTCAACGGGAATAACCACGGAGACAATTGAGTCAACAATGGAAATGTCATTTTCAATTGTCTGAAGTTGCACATTGAGTTTAGTCAATTCGGATACGGCAGTGTCATATTTTGAAATATCCTCCTCTGATATTGAAAGCTCTTTGGATTCGATTTCTTTTTGCTTTTTTAGGCCGTCAAGCTGTTTTTCAATTCCTGCGCGAGATCCTATTTCTGCCATCTCTTTTTTAATACTCTGAATCTCCTCATTAATTTGGACAGCATCATATATTCTCTTATCCAGAGAAGGCTTATACTCCCGAATTTCTTTCAGCATCTGCTCATGACTTATTCGAGCATTATCGTTTTGCAGTATAATTTCTTCGATGATGCTGTCTATTTCGGTTTTTTCTTCATTTTCATCAGACAGTTGATTTAAGTATGTTTGAGGAATATATACAATTTTATGAGAGTCATTTTGTACACCTGTTTCGTTCACCTCACCATCTTTCCAAAACACCTTAACCTTCGTTAACACACGAGTTTTTGTTTTTGATTTCTCCGTTTTTTCCTCAACTTGATTTTTATCTATGGTTAAAGCAAGGTTATGAAGCAATATTGACTTTCCCGTCGATTTTCCACCAATGATACAAGACAACTTATCGTTAAATTGTATCGGCTCAGGGGAAAAGTCCGGATCATCAATTACGATACGATCAATCACGTGATAATTGGACTTTTCTTCCGGCATAAGAGGCGAAATTCTCACTCTGTCTTTCGGTTCGTAAAGTACCTGTTTGAGGCCATTAAATGAGGGGTCTGATTTTATCCAGCAATAACGTTGATTATCCGGCTCAAATAACTTGGCATTTGTGTGCGCGTCACATCCATGAAAACATGGCTTCAGAGAACCGCATTTTCTAATAACTTCATCAGGCGAGTCACTCTTTTCGCCAAGGAAATATGATATATCACTAGGATTTCCAGAAAAAATGGCATCTACAAATTGGTATATTGATTGTCTTGTGGCGTCAAAGTCGGATGGATTCGCTTCAATATGTGAAAAATTGTTTGCTGCCCCGGTTACTCCGTCATTACTGCCGTTTGAAACAATTATGATTGTATTTTCACGCAGTTCTGGATCATTGGAAAAAAGTTTTTTTAGCGAATCTACAGAAGGGATAAACTGTCCAACGCCTTTTAAATACGCCGCATCTTCGGCCAAAGACGAATCTAATGCTTTCCCAAGCGAGATTAATTGCGCCTTTGTCGCGGAATACGGACGACCATTATACTCAAAGGAGAGCTTGGAGAAAAATCGATCTTCCAGTTCATCAACTACTACAGGATTAAACAAGAAGTGTATATTAATTCCTTCGTTTCGTGACATTGGAGTCATTCGCAGTTCAACATTTGGAATCACCAATTTAATTGTACCTGGCAACCTTTTTTCAGCGATGACTTTTTTATAATTTTCTATTGAAAGATAGTCCGTAATTCCAATAGAAACTATTGATTTGACTTTATCGCTTCCGTCTCCAACGTAGTCTAATATACTTCTATAAAAACCGTCCCAGCGTTCCTCTATGGTTGTTCCTTCGTACTGGTCATTTTTATTTGTACCAGGAGTATGTACATGTAGATCCCATCTTCTCCACTCAGAGCCTCTTAAATATTCGTTCATTTCTATTTCTCCTTAGGTAACAATATTCGCCTTGCTTCCGCCCGACTTCTCTTTTTCAACAACAATTTGTTTATCGATACGATTTTTCAAGTCAACAACATGAGAAATAATACCAACAAGCCGATTTCCATCAGCCAAACCAGAAAGAGCTTTCATTGCTTGATCCAAGGATTCTTCGTCAAGAGAGCCAAATCCTTCGTCAACAAACATGGTATCAAGCTTAACACCACCGGCAGATGCTTGGATCTCATCAGAGAGTCCCAGTGCAAGCGAGAGCGACGCCTTGAAGGATTCACCACCCGAAAGTGTCTTTACACTTCTTTCTGTGCCGTTGTAATGGTCAATAACGTCAAGATCGAGTCCGCTTTGGCTACGGTTATTCTCGGCTTCTTTTCGACGTTTCAGCTCATACTGTCCTCCGGACATAATCATAAAGCGAGTATTGGCACGTGCTATGATGCGGTCAAAATATGTCATCTGAATATAGGTTTCCAGCATTACCTTTTCTTTCCCAGAAATATTACCGTTTGCGGTATTCGATAATGCTTTCAGCCATGTATAGCGTTTTTCAAGCATATCAAGATCACTGACCTTTACTTGAATATTAGCAAGCACCTTTGTATTGGACTCTATGCGAGCATGAAGCACTTTGGCAGCATCGTCATCCGAAGTTCTCTTTTTGGATAGTTCAACTTTCTTCTTTGTTTCTGCTTCTTTGTCAAGAACACAATCGGCAGAGAGCTGCTTGGAGAGTTCTGTGATTGAAGCATTATAACCGGCGATTTTTTTATCCGAGTCGGACAGCGCACTCTGAGCATTGTCGTATGCTTTCTTCATTTCGCTAACGGTTTTTCCCAAAGCATCCGATTTGCTCTGGGCCTCTGCTATACTATCAAAGCGCAGGGATTCCTTATCCGCATCGCGCTGCTTCTTCTTTTCGCTCAACAACGCTTTATCAGCTTCTAGCGCAATATTTCGATTCGAAATATCTTTATCTCTTTCTTTTAGTGCCTTTTCCGTCTTCGGTAATGATTCTGTAAGTTCAGATCGGCGAGATACTTTCTTTTCCTCTTCGGAAAGTGCTGTGTCAAGCACAGTGATTTCTGCTGAAACGACTTTCTGCTCCTCCGGAAGCTTGTTTTCAGCTTCCTCGAAAGCGACGCTCTGCCATAATTCCTTAACCAGCTTTTCCGTTTCGACTTTTTTTGCATCGAGTATGCCTTTGGCTTCCTTGCATTTCCCGCTTAAGTCTTCGGCTACTTTTCGTGCCTTATCAGCATTCTCTTTTGCTCTTTTTAACTGTGCTTCCGTGGGGGCCTTGGCCGATTTATGCGCTATGCAAGGGTGTTCCAAAGATCCGCAAACAGGGCAAGGCTTGCCACTTTCCAAAGTTTCAGCGATGATTCCAGCCTGCTCATCCAAAAATGCGCGGTTTTTTGCTTCATAATCGGCAGTTGCTTCCTCGGATGACTCCGAGGCTTTTTTGTAATCGCTTTGGAGAGTATCCAAATTGTCACCAAGTTCGTGAAAGGCCTTAAATAATGCTGAAAGGTTTTGCAACTTTGCTTGTTTTTCTTGTGTCTTCTCTTTTTGACGAGAATGCTTTTCCTTTCCTTCCCCTGCATCTGAAAGGGACTCGAACTCTTTTTTAAGGATTTTAAACTCTGCTTCATCAATGGCATACTGCTCCCGGTCTTTTTTCAGTTGCCTCTCGTTTTTGGAAATAGTATCCTCGTCATATTTGATTTGTTTTTCTAGGGCATCCAGCGCTTCATAACGAGAAAACTCAGCCTCAATCTTGGCCTTTTCTTCAGCAAGCTGTTCTCTTTCCGATACTTTCCCCTTTTCAATATCAAAAGCAGCCTTCAGCGCAAGATTGGTCTCATTTTCGCCGATTAAATTCTTCTGTGCTTGGTCTAATGCTTTTTGAGTTTGTTCTTTTGCTTCAATCTTACCCAAATTTGCATTGACGATTTCGAGGGCTTTGTCTGCATCCGAGATTGACTTTTGAATAGCCGTTTTTTTGTCATTATCTTGTGTCAGGAGACGATCAATCAGATCCATAACATCCTTTGCAGGAAGAAGCCCGTTCTTTGCTTTTTCAACTTCAATACTCAGGACATCATTTTCATCACAGGTAATTCCATCAATATATTGCTTGATACTGTTACGAGCGGCATCGCATTTGTCGTTTAGTTGACCGGACTCCTTCTTCAAACGATCCTGCAAGTCCTGATACAACTGCGTTTTGAATATTTGACGGAATATTTTCTTTCGCTCCTCTGTGGGGGCAAGCAGCAATTTGAGAAAATCCCCCTGTGCAATCATGGCGATCTGCAAAAACTGGCTACGGTTAATGCCCATGATGTCTCGTATTGCATTATCCACGTCGCGCTGCTTTGTGACAACGCGCCCATCCGGATATTTTAGCTGCACTTCCGCTTTTTGCGTCGTAAATCCTTCGCCGCGGGATTTGGGACGTTCATACTCTGGATTTCGTTTTACGGTGTATGTTTTTCCGGCGTAGGAGAAGACAAGTTCAACCTCTGTCGGAGTAGTTGCCTCGGCATATTTTGAGCGGAACATGGATGGCTCGCGGTTGTCTCCACTGGCCTCTCCGTACAATGCATAAGTAATCGCATCAAAAATCGTGGTCTTTCCGGCACCCGTATCACCAGTAATAAGGTAAAGCCCATTTTCTCCGAGCTTGTCCAAATCAAGAACCGTTTTTCCTGCATAGGGGCCAAACGCAGATACTGTAAGTTTGATAGGCCTCATTGTTCACCCTCCCATGTCTTTTCTATTAGCGACTTCATGTACTCAAATTGCTCAGGATTCATAGGTTGATTATTTTGCAGTTCATAAAAATCAGAAAAGAGCTCTAATGGCGATTTAGATTCAACGTCTGTTGCACCACTGATCTCCACACTTGAGCGTGTGCGTCTATTATCGTAATCAAGCTTCATCAGCCGATGATACACCGTGCGCAGTTTTCCAATTGCATCCGGAATGTCTTCTTCGTCCGTCAGCGTGATGTGCGTATAATCTTCCGGCCATGTTGTACCCTCATAGAAGGATCTAAAGGTCAACTCATCGTAGGTTCCTTTCAACTCGACAAGATCATGCTGCGGGACAAGGTCGATTGTTTTATATGACACTTTTCCTTTCTCAGCGAGTTCAATCACTGTTACCGACTTGCGGTCTTTTGCTTCCGAAAAGGAATATTTCAACGGTGTTCCGCAGTAACGAATATGCTCCGCACCACAATTTTGCGGCGAGTGAATATGTCCAAGTGCGACATAATCAAAGGGATCAAAAACATAAGCGTCCACATTATCAGATCCACCAACCGAGATTTCCTCAGATTCAGAGCGCAACGAACCCGTAACAAACTGATGTGTCACCAGAATATTTCTATTGACATGATTGATACTCAGCTTTGAAATGACGCTATTTATAGCATCTGTGTAAGTAGTAATCTCATCGTCACAAAACCTGCGGACATGAGCCGGTTTAATAAACGGCAGCATATAAACATCCACCGTACCGTATTCGTCCTGCATGGAGAAAGGTACAATCTTCCCATTATAAACCGGTGACATATGAATACCGCTGGCATCCATAATGCGAGAACCAAAAGCAATCCTTTCCGGAGAATCGTGGTTTCCGCTGATAACGAATACCTCGAGCTTTCGTTTGGTCAGCTGAACGAGAAAGTTGTCAAACAACTGAACTGCCTCCGCCGCGGGAACAGATTTGTCGTAGATATCTCCGGCAATGATCACACCATTCGGCTTTTCAGCGTCAACGACATTGATGATTTTTTTGAGTATGTATTCTTGATCTTCAAGCATCGAATACTCATTTACTCTTTTCCCCAAATGGAGGTCCGATAAGTGAATAAACTTCATAAAAACTCCTTTACCCCACTACCAACTTATTTGTCTTCTTCAAAAACTTCGCCGGGATCGGGCGGTCCAGCTGCCAGGTGATATTCATCGGCCTGCTGCCCGTGTGCTTCACGTAGTTCGCCGTGCCCAGATAGGTGTACGCCTCCGCGCCACCGGTCACACGGTCTGACTTAAACTCACGCACAAACAGCAGCACCTTGCTGCCGCGATCTTCGTGGTGAATATAGCGCTGGCCGGTGGGTGAATTCTCCGCCGTGGTGCTCTGGCTCTGCCAATGAAATAAGCTCTCATTGATGGAATAATCGTTGTACATGGTGGTTGGCAAGTAGTCCTTGTCCGCCTTGTTCAGCGTCACAAAGAACACGTCGATATTTTTCTCCGGCAGCCACTTCACGCCCTCACGAACGGTGGACGGCTTCATAAAGTCCAGCGCCACCAAGAGCTGGTCGCGGGTATAGGTGCAATGCAAATCCAGAGGACAGTCAAAGCCCAGCTCCACCGGCTCGTCGATAAAGTCGATCTGCTCGAAGCGATAGCGCAGCAGCTCCAGGAGCTCACCGAGCAGAACTGTGCTGTCAGACAGGGCATAGAGGTTACTAAGCACCTCTTCGTCGTCCCAGTCCTCCACAGCCTTACCCCAGACGGTGATGTAAAACATCTGCATCATCCGCTTTTCCGCATCCGGAAGCGCTGCAAAATCAAGGTTGTCCAAACGTGGAAGAACATCCAAGAGGAACGAAATCCAGCGGCGGGAATCAGCCACAGCAAGCTTTGCAAACGCTTTGGTCAGGATGTCCTCCAGCGGCTCCGAAAAGTCCTCGATGGCATCCGCTCTGGCACAAATGCGAGAGAAGGAGGAAAACTTGTAGATCGCCCGTGGGTCAAGATGGTAGTAATCCAAGAAATTTTTGAGCGTCAGCTCCAGCCCGCTGTCCTCCGCAAAGGAGGCCGCGCGAGCCACCAACCCAGCCGTATTGCCATAGGAGGCGCGGATATTCTCCAAAATGTATTTGGCCGCCTTCTTCTCCAACTGGATATAGCAGCCCTTGGGAACGGACACAAAACCGTCCTTGATCTCCCGGCTCACGCTGCGGGTGGTATTCGACAGCAGCGCTGCAAACTTATCCTCAAAGTTGTATTTTCGATTCGCCTGACCAATGAAGTCCAGCACGGTCAGGCATTCCTTGTCCTCGGATAGACGCAGACCGCGTCCCAGCTGCTGCAAGAAGATCGTCAACGACTCCGTGGGTCGCAGGAACAGAACCGTATTGACTTCCGGAATATCCACGCCCTCGTTGTAGATGTCCACGACGAAGATGAACCGCACCTCACCGGACACCAAGCGCCGCTTGGCCGCCGCTCTTTCCTCGTCCGAAGATTGCCCGGTGAGGCACATTGACGGAATGTTGTGGTCGTTAAAATAACGGCACATAAATTCCGCGTGATCGACCGTCACGCAGAAGCCGAGGCCCTTCACCTCGTCAATGTCCGTGACATATTTCAGCAGCGAAGTTATTACGTGATCGGCACGGCGGTTGGCAATAGCGCCACTAAAGGTGTAGACCTGTTCCAGCTCGCTCTTTTGATAGCCACCGGCAGACCATTTCAGCGTATCCAAATCAACCGTGTCGGTGACACCGAAATACTGGAACGGGCAGAGCAGCTTCCGATCAATGGCTTCTGGCAAACGAATTTCCGCTGCAATGCGGTTATGGAAGTAGGGCAGGATACTCTTACCGTCCATACGCTCCGGAGTAGCGGTCAAGCCCAACAGGATGCGCGGCTGGTAGTAGGACAAGAGCTTCTGGTAGGTCGGCGCGGCGGCATGGTGGAATTCATCCACGATGATGTAATCGTAAAAATCGGGACTCGTCTTTTCCGTGAAGCTCTGTGAGTTGAAGGTCTGGATGGACAAAAACAGGTTGTCGATGCTCTCCGGCTTATAGTTGCCCACAAACAGCTCACCAAAGTTTGCATCCTTGAGCACAGCGCGGAAGGTGTACAAGCTCTGCTTGAGGATTTCCTCTCGGTGCGCCACAAAGAGCAGGCGGCAAGGTCTATCCGGATTCTGCTTACGGAAGCGCTTGTAGTCCAATGCCGAAATGACCGTTTTGCCGGTGCCGGTAGCAGCCACCACCAGATTGCGCGTATAGCCACGGACAGTGCGCTCTGCCTCCAGCTTGTCCAAAATCTCCTGCTGGTAGGAATAGGGGTTGATGTCCATGGTGTAGACGTCGGCATTGTTGGTGTCGAAATATTTTTCCGCTTTCAGCGCATAGGCCAGACGCTCTTTCTGTCCCTCATCATAGTACTCAAATTCGCGGTCATTCCAGTAATACTCGAAGGTAGCAGTGATCTTGTCAATGGTTTCAGGTAGGTCGCGTTTCGTTACCTTAGTGTTCCATTCGAGGCCGCTGGTCAGTGCCGCATTGGACAGGTTGGACGAGCCAACATAAGCCGTCGTAAAGCCTGTTTCGCGGTAAAAGATATATGCCTTGGCGTGGAGCCGGGTCGTCTTGGTGTTGTAGCTGACCTTGATGTGCGTATTGGGCAGCTTTCGAAGCTCCTCAATGGCTTTCACGTCGGTAGCGCCCATGTAAGAGGTGGTGATGATGCGGAGCTCTCCGCCGTTTTGCGTAAACTCTCGCAGCTCGTCCATGATGAGCCGCAGGCCGCTCCACTTGATGAAGGACACCAGCATATCGATCCGATCGGCCGAGACGATTTCCTTTTTGAGCTCTGTAAACATCTGCGGCTCATGCACAGCCCCGGTAAAAAGTGAGCTTTGTGCGATGGAGGTCTCCGGGCGTTCTATGTCTGCCGCGGTTTTTCCCACGGCCAGCCTCGGATCGGCTTCCCGCAAAAGCGCAAGAAGCTGCTCTGCCCGCTGGTCAACGCCCAGCGCGGCAAAATCAGCTTCTTTCGTTGTATTTTGAATGAGATCAACGATCTGGTTGGTCAGCCCGATTTGGGCAGAAATATCCCCGCCGTTGTCCAGCACGTTATCCAAGCCCTTTTGAACCACATCCGCCAGATACTGCGCCAGCACCTTGGAGGCTTCCGCCTTGTCAATGGGCGCAACAGACTTGCGGGCCTCCGGAATCTCCGCAAGCTCGCCCGTCAAGGCGTTGTTGATGACTTGTTCGTATAGTCCGGGGTGCAGCATAGTAAAATCCTCAATTTCTTTAATCGTTAGAAAATCTCACATTTAGTTTTCATCAAATGCTCGGTCGATTAGAGACTTTGCCTTCTCGAAATCCGCACTGCTTTGCAAATAGAGCTCAACCGCACCGCAGCCCCAGTGACCGATGTTTGTAACATCTCTTGAAAAGCCTTCTTCAAATGATACAGTAGACACATCAAGCGGCAAATTCAGAATTAGCTTTTTCTTTTGGGCGACTACCGTGACCACATTTCTGATTTTCTTAAATGCCGCATATAGCTTCAGATGACTTTCGCTAATATCATCGCCAAGGCTAAGAATATAGTTGGAAAGGTTTTCGTACAACACTCTAATGTTCTCGTCAGCATTTCTGATCTGCTCATCGAACGTTTTATCAGTAGCTTTTGCTTTGCTGACGGGTTCATTATCAGGAATAGCGGAGACAACATTCTCATTGACTTGCTCGAACATAAGCAGGTCCTCTCCGAATTTCTTATATCGGATCAAGCTAATATTGCGGTTCATCTGTTTGATTGCAGACTCATCATATTTTGTGAAGTCACCCGCGACACATACAACTCGCGGCATACTCCAATCAATGTTATTAGCCGCTTTTAAACCCAGCTTTTCAATTACAAGCACTTTGAAACTGTCTTTATGATCCAAAAGCCAGTTCAAATAAAATAGACCTTGGTTAATCACATTCTCCTTCACAGACCGTTTGTATTCAAAGATGACAGGGCAATGGTTTTCGTCAATGCCGATGCTGTCCATGCGTCCACCATCCGTTGTGCGATACTCAGAGGCTAGAAATGTTACCCCGAAGAAGATATTCATATTATTTTCAATCACTGTCTGAAGTTCTTTCTCAAGTGTGACAGTGCCGCTTTGATATTCTTTTACTGCGCCCTTTATGTTAAAAAGTTTTGTGTCAGCCATCGTATTCTCCATCCCTTTCGTCATTGGTAAATTCCATCACATCTCCGATATTGACATCTAACACAATGCAGATTCTATTGAGCACGGACAGCGTGACTTCCTCATCTCGCCGCAGCCGTGTCATGGTGTTCGGCGCGATGCCTGCCGCTTTGCGCAGATCGGCCTTGCTCATCTTCTTATCGACGAGCAGCTTCCAAAGCTTGTTATACGAAATAGCCATTTCCGTTCGACCTCCGGCTACAAATATCGTTCTAATTATACATCTTTCTCGATCACAAGGCAAGAGAGCTTCGCATCGCGTTGCGAAACTCTCTAATTTCAAAAACAGCTTGCATGCAAGACTCTCACGCATAGATCGTTCGTATATTTTGGCAGCAGTTTTGCTTTACGTTTTCCGCTCAGCGTCAACATCACAAGGGCTTGGGATTATCCCAAAATTGCCGCGTGTCCGGACAGCGGCTGTGCTTGCTATTCTCTCAAATCCCAGTTTTCTCCGTCCCAACGCCGCTCTTTCTCTCCGCCGAAATCTGTGCTATACTGTAAGAAAATCGGTGGAAGGAGGACTCGCTTATGGCGCTCAAACGGGTATTTGCCGGGTTTTATACACGGTACGACGGAAAGCCCATCTTCGTTGTCCGGGTGCTCAAGGACATCGACACCGGCGAGTCCATCGTGGTCTGCAAGGATGCCAGCTTTTCCAAAGAAGACAACGAGCATTACTACCTCATCCGGTACACCTCCTTCTGCGAGCAGGTCGAAGTCGATGGTGTGCTGCGGGATAAATACGTCCGCCAGACCCGGCACGAGATCGAAGAAGGTACTGTCCGCGAAGTGTATGAAGACGGCTTTCCTGAGCCCAAAAGCAAGCCATTCACTTATGTTGATGACGAGTACGCAGAGCGCGCCATCCGTTGCAGCAGAACCTACTACGAATACGCCAAGGACATCTGTGAAAACTACCGGATGGATCTGCGGCGATACAAGCTCATCCGGGAACGGAAGCAGTACATCGGCATATCCAACCGCGAGGCATATCAGGCCATGTGCGAGGATCTCGCGTTTGCCCAGCAGTCGCTCAAAACGGTGCTCAACGACTACGCCGATCTCTTCCGGAAACGTTTCTCCGAGGGGCTGTCCATCCGCAAAGCAGCGGATGCCATGCAGCAGAATCGCGGCGTGATCGAGCGGCGGCAGGCCGCACTCTATCGGGCGTTTGCCCAGCTCTTACAGCAGCGGGACGCGGCAGATGGTGTCTGTCGGCTGATGCGGAAAACTGAATACGATCAAGGGAATATAGAGGATTTGCTCGAATAATTGATGCAAAAAAGAAGCGCTTGTCGTAGTGGCAAGCGCTTCTTTTTTGCCCTTGTTATGACAGAACCGTGACACTCCGCATCATTTTGTCCGTTGGAAAGTAGAAAGGGCAATTTGGAGCAGCGCACAGAGATTGTTTCGCCGTCCTCGAAACTTTTTTGAGAAATCTGGGACAAAACCGATCTCTGATTCACTTAGCTAAGTAGAGGTGGAATCAGGAGCAAGAAAAGTTTTTTGAAAAAGGGTGCCAAGTTTTTGGGGAAAAATGTCCGTTGTAAAGTAGATAGGAAAACGTCTGTGAGACAAAATCGTGACACTCTGATTTATTTTGTCCGTTGGTTATATAGAAGGGGAAAATAATTTTCTCTCGACCCCTGTTTTTCTCTTGAAAATTGTCCGTTGTAAAGTGAAAGGCAAACAGCTTCGCTTCCAAGCCGCCCTTCAAACAAAGTTTTTCAAAATTGGAAGGAGAAACATTATGATCACTTACCACAACCGTACCCACATGACCGCTGTCCCCACAGAACTGCTGCAAGACACGCACCTTTCTGTTGAGGCAAAAGGCTTCGCCGCAATCCTCTACGCCCTTGGCGATGAAGGCGTTGAGCTGTCGGAGCTGGCCTGTCAGCTGAACATGCCGGAGGAAAGGATTTCCGTTGTTTTAACAGAACTTGCCGACACGGATTACCTGCAAATCCGGAAGGAAGGCGATGATGAGTTCTGTCTGGAACTGAGGGGGAAGTAATACATGCCGGACCGCACGCGACCCATCCGCAAGGAAATCTGCCTCAACGAGCAGGAACTGAATCTCATCCAGCACAAAATGCGCCAGTTGGGGACACACAACTTCGGCGCTTACGCCCGCAAGATGCTGATCGACGGCTACATCATCAAGGTGGACTACACCGAGCAGAAGAAGCTGGCCGCTGCCGTCAGCCGCGCTGCTTCAAACATCAATCAGATTTGCCGCCGCATCAACAGCACCGGGCGTTGCTATGAAGACGACGTTGCCGAGCTGAAAGCGCGGCAAGCCGAGATCTGGGAACTGCTGAAAGCGCGGCAAAAGGACGAGCTTTGACCACAACGGGATTTTCCATGTGTGGGTTTTCCGTCACTGGTTTTCCGGACGGTGGACAAGCTGACGCTCCGGAGCGTTCCGCAGCCGGATTTCAGGACGACGGTTTCCATGACGCTCATCGGGGCTGAAATTCATCCTCTAACTAATAAGAAATAAATCAAGATACAAGAGAATCAATCTATCAATCAATCAACACAAAAATGGATGGATTGATGGATGGGATAGGAGGTCAGATGAAAACTCTTTGCAAGCTCACGACGCAGAGCCCAGCAACGTCCTATGTGCCGCTCCCGAGGTTCCTTCTCCAAGACGAAGCCCTGCGGGACATCAGCAACGACGCGAAGGTACTCTATGCGCTGCTGCTGGACAGAGCCAGCATTTCCCGGCAGAACGGCTACGTCGAGCCGGACGGCACGATTCGGCTGTACTTCACCTTGGAGCAGGCGCAGACGAAGCTCCACCGCAGCCGCCAGAGCGCCACGCGGATCTTCCGGGAACTGGAGTACAGTGGTTTGATTGTTCGGCACAAGCAGGGCTTGGGCAAGCCCGCCCTCATCACGCTGAACTACCCAGCGGATGCAAAGCTTATCGCAAAGGAGGGCGAAGATGCACAAGCTTGACCCCATCGAGCGGCTGCCGGACGGCTCGCTCTTCCGCCTGACGCCGGGGCAGCTCCGCAGCGTGCGCGGCCTTACAAAGCGCTGCTGCAACTTCTTGGATGGCGACTGCCTGCTGCTGGACGGTGTCTGCCCGCAGTTTATCTCCCGCAGCCTGATCTGCCGCTGGTTTCGCCGCGCCGTGCTGCCGCGACAGCCAAAGCTGGAACAGGCCATTCTCAGCCCGAAAAAACTCCGCCGCTGCGAAGTCTGCGGCACGGGCATCCTCGCCCGCTCCGGCAGGACAAAATACTGCCCCGCCTGCGCCAAGGAGGTTCACCGCCAGCAGAAGGCGAAATCCGCCCGCAAACGGCGCTCGGGCGTAGACAATTTGGGGGCGAAAAGCCCTTGAATTGCAAGCATTCCCGCACCGCCAAAGCCGCGCGGCAATACGATTTCCCTCGCAGCCGCGAAATCGAATTCTATTTGTCTACATAGACGCCGGAACACACGCATAGATTGAAGCAGAAAACGCTCTGGAAAGGAGGGCAGCCATGGAAGTATTTCTGATCTTCCCGAAATCAAAGCAGGCGCAGCAGGAGCTTGGGCAGGAGCTGGCGAAGTTCCAGTCCGAGCAGGCACTGAAATCCATCCAAAAGCTGCCCTGTTCCACGGAGCAGAAGCTGGAACTGGTGGACGCAGCGGTGAAGCATCTGAAAGCTCAGCAATAATACATAGCAAACGAGCAGACCGGCATTCAACGCCGGTCTGCCCGTTTTACTGCACTAATCACGTCTGCTTGAAATACTTCTCCCATGTGGATTTGAAAATCTGCTTGCGGTTTTGCTCCCAATGCTTGAGATTACCGAGGCTGACGCCCAGCTTGTCCGCATATTGTTTTTGCGTCAGCCCCAGTTTCGTTCGGATTGCCTTGATCTGGTTGCCTTGACCATTCCTCAGAAATAGATTGTAGTCATCCAGAAGCATATCCACCGGCACCTCAAAAAACTGCGCGATTTTCTCCATGTGTTCTGGCGGATAGAGGCCTTTGCCGTATTCCTCATAGTGGACATAGGTGCTCCGGTCTATCCCGGCGTAGTCTGCAACATCTCTCTGCCGCAGTCCTTTCTGGTAGCGAAGCCAGCGCAGCTTGTCCGCTGTTTCGGTGATTTCTGAGAAGTCCGGGAACTGCAAATTGAACTTTTCTGCGTCCTGAAACTTGTGTGGCAGCACCACTGGAAACTGAAGAATTTGCAGCGGGGCTACTTTTACCGCACCCGATATATTGGAAATCAGAATATAGCAGCGGACTCCCACTCTCGCCAGCAGGCGCCATTTTGCCTCAAAAGGCACCCGTTCCGCCACCTCAACTGCCGATTGTTCCGCTACGATAGTATAGTATTTTCTACACATCGAGCGGCGTAGGTGGCGAGGCGGGCGCCTTTGGCGGCGTCGAAGGTGGAGATGCCTTTGATGAGGCCGATGGTGCCGATGGAGATCAGGTCTTCCTGATCGGCGGACTGAGAATAGTACTTTTTCATGATGTGCGCGACGAGGCGGAGGTTGCGTTCGATGAGGATGTTGCGGGCTTCCAGATCGCCTGCGGCGCTGCGCTGCAGGTACATGCGCTCCTCCTCGGCGGTCAGCGGCTTCGGAAAGGAGCCGCCGCCCGAAATGCGCAGGGATGTGAGCATACTGCTGAGCATCAGCCATACTGCTGCGGAAAGCATAAGCTTTCACCTCCAGAGAAAGCCTATGTCCGACCGGCAAGTCCAGATTCCCGTTTACAAGAAATAAAAATTCTGTTATTCTGGAAAAAAGACTTGACTGTAAAGCCGCTTGATACGCTACAGTGACGGCAGGAGGGGTGCATATGACCATTCGTGAGATCGAAGCGCTGTCCGGCATGACGCGCGCGAACATCCGTTTTTATGAATCCGAAGGACTGCTCACGCCGAACCGCATGGAAAACGGCTACCGCGATTATACAAGATCGGACCTCGACACACTGCATAAGATCCGGCTGCTGCGCGCGCTGGGGCTTGGGATCGACGAGATCCGGAAACTCTCGGCAGGGGAGACGGCGCTGGACGAAGCGCTTGAAAGCCGTCTGTCTGCGATGCAGGAAGAACAGCGGACGCTCGTGCGCGCAGAGGAGGTCGCACGAGCGATGCTGCAGGCGCACGCGGACTATGCGACGCTCGACACCGGGCGCTATCTTGCGGCGCTGGAAGCCGGCGCGCAGACGGCTCTGCAGCAGGATGTGCAGCCGAAGCTGCATGTGCCCTGGCGGCGGTTTTTTGCGCGGATGATCGATCTGCTTCTTTATACGGAGATCTGGATGATCGTGCTGACAGAGGCCGGGCTCAGCACGTCGGACATATCGACCCGGCTGCTGAACAGCTTTCTGACACTGCTGACGATGCTCCTGCTGGAGCCGCTTCTGCTGTGCAGGACCGGAACGACGTTCGGCAAGCGGCTGCTCGGCCTGTCGCTCCGCGATCCGAGCGGGATGCGCCTGCGATACATGGATGCGCTGGAACGCACGGCGCGGCTTCTCTGGTATGGCCTCGGGGTCAATATCCCGGTCTTCTGCTACGTGCGTCTGTATAAGAGCTATAAGACCGATGCGGCAGGGGAGACGCTGAACTGGGAGTACGAGTCTGAGCAGACTGCGCAGCCGCTCAGCTGGAACCGCGGCCTCGCTGCAGCGCTGGCGGCGGTCCTGGTGGCCGCATGCGGGATCCTCGGTTCGCTGGCAGCCATCGGACCACGATACCGCGGGGACCTGACCGTCGCGCAGTTTGCAGAGAACTATAACCGCATCGGAAAACAGCTCGGCTCGAGGCAAAACGGCGAGATCGACGCGGAAGGGAACTGGACGCGCGGCCGCGGCGTATCTCTGCGCATTTTGATGAATGTGTCCGGCTTTGCCTTTGAGACAGGTGCAGACGGGATCATTCAGAGCGTATCTATCGAAGCCGATGGCGGCATTTCGGACGGGATCCGGCCGACCGGCCTGATGCAGCTAACGCTTTACGCCTTTGCGGGTGCGAAACACGGTCACATTTTCCTTGACCGGGCGCTGATGGCCGTGTCGCGGCAGCTGGCGCGGCAGGCGCAGGAGGCGTTCAGCACCGTCGTGGACGGGGTAGCGGTCGATTATCAATACCGCGCCGAGGGGAACTGGTACCGGCTTGCGATGAGGAAAACAGGGGTTGACAAATAGAGACTATCGTGATAGTCTGTACATAGACGATTGCAATAGTCTGAAAGGAGGACACCCGATGAAGCTGTTCGATTCGGAGTGGAAGGTCATGGAGGTTTTGTGGCAGGACGGCGATACCACGGCGAAGGAGCTCTCGCTGCGGCTGGCCGATTCCGCCGGGTGGAACAAGAACACGACCTATACCGTCATCAAGAAATGCGTGGAAAAGGGCGCCATCGAGCGGCGCGAGCCGAATTTCCTCTGCCATGCCTGCATCACGAAGGAGGCGGCGCAGCAGGAGGAGGCGGATACGCTGCTCGATAAGGTCTTCGGCGGCTCGGCAGAGCTGCTGTTCGCGTCGGTCCTGAGCGGGCGGAAGCTCAAGAAAGAGGAGCTGGAACGCCTGCGTGCGCTGGTGGAGGCGCAGGAGGGATGAGCGGGTTCCAAGCTGCGGCGGTGAGCGGCAGTGTGATGATCCTCGTGATCGCGCTGCTGCGGTTGACCGCCGGAAAACGGCTGCCGCGGGCGCTGTTTTCGGCGCTGTGGTGCGCGGCGGCGTTTCGGCTGCTGCTGCCGGTGCGGCTGCCGTCCGCGCTGAGCGTCTGGAATCTGACCGCAGGTGAAAGCCGCGCGGCCCGGACGGCTGCGCAGATCTCCGAACACCTGACGCTGTTTCCGTCCCTGTCAGTGGCTCCTGCAGCGCAGGAGGCCGCGGCGCGGCTTTCTCTGCCCGTGATGATCTGGGCGGCGGGGGCGCTGCTGCTGGGCGCGTATTTTCTTGTCGGCTGGCTCCGGTTCACGCGCCGGTTCGCCGATGCGGCTCCGGTCGGGAACGAAACGATCGACAGCTGCGTGAAAGCCTTCGGCTTCCGGCGTCCTCCTGTCATTCGCTGCACAACGGACAGCCGTGCGCCGCTGACCTATGGTGTCCGGCGGCCGGTCGTCCTGCTCCCGGCAGACCTGCTGGCCGACCGGGAGGCGCTGCGGATGATCCTGACCCATGAACTTGCGCATATCCGCCGCAGGGACTGCCTGCGGAAGCTCCTGTTTACCCTGTGTCTGTGCGTGTACTGGTGGAACCCGGTCTGCTGGGGGATGGTCCTGCTGGCCAACCGGGATCTGGAGCTGGCCTGCGACGCCCTGACGCTCCGCTATCTCGGCAGGGATCGGCGTAAATCGTACGCGCTGACACTTCTGGAGCTTGCCGCGCGGCAGGCGCAGCCGCATCCGCTCTGCAGCGGATTTGGAAAGCCCGCGGCGGAAGAAAGGATCCAGGCAATCATGAAAGCAAAGAAGATCCCAGTCTATCTGACCATTCTGGCCGCCGCCGTTGTGACGGTCTTCGCCACGCAGGCGGAACCGGCCACTGCGCCGGAAGCCCCGGCCGCTCCGGTGCAGACGGCACAGCCGGAGGCGAAAACTCCGGACGAAGTCACGCTCGAGATCCCGCAGACGGCTTCCATCGAGGAAAGCCAGCCCGCGGACGCCGCACCCGAACCGGCGGCGCAGCTGCAGTACGTCTTCCCGCTGGAAGAAAGCAGCAACGACTTTTACGGCGTGAAGATCCCCTTCACCACCAAGTCCTTTATCCTCACCTATGACGGCACCATCAAGGCCGGCGTGGATCTGGAGGCGGCGGAGGAGAGCAGCGTGCTGGCCGTTGCAGACGGAACCGTTGCAGCTAGTACGTATGACATGGTCTACGGCAACCAGATCACCATTCAGCACGCGGACGGCATGCTGACGACCTACAGCCACCTGAGCGAGCGCCTTGTCTCGGAGGGCGACAGCGTCCGGCAGGGCCAGATCATCGGCCGTTCCGGCGCGACCGGTTGGGTGACCGGCCCGCACCTGCATCTGGACGTGCAGGTGAACGGCGAATACGTCGATCCGCTGGAAGCCCTCGGATAAGCATTTCCCATCACAAACAACCAAAAAAGCCCCTGTACCGGAGCAACACCCGGTACAGGGGTCTTTGTTTTTTCAGGAATGCAGCGCCTGATGCTCCTTCAGAAGCTCTTCGTGCAGCTCCAGAATGGTCCAGCCCTTGTTTTCATCGGTCAGGACAGCCTTGAGTGCCACGGGCGGGAGCTTGCTCTGCTTCATCGCCTGCAGAAACAGCTGCAGCCGCTCGTCGGTGAAGGGGGCAAAGACGAGAAGCTGACCGGAGAAATCCTCCCCGTCATAAAAGGTCTCGAAGCTGCTAAGATCGCCGGTCAGCGCGCCGACGGCGCTGAGATACTCCCATTTTTCCACCACGCGGACCTTCGCGCCCAGCCGCATGGCGGCCATGCGGAGCTTGGAAAGCTGCTTGGCAGGGAAGTGGACGGCGAGAACGATCGGCGTCATGCCTGCACCTCCCCGGGCGTCTGGCGCAGGAAGCCGGCCCACATGAGAAGCCCGGCCAGCGACCAGAAATAGGCCATCATATACGGCTCTTCGAAGATGTTCTCAAACCCGCAGTGGACCAGCACGCCGCAGAGTCCCGCGAAGATCCCCGCGCACAGCGGATACAGGCGGCTGAGCCCCTGCTTTTTCTGCTGCGCCGTGCGGTAGAGCGCGCGGCAGGCGTTCGCAAGGAAGCCGAGCACGGTCAGAACGAACGCGGCCAGACCCGTATAGCCCATCTCGATCATGAGCTTGAGGTAGTAATTGTCGACGTAGAAATAGTCCTGATGGTCGATGACATGATTCTGCATGGCGACAGCGCCGCCGAACATACCGAGCCCCACGCCGGTCAGCTTTCCGCGCTGCTCGAGCAGCGTCAGCGCGACGAGCTTGCGCCCGGCGCGGCCGCCGGAGGTATTGGCCTCGGCAAAATCAGCCGTGAACAAAAAGCCGATGCGGCTGCGCACGAACGGCAGCGTGCAGGCCACGCAGGCTGCGGCCAGCAGCAGCACGAGCAGCCGCCGGTCGACCAGCAGCACGAAGATCACGATCGCGAGCGCCAGCGCCATCCACGCGGCGCGGGACATCGTAAACAGGCAGCCGAAGCACATGCAGAACGCGCAGATCCACGCGGCGATCTGCAGCTTCCGGTTTTTCGTGCAGTAGGCCAGACCTGCCGCCATGGGGGCGAACATGGTCATGAAATCGCCCATGATGTTGGGGCTTCCGAAAATGGAGTACACGCGCGTGCGGACCGAGGTCTCCGTATGCGTCATCCAGCTCGAGGGGATGGGGACGGCGACGATATACTGGTACACGCCGTGCAGCGCGATCACCGTCGCAAGCACCACGAGCGCAAGATACACGCGCATAAAGTCCCTGTCGTCATGCACGAGGCGCGTGACGAGGAAGAACCAGAGCATGTACTGCACCGTCGCGCGGAAGCCGGAGATCTGGATGGAGTAGTACGGCGTGACGACGTTCATGAGAACGAAGCAGACCGTCAGGAATATGCACACCGGCAGATCCAGCGGATTGCAGCCGGTCTGATAAATCGGCGCGCAGCCCAGCCCGCAGACCACCAGACCGATGCCGGAGAGCGTGCTTCCCGCCGGAATCATCATCAATACGCAGCCCAGCGCCAGCAGCATCAGGCATTCATCCCAGCACGACGACAAGACCGGCACAGCCAGCAGATCGCGCAGCACATAGTCGATGACGACATACATGGAGAGCGCGAATAAGATCACGCCGTGCAGCCCGTCGGAAAACAGCCAGGAGAACAGGCGGCTGTTTTGCCCGCAGTGCACGAAAAAGCGCCAGATGCGGCAAAGCAGCGAGTGATCCAGGCAGTCCTTCAGCCCGTGCCGCGCGGCAAGGCGGGCGTTCAGCCGTTCAAAGCGCTTCGCCGCACGGCTTTCGCGCGTCGGCGCGTCAGCGCTCGCCAGCCGCCGGATGCACCACGCGCGCGTCCGGCTCGAGCGCCACGTGCGGCCCAGGAAGGCCAGGACCTTGCTCGAATTCGCCAGCGCCGAAAACCAGCCGCCGATGGCGAGCAGCACCCGCCACAGAAGGCTCGATGTCAGCAGCTCAGCCATCGGTGACCTCCAGCGCACAGATCAGGCCCGTCAGCTCAAACTCGCTCGTCTTGAGGATGTATTCATAGCCCACGCGCACCTCCTGCGGCCCGACCTTGTAGACGTTGCCGGTGAAGGAGGCGTCGGCTTCGACGGTGATGAACAGCGTCTGGTGGCCATTGTCGGCGTTATAGGTCTCGCTGCGGACGTCTGTGATGGACGCGGCGATGACCTTGGAGTCGTTGACCAACGATTTGCCGGTCTGCGTCTCGGCATATGCGGCGATATCGGCGGGGAACGTCTTCGATCTCTACGGTATAAACGGCCTTCTTTGCAGAGCCGGTCACGGCGGCCGCGGCCTTTCTGCCGCCCAGCTTCCATGCAACGGCCGCGATCACAGCGACGATCAGGATCACGACCAGCAGGTCGATCAGGTTGATCTTGCCGAACAGACGGCCTTTTTCATCAATGAGTTTCATGCGGTACCTCCCAAAGAGTTTGCTTGATTTGCTTTCTTTCATAGGGTATAATCAAAGTGCCGGATACCGGCACGATATTCTATTTTACTGTATCTTACCGCAAGAAACAAGTGGTAATTCAAAAATGAGGGTTCCAATATGAAAGTGATAACACTGATCTCGGGCGGCGACATCGGCGGCGCGAAGACGCACGTGCTGTCGCTACTGCATGGTCTTGGAAAGACGGAGCAGGTGCGGCTCGTCTGTTTCCGCGAGGGTGAATTTGCCGAGGACGCCCGGAAGCTTGGTATCGACACCTGCGTGATGGAGGTTTCCGTCGGCGCGGCTATCGGGCGGCTCACGCAGATGATCCGTAAGGAGGGCTTTCAGATCATCCACTGCCATGGCGCGCGCGCGAACCTCACCGGCGCGATCCTTCGCCGGAAGGTCCGCGTGCCGATCGTCACGACAGTCCATTCCGATTACCGGCTGGACTATCTCGGCAGGCCCCTGCACCGCCTGACCTACGGCACGATCAATACCATCGCGCTGCGCATGTTCGACTATCACATCGGCGTATCCGACGCGATGGCCCAGCTGCTCATCTCCCGAGGCTTTGACCCGCAGACGATGTTCGCCATCTACAACGGCATCGATTTTACCCCGGTCACGCCGAAGCTCGGGCGGGAGGACTATCTGCGCTCGGTTGGCCTGGAGGTGCAGGACGATACCGTCGTCTTCGGCATCGCCGCGCGGCTCGACCCGGTCAAGGATATGCCGACGCTCATCCGCGGCTTTTCCATCGCCGTCAAAGATCATCCGAATATCCGCCTGCTGATCGCAGGCGAGGGCGAGCAGCACCAGATGCTCGCAGCGCTTGCCGCGAAGACCTGCCCGCCGGGTACGGTCGTGTTCGCGGGCTGGGTCACGGATATGGACAGTTTTTACCACGCGCTCGACGTCAACACGCTCACGTCCATCTCCGAGACCTTCCCCTACGCCATCACCGAAGGCGCGCGCATGCGCTGCGCGACCATCGCGTCGAATGTCGGCGGCATCCCGTATATCATCGAGCACGGCGTGACCGGTCTGCTCTTTGAGCCGCAGAACGCGGAGGCGCTCGGCGCGTGCATGACGCGGCTGGCCGAATCGCGCGCCATGCGCGAGCAGCTGGGCGAGAATCTCTACGAAAAAGCCTCGCACGAATTCTCCATCGACGCGACCGTCGGCAAGCAGATCGAGATCTACCAGACCATCCTGCGCCGAACCGCGCAGCCGAAGAAGAAAAAATCCGGCGTGCTCATCTGCGGTGCCTACGGCAAGGGCAACGCCGGCGACGATGCGATCCTGAAGGCCATTCTCGCGCAGCTCAAGGCCATCGACCGGGATATGCCCATCTATGTCATGTCGCACGACCCGGCGCAGACGAGGCTGTGCTATCACGTCGGCTCGGTGCATGTGTTCGACCCGTTCGCGTTCTGGCCGCTCATGCGGAAGGCGAAGCTGTTCGTCTCCGGCGGCGGCAGTCTCATCCAGAATGAGACGAGCACGCGCTCACTCAATTATTATCTCACCACCATCCGCATGGCCCACGCCGCGGGCTGCCGCGTCATGATGTACGGCTGCGGCATCGGCCCGGTGAGCGGCGAGGCGAATCGCCGCCATACCGCCCGCATCCTCAACCGCTGCGTCGACCGCATCACGCTGCGGGAAGATCTTTCCCGCCGGGAGCTTGCGGACATGGGCGTGACAAAGCCGAAGATTACCGTCACGGCCGACCCGGCCCTGCTGCTGCAGCCGGCCTCCGGCGGCGCGGTGGACAGCTATTTTCTGAGCAATGACCTGGACCCGGACGGCAAGTACGCCATGTTCGTTCTGCGGCCGTGGAAAAATCTCTCGCAGCACCTGCAGGCGATCGTGGATACGGCTGATTATGTAAACAAGACATACGGCCTGACGCCCGTCTTCGTCGCGCTGGAGCCGACGCGGGATCTGGAGATCAACCGCACCGCGGCCAGCATGCTGACCTGCAGGACCGTCGTACTGCCTGCGCCGCGGGATGAGCAGCTGACCATCGGCATGATGCAGAAGATGCGGGTGATCGTGTCCATGCGTCTGCATGCGCTGATCTTCGCGTCGTCCGTCGGCGCGCCGCTGGCCGCCATCTCGTATGACCCGAAGGTCACGGGCTTCATGGCCTACCTCGGTCAGGAGCACTGCATGGAGCTTGCGGACGTGACAAAGCCTGCGCTGTGCCGGCTGGTAGAGGACACCATGCAGGCCGCGCAGCCCTATTCGACGGACCGGCTGAAAACCCTCGCGGCGGAAAATGAGACGGCCGCGCGGGAGCTTCTGGAGGAATCGAAATGAGAAAGATCGTTTGTCTGGCCACCTCGCCGTGGTATCCCATCCCGACGCGCAAGCAGCAGGTAATGAGCCGCATCCCGGACGCCGAGATCCTGTATTTTGACCCGTCGGTCACGTATCTGGCCCCGCTGAAGGACAAAGCGGCAAGGCCCGGCCTCAGCAATTACAAAAAGGAGGGCGTGCACCCGCAGGAGAATATCACCGTCTACAGTCTGCCGCCGGTGCTGCCGTTCTTTTACAAATTCCGCTGGATCAACAAGCTCAACCAGCGCCGCATGGCGCGGTTCGTGCGCCGGAAGATGCGGGAGCACGGCTTTACCGACGTCTTGCTCTGGGTCTACTCGCCGGTGACGGCGGATCTCGTGGATCTGGTGCCGCACAAGGGGCTGGTCTATGACTGCGTTGACCGGCATTCGGCCTACGGCGGGCTGATGGACCCCGCGCTCGTCGACCGGATGGAGCTGGAGCTGGCAGGGATGACCGACCGGACCTTCGCCACCGCCGACGC
>ENA-ORRQ01000880-ORRQ01000880.1-human-gut-metagenome-genome-assembly--contig:-NODE-880-length-26183-cov-7.046157_pt1 | contig 26183 bp, 20 predicted proteins | sample MGYA00242177_ERZ509138 | MGnify/ENA primary metagenome ERZ509138 (study PRJEB26280, sample SAMEA2338628) | human gut metagenome | biome: human gut; feature: human-associated habitat; material: faeces... | reverse complement strand
TGCTGCTCGTAAGGCAGGTCTTTGTTCATTTCATGCATAAGCATTTCTATTTTAGAATTCCAGGTATACATCTGTTCAAGTCTGGACTCATCAACAGAAGAACCTTACTCTTAGCTCTACTGATCATCACGTTCAGCCTATGTTTCTCCAGAACGAAAGGCAATTGTGCCTCCATACTGCCATAACGGGCATTAAGCACGAAACTGAGGATAATGATTTCTACATCCTGCCCCTGTAAGCATTCTACTGTATTGATAAGCGGCATCTTCTCTTTAGGATATTTCGTTTTCCATAAGGTGCGAATGCATTTAACCTGTCTTCGATACGGAGTAACAATAGCAACATCTTTCAGTCGGATACCACCTTGAATGGCTTTCCTTGCCAGCTCTATGGCCTGCTCAGCCTCCGCTACATTGACATCACATTCCATCTTCATCAATTCGCTCTCTTCAGGAACAACTTCTATTGTCTGTATCGGTTCTTGGGATATCCCTTCTACATCCAGCCTTCTGTCCTTGGCGGAATCAGCTGATATCAACTTGATCCCATTCTCATCAGACTCATAGAAATTTCTACTGATGAAATCAGTAATCTCGTCGTTCATGCGATAGGTAACATCGAGAGTATGACGAAGAGTAGGATATCTGTTACAGAGATATTCGAAGATACTTACCGACAACGGATTCTCTGCCAGCTGCGGATGGAAGATTGGCGGCATCTGCTTATCATCTCCGATGAAAATGATACTACCGCACCCAAAGGCACCAATCAAACTGGCATAAGGCAATGGCATCTGACCTGCCTCGTCTACCAAAACAATCTTAGGCTTAAAACCTGAGTTTCGTAAACCTAAATGGATGATGGCAGCATGCAGCGTCATACCCACGACATCGGCTGGAGCCATTCGCTTCTTGCTATTCTTTCGATAAGCAAGATAATTGTTGTAGGTTCCTGCCTTGATTATCTTCTTGTTCAGTCCTTCACCCTTAATCTTCTCTCCTATTTTCACCACATCGAAATTGCCTGTCTGCTCTGCAATCTTATTCAAAGCATTATTTACAGCCTGATGAGTATTGGATATCACCAAAACCTCCTTGCGCATTGATGCATAGACTTGCGCTATCGTAGAGAGTACCGCCGTCTTACCTGTGCCTGGAGGACCTTGCAAGCAGTAAACGGATGGTCGTTTCAGACAGTCTGCTACCGCCCTATTCTGACCTGTGTTGAGTGTTTTAGGTATAGCAACATATCTTGCATCTATAGCACCTAAGCCTTTTGCACGAGGAACATCCTTCCCAGCCAGCAGATTCAAGAAGCTATACCCAGGATAACCTTCACGGATTCCATCAAGCAATTCGAGCATAGGATCAAGCATCATATGTTCCTGAACCTCTATGTCTACCAAATCTTTAACAGATAAGGCTGCAGAAGTTTCTATGCTCAAGCCATCAAGATAAAGATCAATGATCTTAGCCTTATCAGAGAAAGAGCAACTAGAGAGCTTAATGCTATCGCCCACCCTGAGCTTGGTATTATCTTCCGTGGTATGGAGTTCATACTGGTTATCGCAGGCCTTCACCACCAGAGCATCCTTGATCAATAAGCCAGCCTCTACTTTTTCTTCATCGGTAAGCAGAGAATTAGCTTCAATATCAGCCAGCTCCAGCTCTTTCTGTTGCTGCAAATAATCATAGATACGCTGGCGCATATCTTCTATCACTTCATCCATATCATTATTCTCCATTAAGCAAATTACGTACGTAAGCCCTTGTTTCTTCATCCTTGATGTAGATGGTTACGCCCTTGATGGCTCGGGTCATAAGGATGCGATAGGCTTGGGCTACGGTTTCGAACAATGCATGGGCTGCAGGAAAACGAGGATCAAAACCAGGAACCTCGTCTATATCTTTCATCTTACCCTTAATGAACTTGTTTCGGATAGCTTCCTTCTGCTCGTCTCTAGCACGTTTGCGAGAACTGGCTGTTGCCGTTTCTTCATTGTGCTTGATACTCACATACCATTTGCCATTTCTAACGTAAATATCCTCTAGCCACAACAATCCTACATAGTCAAAATCAAAGCCTCTTACTACATACGGACAGCCCACTTCCGAAAGAGGATCCTGATGCATCATAGAATTTCCTGCACCCTGCACATAGATAGCATAGCCATTCGGATTATTCCAATATCGCTGCCAACGCTTTCCATTCTTATCAGCTAAATCGAAATCGAAGTCAGCATCCGCATCATGCAAAGGAGCCAAATTGCTCATTGATTCCCATTTGCGAGTATAAGAAGAAAGAATTCGGCAAGATTTATCGCCTCCTACCATTTGAGCCCGGATATCAGCTTCCATATCTGAAGGGTAATCCACAACCTTTACGTTGAATTTATCCTTCCACTTTGTAACGTTCTTCAACGGATTCTCAGTAAACAGACCGTCAATCCAATCCACATATTCCTTGGAACCGGCACAACGGAACTGCATATCCTCAAGAGAAATAAGTGTAAACTCAGTACCCAGTTTTTTAGCCCATCTTTCTATATCCTCAATTTTTGTAGACTCATTGTCTCGGAAAGACTGCTTACCATCGGTAAAGAATATGCTCACCTGGCTTTCACGGATGATATGGTACACCTGCGGTCCCATCTGGAAGCACCAGCCAGCAGTTTTGTTGCTACTAAATCCATCTGCAACAGGATTAATCAAAGCATGCGCCTCGTCGACAACTGAAAGAAAATGAAGGTTATCCTTATAATTTCTAGTCATATCATGTTCTATCATATAATCAAGATAATCTTCAAAATACTCATACTTTAGGGAGTTTTCATTATCATCACTCACGTATTTTGGATTAATCTGTTCCATCAAAGGCAACAATTCGTTTTTCATTCTGCCACCACTCATACCAGGATTAAAATCATTGGCTTTCAATATTAAATCAGAAGCATGATATTGGTATCCATAATAATTGAAGATTTCACTCCAATTATCACTCTGGCTTCCCGATGTCGTCACAAATACGATATTGCCGCAATCCTTCTCTTTAGAGTATTTCATTACGCTCTCTATCCAGAGATTGATGGCTACGGCAGATTTGCCTGATCCAGGAGGGCCCTGCACCACAATCACTTCCTTCTTGCCATCCTTCACTCTCTGCTCCAAAGTCTGCATCACAAGGTTAAAGCCCAGACGCTGCTCATCAAGCAGCACGAAAGGACGAGCCGTAGCAGAATTTGCACTCAGGTTTTCGGCAACCTGACGCAAGATGTTTCTATCCTGCTTGTAATAGCCATTTATAAAACTGGCAGCAAAAGCCTGGTCTCCTTTGCAGATTTTGGATGTTACATACTCAGCCAGATGGTCAGAAGAATCTTTATTATACATCGGATACTCTGAAGTAAGCTGCTCATTAGGTGCCTGGCGGTAAGGCTTCAAATCGATAGGTTGCGTAAAATATACACAGCCATTTACCTCAGCTCCTTCATCGAGCACCACAGAATGGAATCTTCTGCAATATTCGGTATATCCCTTAACCTGGTCGGCAGGATGCTTGATCACGCTTCCCTTATGTATCATCAAGCCTTCATAAGAACCTGGAGCATCATTGGGATTTTCCAGATAGTTTTTCAACTCCACGATGATCACCTCTTTCCTGTTCTCCTCATTGGCACCCAGCAATACCAAGTCGCACCAAGCCGATGCGGCAGGGGGCTTATATTCAAGCAGCAACTCTGTGGTAGAGATATGAGCATCGCCAATAGCCGGCTGCTTCTTCATAGCTTGCACCAACATGTCAGCTACAACAGGATAGGAACCAGCATAGGCCTTCTTCTCCTCGTCACTCACATAACGAGTGATGCCAGCCACCTTGTCTATCAGACCATTGAGATCATCCTGGACATAACCACAAAATTCTCCAACTGTGTATAGCATAAGCCTTTATTTCTTAAGATTGTTATTTACTATTATTCGTTTTCCAGCGCATCATAAATGATTTTTCTCTTGAGCTGATAATCCTCATCCGACAATTCATCTATGGACGCTTGCATCAATTCTCCAAATTTACCATCAATTTCAGATGCTGTCGATATGTCAAAAAGATGCGGGTATTCATCTCCTTCTTCACTTAACTCTAGGGTTGGATATTTGCTCAACAACAAGTCATCCGAAATTTCCATATTCTGTACGGCCATCGTGTCACAGAAGACCTCACCATCGTCAGCTATCCATGCATCCAGTCTTGAGATAGAGAGGCGATAAAGCAATCGTGCCCCATATTCAAGCGTCGCAATAAAAACAATATCACCTCGCTTCATTTCATCCAGCTGAGGAAGATACGCTGTCCCGGAATGTTCTATCATATCAACCACCGAGAAGGTATCTGGTTCATCCAGTATGTATATCCAATATTTCATATCCATTGTTTTATGTAATTTCTAAGTTCTTCGTCGCAGACATAAACGTAACAGCCCTTCATACCTCGGGTCATCAGCGTGCGGTAGGTGTTCTTGATTAGAGCTCGCAGCTTGTCATGGGTAGATTCCCTGTCTTCCTGCTCCATCTTTTTCCACCCCCAGATACTGCGATCATTAGAAGACCTTTTAGAAGGATTTACTTTAATAATGCCATCTCTATAGACCAAGTCTTCTCCGATGATGACTCCTACATATTCGAATTCCAATCCTTGGCAAGTATGAATACAACCAATCTGATCTACCGAACCTTTTGATATGCTCCAAGTATCATCATTAGATAGATTCCATTTGTAGGCAAAATCATCACCTATGACAATATCTTTCTGATGACTGTTCTTTCTGGAATTCCAATCCCAGCAATAACCTGCAACCATTCGGCTTTTATTCTTATATCGATTCAGCTTCTTGATTTCAGCCATCATTTCCGAAGGAGAATCAAAAATCTTGAATTCATAGGTAGTGCCGCTTAACTTCATTGGGAGCAGATTGTTATATTGCAGAAGATGATCGAGCCAATTCAAATACTCATCGCTTCCCGAACAACGAAGCTGTGCTGTCAATTGATGATGATGCACATCAGCCTGCTCATATTCAGCCCAAGCCTCGATTGCTGCTACCGAGCCAATGTCCCTGAAATCAACCAATTGTTTTTCGTCAATGAAAAATACGCTTACTTTTGCAGCCAATATGATTTCCTTGATCTGGTTCTCACCCAGATTACCATAACGACCACTAAACTGCTGCAAGCGATGAGCCTCATCTACGATCAGCATATCCAGTTCGTTTACCTTCTTATCAAAATATCCCCCACTTGATTTAAAAAGATTTTTGATGGAAGAATGAACATCTTTTGATTCCATAAACTTCTTATAGAACACATTTCTTGGAGCACTGTTTTTAGAAACATAATGAGCCAGCAGCTTTCTTCGTGTCATTTCCACCAATAGCTTGACAGCAATCACACTCTTACCGGTTCCGGGGCCACCTTTCACGATAACCACCTGTTTTCTTCCAGTTCTAAGATATTCGTCATAAGCCCAAAGTATGTTCTGATAAGCCACTTTCTGCTCATCAATCATCTTGAATTCAGGCTTGCCTTGTGCCATTTTAACAACACTATCTATCAAGCTCTTGGAAGGTACAATCTTGCTGTTTTCCACAACATAGATAGATTTATTCTGGTCACTCTTACAAACATATGTAGTGATAAATTCTCTCAGCTTATCTTCTTCGCCCTTGCAGAATACAGGAGCCTTCTGGGTGTATTTCTGATAGCGGGCATCAGATATGCTTCCGTCATCCACATAATTGTGCATAAACACACAAGGATGCAGACTTACCTTTCGCTGCTGAACCGCCTCCTTAAAATCATAGAGAAGAGAAGCATAGCAAGCCACCTGATAACTAGGATGGGTAGTCTCCTTCAACCCATCTTCATAATGGGTTACCACCAGTCCATCCTTCTCTGTAGCCTGAACATGCTGCCATTGTTTCAACTCTATCATAACAACATTGGATTTTTCTTCGCTATCCAATCCTGTTATGATAAAGTCAATACGATTATTGGTTACGGGAATATTATATTCCAGGGCTATTCCCGTATCATCAGGAATTACCTGACTATCTACAACCTTCGCCATAAATCTTAACGAATTATGCCAGGAGCGAATTTCACCTTCACTCGTATCCTCACCCATTTTGGCCTTTACATTGGATGACAATATGCCTTCAATGTGGGGGATATCATTCAGGAATCCCCTTTTGGTATTGTTATAGATAATCATGGTAAGTTCTCTGATTGTTATTATCAAAATACTAATTTATTGATTGCCCTTTTTCTTCTTCCACATTTCCTGAGCTGTAGCCCAGGCTGTATCGAATGGAAGTCCCAGAGGTGCCAGCATCTCTGGTATTGCCAATGCCCAGCTTACATAATAGTAGGCCAAGAGCTGATAGCCACCAAAGTCTTTCTCCGGAATAGAAGGAACTTTGTAGCCACTCTTCTTGTCCGGTGAAATGCCAGTAGTACCAATCATAGCGATTTCGAAAGCAATCTTCTTGATTTCCATCTTATCCATACCATCGAAATACTCCAGTGCACCCAACATATACATAGACATCATCATGGTCTTCATCGGGTCTTCACCATCCTTGTTCTGGGCATAGAAATCATCCTGATTCTTTTTCTGCTCTTCAGTCAGACCATCAAAGGAGTTTCCACCAACAGGAGCATCCTCGCCCAGTGCCGCATCACGCATAGCCTTGGTTTTCTCCATTCTATCGAAGCTATCATCGAAATAGTCAGACAACGGCAAGATTGACATGAATCTTTCGGCATGGAGAGAATCCATAAAATACTCTACCAGCTCATACTCCTCGCCCGGTTTGTAGTCATCATAAGCAAGGAATTCATCGTAGAAATCCTTTGCCTGATCAAATTGAGCTCGTGTAGGCTTATACTCCTGATAGAATCTCAAACCGAAAAGATGCTCGAAATGCATAGAGGTTACGATGTTCATCACCTTGCTGTTCTGCACAATATCAAATGGTACGAACATTGAATTTTCAGAGCCTTTTATCGCCTTGATATTGTAGGTTTCCTGCTCCATCAACGACAATAACTGAATAGCCCTAACAATAGGATACTTATCATACATCCGCTTTTCCACGAACAAATCCAGAGGACAGTTCATCACCTGGAGCATATATCCTCTATGAATCTGCTCTACCAGATTCATTGCCTTGGAATGCTCAAAGCGATTCACCAATTTCTTGATCCAGGCAGCATATTTGGTTCTGAAAGCTATGACGTTATCATTGTTTGAAATGATGACCTTATTGTTGTTCACCTTATCTGCCTCCAAATTCATCTGAAGGTGCATCATTTCATGGATAGCGAGATGCTCCATAAAAGGCTTCTTAGGATTATACTTGATGAGATGATAATCACGATGATGGGTTGGTCCATATTCCAGTTTAGCCGAAAGATCCAGCGTATCATCCTCCTCAATTTCTATCTTCTGGTTATATTTCATCTCTATCTCATCCTTGATGCCCAGAACCACGTTCATATAGTTGGTAGACTCTACTACGGCGTGAGCTGAAGCCAGCATAATCTTATGGAGTTCATCCATTACCTGAGGATTCTCTGAACGGATATCAGCCAGCAGGCAGCCCTTCAAGGCTGTATCAAAAGCCTTCTGATTTTCACGCTGATTATAATAGCAAACAGCCAACCCATAATAAGCATTTGCATATTTCTTATCACCCTTCAATACCTGCTGAAACATAGGAACAGCATGCTCATAATCATCTTGTTCCATCATCATGGCAGCGATATTATTGATGGCGATAAAGTTATCTGGAGAGTATTTCAGGACACTATCATAGTAGGTACGTCCCACCTCATAGTCATCTTTATATTTGCTGTAGAGGTTACCCATCAGAAGCAAAGCCCATGCATTCTTAGGGTCGCATCTTAAGGCTTCGATATCAATATCAATGGCCTTGTCGATGTTGCCGGCCTCCATTTCCATCTGGGCAAGGATTCGGTAGCCCTCACTATGGCGTGAGTGCTTCTTCAGGAATTGCTCCAGGCGGCTATGTGCTTCTTTGAATTGGCGTTTTTCACAGAGCGCTGTAATCTCATTGAATTCTTTCTGAGATTGCTCTAAATCTTTCTGGTCAACTTTTACTTTTACGAAATCTCCATCGATGGTTACTTCTGCTGAGTATCCATCCACGGTATAGTAGGCTAAGAGTTTGTCTCTCAACTCTTCAGGAGAATGGGCTTCAAATACCCCCCCATATCATTTATGTTATATGTTATTTCCATTTTCCTAATTATTTGTTTTGAGAGCAAAGGTACGTTTTTTATTTGAAACAAGCAAGAAAATCGGGAGAAAAGTTTTAGAAAAAGTTACAATCGAAGGGGGATTATATTTCACATCTCTCCTATATGCATTTTCAAATATCACATTCGTGCCTCTGGATTTACCTCGTCCAACAGTCTATCCAATTCGAATTGTGTACGAGTTCGTACACTTTCGCAATGATGTATAGCAACATACATAACAAATGCTCGAAAAACTATAAAATAAATCCACATGGATTCTTTTACAGAACTTTTTGCCCATGTTCTAACTATTTTTGTACTTTTGCAGCGTATACCTATTGCGTGCATTATAAATAAGGAGGGCAAATGATGCTATACCATTTCATAGAGACACAGTTTTTGGTAAACCAGCTGCGAAGAAACAGCTTCCAGACTTCTCCACCAGAAGTAAGCTGTGATGACGAGGGGAATCCGGTTTGCTATTTTGAATTTGACAAACAGTGTCTGTCAAATTGCCATATACCATATAGAATTGCCTCATCTGTCTAAGGTTAGAATAAGACCATCCGTTTCCATATTTAGCGCAAAGTTGTTCAGAAGTATGCTCTTCCTCTTCGCCACCTTGTTTCATCCAAGTGATGTCGAGCGAAGTCTTGTCACGAGCGATAAGCTCCTCAACTTAAAAGGATCTGTCTTTTCGCTTACGGAGAAAAAATGGCAATATTGCCAAAAAATCTCTGTAAGAGTGTTGTTTTTAAGGGAAAAATCGTCTCTTTGCAGAGAAAAAGTGGCAATATTGCCAAAAAATCTTCGTAAAGTCAAGAATATGCAGAAAAAAAGAAACTTCTATTTACAGCAGCTCATTGACGGAAAAATCTTAGAAAATACGCAAATCTTTTTAGCGGAAACATTAGAAAATACGCAAATCTTCGGATTACCTGCAAAAGCGTGTGGCAGATTTCAAACGTTCTTATTATTCTTCCTCAGAGGCTTCCTGTTTTATTTCAAGCAATGTTCGTTCATAGACCTCTTGCAGCTGATAGCTTGCCACCCCCAAAGGAGTAGTTATGCCACGCAGAGACCATTCTACCACAGACGAATCTTTGTCCTTGCAAAGGAGAATACCAATACTTGGATTGTCTCCCTCACCTCTAAGCAACTCGTCAGCAGCCGAAACATAGAAGTTCAGTTTGCCGATGAACTCTGGCATAAAATCCACAATCTTCAGTTCTACTACCACATAGCATTTCAGCCGAGTATGATAGAACACCATGTCGGGAAAGTAAGACTTGCCACTTGGCGTGTCAAGTTCCATCTGTCGACCGACATACGCAAACCCTTTACCCAGTTCCAAAAGGAAGCGAGTAATATTGGTTGCTAATTTATTCTCCAAGTCCATTTCGTTGAACTTGCTCGGCAATGAGAAGAAATCCAACTTGTAAGGGTCTTTTATAATCTCTGTTGCCAATGCGTTTTGAGGTTGTGGCAGTGTAACATCAAAGTTATTCAAAGCCTTGCCTGTATGCTCGTACAGTTGAGCCTTAATAACATGCTCCAATTCCGTGCGGCTCATGTTGCCTTCAACCACCTTGTTGAGATAGAACATCGCAGCGTTTATTGTGTCGCATTTGGAAACAATAACCGTTTGATGTCTCCAAGGAACAAATTGCAGTAAGTCTGGCATTGGGGTTGTTGCATTATCCACCTTTTGTAATTTTGTACCAGCTTGGTACAAAAATTCAATTTGTGAAGAATAAAACAAATACCATTTGCGTATTTTATAGAGATTAGACCATGAAAATCCCTCAGCTTGTGGAAATTCCGCACGCAAATCAAGGCTCAATCTTTTCATGAAGTTTGCCCCCCACTTATATTGTTTCTGCTTCTCACAGATGTCCTCTCCCAAACTCCAATAGAATTTGAGCATTTCCGTATTCACTTTGACTGCAGCTTTGAGCTGTGCCATGCGGAAGCGTTTCTTCAGGTCAGACAACCACTTCACATAGTTCTTGTCTGCCATGAAGGAGTCGCTATTCACGAACTGCGGTATATTATCTTTATTTTTCATATCATTACCTTTTTTGAAATCCTTAGTTTCCTTTATATCAGAAAGTGTTTCTTCAATATCTTCAAATTGTAGGCAACTGGCTCTGTATGTTTTCAGGCATGAGCTTAGACATCTTTCTTGTAATTGTGCAACAAGTTATTGCACATTTACTTCGTCTAATTTGGCAACAGCTTGTTGTCAAATTGTAAGTTGCTCATTATAAAACTGATACCATTGTCTGATATACTTCAAGTTTCTGTATGAAAGCCCTTTCATATCTGGGAACTCTGCCACAACTTGTGGAAAGTTTACTCTAACAATCCCAACTCTTTCAGATAGCCCTCAATCTCCTTGTCAAGGTCAGCACGTTTGGCCTCCAGGTCCTTGATTGCCACGTAGTTTGTTTGCAACTTCTCAAAGTTTGTCAAGAAATTTCTGTTGTAATTCTTCGCTCATATCGTTATTTCTTTTTTATATTCAATGATTCACTGACATTGATATATTTTTCGTCTTTATCTGTTATATACTGATGGCTGTACTTTCCTTTTCCCTCATTTAGGATTATTACACCATTCCAAAAGGATGTCGGACTTATGGCATAGCTTGGGTCTAAACAGAATATTTTCTTGACACCGTCTTTTTGTTTTCTTCATACCCAATAGCAAGTACAGCATGAGCGCCACCTTTAAAAGACAGAGCGGTAATCAAAGGCGTGTCGCTATCTATTGCAGTCCTAAGTTCTTCTACAAAAGAAGTTTGGTCTGATAAAGATGCTGTATATTGAAGAGGCGAAGATGTAACCTCTTTAGCAAAAGAATGGGATAGCTTTTCTTTTATTTCGGAAAAATAAAATCCATCACGGCACAGTCCTTCTGTCACAAAGAACTCTTTGAAAAGTCTCCCTTTTGCGGTATTTCCCTTAAATGTTGTTTTCAAGTTGACAACTTGATTACGAGTAAGAACCTTTAGTATGAGCAGGTTCATCATCATGGAATATACGGCACAAGCCCCATCCATTTCTCCTTGTTGTAAATGGACAGGTTGCCACTTGCGGTTAAATACGCTAACACCCGAAGCCGTTATATCTAAATCTTTAATAATCTTAATCATTGTCACTTTGTTATTCCCAACTGCCAAGACTCTCGGTAGATATAGACCTTGACTTTACTGTGGATTGCGACCGAGAATCCATGCTCTCCATTCGCCAAGAAGTGAATAACGAGATTCTACGCTATATAGAGTCGGATGGTTATCATCTTGCGCCTGGCTCCAAGACACCGCATACGCTTGACTCATGGGTGTTTCATTATACCAATGCCGCAGGCAACAACGATGGCATCAAGATAGAAATCAACTATTCCGACCGTTGCCATATTCTGCCTGCCATAGAGACTCATGTGTCCATTCCGTTTCTGAGCGATGTGAAGGTACGTTCTCTTTCACCTGTCGAATTGTTTGCCACCAAGATAAACGCCTTGATAGGTAGAAGTGCTGCACGTGACATTTATGATGTCTATAACATGGTGAAGCATCAGCTATTCGTGAGCGATGAAGAGAAAACGTTGCTGAGAAAAGCGATCGTCTTTTATCAGACTGTTGGCTCAAGCAGAAAAGACAACGCTACGCCTACGGAATATACTGCCTTTCCGCAGATAGACAAAATCCGTTTTCCGCAGATTCGTTCGCAACTCTTGCCTGTGCTTAGGCGCAGTGAGCATTTTGACTTTGAAAAAGCCAAGACAGAAGTGAAAGACTTTCTCTCAAAGCTATTGGTTCTGACAGAATCTGAGAAAGAATATGTCCGGGAATTCAATGACAAGAAGTATATTCCAGAATTGCTGTTCGAAGATAAAGAGATGGTCAATAGAATCAAATTTCATCCTATGGCTTTGTGGAAGACAAGGAGTCGTTGAATGTTTTTTCTGTAAATTTTGAAAAAAGTTATTGTTTTGCTTAGTTTTTTGCTTGGCTCAACTGTATATACAGTATATGGACTATAAAACAGGGAATAGGCTATGAGTAAATATCTGATAAGTTTGATTTTGCTTTCGGTAATAAGTATGGACGTTTCTGCCCAACGTATCACTCGACAATATAATAATGTGTCATTCTCTGCGGCATTGAAGGATTTGAATGCTCGACAGGATAAGTATGTCATCAACTTTGTGTATGACGAGTTGGAGGATTTCAAGGTGACAAAGAACATCAAGAATGAAAGTGTTCCAGATGCCATCATGAACTTGATTGGTTTTTACCCTATCAAAATGAAACAAGTAGATAATATTATTATCGTTGAATGTATCCAAAAGGCTTCTAACAGAATGATGGGGCGCATTGTAGACACTCGTCATCAACCTGTCGATTTCGCCAATGTCGCTTTGCTCAATGTTAGTGATTCCAGTTTAATCACAGGTGGTGTAACAAATGAGAATGGTCAGTTCGCAATTCCTTGCGAGGTGAAAAAGGCGATTGTGAAAGTAAGTTGTGTGGGCTACAAAACTTACTGTAATGCATATCGTACCGGTGAGGTTGGTGCCATAACCTTGGAGGATGCTACAATTAATCTGCAAAAAATTGTGATTAAAGGGCATCGCAAATACATATCAAGAGAAAACGGTAAACTTACGCTTGACGTTCAAAATTCCAATTTGAAAAATATTGGCAAGGCCACAGATGTTATCAAATATATTCCTGGGATGCTCTATACAAATGGAAAGTATGAGGTGTTTGGTAAGGGTGAGCCTGTCATCTATATAGATGGAAGAAAGCAGACTAATACTTCAGGGTTGTCACTCCTTTCTTCTACCAACGTGAAGTCTGTACAGCTCATAACAAACCCTGGGGCAGAATACGATGCAGAAACAAGGAGTGTCATAAACATCACTACCGTACACCATTCCTTGGATGGACTTTCTGGTATTGTGGGTGCGGAAATCTCCAAACATAAGAATTTGTCTAACAACGAGGAGGTCAACCTCAACATCCACAAGGGAGCTTTGGATATGTTCCTCGCATATCAATATGACAATACAAGAAGTGACATCAGATATGATGTTAACCAGTTCAATTACGAGCAAGATACATTTCATGAGATTTCTGCTTCTGAATATTCCGACCGCTCTCACTCTCATGACTATAATGTTGGTATGAATTATGCCATAAACAAGAATCACACTATCGGCGGAAGATATTTGGGAAGCATCTCCAACTACAAGATGCTCGACTCTCCTTTCGACTATATGCAGACGTACAAGAATGATGAACTGCTGACATCTACAGACAACAAGACTGAAGAATCTGAAAAGGAAAGGTTTCACAATGTCAATCTGTATTATATCGGCAAACTAACAGACAACCTACAGCTCAACTTGGATGTCGACTATGTTTATGCTCAACTGAAACATAAGCAACAAGTGAGCGAGACAAGTAGAATAGATGCTGTCTCAGAAATCACGCATATGCAAAACAACCAGCGAAATCGTGCGACTGCACTCAAAGGGGTGTTTGCTTGGAACATGAATAAGAATAATAGGCTTGATTTCGGAACGGATTTCAGTAAAATCAGTTCATGGGGTATGTCTGTAAACGAAGAAGGGAAGATAGCCGATGACCAATTCAAGAATAAGGAAACCAAGTATGCAGGATTTGCCACTTTTCGTTTGTCTGTCTCCAAATGGAAAGGAAGCATCGGGCTTCGCTATGAGTACATTCATGCCATCAACACAGACCAAGGAGAAGTAAAGAACAAGACCAATTATTCGGACTTACTTCCATCCCTTTCTCTTTCCACTATGTTTGGGAGAGTGGGGATGAATCTTGATTTCAGTAGCAGGGTCAACCGTCCTTCGTTTCGTCAGTTGAACAACAGTGTGAGCTACAACAATCAATACCATTATGAGCAAGGCAACATTTATCTGAAACCGCAATACGTGTATGATTCAGAACTTAGTGTGAATTATAGCATATTCGACTTCAAGTTGGATTATCAGTATATCAAGGATTACATCTATCCGACTGTCGTTGCTGTATCCGGCAAACCTGGAACGGTAACTTGGATGTCAACCAACGCCAAGGATTTCCAGCAACTAGGAGCGCAATGTGTTGTTTCACCTGTTTTTGGTTGTTGGCGACCTACTTTGACGGTGGGTGTCTATAAACCTTATTTCACGCTATCATATAATGGAGAGCAATTAGACTACAATCATCCATACGGTCTCTTCGCTTTCCAAAATGTAGTGGCACTAAGGAACGATTGGCTTTTTCGATGTGATTTCTTTTGGAACATTAAGGGACATCATGGCATCTACGAGCAAAACGGTTATTCGTCATTCAATATGATGGTACAGAAACAGTTACTTAAAAAGAAATTGACGATAACATTGAAAGCAGAGGACTTGTTTGATAGCTCGAAGTTGAACGATGTAAAGAGGGTTAATTTTGTGGTGCAGAACAGAAAGGTGAATAACTTCAATCGCTGCATCATAGCTTCCATTAGTTACAACTTCAATAGTTTCAAAGATAAATACAACGGAAGCGGTTCTGCTGAGGATGAGATTAATCGTTTTTAGAAAAGTATTGGTTTTCAAATCAACCTCTAAAATGCAATACCCAAATTCTGTGTGATGAATATCTCAGGATTTATTAACCGAGATGTTCATCTACAGAATTTTCACTTATCAATATCAATCGTTAAAAAACATACATTTTATTGTGTATCCAATAAATTGTTATATTTTTGCAAACGAAAAGAGTTGTTTGACAAGCAAACATATGCACATTGCTGAAATTAGAACCGTTGCTAAATTATTACCTCTATTGAGGTAAAACACTCATAAATCGCTCATTTTAAGCTATTCTGAATAATTGGGCAGAATTTTTAAATAAAAAAACACTAAAAAGATTCAGTATCTCAAATTTTATTTGTACTTTTGCAGTGTCATTTCAGCGTTCCATTTGTTTTCTAATGCAACACTAAGATGAATGGAGTGCTGATTTGAGAGAATTGCTGAGAAACTTAGATGTTGATCAGAACCTAATTAATTATTACTAACAGTAAGTGTTGCTAATTTTAGGAATGAAAATTAAGAGTTTTTTGATGGCAGCCTTGGCGGCATTTTCTTTGTCCGCTAGCGCTCAGTCTTTGTCTCCAGGCACCAAGTGGCATTGGGACAAGGGTACAATCGTAGTGGAGACACCAGAGCGTCCTGCAGGACAGCAGAATGTTTTGGGATTGACGGCTCCTAAGTTGAAGACAGTACGTGTTGGCTTTGTCGGTCTCGGTATGCGTGGTCCTTGGGCAGTAATGCGTTTCTGCCACATTCCAGGTGTAGAGATCGTTGCCTTGTGCGATTACGAGGAGGCTCGTGCAGAGAAATCACAGGAGTACTTGCGCAAGCAGGGCTTGAAGCCTGCTGATATCTATAGCGGCGAGAAGGGGTATGAGGCTTTGTGCAAGCGTTCTGACATCGACCTGGTTTATATCGCAGCCGACTGGAATCACCATTTCCCAGTTGCCAAGTTTGCGATGGAGAATGGCAAGCATACAGCCATCGAGGTTCCTAGTGCCATGAATCTGGATCAGTGCTGGAGCCTGATTAACTTGAGCGAGCAGACTCGCAAGCATTGCTTCATCTTGGAGAACTGCTGCTACGACTACTATGAGATGAATGCGCTGGCTATGGCTCAGGATGGCGTTTTCGGTGACATCATCCGTGCTGAGGGTGCTTATATCCACTGTCTCGAGGACTTCTGGGATGCTTACTGGAAGGATCCGGCTGACAATGACAAGGACAACCTCCACTGGCGTATGAAGTATAACATGGAGAACCGTGGTGATGTTTATCCTACTCATGGCTTGGGTCCTGTTGCTCAGTGCCTGAATATTCACCGTGGCGACCGCTTCACTACGCTCGTTGCTATGGATACAGAGTCTTTCGTGGGTAAGGACTGGGTGAAGAACAAGAGCGGCAAGGAGTGCAAGGAGTTCCGCAATGGTGACCATACTACTACCTTGATGCGTACAGCCAAGGGTAAGGTGGTGGAGATCCAGCACAACGTGATGACTCCTCAGCCATACAACCGCTTGTTCAAGCTCACAGGTACCAAGGGTTACGCTACCAAGTATCCTACCGAGGAGTTTGCACTCTCTGGCGAGGCACTCAAGGGTACAGGTGCTCCTCAGATGGATAACCTCAATGCTCATGGTTTCATGAACAAGGAGCAGAAGGAAGCTTTGATCAAGAAGTATTATCACCCTATCTTGAAGAAGTATGGTGAACTGGGCCGTCAGATGGGTCATGGTGGTATGGACTTCATTATGGACTCTCGTCTGGTTTACTGCTTGCAGAATGGCTTGCCATTGGATATGGATGTTTATGATTTGGCAGAGTGGTGTTCTTTGGCAGAGTTGGGTGCTCTTTCTATGGACAACAACAGCGCTGCCGTTACCTTCCCAGACTTCACCCGTGGTTTCTGGAACAAGCAGGATGGTTACAAGCATCAGTATGCTGCACCAGAGGCTGAGGCTGCAGCTTATACCAAGTCACAGAAGGAGGCTACTGCTAAGTTCAAGTTGTGGAATCTTTATGATGCTGTAGCTGCTGCCAAGAAGGCTAACAATGCCAAGGCTTTGAAGTCGGCTACCACTAAGTACAACAAGGCTGTAGCTGCTGCCAAGAAGGCAATGAATGCCAGAAAATAATAGCAGGAATTTAACTCCTCTAATTCCCCATAAAAAATCAATCCCGGCTCTGAGATTCTAACGATGAATCTCGGGGCCGGGATTAATTTTTTGTTAAACTCTCGGAAAAACTTGGCTGTTTCGTGTATTTGATGTATATTTGCAAATCATAAGATAAGTATTTCTTGCAAATAGAATATATAACTTAAGAGAAGATAGAAAATGAAACGGATTAAGATTTTAGTTTTTAGTATGTTGGCTGCCATGATGCTTGCATCTTGCGGTACTACGCAGAAGGTGCCTCTTACGGGTCGCACCCATCGCATCTCTGTTTCAGATGCACAGGTGTTGAGCTTGTCTAATCAGGAATACACCAAGTACATGGCTTCGGCGAAGAAATCTACCAATGCAGCAAAGACTGCGCAGGTGGTAAGAGTAGGAAAGCGACTGGCTGCTGCCGTGGAAACTTATCTCAAGGAGAACGGATACTCCAATGATCTGCAGAACTATTCCTGGGAATTCAACCTCGTTCAGGACAACAGTGTGAATGCCTTCTGCATGCCTGGCGGAAAGATTGTGGTATATGAAGGCTTGCTCCCGGTGGCTTCCAGCGATAATTCGCTCGCCATCGTACTGGGACATGAGATTGCACACGCCGTGGCTAAGCATAGTGCAGAGCAGCTTTCCAAGGCTCAGAACCAGCAGGTAGGTACCAGCATTCTGAGCGGTGTGCTGAATCAGGCAGTAGGTAATGGAGTGGGAGATCTGGCGGGTGCCGTAGCCGGACAGTACTTCTCCTTCCGCAATCTGAAGTATTCGCGTGAAAACGAAACAGAAGCCGACTATATGGGCTTGATCTTTGCTGCGATGGCAGGCTACGATCCTCAGCAGGCTATACCTTTCTGGGAACGTATGGCTGAGGCTTCGGGCAATCAGGGCAAGAGTGATATCTTCAGCGATCACCCTTCCGATGCCAAGCGTATTGCTGCCTTGAAGGCGGCGATGCCTACTGCGCTGAAGTACTACAAACCTCAGGGAAAGACTTCCGTATCTACTACTAAGAAAACGGGCGTCAAGACCATCAAGGCTAGCTCGCTGATGAAGAAATCAACTAAAAAATAACGATATGATGGAATATATCTCTCAAAACCTCTGGCTATTTTGGACAGTCATCATGTTCATCTGCCTCATCCTGGAGTTGTCTTCCGGCGACTTCTACGTGACTTGTTTTGCCATCGGTGCGCTCATCAGCATACCAGTGGCTGTGATGGATGCTCCGTTCTGGGTTCAGGTAGTGGTCTGGGCGGTATGTTCCGTACTCAGTATCCTGTTGATCCGTCCGCATCTGGTAAAGGCTATCCATAGGGGAGCCGATCATCGGGAGAGTAATTCCGATGCCCTTGCCGGACAGATAGGCGAGGTGAGTGAAACCATCGTTGCCGGTGGGTATGGAAGAGTGAAGCTCGATGGTGATGACTGGAAGGCAGAAGCTCCGGGCGCTGCTGGTGATATCGCCAAGGGCACCCGTGTAAGAGTGATGGGTCACCAGTCTATCATTCTCCAGGTAGAAAAGTACTAACTTTTAATTATAAACATCATGGAAATAGGACTTTATGTATTGATTGCTCTAGTGCTGCTTGCACTGGTAGTGGTAAAGAAAACCATCGTGATCATTCCTCAGAGTGAGACCAGAATCATCGAGCGGTTGGGTCGCTATTATGCTACCCTGAAGCCAGGTATCAACATTATCATTCCTTTCATCGACCAGACCAAGACCATCGTGGCGATGCGTAGAGGAAGCTATACTTATACCAGCAGCATCGACCTTCGTGAACAGGTTTATGATTTCGACCGTCAGAATGTGATTACCAAGGATAATATTCAGATGCAGATCAATGCACTGCTTTATTTCCAGATTGTAGATCCTTTCAAGAGTGTTTATGAAATCAACAATCTGCCTAATGCGATAGAGAAGTTGACTCAGACTACCCTGCGTAACATCATCGGTGAGATGGAGCTCGATCAGACACTTACCTCCCGTGACACCATCAACACCAAGCTCCGTGCGGTGCTCGACGATGCCACCAACAAGTGGGGAATCAAGGTAAACCGTGTAGAGTTGCAGGATATCACTCCTCCTGAGAGTGTGCTCCAGGCGATGGAGAAGCAGATGCAGGCAGAGCGTAACAAGCGAGCTACCATCCTTACTTCAGAAGGAGAGAAGGAGAAGCAGCGTCTGCTCTCCGAAGGTGAAAAGGCGGCGATTGTCAACAAGGCTGAGGCTGCCAAGCAGCAGGCTATCCTGAGAGCTGAAGGTGAGGCTACCGCCCGCATCCGCAAGGCTGAGGCTGAGGCCATCGCCATCCAGAAGATTACCGAAGCCGTAGGACAGAGTACCAATCCTGCCAACTATCTGCTGGCACAGAAATACATTACCATGATGCAGGAAGTGGCTCAGGGTAAGGATAATAAGGTGGTTTATCTGCCATACGAGGCTACCAACCTCCTGGGATCCATCGGTGGCATCAAGGATTTGTTTAACAGTAAGTAAACTAAAAAATATGAGTAAGAAAATTTGTATTGTTGCTGGAGCGAGACCTAACTTCATTAAGGTGGCTCCTGTGATGAGAGCGATAGAGAATGCCCGGAATGCGGGCGGGGAGATGGAGTGCAAGCTGGTCTATACCGGTCGCGAAGATGATGAGACCCTTGAAGATTCTCTTTTCTCTGACTTGGGTATCCGCAAGCCGGATGTTTATCTGGGCGTGGAATGTGAGAATATGAATGAGCTGACCGGTATGGTGATGGCACAGTTTGAGCGCTATCTCCAGCAGAATCCTACGGATGTGGTGATTGTGGTGGATGATCTGGTTTCTACTATGGCTGTGTCTATCGTCACCAAGAAGCAGGGCGTTCAGTTGGCTCACATCGCAGCAGGTACCCGTAGCTTCGATATCACGATGCCAAAGGAAATCAACCGTCTGGTGATCGACGGACTCTCTGATATCCTCTTCACCGCAGGTATCTCCAATAACAGTATCGCCAACAAGGAGGGTGCCGAACTCTCTAAGGTCTATATGGTGGGTAATGTACTCATTGATAACATCCGGTTCCTGCAGCAGCGTATGAAGCGTCCTCAGGTGATGGACGAGCAGCATCTGGAGGATGGCAAGTATATGGTGCTTACCTTGAACCGCAAGGCCATCGTCAACAATATCGATGAGATGAAGACCTTGATTTCAACGATCGACAGTGTGGCTCACCAGGCAGGCATCAAGGTTCTGGCTCCTTTGCGTGGCAAGGCATTAGGATTCGTGCTTGCCTTCAAGGCATACCAGGATGTGGCTGATCATCAGTCAGGTATCATGGTCGTGCAGCCTCAGGGTTATCTCGATTTCTCTTATCTCTCAGCCCACGCTATGGGTGTAATCACCGATTCGGGTAATGTGGCAGAAGAGGCTACCTTCAATGGAGTGCCATGCATCACCCTGAATAGCTATACCGAGCATCAGGAAACCGTAACCGTAGGAACCAACGAGCTTGTTGCTGAAGATCCTGAGAAGCTTCAGCAGGCTATGGAGAAAATTGTGAAGGGTGAATGGAAGAAGGGTGGTATTCCTGATAGATGGGATGGACGGTCGGCAGAACGCATCGTTCAGATTATCTGTGGATAATCTCATTACTAATCAATAATCAAAATCATAAGCAATAAAGCCAGCGATTTTCGGTTGCTGGCTTTATTGTTTATCATTTAAGTGGTTCTGATACTGGATAATCATACTGTTTGTAATAGGTAGGAGTCTTTGGGGTGTTATACCAGTTTCCTTCTACGCTTACTCCGATGGAGAAGTTCTTGTTGGTGTATCTTACTCCGGCACCTAACACATTGGCACCGGCAGCTCCCATACCATATCCTCCAGGCATCACGCCCATTCCCCAGATGCCGGGATACATACCATATCTGCCATATCCGTAAGGACCATATCCGGCATAACGGTTGTAGATGGAATTGTAGTTATTGGCAACGCTTACCTGTCCATATACGTATGCTTCCCAGTGCTCATCAAACTGATAGCCCAGAATGCCGTACACACCACCATCCCGGAAATTATCGCCTCCGTAATTGATGTTGTTGAGATAGGTACCCAAAGCCATCCACAGCTTGTTGTCCTTGGTGAGCGGCGTGAGATACGTGGCATTGATGGTCTGGGTAAAACCGCCCCAGTGTGGCGCATGCTTGCCGAAAGTGGCGAAGACGGAAAGATCTACCGAGAGGTTCAGTCCCTTATGGAGTCCCCAGCCATATCGGTTCCAGCCATATTTGCCCCAGTCATTTCCCCAATAGTCATAGCAGTTTCCCAATCCTCCCGTATTGACCAGGTTAGAAATTGGATTGTTGTAATAATCACTATCCTGAGGATTCTTTAGATAACTGCCCATCTTGTAGAGTTCGTCACTGTTGGAATCGATATGCCGGATAGGGGTATAGGTGTTTTTTACGGGTTTGCCGCCATATACCACGGTCTTTCCGTCCTGATATACCGTATCGCCTGGCAACAGCCAGTCTTCCCTCGGACTATCCTGACTGTGCAGAGGTCCGAAGCTCACGTGCTGTGCCTGGGCTTTCATTCCTATCAGAGCGAAGCCCAGGAGAAGAAGATATAATCTTTTTGTTGTCATCATATCAAATCGTTTATGTAGCCTCATTTTCGAAGCTTTTTATGTTATTCACCATTTTTTGAGCATCATTTTGCCCGTTTCTGTCATTTTGCACGCAAAGATATAAAGAAAGTTTGAGAAAAGCATAACTTTTTAGAATAAAATCATTATCTTTGCAATCAATAACATAAAAAACAGATTTAAGTATTAAGAAAATGAAAAAGATAATAACGATATCTGCCCTTTTGCTGGCTGCTTTTGCTCCTCAGGCAATGGCGCAGGAACAGACTCAGCCTACTCAGCAGACTGCCCGTCCGGCATTCGACAATGAGTTGCTCCCTTGGGAGACACCTCGTGATACCACCTGCCACGAGGTACTGCTGGAAACCACGATGGGCAATATCCGTGTGGCTCTTTATAACGATACTCCGCATCACCGCGACAACTTCCTCAAGCTCGTGAACAGCGGATATTACAACGGCTGTATTTTTCAGCGTGTCATCAAGAACTTCATGATCCAGGGTGGTGATTACTCTTGTCGCAAGGTTACTCCCGGAAAGGTGGAGAAGTTTGATGTCAACTATACGGTACCAGCCGAAATCATCTATCCTAAATATTACCACAAGCGCGGTCAGCTCTGTGCAGCCCGTGAGGGGGATGATGAGAATCCTACCAAGGCATCAGCCTCTACCGATTTCTATATCACCTGGGGCAGAAACTTCTCACCCCGACAGATGGAATACTATGTAGAGAAGGAGAAGAGAGAGGGTGCGAAATCCTACGCACTGCCATCCGAGCAGTTGCAGCAGGGTTACATCAAGCATGGTGGAGTGCCTCATCTGGACAATGGATATACCGTGTTCGGCGAGGTGCTGGAAGGTATGGATGTGGTAGATAAGATCCAGAATGTGGCTACCAACAAGGACAACAATGACCGCCCGCTGGAAGACATCGTCATCACCAGGGCCACCCAGGTGAAATAGACCAGCAAGGGGAAAATACCTGAAATGAAAACAATAACATTATAATACGGGAAAAATGAAATCTTTAAAGGAGTTATACCGAATTGGCAAGGGACCATCGAGCAGTCATACGATGGGACCTCAGCGTGCAGCTAAGCTCTTCCTGGAGCGTTGTGCTAATGCTTCGTCCTACGAAGTAACATTGTATGGTGCCCTGGCTGCTACCGGCAAGGGTCACATGACCGATGTGGCTATCGAGGAAGTGCTCAAGAAGCATATTGTTCATATTATCTGGGAGCCTCAGGTCTTCCTGCCTTTCCATCCTAACGGAATGAAGTTTGTGGGCAAGGACCTGAATGGCGACGTGATTGATGAGTGGATTGTTTATAGTATCGGTGGCGGTGCCATCTCGGATGGTTCTGATGGACAGTCGGAGTTGGGCGCTGAAGATGTCTATGACCTGAAGACGATGGCGGAAATCCAGAAATGGTGCTACGACAACGGCCGCTCTTTCTGGGAATACGTGGAGAAATGCGAGGATCCGGATATCTGGGATTATCTCCGTAAGGTCTGGGATACCATGAAGCAGTCTATCCACAATGGTCTCAGTCATGAGGGTGTCTTGCCTGGACCGTTGAAACTCCAGCGCAAGGCTGCTGTCTATCACATCAAGGCAAAGGGCTATCGTGCTTCCTTGCAGAGCCGCGGACTGGTTTATTCCTATGCACTGGCGGTGAGTGAGGAGAATGCATCGGGCGGTACCATCGTTACGGCTCCTACCTGTGGTGCCTGTGGTGTACTTCCTTCCGTACTCTATCACATGCATACCGCTCATGAAATGAGCGAGGAGCGCATCCTCCGTGCTTTGGCTACTGCCGGACTGGTGGGTAACATCGTCAAGCACAATGCTTCTATCAGTGGTGCTGATGTGGGTTGCCAGGGTGAGGTAGGTGTAGCCTGTGCGATGGCTTCTGCTGCGGCATGCCAGCTCTTCGGTGGTAGTCCTGCCCAGGTAGAGTATGCTGCCGAAATGGGATTGGAGCATCATCTGGGTATGACCTGCGACCCGGTTTGCGGATTGGTACAGATTCCTTGCATCGAGCGCAATGCCTTTGCGGCTGGCCGTGCCCTGGATGCTGATCTCTACGCTTCCTTCTCGGATGGTCATCACAGCGTATCATTCGATAGAGTAGTAGAGGTAATGCGACAGACCGGTCACGATCTCCCTTCGCTCTATAAGGAAACCAGCGAGGGCGGTTTGGCAAAAGGCTTTAAAGGAGAATAATGATTAATTAGATGATTTATAACAGATTAAAACGATTTAGTTTAAGTACTTTAGTAATAGCAGTCTGTCTTCTCCTGTCTTCCTGCGGCTCGGATTCTTCCGATGCGAAGAAGCAGTTGAAGACGAAGGCTGATTTGCAGGGCGCCGTTATCGGCGTACAGTTAGGTACTACCAGTGACGGACTTGCCACAGAGTTGGAAAAGAAAGGAGATGGCACCAAGGTAGAACGATTCAACAAGGGAGCTGATGCCATTCAGGCGCTCCTCCAGGGTAAAATCAACTGTATGGTGACCGATGAGGCACCAGCCAAGGCATTCCAGCGGGTGAATCCTTCTCTCCGCATTCTGCCGGAAACCTTCGATGCCTCCTCTTTCGCCATCTGTGTGGCAAAGGATCATGCCGAATTGCAGCAGTCCATCAATCATGCCATCCGTATCCTGAAGGCGAATGGCGTCATCGATTCCATTGTCAACCGCCATCTGGAACGGGGCATTGCCGTGGCTTATACGCCTAAGGTTTCGGATGTGAAGAAGAATGTTCCGGAAGCGCTGAAGAAGCTCGGGCTGAAGAAGAGTCTCCGCTTTGCCACCAACGCCACCTTCGAACCATTCGAGTACTACCAGGATGGTAAGATTGTGGGTATCGATGTAGATGTGGCGAATGCCATCGGCGATGTGCTGGGCGTGGATGTCGAGATTCTTGATATGGAGTTTGATGCCATCATCACTTCCGTACAGGCTGGTAAGGCTGATGCCGGTATCGCCGGTATTACCGTCACCCCAGAGCGGGAGAAGAACATCGGATTCACCGATTCCTACGCCGATGTGCGACAGGTCATCATGGTGAATTCCGAAAATGCAGAAGTAGCTGGTACACAGCATGGATTTCTGGATAAGTTCAAGTCTTGCTTCATCGATGACAACCGCTATGAGTATCTCCTCCAGGGATTGGGCAATACGCTCATCATCACCTTCTTCGCCATCATCCTTTCCGTGATTCTCGGTACGCTGATAGCTATCATACGTGCCCGTCACGAACGCCGTGGCGGTTGGCGCATTCCGAATATGCTCTGCCAGTTGTATCTCACCATCATGCGTGGTACACCTACCATGGTGCAGTTGCTCATCATCTATTATGTGGTCTTCGCCTCAGCCGATGTCAACAAGATTCTGGTTGCCGTCATAGCCTTCGGCTTGAACTCTGCGGCATATATTGCCGAGGTCATCCGTTCGGGTATCATGTCGGTAGATGAGGGGCAGATGGAAGCGGGTAGAAGTCTCGGTCTTTCTTATGGCAAGACCATGCGACTCATCATCCTGCCACAAGCCTTCAAGAATGTGCTGCCGGCGATGGGTAATGAGCTTATCACCCTGCTCAAGGAGACTTCCATCAGCGGTTACATCGGTCTCGTGGATCTTACCAAGGGTTCCGATATCATCCGCAGCATCACCTACGAGGCAATGATGCCGTTGGGTGTAGTAGCCTGCCTGTATCTCATCATCGTCCTCGGACTGAATGCCGGAGTGAGAAAGTTGGAAAAGCGTTTGAGAAAGAGCGAAAGATAATAGAATGGATAAAATGAACGAGATAATCAAGATAGAAGGACTTCGCAAGCGCTTCGGCGACAACGAAGTCCTGAAAGGCATTACCACTTCCGTCAAGCAGGGCGAAGTGGTTGCCATTATCGGCCCGTCGGGCTGTGGCAAGAGTACCTTCCTGCGTTCCATCAATCTCTTGGAGGAACCTACGGAGGGAAAGATTCTGATCGATGGCATAGACCTCACCTCCAGGGATGTAGATATCAACAAGATGCGTCAGCGGGTGGGTATGGTGTTCCAGCAGTTTAATCTCTTCCCGAACATGACCATCCGCCGCAACATCATGCTGGCACCGGTAGAGTTGGGGAAGATGACCCGTGAAGAGGCGGATGAGAAGGCTACAGAGCTTCTCTCCCGCATCGGATTGCTGGACAAGGCAGACAGTTACCCGGATAGTCTTTCGGGCGGACAGAAGCAGCGTGTAGCCATCGTCCGTGCCCTGGCAATGAATCCGGAGGTTCTTCTTTTCGATGAACCTACTTCTGCGCTCGACCCGGAGATGGTAGGAGAAGTATTGCAGCTGATGAAGGATGTGGCTGCTGAAGGCATGACGATGGTGGTAGTAACCCACGAAATGGGATTTGCCCGTGAAGTTGCCAATCTGAGATTGATTTCAAATATTCAATTCTCAAGAACGA
>ENA-ORRQ01000860-ORRQ01000860.1-human-gut-metagenome-genome-assembly--contig:-NODE-860-length-26545-cov-4.693205_pt1 | contig 26545 bp, 18 predicted proteins | sample MGYA00242177_ERZ509138 | MGnify/ENA primary metagenome ERZ509138 (study PRJEB26280, sample SAMEA2338628) | human gut metagenome | biome: human gut; feature: human-associated habitat; material: faeces... | reverse complement strand
GTGACCCCATGCGTGACAGGCATGTATTCTAACCAACTGAACTAACGCACCATTAAGTTTTTCGTTGCTATCTCTCTCGATTGCGATGCAAAGGTAGTGTTTTTTTTTGAATCTGCAATAGCTTCCCGCAAAAATATTCAAAAAAGTTTTACACCTCATTTTTTAGAAAGCCACGCATAGGAGCTTCTTACAAAAACCTTGTCAGAAAACCACCATCACAGACAAACTTTTTGTCGCTTTTATTAGGAGATTGTTTATAATTCGTTACTTTTGCAAAAACTATTTTTTCTACAAAAAAACAGCACTGAATGAAAATTGCAATCATAAAATACAATGCAGGCAACCTCTTTTCGGTGGATTGTGCACTGAAGCGACTGGGTGTGGAACCTGTCATCACCAACGACAAGGAGACACTGCTCAGTGCCGACAAGGTGATTTTCCCGGGAGTGGGCGAAGCACGTACCACCATGGATTACCTGAAAGCTTGCCACATGGACCTTCTCATCAAAGAGCTCAAACAACCAATATTAGGTATTTGCCTGGGGATGCAGTTGCTCTGCCGCCATTCGGAAGAAGGTGATGCGGACTGTCTGGGAATCTTCGATGCGGAAGTCAAGCGATTCCAGTCGACCAATCCTGAAGAGAAAGTTCCTCACATGGGATGGAATACATTGTCACATCTCCGCAGCCCACTCTTTCAAGGTATGAAAGAAGAAGAATTCGTGTATTTCGTGCATAGTTTCTATGTGCCGGTCAATGAATTTACAGCGGCTACCACCGACTACATCACCCCTTTCAGTGCAGCCTTGCACAAGGATAATTTCTATGCCACCCAGTTTCATCCGGAAAAAAGCGGAAAGGTGGGAGAATGTATCCTGCGCAACTTTTTGAATCTCTAATCACGAAACATTATTAAAATATGATAGAACTTATACCAGCCATCGATGTCATCGACGGGAAGTGCGTACGACTTTCTCAAGGCGACTATCAGTCGAAAAAGGTTTACAACGAGAATCCGGTGGAAGTGGCCAAGATGTTTGAAGCGCATGGCATCCATCGCCTGCATGTAGTCGACCTGGACGGAGCGGCTTCCAAGCATGTGGTAAACTATAAGGTACTGGAAGCACTGGCCGGACAGACTTCGCTGGTCATTGACTTTGGCGGAGGCATCAAAAGCGATGAAGACTTGCACATTGCCTTCGAAAGCGGAGCGCAGATGGTAACGCTGGGCAGCATCGCCGTAAAGGAGCCAGATACGTTCAACCGATGGATGGAGGTATATGGCAGTGAACGGATTATTTTAGGAGCGGATGCCAAAGACGGGAAAATAGCCGTCAACGGATGGCTGGAGTGCAGCCATCTGGAGCTGATGCCGTTCTTGGATGACTATATAAAGAAAGGTGTCGCAAAGGTACTCTGCACGGACATCTCTCGCGACGGGATGCTCAACGGGCCGTCTTTGGAGCTATACAAGCAAATCATGGAGGCACACCCCGACCTGCATCTGATAGCCAGCGGAGGCATCAGCGGCATGAAGGACATTGAAGCACTGAACGAAGCAGGTATTCCGGCAGTGGTATTCGGCAAGGCTTTCTATGAAGGGCGTATCACCCTGCAGGACTTGAAAGCTTTTCTTCCTTAACTCTTAACTTAAGAAACTGATTATGTTAGCAAAAAGAATCATACCCTGTCTTGACATCAAAGACGGACAAACGGTGAAAGGTACCAACTTCGTCAATCTGCGCCAGGCTGGCGACCCGGTGGAGCTCGGAAAGGCTTACAGCGAACAAGGAGCCGATGAGCTGGTGTACCTTGATATCACTGCCAGCCACGAAGGACGGAAAACGTTTACAGAGCTGGTGAAACGCATTTCTGCGGAAATCAACATTCCTTTCACCGTGGGAGGAGGTATTCATGAACTGAGCGATGTGGAACGTCTGCTAAATGCCGGAGCCGACAAGGTGTCTATCAACTCTTCGGCCATCCGGAACCCGCAGCTCATCGATGACATCGCCCGCCATTTCGGTTCGCAGGTATGTGTGGTGGCCATTGATGCCCGACAAACCCCGCAAGGCTGGAAATGTTACCTCAACGGAGGAAGACTGGAGACCGACCGTTTCCTTATGGAATGGGCAGAAGAAGCCAACAGCCGTGGAGCTGGGGAAATCTTGTTTACCAGCATGGACCACGACGGGGTAAAAGAAGGATATGCCAACGAAGCACTGGCCGAGCTGGCTGACCGGCTTACCATTCCGGTCATCGCTTCCGGAGGAGCTGGCAAGAAAGAGGATTTCCGTGACGCATTTACGTTAGGAAAAGCTAACGCCGCTCTGGCTGCCAGTGTTTTTCACTTCGGTGAAATTCCAATTCCCGAATTAAAAGATTACCTTTGCAAAGAAGGTATCGCCGTGCGCAGATAACTGTTTAAACTAACTATATTATATAAAGTAAGATTATGGAACTGGATTTTGAAAAAATGAATGGCTTGATTCCGGCCATTATCCAAGATAACTATACGCAAAAAGTATTGATGCTGGGATTCATGAACAAGGAAGCCTACGAGAAAACCATGGAAACGGGTAAGGTGACTTTCTTCAGCCGTACCAAAAACCGCTTGTGGACCAAAGGAGAAGAAAGCGGAAACTTTCTGCACGTGGTTTCAGTAAAGGCCGACTGCGACAACGACACACTGCTCATCATGGTACATCCGGAAGGCCCTGTCTGCCACAAGGGCACAGATACTTGCTGGGGAGACAAAAACGAGCAGGACATCATGTTCCTGAAAGAGTTGCAGGATTTCATCGACCGTCGCCGTCAGGAAATGCCGGAGAAATCGTACACCACCAGCCTGTTCAATTCGGGAGTCAACAAGATGGCACAAAAGGTAGGCGAAGAAGCTGTAGAAACTATCCTCGAAGCCTGCAACGGAACCGATGAACGCCTGATTTACGAAGGAGCCGACCTGCTTTACCACTTGATTGTGCTGCTTACATACAAAGGCTACCGCATTGAAGACTTAGCCCGTGAATTGAAAGAGCGTCACAGCGCCACCTGGAAAAAACACTAATCACTATATATGGAAGAACAACCACTCATTTCTTACCAGCACGTAAACGTAAGCTTGCAAGGACAGGAGATTCTTTCTGACGTAAATCTGGAACTCCGGAAAGGCGAATTTGTCTATCTCATCGGAAAGGTGGGCAGCGGAAAGTCTACTCTCCTGAAAACCATCTATGGTGAGGTGGAGATTGATGCCGGAGAAGCATGGGTACTGGGAAATGCCATGCGCACCCTGAAACGGAAGGACTTCCCTACCCTGCGCCGGAAACTCGGCATCGTGTTTCAGGATTTCCAGCTGCTGACCGACCGTACCGTACACGAAAACCTGAAATTCGTGCTTAAGGCTACCGGCTGGAAAAACCGTACCGAAATAGAACGGCGAATTGAAGAAGTGCTACAGCAGGTTGGCATGGAAAACAAGGGGTACAAAATGCCTAACGAACTTTCCGGTGGAGAACAGCAGCGCATCGTCATCGCCCGGGCCATACTGAACAAACCGGAAATCATCCTGGCCGATGAACCGACCGGCAATCTGGACGTGGAAACCGGACGACGCATTGTGGAATTATTGCAGGACATCTGCCGTCAGGGCTCAGCCATTCTGATGACCACGCACAACCTGAACTTGCTTTCGGAATATCCCGGAAAAGTGTACAAATGCGAACATCACCGTCTCACGGAAACGACAAATTCATAAAAAAGACAAAGGAGTAAAAGGATTTTTGCCAAAATGACCTCAAAATAGGGTTTTTATTATTACATTTGCTCCCGAAATTAATTAATTATAGAACATTTAAAATTCGAAACGTAAAATGAAAGTTTTAAAGTTTGGAGGTACATCTGTGGGTTCTGCACAAAGAATGAAGGATGTGGCCAAATTAATCACTGACGGCGAACAGAAAATTGTAGTCCTGTCTGCCATGTCAGGTACGACTAACACATTGGTTGAAATTTCGGATTATCTGTACAAGAAAAATCCAGAAGGTGCAAATGAAATCATCAATAGACTGGAAGCGAAATATAAACAGCACATTGATGAGTTGTATTCTACCGAAGAATATAAACAGAAAACACTGGATTTCGTAAAATCTGTATTCGATTACATTCGTTCTTACACGAAAGACATATTTACTTTATTTGAAGAAAAAGTCATCCTGGCTCAGGGAGAAATCATCTCTACCAACATGGTGACTAACTACTTGTGCGAACAGGGCGTAAATGCTACATTGATCCCGGCACTGGAATACATGCGCACTGACAAGAACAGCGAACCGGACCTGACTTATATCCGCGAAAAACTGTCGGCACAACTGGAAGCAAACCCGGGTTATGAAATCTATATCACTCAGGGATTTATCTGCCGCAACGCATACGGTGAAATCGACAACCTGCAGCGTGGAGGAAGTGACTATACGGCTTCTCTGATTGGAGCTGCCATCAATGCTTCTGAAATCCAGATCTGGACAGACATCGACGGTATGCACGACAACGACCCGCGCGTGGTAGACAAAACTTCTCCGGTACGTCAGCTTCACTTTGAAGAAGCAGCTGAACTGGCTTACTTCGGTGCGAAGATTCTGCACCCGACTTGTATCCAGCCGGCTAAATATGCCAACATTCCGGTACGTTTGCTGAACACCATGGAACCGACTGCTCCGGGTACACTGATTTCTAACGATACGGAAAAAGGCAAAATCAAGGCGGTAGCTGCCAAAGACAACATCACCGCTATCAAGATTAAGTCAAGCCGTATGCTGCTGGCTCACGGTTTCCTCCGCAAGGTATTCGAAATCTTTGAAAGCTACCAGACTCCGATTGATATGGTATGTACTTCAGAGGTAGGTGTATCTATGTCAATTGACAATACAAAACACCTGAACGAAATCGTAAACGACCTGAAGAAGTACGGTACGGTAACGGTAGACCATGACATGTGTATCGTCTGTGTAGTGGGCGACCTGGAATGGGAAAACGTAGGTTTCGAAGCAAAGGCACTGGATGCAATGCGTGATATTCCGGTACGTATGATTTCATTCGGTGGAAGCAACTACAACATCTCTTTCCTGATTCGTGAATCGGACAAAAAACAAGCTTTACAGTCATTGAGCAACGTGCTTTTCAACGGTAAAGAAAAATAAAAGCAACCTTTTATAAAAGCTAAAGGCGGAGGATACGGTCAGTAAAAACCGCATCACCGCCTTTTTTATTCTTCTAATATAACAACAATCACAACTAAACCCATTTTATGAAAGCTAATTTTCCAATAGAGCAGTTCCGAAAACTGGAAACGCCATTTTATTATTATGACACAAATCTGCTTCGTGAAACCTTGAATAAAATCAAGGAAGAAGCAGGAAAATACAATAAATTCTGTGTGCACTATGCGGTGAAAGCCAATGCCAACCCTAAAATATTAGGCATCATCCGTGAAAGCGGACTGGGAGCTGACTGCGTAAGCGGCGGCGAAATCAAAGCTGCCATCAAGGCCGGATTCCCTGCCAGCAAAATAGTATATGCCGGAGTGGGGAAAACAGACAAGGAAATCAATCTGGGACTGGATTATGACATTTTTTGTTTTAACGTTGAGTCTATTCCAGAACTTGAGGTCATCAACGAACTGGCTGCAGCAAAGAACAAAATTGCCCGCGTGGCTTTCCGTATCAATCCGGATGTAGGCGCTCATACGCATGCCAACATCACTACCGGACTGGCAGAGAACAAATTCGGTATCAGCATACAGGACATGGACCGTGTGATTGACCTGGCACTGGAGATGAAAAACGTGAAGTTCGTAGGATTACACTTCCACATCGGTTCACAGATTCTGGATATGGGTGACTTCGTGGCACTCTGTAACCGTGTAAACGAATTACAGGAAAAACTTTTTGCCCGCCAGATTATCGTGGAACATATCAACGTAGGAGGTGGTTTAGGCATTGACTATGCACACCCCAACCGCCAGCCGATTCCTGACTTCGCAGAATATTTTGCTACTTATCACAAGCACCTGCGCCTGCGTCCGCAGCAAACGCTTCACTTTGAATTAGGACGCTCAGTGGTAGGTCAGTGTGGTAACCTCATCACTAAAGTCATTTACGTGAAACAAGGTACCAACAAACAGTTTGCCATCGTAGACGGAGGTATGACCGACCTGATTCGTCCGGCTTTGTATCAGGCTTATCACAAGATTGAGAACCTTACTTCGGAAGAACCTGCAGAAGCATACGATGTAGTAGGTCCTATCTGTGAATCATCGGATGTGTTCGGAAAAGCCATCGACCTGAACAAGGTACACCGCGGCGACCTGATTGCACTTCGTTCTGCCGGAGCCTACGGTGAAATCATGGCTTCTGGATATAACTGTCGTCCGCTTCCGCAAGGATATACTTCGGACGAGTTAGTATAGTGCAACTATTTTTATTTATTGAATAATTCGAAGGTAAATTTACATCCCACGGAGGTAAATTTACCTTTTTCATTTCCGATAAAGACACCCACATCAAACAAGTGGGTAGCAAAGCCGTAACCAAATTCCAGATAAGGATTCAGGTGGGGCATGAAAAGAACGCCAGCATAAATACGTTCCTTCTGTACGAACGACAACAAACGGGTAACCGGATATAAGAGGATGAAAGGTGCCTCAAAGGTCAGATTACCTCGTATGTAATGACTGGAAGCATTGTACCAGCGTCCGTCCAGCATCTGGAACGTACCTCCAATATCGTCATTCCAACCCTGGGGAAGATTCAAGTTGGCAAAATGCGCATAATCCACAAAGTACATATCCGATTGATTGGTAAACATACCGGCTCCCACATGATAAGCCAATGAACGCACATTCTTCAAACGAATGATTTGTTCTACAGAACCTTCGATTCGTTCGTAGGTGCCGGAATTCTTCAAGACTTTGATACCCCGTTCGTAATCCAGCATAAAGGTGGGAAAGAAAGAACCGACATTTATCTTTCGGTTGCCGTTCATATAATAATACATGCCCGGTGTCCATTCCAGACGAATACGGGGAGCGAAACTATTATAGCTGGAACGTACACGTGCTTCCACTTCCGGCGTACTCTTGGTATACCGCCAATGCATAGCCAAACCTGTGCCTAACTTTAGTCCGTTGCACAACTCAATGTTATGCGATATATCTACGTATACATCCTTAAAATAATCCAACTCCAGTCCATCGAAGGTAAACGCACTATCCGGAATCTGCTCCAGTTGGTCGAGTACCACACTACTGTAAATTCGGTTACCATTTCCTCCATGTACTTCAATGGAGCCCAATTTCCGAGGATTGTAGATATATTCCATATCCGCCTTGGCATAAAACTCTTTCTTTGTAAAGTTATAACCAATCTGAGGAACAATACGTAGCAAACGCCCATCATGGAAAAGCTTGTTGTACTTAAATACCTGCCGATAGGATATTCCGTTCCGGTGGCTATAACTCACTAATAAGGGATTGATAATCGGAGAGCAATTGATGCTTCCCACTTTAGAGATGTCAATGTCATAGCTGCTAATCAAGGCATCCCCCAGCTGCCCCAAGAACACCATGTTCTTCTTCAGTTTCGTAGGCTCTGCCTTTATCGTATCGGCCTCCCGCTTCAATCGCCGCTCATCCGCCGAACGGTAAAGCGAATCCTCATAAGCAGACAAAGGAATCGGCCGGATACGGTTGAACGAGTCACGCTCCACCACGAGCCGACTGGTATCACACGACAAAGTATAAGAATTCGACAGATTATGGTCGTTCGTTTTCTTGACAATCCATTCCTCCCCCGGCTTACGGTAAACAACCGATGAATATTTCATCCACCCCGTGTACTTCATCTCCAGATGATTCTTCAGGAACTTGAAGTTCAAATCAAGATTCAGCAAAACAGGAAGGTATTTTGTATCTTCCTCCTCACCCATCTGCATACTCAGTTGGAACCTTACCAGGTCATAACGTCCCTTGAGATTCATTCTTCGGATAGTCCAGTCGGCTGATGAAAGCCACAGAAAACCTTCCACCAACTGCGTACTCCGATAACGGGGCACAACACGAATACAATACAATTCTCCTCCCAACCGGTGTTCCACCTTTTCAAGCAAATAATGATAATGCACCTGCGCCTTTCTGTTCAACGGCGAAAGTATCCTGTTGCCCATCAGTGAAGGAGCATAAATATTGAACTTCATGTAGTCCATAATGTCGAATATCTGCCCTCTGGTGCTGGGAAAAGTCGTAGATATTGCCCTGACCTTCCGGTCGTAAATGGCAGGAGCCGTATATTGCAGCTCACTGATAGACTCATGAAAATAATCATTTATACCCTTCTCCAGACGAAACATGGAAGGCACATACTTGATAATCCGGTTCTGCTTGTGTACTTTCAGATGACCTTTCAGATACAAATCGCCCTTGTATCCTTTCACCTCACGCGAATAAATGGACGCAGAATGAAACATGTAATCCAAAATAGAATCGGCCACGACAGGCTTTTTCGGAAGGTACGGAGCATTGTCGCGCGCCACCCCTCGCAGTGGGAAACAGCACAGCAAACACAATGCCAGCACTCCCCACAAAGCCTCATATAAGCCTTTCAGTTTTCGCATATTCACAGCAAATATATAACAAAGCCCTTATCTGAGGCCATTTTTATGATGAAAAAAAAGAATATTTTCAATTTTTCTTCGTACCTTTGTGCTTAATAACATGGTTTTGGAACATTTTATGGTAAAAAAGGAATTAACAGAAGCTGAGATTGCCGAAAGTATACCAGATTTATGGCAACCATTAACACAGCAACAACGCGAACTGCTGGCACAGAATTTTACGATTCAGAAATACAAAAAGAACGAAACGATTTATTGCGAAGGTGAAACACCAGAGAACTTGATGTGTTTGCTGAACGGAAAGGTAAAAATTTACAAAGACGGCGTAGGGGGACGCAGCCAGATTATCCGAGTAATAAAGGACAAAGAATACTTTGCCTATCGTGCCTATTTTGCCGAAGAAAATTTCGTGACCGCTGCTGCAGCCTTTGAGCCATGTACCATGTGCCTGATCCCCATGCCCATCATCGTACAGCTGATTATGGAAAATACGGAGCTTGCCATGTTTTTCATCAAACAGTTGTCGAAAGATCTGGGTATCTCCGACGAAAGAACAGTCAACCTGACTCAGAAACACATTCGGGGACGTTTGGCTGAATCACTGCTCTTCCTGAAAGATACCTACGGTGTGGAAGAAGACCAGTGTACTCTGAGCATCTATCTTTCCAGAGAAGACCTGGCCAACCTCTCCAACATGACCACATCCAATGCCATCCGAACCCTGTCTAATTTCGCCGCCGAAAAACTGATTATTATTGACGGACGAAAAATCAAGCTCATTGACGAAGAAAAATTAAAGAAGATAAGCAAGATTGGATAAACTTACGGGTGAAAGACCTCCTGTTTGTTCATTCACCGAGTGATATTGTTTCTGTGAGACATGCTTCAAGAGAAACAATATCACTTTTTTATTTCCTTAAATCCGAATACCAGCATTTTCAATTCCCCTCAGAAAAACTTGCTAAATTCATTTTACGAACGTACTTTTGTGTCAAAATATCATTTATATTACATTTCTACTGACATGGAAAATACACATACAAAGAAGAAACCCACAAGACTCTTTTCGCCCGGATGCGGCAAAGACTGAAAGAACGAAAGCGCCGGGTGATGCGCCTCATCGAGTTGAAACGCCTCCGGAGAATACGTAAAAAGACCGTACCCGGGTACACCTATTGCAAGAATTGTGGTACCAAGCTGGAGGGAATGTATTGCCATTGCTGCGGACAATATGCCCTCGACATCTACCAGCCCTTCTGGAATTACCTCTGAATCCCTGCAAGCTGCACGCCACTTTCAGGTAGACTCCACCGGTACCGCCCTTACTCCCGTATACGAATGGAAAGAAGACCACAGCGATGAAGCACAACAACTTCGTCAGGAGTCATTTCTCAACCAGTTTTTTGGAGACCTGTCCAAATGGACTCCGCTCTACATGATGTTCCTTCTGCCCTTATTTGCCTGGCTTCTACAAGGAATGTTCCGGAAAGCCCAATTCCCCTACATGTGGCATTTCGTGCATGCCATCCACCTGAACACCGTGTTTCTGATACTGATTCCTACCACTGGTACCCGTGCTGACAAGTGACACTTTTATGGAATCGTTTAAAGGAAATATGCCGATGTATACTCTACTTATCTTCGTAACAGGCATGTTTGTGTACACCTACATTTCCCTGCACACGGTATACCGCCGGGGATGGATACGTACATTTGTCAAGACAACCGTTTTCCTGGCTGTCTTTACCTTCATTTCACTGGCCATTGCGGCTGTGCTGCTCATTATGCTGCTGTCCTCGCTCTCAGAGACACTTTAACACTTTAAATAAGACTTGTGACTTGTAGCCCCGCTGTGATTCTTGTGGGGCTACATTTTTATTCTCTCGTCTTCACATACTCAGACGGAAGACAACCCATATACTTCTTGAAGCTCGTTGCAAAATAAGACGGTGTATTGAAGCCTACCATTTCACTGATTTCCGTCACGTTGTAACGCCCTTCCTTCAACAGTTTACAAGCTTCTCCAAAGCGAATTTTCCGAATAAAATCCATTGTGCTTTCTCCGGTTACAGCCTTCATTTTCAAGTGTAGGGTCGAGCGTGACATATTCATTTCACTGGCAAAAGCATCGGCAGAGAAAGAGATATCATCCAGGTGACGCCTCACAGCCTCCATCGCCTTGCGCAAGAACTCTTCATCCAAAGGATTCAATGCCACCTTTTCCGGTTCAATCTCCATGGATTTCGAATAATGTTCCACGGCCTGCCGATACGTACGGAGCAGGTTACGGACCTTGGCAACCACCATTTCCAGCAAGAAAGGCTTCGGTATGTAATCATCCGCACCTGTCTGCAAACCTTCCAACTGGTCTTTCACATCCGATTTGGCAGAAAGCATGATGAGAGGAATATGACAATACTTCAAGTTCCGCTTTACCTGTCTGCACAACTTTATTCCATCCATCACTGGCATCATGACATCCGAAAGAATCAGATTGACTCCCTCATTTTCTTCCAATATTTCCAATGCTTCCTTCCCGTTATTGGCCCGCAATACCCGGAAATACGCGGAGAGTCCTTCAGATAAATATGCCTGAATATCAGTATTATCCTCCACCAGCAACACACACGACTTCTTCCCTTCCTCCACTTCTTCCGGTTCCACTGATTCTCCGGCCTCTATCCTATCCCCCCCGGCATCCATCAGATACATCTCCGATGTATTTGTTGAGTAATGGTAAGTTTCCGAACCTTCCTGAGCCACGTTCTCTATCTCTTCCGATGCATAAGCCGTTTCCAAAGCAGGCAATACAATAGAAAAGACACATCCTTCGCCCGGTTTGCTCTCCAGTTCAATCGTACCGTGATGCAATTCTACCAGACGCTTCACCAGCGACAGACCGATTCCACTACCTACATGTTCCTGATCCACCTGATAAAAACGTTCGAAAATCAGCCGTTGTTTTTCTACCGGAATGCCCGCTCCTGTATCCTGCACTTCCAGCAGAAGATTTCCTGATGTTTCACGGGCCCGAAGCACGATACAATCACCGGCAGAAGTGTATTTGAAGGCATTCGACAGCAAATTATTCAAAATCAATTCAATGTATTTTTCATCACACCACACGTCTCTCCCTTCCAAATCCGAATCCAGCCGATAATCTATCTGTTTGGATTCTGCCAGTCCGGCATATACCTGATATATGTTCTGAAGCACCGCATGCAACATAATCTTTTTTACCTTCAGACGAAAAACTCCCAGTTCAGCCCGGCGGTAATCCATCAGTTGATTGACCAGGTGCAGCAGCCGGTTGGCGCTGTCACTGACATATTTCAACTTCGACAAGATTTTCTTGTCTGTGATTTTTCCTATCACCTCCTGCAGCGGAGCTACAATAAGAGTCAACGGAGTACGCAGCTCGTGCGATATATTGATAAAAAAGCGAAGCTTCATTTCATTCATCTCTTTCATCCGTTCTTTGTCAAGACGTTCCATCTCCAACTGCACCCTCATGCTTTTACGAATCCATAAATAGCGGAAAATCAATGCTACGACTCCCAAAAACAATAATACGAAACACAGTCTCGCCCACCAGGTGGCATACCATGCCGGTAATACCACAATCCGAAGCTGAGTAGGTACCTCATTCCACAAACCATCCCTATTGGCCGCCTTCACCATAAAACAATAATCGCCCGGAGGAAGATTGGAATAAGAAACCCCGCGGTTCATGTGGTCGGTATATATCCATTCCTCTTCATACCCTTCCAGCCGGTAAGCAAACTTGTTGTGCATACCCGAAATATAATCGGCCACCGAGAACTGCAATGAGAAGGTAGACTGTCCGGCAGGTAATTCAATCTGTTTCGTTTCGCTGATGTGGCGGGACAGAATTCCCGTAACATCTCCCGGACGAACCTGCCGGTTCAACACAGACAGTTCCGTAATCACCACCGAAGGGATATAAGGATTTTCCGGGAACACAGCCGGATTAAACACGGTAATCCCGTTCACTCCTCCAAAATACATCTGCCCGTCTTTCCCTTTGCAATAGGCATAAGACGTAAACTGATTGCTCTGAATGCCGTCAATATCCGTAAAATTACGGAACTCACCGGAAGACGGAGAGTAGCATGACAACCCGCGCTCCGTACTGAACCATAGATGACCTTCCGCATCCTCCAGTATACCGTGTACTACATTATCCGGAAGTCCCTGATTTACGGAAAGATGACTCAGTTCTTTCTTCTGTTCATTGAAACAATAAACCCCGTTACGGGTTCCTATCCAGAAGATTCCGTCCGTTCCCTCATGAATCACATTGACCGAGGTATATTCCAACCCTTTGCCCACCGGTAAAGTCAGACAAACCGACAATACATCACCTTTACGCTCATACACACGTACTCCTTCCTGCGTACCAATCCATATACGGCTGCGCGAATCACGAAACAAAGTGATAATGCGCTTCTCCAGCAACCTGCCGTCTGAAAATGACAGCCGGCGGAATTTACCCGTACTGGGAACAAAAGCCACCATACTTCCGGTTACAGCTCCTAAAAGCAGCTCTCCGTCTGGTTCTGGAAGAATGCCATAAAAACCTCTTCCCGTCTGCAAGCCTTCCTCCGGCAAAAAGCTAAGGATACGCCCCGTCTTCAAGTCAAGCACATTCAGCCCACCCGAAGCGTGAGCTCCCACATACACCCTCTTCGCTTGCTCATCCACATAAATCACCTTGACGTCGTTCGACAGCAGTCCGTCTGCCACCGTATAAGAAGTAAACCATTCTTTCCCGAGGTCATACCGGTTTAATCCCCCATTGTTCGTTCCAATCCAGATATTCCGTTCATCATCCTCCACGATACAGCTCACCACATTATCATTCAGTGAATTATGATAAGGCACGTTCCGAATGTTATGAAAACGCTGACGAAGCGGATGGTAATAGTTCAGCCCACCAAAATAGGTTCCTATCCACATACCTCCCTGCGTATCCTTATACAAACTCCGGACAGAGGTCTGCGACAAGCTTCCCTCTTTCATCGGGTTACTGTCATACACCACGAAACGGTCTGTTTTTTCGTCGTACACATTCAGTGAAGTCAATGTCCCCACCCACAGATTTCCTGACATATCCAGAGCCAGCGAACGAATGTAATTGGAGCTCAGTCCCCCTCGTCCGTCCTTGTATTTCCTACATTCTCCTGTCACCGGATTCAGGTAGTACAGTCCCTCTCCTTCCGTACCTACCCACAAGCGGTCATCCTTTTCCTTCAGAATTGCCAATATGAGCGACAAGCTGTAGTCTCCCGTGAAAAGAGTACGTACCACTTCTTCTTTCAATGAATAGACAAACAGGCCCTGATAAGAGCCTATATATACTTCATCCCCGTATCTGGCCAATGTTCTGGGACGTATTTTCTGCAATTCTGTCGGAATCTGCGTGCTGTTAAACACGCCGCTGCGACTGTCAAAATGCAACAGTCCGGCATCTGTAGCCACCAGTAAATTCCCTCCCTCCAGGCAAGCCACATCCAGCACCTGCTGTTTCTTCCCCTCGCACACACACGAATAATTATAGAAGATATCCAGTTCAGGATTATATAAAGACAGTCCGGCTCCCGTTCCAATCCATATTTTTCCAGACTCATCCAATGCCAAGGAACGGATGACATCACTGGCAATGCTCGACGTATCGGCATCGTTGTGATGATAGACCGTAAAATCGTAACCGTCATAACGGTTTAATCCGTTATGCGTTGCAATCCACATGTTTTCCCGCTTATCCTGAATAATGTCTACCACCGTACTTTGAGAAAGCCCCTGCTCCAGTCCAATGTGGAAGAAGTTGATTCTATCTGCAGCCCTCAGTCCGGCCATCGTCAGCAAAAAAACAATCAAGGAAATAATGACTCTCATAGTTTTACTTCTTATATTTACAGATACAAAAATAAGCGTTTTGCTCATCCCGAAAGGTCATTTCTGTGGAATATATTATCAAATCTGTCTCATTTTCCATGAAAAACACGGATTTGGTATATTTTAAAACAGAAACGAAAGTCCGTACACTTAGGTAGAAGCTATTTTTGCAAACACATCTAAAACCTAAACAGTAGTTATCAAAATGAAAAAACACTCTTTACTTATTCATGGAATGGCATTTATCCTATGCCTCTCCATCTTGTACGGACCGGATAAAATCCAGGCACAAAAAACATCTCTTGTACGAGTGCATGAGAATGTGCGCGAAACTCCTTATCCGCAATCCATACACCAAGTGTACCTGAACCCCACCCCCTTGCTGCTGCCCCAAAGCGCACACGAAAAGGGGGCTTTGTACCAGTTTGAGATGAGCATGGACAAGACCTTCCCTGTCGGAAAGACCCTTACCGGAGAGCCGAAACCGTGGATAACGTTCAATCCCCACCAAATTCTAGACAAAGGGACGTGGTACTGGCGATACCGCAAGATAGCCAAGGACGGGAAAGCACAGGCTTGGAGCCAGGTATTCGACTTCCAAATCAGCGGAGACGAGCCGCAGTTCATCACCCCGACATACGACGTGTTCTTCAAGAACCTTCCCAAAGGCTATCCGCGACTGTACTGCTTCCTCGATGACGATCTGAAAAAGTCGCGTCCAAACATCGCCGCCAATCCGGAATACAAGGAAATGCTACGCCGAGCACAGATGGGACTTGACTACCAGCCGGCAGCCAATCCCTATCCGAAAGCCCGACTCAACCTCTCCTACATCACTTACCTTCATACCGCCTACACCCTTACCGGCGAACAGCTATACGCCGACAAGATGGCGGCCATCGTCCGCGCCTATCTCGCGAACGGAGTACCTGGAGCGGAACTTCTTCGCGACGATTTCTTCTGCGGCGACCTCATCGAACAGTTACTGATGACATACGACGCCTGCTACAAGATGTTCAAGCCCGAAGAACTAAAACAGATTGAATCACTCGTATTCAAAGTGGCAGAGAGTCACCACAGCCCGATGTACTCCGGTTACGAGGAAACACATATCTTCAACAACCATTTCTGGCAACACCTGTTCCGCCACATACTTGAAATGGGACTGATGTTCTATGAGGATAATTCCACCGCACGCGAAATGCTGGAATATTGCTACGAGCTGTGGACTTCACGCGCTCCGGCATCCGGCTTCAACCGCGACGGAGAGTGGCACAACGGAACAGGCTATTTCACGGCCAACGCAAAAACGCTCTACTATGTGCCGAGCCTGTTCTCCTACGTGACCAAGACCGATTTTCTGAAACATCCGTGGTATCAGAATGCAGGACAGGCACTGCTGTACGCCTTTCCCGTCGGCACCATGAGCGCGGGATTCGGCGACCAGAACGAAAGGGCGACCACCCCCGATCGCCAGCGTCTGGCCTTCTCAGACTTTCTGGCCAAAGAACTGGACAATCCGTACTCCGCATGGTATGCCACAAACTGCCAACGTGAGTTGAGAAGAGATTTCGACATGCGTCTCTACCGCATGGCCACCAGCTGGAAGACTTACACGGCCTCCAAAACCCTGCTGCCAAGCAGCACCAAAGCTTTGTGGTATGAGGATATTGGCGAGGTAGTAGCGCACTCAGCCATCCAGAACACCAACCGTAACCTCTTTCTGAGCTTCCGTTCCAGCCCGTTCGGTTCCGGCAGCCATACCCTAGCCGACCAAAACAGCTTTAACCTGCACTTCCGGGGAGTTCCGGTTTACCGTTCTACGGGTTATTACCTGAACTTCAGCGATGCACATAACCTGATGTCCTACCGCCATACACGGGCACACAACACCATCCTCGTGGACGGCATCGGCCAACCCTTTACCACACGCGCCTACGGAAAGATTACCCGTATGCTGAACGGTGAGAACATCACCTACGCTGTAGGAGATGCCTCAAACGCCTATTGCGGCACAAGCGAATACCCTATGTGGATAGAGAACTTCAAGAAAGCCGGTATCACCCAGACACCGGATAACGGATTCGGCGAAACGCCACTCACGAAGTACCGACGTCACATCCTACTGCTCCATCCCGACATCGTGCTCATCTATGACGAACTGGAAGCCTCGAAACCTGTCACTTGGGACTGGCTACTGCACAGCCCCGTACAGTTCAAAATTGACAACGAGAAACGCACGATGACCACACGCTACGAAGAAAAGCAGTTCACCGCCGTGGCGCAACTGTTCAGCAACCAGCCCTGCGAAATCACACAGACCGACCAGTTCAAAGTGGCTCCCGACCCGAAAAAGATGAGAAAGGAAGTAAGCTATCCGAACCAGTGGCACCTAGATGCCAAGTTCCAGCCCTGCGACAAAAACCGCATCCTGACCATCATCCGAGTGACACCGGACGGCAACAAGGAGAAAGTGATTTCGCGCAAAGGAACAAACACGTTCAACTGCGAACGCTGGAAAATTGAAGCGGAACTAGACCCGGCCAAACCGGCCTCACTCCGCATATTCAACGACCGCAACAACGTCACATTCAGCTTGGGCGAAGGTGATGTGGACATCAACGGAACTACCTACAAACGCCTGGAAAAAGGTTCATCCGTGTTGTTCGACAAGATTGACGGCGAATGGCTCGTACACGAAATGTCCGACTACGAACCTCAGTTTACCGGAGCTGGACCGAAAAAGTAGACCCTTACATTTTCATTAAAGAAGGGATATTCAGTAAATGTCCCTAAAAAGTAAGATGGCATATAAAGTCGATAGAGTATAATCACTTTATATGCCATTATTATTGCCCTTTTTCTGTATTTTTTCATATAATCCTATCTGTTGGACATAATGTTCCGGAAGAAGTCTGATGACCTCTTCTGCTCCTGTCTGTAAATTCATGTCATGCCGCTTTAGCTGTTCTGCTCGTGACCTTGTCTATCATCAGTACGGCATTTGCCGTATGTATTCCGAAGAAAATCCAAAGGATTTCAGTCTTCCTGTTCCTGACCTTTATTCTTGCGAGTGGGTAGTGTTGCTTTTGAGTACCGAAGCTTCCTTCAAGCCGGGTGGCCCTTTCTTTGGAGAGTTCACTTCTGAGCACCTTCCTCAAGGGCTCATCCTTTGCCGCCCTTCCCTTGCGTACGAAGGAAGTGGATATACCATATTTCGTGCAGAACTTTCTGTTGGCATTATTGGCATATATGGAATCGGCAGCCACGCATCTTACCCTCACATTCATGAGCTTCTGCTGCATGCGGATACAGTCCTTCAGGCGTATACCTTCGTTGAAAGCCTTGAACGAGAGGTGTTCGATGAACGATATGCCGTCTATCTGTATGTTGTTGACCTTCGCACCGAACTCGACGGACTTTGTTTCCTTGCCTCTTACAATGGGACGTACATAATGACGGTCAATGCTGACGATGCGGTCCCTGACCTTCTTCCCTACAAACATTTCCTTTTCCTGTACAAGAACCTTTCTGATGATGGAAAGACGTTTCTGGTAATCCTGGGTATAGCGGAGTAAGGTTCCGTACTCTCGATGAATCTCATCCCTCTGTATGAGGAGCTTTTCAAGAAGCCTGATCATACGACGCTTGAGCATTCTTGTCCTCGAAGCCTTCCTTTTTCTTTTCTTGCAGTAGGACAGATAGGACTCCGCTACATTCCTGTATTTGTTGCGGGGACGTCTTATGCCAGGTTCCACACAATGCCTGCAGATATATCTATAGAGCCATTCAAGGCTTTCCCAAAGGAGTTTCATGTCAGTAGGATAACGCATATGGCTTTCATAGCATGTGGCATCGGTCATACAGATGTGAAGGCTGTCAAGATAGGGTTTCCAGTGTGAAGCCAGCACTTCCTGGAGGGAATCAATATCAAGACGGGACGCTATCTCATTGCGGATAGCACTGACTATCTTGTAGTTGGTTATGGGGAAGGACGGATTTATCATAATCCCGCAGAACATCTGGTAGTGTATGTTCCCGTTCAGATGTTCCACCAGCTGCCTGTCAGAGAATCCGGTGTATGCCTTCAGGACCATAAGGGCAATCTTTGCGCAGGGACTGAATATATTCCTGCGCCCCAGATGCTGGTCCGACAAGCCCACAGTCTTTGCTATATGCTCAAATGGAAATACCGAATGAAGCCTGCCAAGCTCACTCTCATGAAAACTTTTGCGGTATCTTTCCAGAATATCAAATTCTGTAAACCCCAAAGTAGGGTGAATTTCTGAAATATTTTGTACTTTTGCCATATCTTTGTTGGAAAATTTCCCCCGTTTTGGCTTCCAAACCTTATTTGCGGGGGAATACCTAAAGATACAAAAAAGCCAACTAATTCGCAATATTTTATGTATGAATTAGTTGGCTAATTTTATAGTATTTACTGAATGTCCCTAAATAGAAAAAGGGATCGGGTACGGTATCATTCGTCTGACCGATGGAATAAACCGCCGATTTGTCCAAAACTTCGGGCAAGTCAGCGGTTTTCTCTATATTCTGGTGTAGTTGAGCGATATTATTTTTCCCACCAGACTTTGGTGTTGATATCGTCAGGTCCTCCCAGCGATTTTACTGCGGCCTCGTAATTGGTTTTATTGGTTTGTTGGAGGGTGGCCGGATAGTTGAACCGTACGGGGACCATTTTGTTGTTATCCATGCCTGCTCCGGGTTTCATTTCCGGGAGACCTGTACGGCGGTATTCGAACCAGGCCTGATAATCACAGAAGAAAGCGGCCAGATGTTTTTGAAGTAGTATCCGTTCGAGTGTCCCGTCGTATGTGGCTTTGGGGTTGTCGAAATAGTCTCCGGGGACTACCCCTCCCCATTGTTCGATTATCGCTTCTACGGCTTTCCGGTAGTGGGGGGCTGCCTGGTCTGTGATCAGTCCCCGCCAGGCCATTTCAGCTTTGATGAATTCAACTTCGGCATAAGTCATAAAAAGCACTTTCATCGGTGCCGTACCTAATGTTGCATTAATATTGGAAGCATTGTAATCGAATCGTTCGGTGGCAGCAAATCCGCTCGGATAACCTTTATAACCGATCTTCTCCTGGCTACCGTCGTTTTTGGTGGCTTCATCCATAAAAATAGGAAGACGCGGATCGTTCAACTCCACCAGTGTATTTACAAAAAAGGAAGCCATCGCTTTATTGGAACGAAAATCTTCGAGCCGGCTAATGGGTGAGTCGTACGGCGAGATACCGGATATCGGCAATAAAGCTCCGTCTGCATTGTTTTCAAATACCGGATACTTTACCGGATTTCCGATCATCTCCGCTAATTTGGCCAGACTGTTCATCTCCGAACGTTTCGAAAGCCTCAGTAAACTTCGCATGTGCAGCGAATTGGCGAATTTTCTCCATTTCCTGACATCCCCGTCGTATAATAAATCGGTAGAAGATAAACTTTCGGATTCATCGAAAAGTGAATTTGCCGTTTCCAGATCACTTAATACCTGTTCGTAGACTTTTTGCTGGGTATCGAACTTCGGAGTTAAGATTCCTTCGTCTCCCCGGCAAGCTTCAGTCATCGGAACATCTCCGAAGCAGTCGGTCAGATTGGCATATACCCAGGCTCTCAAGGTCAAGGCTACCGCCTGATAATTTTTACTTTCTGCACCGACGGCCAATTCATACATTTCTTTGATATTGGTCAGCTGGAGATAATAAGTATTCCAGGTAGAATTTCCGGCATTCTGTAAATCCGCATAACGATGTACTCCGCCGGTAGTACTGGTGGTGACCATAAACTGCATCAAATGATGGGTAAAACTATGGGCCCGGTTATAATTGAAATTGGCTAAATCGTAAAGGGTGGGCGTCATCAGAGTCGAAGGGTCGATTTTTTCCAGTCGGTTGGGATCGGTATTGATCTCGTCGAAGTTTTGGGTACAAGCAGTCCATCCGGTTGCCAATAGCAATAGGCCTATTATTTTTTTTCGTAACATAAATCTATTTTTAAAATATTAACGAACGATGATCAGAATTTCAGTGTCAGATTAAAGCCCATGGTTCGGGTAGAAGGTAATTGTCCCATTTCCGAACCCGGAACGATGGTACCGTTATTCAGGGTTGCGACTTCCGGATCGTATACCGGGAAATCTTTTGTCCACATGGCCAGATTACGCCCGTACAAGGCGAGGGTCAGGCGTTCGATACCGATCTTATTCAACCCCGCCGAGGGAATCGTATATTCGATACGGGCTTCCCGGAGCTTCAGGAAAGAAGCGTCGAAAGAGTTGGTCTCTACATTGGCACGCCTCCAATAATCGGCGTAGTATTTGGATACAGAGATCGGTACATTGTTGGGTACATACTGCCCCCGTTCATCCAGCATCACACCTTCACCGACGACTTCAAAATTGGGGTTTTCCCGGTATTTCAGGGTATGTTTCAATGTTCCGTGTTCGGTCATTTTATGGTGAGTCTGGGAATAAACGATACCTCCCCATTGACCGTCGAACAATATGCTTACCCGGAAATTTTTGTAAGAAAACTCGTTCGAGAAACCGGCTTTCCAGGCGGGATAGGCATTCCCTACATATTCGAATTCGGTTGTCCGGGCCGTGATCCCGTCTTTCCAAACAACTTGTCCGTCAGGGGCCCGTTTTAGTTTATAACCGTAAATATCACCGATAGAACCACCTACTTTTGCAATCAGGGCACAATTAGTACCTCCTGTATAAGCAATGGTCTGTCCATCGGTCAAACCGGCTGCCAGGGACAATACCTTGTTGTAATTTTTCGCCCAGGTAAAAGTTGAATTCCAGGTGAAATTTTTTGTTTTTACCGGGGTTCCGTCCAGTTGTAGTTCGATACCGCGGTTACGCACTTTCCCGGAGTTCATCGTTGCTTTGGTATAACCGGTCGTTTGATCCATCGGTACGTCGAGAATCTGATTCCGGGTGATATTGTTATAAAAAGCCAGATCCAGTCCGAAACGCTGCTTGAACATCCGCCAATCCAGTCCGACCTCTATGCTATTGGAGATTTCAGGTTTGAATCTGGCATTGTAAAGCGTGGGAGATACGGAAGCCGATCCCGGAAAGGCAGAGGTATTATAATATTTGGCTGTTTTATAGGGGGCGGTATCATTTCCTACCTGTGCCCAGGAAGCTCTCAACTTGGCAAACGATATTTGTTCGGGTAGGCGGAGTAGGTCTGAAAGTATAAAACTCGTACTCACAGAAGGATAGAAAAAAGAGTTGTTGCCGGAGGGGAGTGTACTCGACCAGTCGTTCCGTCCGGTTACATCCAGAAAGATCTTATTGGCATAAGATAAGGTGGCTGTGCCGTACACACTATTTACCCGTTTGTTTCTTTCCGTAAAGGTGGTGATCGGGGCAGCGACTCCGTTACTCAGTTTATAAACTCCCGGAGTGATCAGGTCTTTTACGTAAGCCTGTTGCATTTTGTATTTATTGTCCATCCGGTTGGCTCCTACCGATACACTCAGATTGAAACTGTTGCTCAATTGGTTCCGGTAGGTAAGTAGAACGTCCGTATTGTTTTCGTAGCTGAATACATCTTGTTGCTGGTAATATCCTTTGGGGAAATTCTTCAGACCATAAGGACGGATCATTTCGCGGGTATCGAAACTCAGGTCGATACCGGAACGGATCATCAATTCCCATTTCGGTGAAAATTCATAGATGATCGAACCGGTTGCGACAACACCGTGTTTTTCCATCGGATTCAGACATTCGTAGGCGATAACGTAAGGATTGTCCAACCAGGGACTGAACGGACGCAATATTTCCCGTCCTTCTTTCCCTTTCACCCAGCGTTGTTGGTACCAGCGTACATCGACGCTCGGATTGGTCAGGATCATAAAATAAGGGATAGAGGAGTTGTTATATCCCGTTGCCGGCAGATTATCGCTTTGCCGTTTGACATAATTGACCTTGGCGGAAACTCTTAACTTATCGGTTACCTGGTTTTGGAAGGAGCCCGATACGGCGATCCGGTTAAAACCCGTGTTCGGCATGATCCACTCATTTTTGGTATAAGTAAGCGATAGGCGAACGGCACTTTTTTCCGACGAACCGTCGATCGCAATACTGTTGACGAGTGTATAACCTGTCTGCCAGAATGCTTTACGATGATTTCTCTTCACCCATGGGGTACGGACCGTACCCATCTGTTGGGTTTCGGGGTCGTATTGATAATAGAGCGAACCGTCCAGTTTAGGCCCGAACGAAAGAGCTACATTGCCTGAAGCGGCTCCGTCTTCAGAATCTCCGTAAGAGTAATACAGTTTGCCCGAAGCATTGGTCTTTAAATCACCTTGACCGTATTCTTCCTGAAATTCAGGCCAGTGTAATACCCGGTCGAAACTGGAGTTGGAATTAAAAGTCACTCCCAGGTATTTTTTCTTTTTATTCACGCCTGATTTCGTCGTCACGAGCATCACCCCATTGGCTGCCCGGCTTCCGTATAAAGCAGCTGCGGTAGCTCCTTTCAGCACCTGGATACTGGCGATATCATTCGGATTGATATCGGCTATGCCATTCCCGTAATCTACCGGTACGTCACCACCACCTCCGGCTCCGTAGGAGTTCGAACCATCACCTGTCATCTGACTGTTTAAAGGCACTCCGTCCAATACGATCAAGGCATTGTTGCCGTCGATATTTAAAGAAGCATCCCCGCGTAAAGTAATCCGGGCGGAGGAGATCGGACCGGAAGAAGTCGACAGGATATTTGCTCCGGCTACTTTTCCGACCAATGCAGAAGCCCAGTTGGTCGGTGTCGCATCGGACATCATCTTTTCAGTAACGGTTTGGGTGGAATAGCCCAGGCCTTTTTCTTCTCTCTTAATCCCTAAAGCTGTGACTACTACGCCTTCCAATTCTTGCCGTTCTTCTTCCAGGGTAACATCGATCACTGTTTTGCCGTTCCATTTCAATTCCTGTGTTTTAAAGCCTAAAAAGCTGAAAACGAGCACAGCGTCTTTATCTGCTTGCCCCATAGATAAAGAATAAGTCCCGTCATTTTGTGTTACCACTCCCAGCGTTGTTCCTTTTATCAGGACGGCCACCCCGGGCATCGGACTTCCCTGCACATCTTTGACGGTGCCCGATAACACCATATCTTGCCCGAAACCTAACTTACAGGTAAGACATAAGACCCATAAAGTCGTAAAAATTCGTTTTGTCATACTGATTTTACACCTACTTTTCATAGTAATTTTAATTATTTTTTACAGGTGTAAAAGTATATTCAAGAAAAAACGGAATCATTACAAAAAAGTGAAGATTCCGTTAACCCGTCACGACTCAACTATTTTTTATCCTCTCATTGATCAGATCGCGGTATTCCCAGTAAGCTTCTTCCAATAACGGCATTTTTTCAGCGAAGAAAGCATATATTTTATCCCAGTCCGCGGGATGGTATAGATTGACATCTTTCAATTCGAAATAAATCACACTTAACGGGCGTTCGCCCATGCCGAGGTAATCTTCGTCCCAATGCAGATCCTCTCCGCAATCCGCTGCCATGAGTTTCCGGTAAGACTGAAAACATTCGTAGATTTCGTATCTTCTCAAATCGTTTTTATGGTCGATTTGGAACAATACCAGAGCTTTTTGTTCATCGGCATAAAATTTGAGTTGGGTAGACTTGATTTTAACTCCTGTCAACACCCATGTCCGGTAAATCTTATGTTTGGAACAATAGCGTTTAAATCCGTTCCAAAAATTGATTTTAAGCTCTTTTGCTTCCTCCTTCGACCACATAATCGTTGAAAATTGAATATAAAAAAATGAAAATAATTATCTTTGCAAAGATAGAATTAATTGGGCGAAAGTTTATAATGTCTATGCCTTAGTTTAATTGCTTATGTTAGAACTAAAATACGATTATCACAGTATAGAGGCCGGGTGTGACGAAGCCGGGAGGGGATGTCTGGCAGGTCCTGTTTTTGCTGCTGCCGTAATCCTGCCGGATAATTTTTCCGACGAATTGCTCAATGACTCTAAGCAGCTTTCGGAAAAACAACGGGCCGGGCTCCGTCCGGTCATCGAACGGGAAGCTTTGGCTTGGGCTGTGGCTAGTGTCGATAATCACGAAATCGACAAGATCAATATTCTGAATGCTTCTATTCTGGCGATGCACCGGGCTTTAGACCAATTGAAAGTACGCCCCGGACACATCATTGTCGACGGTAACCGTTTTAAAAAATACAGAGATATTCCTCACCTTTGTATTGTTAAAGGTGACGGTAAATATATGTCCATAGCAGCGGCTTCCGTGCTTGCAAAAACTCACCGGGACGAATATATGGAAAACCTTCATGCTCTTTTTCCCGTTTACAATTGGAAAAAAAACAAGGGGTATCCGACACAGGAACACCGGAAAGGAATCGAACAGGCTGGAGTTACGGAATTTCATCGTACCAGTTTTACTTTATTGGACTCACAGTTAAAAATTCAATTTTAAAATAAGAACCTATGCATTAAAACTTGCTCCCTTCTTTTGTATTTAGTTTATTGCTTTTAGCCTTTACCTTTTAAACTTTTACTTTTTATATGGCTTTCATCAATTCGATATTAAGTATTTTCACCCAGAAACGGTTGGCACAGATTGACTTTTTCAAGGCCAATCCGATAAAAGTACAACGGGATACGTTACAGGAATTATTAACTCTGGCAGCAAACACCGAATATGGTCGGAAATATCACTTCAACACTATTTTGACTGCCGAACAATACCGGGAGCGTTTGCCGATCGTCCATTATGAAGACATCCGGGATCTGGTCCTGCGGACTATGGAAGGGCAGAATAATTTGCTTTGGCCCGAAGAGATCAAATGGTTCGCCAAATCGTCGGGGACTACCGATGCCAAAAGTAAGTTCATCCCGGTAAGTCCTTCTGTACTTGAAAATTGTCATTTCAGAGGGGGAAAAGATGTCATCGCTATTTTTAACAGGCTCTATCCGGAAGCACAGGTATTTAGTGGAAAGACTCTGGCTTTGGGGGGGAGTAGCGAGGTTTCTAAAAGTAATAGCCATTGCCAGTACGGTGATTTGTCGGCCATTATGATTTCTAATACCCCTTTTTGGGCCAATATGATGAAAACCCCCGATTCATCTATCATGCTGATGAGCAATTGGGAGGAGAAAATCGAGAAGATATGTGAGACGACGATCAAAGAAGATGTCCGTTGCCTGGCAGGAGTTCCTTCCTGGTTTCTGACGGTCATTCATAAAATTTTAGAAAAAACAGGAAAAAGCAACCTGCATGAAGTGTGGCCTAACCTGGAGTTGTTTATTCATGGTGGGATTAGTTTTATTCCTTACCGGGAACAATACAAACGTCTTCTGCCTGATCCTAAGATGAAGTATCTGGAAACCTACAACGCTTCGGAAGGTTTCTTCGGTTTACAGGATGATCCGGAAGATGCTTCTATGTTGCTGATGTTGGACTATGGGGTTTACTATGAATTTCTCCCTATGAGTGAGCTCGGTAAAACCAAACCCCGGACTTTATTATTGGAAGAAGTGGAAACCGGGGTCAATTATGCGCTTATCATTACGACCAATGGAGGGTTATGGCGTTATATGATCGGAGATACCATTCAATTTACTTCGGTTAAACCGTATAAGTTCAGGATTACCGGTCGCACAAAATTGTTTATCAATGCTTTTGGAGAGGAACTGATCATCGATAATGCAACAGAGGCGCTCAAACGGGCATGTGCAGAGACCGGCGCAGATGTTTACGAATTTACTGCGGCTCCTGTCTTTATGGAAGAAGGGAAAAAAGGCGCTCATGAATGGTTGATCGAGTTCAATACACCTCCTGCCGATCCGGAGTATTTTGCCGGTATCCTGGATCAGGAACTTCAAAAATTAAATTCCGATTATGAAGCCAAACGGTTGTTATCTCTGGAGCGTTTACGC
>ENA-ORRQ01000856-ORRQ01000856.1-human-gut-metagenome-genome-assembly--contig:-NODE-856-length-26635-cov-4.542024_pt1 | contig 26635 bp, 23 predicted proteins | sample MGYA00242177_ERZ509138 | MGnify/ENA primary metagenome ERZ509138 (study PRJEB26280, sample SAMEA2338628) | human gut metagenome | biome: human gut; feature: human-associated habitat; material: faeces... | reverse complement strand
CCGCCGCAAAGGAAAAGGGCCTGCTCCGGTCCGAGGGGAAGGACTATGTGGTCAAGGACGGCGACATGATCTACTTCCGCTTCAATGTCTAAAGGGCGCAGTATGCTTACTTAACGCGGCGGAAGTGCCGCCGACAATGCTCTCTCTATGATTGGCAGCGCACGGCTGGCTGCCTTTCATAGAGGGGGCATTTTGTTTTGTGGGCCTTCTGTTCCGCATATCTGCAAAAAATTCGGTATTACTGAACGGCGAAATATTTACAAGGCCACAAAAGTGCGTTACAATACAGTAAATATGGCTGATCCGGATTGCCGATAAGGCTGAGATACCGCAACGCCGGTCATAGCGTTGGCATCCTGCAAGGGGTAGGGGATGCGTGGCGCTTTGTTTTTGCAGCGCGTTATCTGTGAGCGAGAATATCGGCAGACCGGCATGAAAAAATGAAAGGACACGGGGGTGAAAATGCCATGGAACAGGCTGAAAAAGGACAGGTCAAGTCTCTTGTCAAGGCTCTGGAGCTGCTGGACATTCTCAGCAACCAGCAAGCGCCTATGACGCTGCGGGAGCTGTATCAGGCCTCCGGTTATCCCAAAAGCACCATTTACGCGCTGCTGTCCACCCTGCGCGCCTACGGCTGCATCCGGCAGGAGAGCGATGGCCGATACTACCTGGGAACGAAGCTGTTTCAGTGGGGCTGCAGTGTTTCCGCCTCCTGGGACATCACCCGTCTGGCCCGCCCCTATCTGGAGCGGCTGGCCCGGGATACCGGGTCCACGGCATTGCTGTCTCGGGTGGAGGGCAGCAGCATCACGGTCATTGACCAGTGTGTCAGCGGGGCGGGGATACGGGTGGCCTCGGAGATGGGGAGCCATGTGTCCCTCTATGCTACCTCCCAGGGGAAGCTGCTTTTGGCGTCTCTTTCCGACTCCGCCGTGCGTCGGCTGATTCCGGAGGGAAAGCTGCAGGCCTTTACACCCCATACGCTGACAGACCTTCCGGCACTGCTGGCAGACCTGGAGCGCATCCGCACCCAGGGCTACGCTATTGAAAACGGGGAATATAAGATCGGCTTGCGCTCTGTGTCCGCTCCGGTATATAGCCGGGAAAATGACATTGCGTATATCGTCAGCGCCGTGGGCCTGTTCCGCAGGGTGGAGTCCGACGAGTTTGACCTGGTGATTCGTCAGACCTGCGACGATGCCCAGGCTCTGTCGCTGCAAAACGGCGGTGGCGGCTGCGGGGAAAAGCCGTGTCTGCCTCTGTAAAAACCGCAAAACGAAAACGGGAGGAATGCACCATGCGTACCCGAGAGGGCCAGCGGGGCCTGCTTTTCATCTGCATATTGGCGGTGGTGCTGCTGGCGCTGCTGCTGCTGTCCTTTGGGCTGGGGCGCTACGCTGTGCCGCCGGCGGAGGTAATACGGATATTGCTCTCCCGCATTTTCCCCGTGACCCCCAGCTGGACGGAGCAAATGGAGACGGCGGTGATCAGTATCCGCCTGCCCCGGATCTTGCTCGCCTGCATGGTGGGCGGATGCCTGTCTGCCGCCGGTACGGCCTACCAGAGCGTATTTCGCAATCCCATGGCGGCGCCGGATATTTTGGGTGCCTCCTCCGGGGCCTGCTTTGGCGTGGCCCTGGCCATTCTGCTGGGCTTTTCCCGCAGCGGCGTTACGGCTCTGGCCTTTGTCAGCAGTCTTTTGTCCGTGGCACTGGTGTATGCCATCGCCCGGCGGGCCAAGGGAAATCCCGTGACAATGCTGCTGCTGGCGGGAGTGATGATCGGCTCCCTGTTTTCTGCCTGCACCTCCTATGTGAAGCTGGTGGCAGATCCCACAAACCAGCTTCCGGCCATCACCTACTGGCTTATGGGCAGCCTCTCGGGTACGCGGATGAATGCGGTGGGCTTTGCCGCAGTTCCGATGCTCATAGGTCTTGCGCCCCTGCTGGCCTTGCGCTGGCGCATTAATCTGCTGACCCTGGACGAGGAGGAGGCCCGCTCCATGGGCGTGAACACGGGGCGTTTGCGCCTGGTGGTGATTTTGTGCGCCACGGTACTCACGGCGGCCTGCGTGGCGGTCAGCGGTATGATCGGCTGGGTGGGGCTGGTAATTCCGCCCCTGAGCCGCAAGCTGGTGGGCAGCAACTGCCGCTATCTTCTCCCGGCTTCAACGATTTTCGGGGCCATATTCCTGCTGCTGGTGGATAACATATCCCGCAACCTGTTGGCTACGGAAATCCCCATCGGTATTCTGACGGCCTTCGTGGGCGCTCCCTTTTTCCTGTATCTTATGACGCGTAAGGAGCAGCTGCTATGATCCTTTCGGTACAAAATCTAACCTTTTCCTATGCCGACCATACGGTGCTGGAGGATGTGAGCTTCGATGTGGATAGGGGGGAATTTCTCTCCCTTTTGGGTCCCAACGGCGTGGGGAAAAGCACCCTGTTCCGCTGTATGCTGGGCACATTGACAGGCTACCGGGGCCGGGTCCTGGTGGAGGGGCAGGAGATACGCACCCTCCCGCAGCCCCAGCGGGCCCGGCGCATCGCCTATATCCCCCAGATCCATCGGCCTACCTTCGGCTACACGGTGCTGGACACCGTGCTTATGGGCACGACCCGGCATCTCTCCCCCTTTGCCTCGCCCAAGCAGACGCAGATGGAGGCAGCACGGGATGCCCTGGATCGGGTAGGCGTGTCGGCGCTTTCAGACCGGAGCTTTGCCCATCTTTCCGGCGGTGAGCAGCAGCTGGTGCTCATAGCCCGGGCCCTGGCCCAGCAGTCGGACATCCTCATCATGGACGAGCCTACCTCGGCCCTGGACTACGGCAACCAGCTTCGGGTTTTGCAGCAGGTGCGTGCCTTGAGCCGGGAGGGCTACACCGTGCTTTTGAGCACCCATAATCCCCAGCACGCCCTGACCTTTGCCGACCGGGTGCTGGCGCTCCACCAGGGCGCTGTGGCCGCCCATGGCCCCGCCCGAGAGGTGCTGACCCCGGCGCTGATCCGTAAACTTTACCGGGTGGAGACTGCCTTGGCGGATACCCGGGGGGGCAGCGTCCTTGTGCCGCTGACAGAGGGGGAAAAGTGATGTTTCAGTGGAATGAGGAAATGGTGCGCTTTATGCGTGACGCTTCGGAATACAGCGACTACCACCGCCGACTGGTGCAGTGGATGCTGCCGGACCTGCACTCCGGGGACCATATATGCGATGCCGGGTGCGGCCTGGGCTACCTGAGTTTGGCCCTGTCGCCCTATGTGCGCCGTGTGACTGCGGCAGACCGCAGCCAGGAGGCTCTCTCCGTTCTGCGGGAAAACTGCACCCGCCGGGCCGTTCAAAACATCGACATCCGGTCCGGCGACATCCGCGCCGATTCGCCCGATACAGCTTATGATGCCATGGTGTTCTGCTTTTTCGGAACCATAGAGGAGGTGGCCGCCATAGCCCGGGGTCAGTGCCGGGGCACGGTGTTCGTGTTCAAAAAGCACTATGCCACCCACCGCTTTTCCGTGGGGTCGCACCCCACCGGACATGAAGGCTTCCGGGCGGCGGCAGACTGGCTGGCGGAGCGCGGCATACCCTTTGAAGCGGCGGAGCTGGAGCTGGAAATGGGACAGCCTCTGCGCTCCACAGAGGAGGCACGGCGTTTTTTCCGGCTCTACAGTCGAGACGAGGATAAGTCCGTTATCACCGACGAATTTCTGCGCGGAAGGCTAATAGAGACAGGGCGGACAGACTTTCCCCTGTACCTGCCCCATAAGCGGCCCGTGGGCTGCCTGAAATTTTCCAGCAAGAATTTATAATATCAAAAAGGAAAAAGACAAATGAAAGCAAAGAAACTCTCAGCGCTGCTGTTGGCTTTGGTGATGATCTTCAGCCTGGCCGCCTGCGGCAGCAAGACTCCGAAGACAGACCCCAATGCCACGCGCATTTTCACCGACTCCACAGGCCGGGAGGTAGAGGTCCCCGCCCAGATCGACAAGGTGGCCCTCAGCGGCCCTCTGGCCCAGATCGTGCTGTTTGCCCTGTGCCCGGATAAGCTGGTGGGCGTTTCCAATGCCTGGAGCAGCGAGGCTCAGGAGTTCCTGGACGAAAAGTACTTCAATATGCCCCAGATCGGGCAGCTTTACGGCGGCAAGGGGGAGCTGAACCTGGAGACCCTGCTTCAGAGCGGCGCCCAGGTGGTCATTGATGTGGGCGAGAGCAAGGGCAGCATCAAGGAGGACATGGATTCCCTGCAGCAGCAGACCGGCATCCCCTTCGTACACATCAGCGCCGATATGCAGTCCTATCCCCAGGCCTATCGGATGCTGGGTGACCTCCTGGGTATGAAGACCGAAGCCGAGGCCCTGGCTACCTACTGCGAGAAGATCTACAGCCGCACCGAGACCATTGCCTCCGGCGTGGAAAAGGCCAATGTGCTCTATGTCACCGGTGACATGGGCCAGAATGTCATTGCCAAGGGCTCCTATCACGCCGAGATTTTGGACATGCTGACCAATAACCTGGCCCAGGTGGACGAGCCCTCCTCCAAGGGTACCGGCAATGAGGTCAGCATGGAGCAGATCCTCACCTGGAACCCGGATGTGGTGATCTTCGCCCCGGAGAGCATCTACGCCACCGTGAAGGACGATGCCGCCTGGCAGAGCGTTACCGCCATCAAAAACGGCGCTTACTACGAAGTGCCCTTTGGCCCCTACAACTGGATGGGCTTCCCGCCCTCCGTGCAGCGGTATCTGGGCATGGTGTGGCTGAGCAAGCTGCTTTATCCCGACGCCACGGCGGACTACGACCTGTTTGCCGATGTGCAGGAGTATTACAAGCTCTTCTATCACTGCGACATCACCCGGGCCCAGTATGACACCCTGGTAGCAAACTCCATAGGAAAATAAAAGAAGGGAGACTGCCCGCTCAGGGCAGTCTCCCGATATAATTCTATTCAGCCGTTTCAGTCTGCAAACAGGGGCGTGGAGAGATAACGGTCGCCGGTGTCAGGCAGCAGGGCCACAATGGTCTTGCCCTTGTTCTCCGGGCGCTTTGCCAGCTGGATGGCGGCCCACACGGCGGCACCGGAGGAGATGCCCACCAGCACGCCCTCCTTCTTGCCGATGAGCTTGCCGGTGGCGAAGGCATCGTCGTTTTCCACGGGGATGATCTCGTCGTAGACCTGGGTATCCAGCACATCCGGCACGAAGCCTGCGCCGATGCCCTGAATCTTGTGGCTTCCGGACACACCCTTGCTCAGCACCGGGGAGGCGGCAGGCTCCACAGCCACCACCTTCACATGGGGGTTCCGGCTCTTGAGATACTCGCCTATGCCGGTAACGGTGCCGCCGGTACCTACGCCGGCTACGAAAATATCCACCTTGCCGTCGGTGTCCTCCCAAATCTCAGGGCCGGTGGTGGCCTTGTGAACGGCGGGGTTGGCGGGGTTTACAAACTGGCCGGGGATGAAGCTGTTCGGGATCTCCTTGGCCAGCTCGTCGGCCTTGGCGATGGCACCCTTCATGCCCTTGGCACCATCGGAGAGCACCAGCTCCGCGCCGTAGGCCTTCATCAGCTGACGGCGCTCCACGCTCATGGTCTCGGGCATGACGATGATGATGCGATAGCCCCGGGCAGCGGCTACGGAGGCCAGGCCGATACCGGTGTTGCCGGAGGTGGGTTCAATGATGACGGAGCCGGGCTTCAGCAGCCCCTTCTGCTCGGCATCGTCGATCATGGCCTTGGCGATACGGTCCTTCACGCTTCCGGCGGGGTTAAAGTATTCCAGCTTGCCCAGAACCTTGGCCTCCAGGCCCTGGGCCTTCTCAATATGTACCAGCTCCAGCAGGGGAGTCTTACCGATCAACTGATCTGCAGATGTGAAGATCTTGCTCATTTTATATTCCTCCAAAATTTATTCTCAAAAGTTCCTGTGGTTATCTGAATGTGGTGTCTGTGTTCTGGCTCACGGACAGCAGCAACATCGGAATTCGGCGGTAAAGTTCATTTTGAATTACCAACCTTTCTTGTAGGTTAATACGGATTATAGACCTGCCGGGGCTGTTTGTCAATACCCTTTAAGAAAATAATTTAATTGATTTACCCACTTCCCTGGTGTATAATAGGTAAAAAGAAAAGGGAGGGACAAAGTATGCTGATTTCAACGAAGGGACGCTATGCGCTGCGGGTGATGATCGACCTGGCCGAGCATCAGGCAGACGGGTTCATCCCCCTAAAGACCATTGCCCAGCGCCAGGGCATTTCGGAAAAATACCTGGAGAGCATCATTAAGCTCCTGGTGAAGGCAAGGCTTCTCACCGGACTCCGGGGTAAGGGCGGCGGCTACCGCCTGACCATGGCACCGGAGCAGTACACCGTGGGCAGCATCCTGCGTCTGACGGAGGACTCCATGGCTCCCGTGTCCTGCCTGGAGCCCGGGGCGGAGGTCTGCTCCCGCTCCGGCGAGTGCCGGACGCTGGCCCTTTGGCGGGGGCTGGATAAGGTTATAAGTGACTATCTGAATGGTGTCACCCTGGCCGACCTGATGCACACCGATCCGGAGGGATTCGACTATGTGATCTGACCGCCGGTGCGATTTATACGGCCGGGTTGAGACTGCCGGGAAAAGGGGCGGAAGCCCCATAAAAGTCCATAGCTTAGGAAGCGGCGTGCCGGGAAGCTTTTTCCGGCACGCCGCATTTATGTGTTTTATTTGTAGGTTTTGATAATATTCTCCGCTGCCTCCCGCCTGGAAATGCGCAGATCCATAGCCTGCTTTTCAATATACCGGTGCGCCTCCGCCTCCGTCATATTCAGGCATTCGATCAGGAGCCATTTTGCCCGGTTCACCAGGCGGATTTCCTTGATCTTTTCCTCTACGGTGGCCTGCTTGGCCTGCATTTGCCGTATCCGCTCCCGGGTGGCGCAGAGGATGCGCAGGTTTTGGGCCACCATTTGCCGGTTGGTGGGCTTGGACAGAGTGATCACCCCGTAGCGCACCACCTTGGAGTAGATCTCGTTATAGTGGTCGTTTTTCACCAGCAGCAGCACACCGGCGCCGCTGCCGGTGCATATGTCAATGGCCAAATGCATTCCGAAATCGTCCGGCAGCGGTGTGTTGATCAGCACAATGTCAAACTCCGTGTCGGCCAGCCATCTGCGGGCCTCTGCTACACTGGACGCCGTTTGCACCGGCCAATAGTCGGTCATGGGGAGCAGCGGCATAATGCTGTCTGTGAACCGTTCCGAGGCGGTAACGATCAAAACACTGTAGGTCCTTTCCTGAAATACCACAGGCTCCCCTCCTTTCCACCCGGAGAATCCGGCGACTTACTTCACGCCAAAGGCGCACAGCACCGACTCGGGCAAATGTGCCCGCACAAACGGGCTGGTTTCGGCAAGGGCAATGGCCTCGCCCAGGGAATCCGGCAGCGCTTGCAGCGTCTGCAGGATCTGCGCCGGGGCCGTGTAGAGATTGAAGTCCGAGGCTGGCGGGAGGGCCAGCTTATGGCTAATGCCGTAGAGCCCGGCGTAAATCAGCAGGGCATAGGCCAGATAAGGATTGGCGGTGGAGTCGGCGGAGCGCAGCTCTGCCCGGCGCTGCTCGCCCACAGCGGCGGGAATGCGGATCAGCTGGGAGCGGTTTTCATCCGACCAGGTGATGTACCGGGGTGCCTTGTCGCAGCCCAGGCGGCGATAGGATTCCTCGCTGGGATTTAAAAATAGGGTGATCTCGGCGATCTTATCCAGCAGACCGGCAATAACGGTCGGCAGCAGGTCTGCCGTTCCGCCGTCCCTGGCGGAAATGTTGATGTGCATTCCGCTGCCGTCCCGGTCCGACAAAGGCTTGGGCTGAAAGCTGGCGCACAGGCCGTTTTGAGCGGCTACCGTGCGGACCACGGCCCGGAAGGTGATGGCGTTGTCTGCGGCGGTCAGGGGATCGGAGTAACGGAAGTCGATCTCGTTTTGCCCCGGCCCACTCTCGTGATGGGAGCTTTCGGGCTGAATACCCATCTGCTCCAGCATCAGGCAAATCTCCCGGCGGATATGCTCACCCTTATCGTCGGGGGCAATGTCCATATAGCTTGCCTGGTCATGGGGGAGGGTAGTGGCCTTGCCGTATTCATCCAGCTTGAACAGATAAAACTCCATCTCCGCGCCGAAGGCGAACTCAATGCCCCTTTCGGCGGCCTCGGAAACGGCTTTTTTCAGGATGCTGCGGGTGTCCCGCTCAAAGGGCCGGCCATCGGGATAAAAAATATCGCAGAACATTCGGACCACCTTGCCATGCTCCGGCCGCCAGGGGAGCTGGATCAGGGTGGAGGGATCCGGCCGCAGCAGCAGGTCGGACCGCACCTCGCCGCCGAAGCCCTCAATGGCGGAGGCGTCGATGGCGATTCCGTAGGTGAAGGCCCGGGACAGCTCGCCGGGCATAATGGCCACATTGTGCTGCTTCCCGTAGACATTGCAGAAGGCCAGGCGGATAAATTTCACATCCTCCTGCTCCACGAACTCCATAATTTCCCTGGGTGTATACTTCACAAGCCCACCTGCTTTCCTTTAGTTTGTAACATAAAGCTGCTTATAGGGGTTGCTGCTGTTGGGGGTGATCACGGTAAAGGGCTGGCGCAGCAACGCATCACAGTTGCCGCCAAACAGCTGGCAGAATGTATGCAGATAGTCCCGCACCCCGTTCATATCCTTGCGGGAGGCCGGGCGGGCAATGACCTGCTTAGGCAGCAGGAGCTTTTTGCAGTCCGAGCGGATGTAGAGCTTGCCGCCGTGCATCCCTGTGCAGGGGAAATTGCTCACGATGGGACGGGGCCCGTCGGTAAGGCCTAAAACGATGATAATGCCGCCGGCCTGGTATTCGCCCAGAAAGCTTCCGGCCTTGCCGCCGATGACCATGACCGGCAGTTTGTCGCCGTAGGCCTTCATGTGGATCCCGGCCCGGTATCCGGCGTTTCCCTCTACATACAGCTCGCCGCCCCGCATGGCATAGCCGGCGGCGTCGCCGATGCTGCCGTGTATAACAATGCGGCCTGCGTTCATGGTGTCGCCCACAGCGTCCTGGGCATTGCCGCGCACCTCGATGCAGGCGCCGTTGAGATAGGCACCCAGGGCATTGCCGGGTGTCCCCGTTATAGAGAGGTTTCCCTCCTCCAGTCCCGCACCGATAAACCGCTGCCCGTAGCAGTCGGTCACAGAAGCGTCTCCGGAGCAGTCGCGGATCGCCGCGTTGAGTTGTCGGTAATCCATTCCGGACGCATCAATATAGGTCATTATAGCACACCTCCGTATAGCTTGTACATAGAATTATTCGCCTGCATGGGAAATTCCCAAGATCTCCAGCTCCTTGTCGGTCATGCCGACGCCCCGGAGCATCAGGCGGTTCCCCTTCAGGGCCTCAATGGAGTTGATGCCCATGCCGCCCATCATCTCCTTGATCTCGTGCTTCCAGGCGGTCAGCAGGTTTACCAGTCTGTTTTTCCCCTCTTCGATGTCCAACCGGCTCACTAGCTCCGGGTTCTGGGTGGCAATGCCCCAGTTGCACCGGCCTGTCTGGCAGGAGCGGCACAGGTGGCAGCCCAGGGCCAGCAGGGCGGCTGTGCCGATGTAGCAGGCGTCCGCCCCCAGAGCAATGGCCTTGACCACATCGGCGGAGGAGCGGATGCTGCCGCTGGCGATGAGGGAGATGTGATTTCGAATTCCCTCATCCCGCAGACGCTGGTCCACCGCAGCCAGGGCCAGCTCAATGGGAATGCCCACGGTGTCTCGGATGCGGGTGGGAGCGGCGCCGGTGCCGCCCCGGAAGCCGTCGATGGCAATGATGTCCGCGCCGCTGCGGGCGATCCCGCTGGCAATGGCGGCGATGTTATGCACCGCGGCTACCTTTACAATAATAGGCTTTTTGTATTCCGTTGCCTCCTTCAGAGAGTAGACAAGCTGGCGCAGATCCTCAATGGAGTAAATATCGTGGTGGGGGGCGGGAGAGATGGCGTCGGTCCCCTCGGGCACCATGCGGGTCCGGGACACATCGCCTACGATCTTCGCCCCGGGCAGGTGGCCGCCGATGCCCGGCTTTGCCCCCTGACCCATCTTGATTTCAACGGCGGCACCGGCCTCCAGATACTGCTTGTGTACGCCGAAGCGGCCGGAGGCCACCTGGACGATGGTGTTGTCCCCGTAGGCGTAGAAGTCCTCGTGGAGCCCGCCCTCGCCGGTATTATAGCAGATGCCCAGCTCCTGAGCCGCCTGGGCCAGGCAGGCGTGGGCGTTGTAGCTGATGGAGCCGTAGCTCATGGCGGAGAACATCACCGGCATGGACAGCTCGATCTGCGGCGGCAGCGTGCAGATAAGCTGTCCCTTTTCGTCCCGGCGGATGCTGTCGGGCTTCCGGCCCAGAAAAACTTTCGTTTCCATAGGCTCCCGAAGGGGGTCCACCGGGGGATTGGTCACCTGAGAGGCGTTGATGAGGATTCTGTCCCAATATACGGGATAACGCTTGGGATTGCCCATGGACGACAGCAGCACGCCGCCGCTTCCGGCCTGCTTGTAGATTTCTTTAATCGTATCCTCGTCCCAGTTGGCGTTGTCCCGGAAGGTGCAGTCACTTTTTCGGATCTTCAGGGCATGGGTGGGGCAGAAGCACACGCAGCGCTGGCAATTCACGCACTTGCTCTCGTCGGTGGTCATGCAGCCCCGGTCCTTGTCAAAGCCGTGTACACCGTTGGCACATTGCTTTTCACACAGACGGCAGTTTATGCATCGAACTGGGTCGCGGACAACCTCAAACTGCGGATAAATATAGTCGATACCCATTAGAATTTCCCCTCCTTTACCCGAACGATCACAGGCTCGCCGCCTGCCGGGGCGTAAATGTTCTCCACATCCGGCTCAATGACCCGAATGGCGGACTCCTCGCTGGCAATGTAGACCTTGTCGTCCTTTTCGCCCACCACCATGCTGCGCAGCTTCAGCCGGTCATTCAGAGCCATAAGCCCGCCCTCAAAGCCCAGCACGATGGAAAACGGCCCCGTGATAAGCAGACTGGAAAAGACCTTGCGGAGATACCGCAGCTTCTCCTGCTCCTGGGGCGGCTTCCTGTCGATGGTGCTCCAGAAGGGAGCGGCGATGACCGAGGCCAGCTCCTCCAGCGACAGCTTTTGCTTGCGCAGCAGATAATCGGCGATGTAGGTAATGACCTCCGTATCCGTTTGCAGGGTACACTTGTAGCCGAACATCTCAATGAAGCGGCGGTTGGTGTCGTAGGAGGATATTTCCCCGTTGTGAACAATGGAGTAATTCAGCAGAGCGAAGGGATGCGCGCCGCCCCACCAGCCGGGGGTGTTGGTGGGATAGCGGCCGTGGGCCGTCCAGCTATAGGCCTCGTAGTCCTCCAGCCGGTAGAAATATCCCACATCCTCCGGATAGCCCACCGCCTTGAATACGCCCATATTCTTGCCGCAGGAAAATACATAGGCCCCCTTGATTCGGGTGTTGATGGCCATTACGGCCCGGGTCACGCACTCCTCATCGTCTATCTGCATGGAGGCCAGGGTGCTGCGCAGGGGCGTGACAAAGAACCGCCAGATCAGCGGCTCATTGGTAATGGCCGGCGTTGTGCGAATGGGGATCCGCTCCAGGTGGACGATCTCCATGGTCTCCCGCAAAAAGGCCTCGCAGCTTTTCCGGGCGGCCCGGTCCTCCAGGAACATATGCAGGGCGAAAAAGTCCTTGTACTCCGGGTAAATGCCGTAGGCTGCAAAGCCGCCGCCCAGTCCGTTGGAGCGGTCGTGCATGGGGCGCATACTCTCTATGATCTTTTCTCCGGTCATGCGCTTTCCGTCTCTGGATATAACAGCGGAAATGGCGCAGCCGGAAGGGATGCGTACCTGGCCTTCCATTTTATTCATAAAATCAGCTCCTATAAAAATAAAAAACGACAGAGTTTTGCAAGAGAAACTGATCTCTCTTGCAGAACTCCGTCGTTCAAGCATAGTATAATCCATAATTTTGAATAATGCAATCCGGTAAATTGCAAAAAAATCATTTGTTATTTTTTCCGCATTGTGACAGAATGTGCAAAAATGCACAAAAACCGCATTTTTTTGTTGACATTTGCCGCCGCGGGGTGTACTATTCGGCCATGTTAAGAGACACAGGCGTCTCGGAGGGAGCTTTCCCGCCCGGACGCAGTGTCTCCTTTTTTATTTTTCGGAAAGGAAGAATCTGTTATGACAACTGTACCGGAATATTTTGGAAGCCTTGTTTTTGATACCCGTGTGATGAAGGCCCGCCTGTCCGGCGATGTATACCGCTCTCTGAAGCAGACCATTCAAAAGGGCGTTAAGCTGGACCCCACCGTGGCCGATGCTGTGGCCTCGGCCATGAAGGACTGGGCCGTTGAGAACGGAGCCACCCATTTCACCCACTGGTTCCAGCCCATGACCGGGATTACCGCAGAGAAGCACGATAGCTTTATCAGTCCCGCTCCCGATGGGCGGGTCATCATGGAGTTCTCCGGCAAGGAGCTTATCAAGGGCGAGCCGGACGCCTCCTCCTTCCCCTCCGGCGGCCTGCGCGCTACCTTTGAGGCCCGGGGCTACACCGCCTGGGACCCCACCAGCTTTGCCTTTATTAAAGGTAAGACCCTGTGCATTCCCACGGCCTTTTGCTCCTATGGCGGAGAGGCGCTGGATAAAAAGACGCCCCTGCTGCGCAGCATGGAGGCCCTGAACCGACAGGCACTGCGTATTTTGAAGCTGTTCGGAAACGAAAGCGTCCGGCGGGTGTCACCCTCTGTGGGCGCAGAGCAGGAATATTTCCTTATTGATAAGGAAGTATACGATAAGCGCCGCGATCTCATTTACACCGGCCGGACCCTGTTCGGAGCCAAGCCCCCCAAAGGCCAGGAGCTGGACGACCACTATTTCGGCCCTATCAAGCCCCGGGTAGAGGCCTACATGGCCGACCTGAATGAGGAGCTTTGGAAGCTGGGCATTCTGGCTAAAACGGAGCACAACGAGGTGGCTCCCTCCCAGCACGAGCTGGCGCCTATTTTCACCACCACCAACATCGCTACCGACCAAAACCAGCTGACCATGGAGATTATGCAGAAAGTGGCGGCGGGGCATGGCTTGGTGTGCCTGCTCCAGGAAAAGCCCTTTGCCGGGGTCAACGGCAGCGGCAAGCATAATAACTGGTCCCTGGCCACCGATACCGGCGTCAACCTTCTCTCTCCTGGGGAGACGCCCTATGAAAACGCGCAGTTCCTGCTGTTTTTGGTGGCCGTTGTGCAGGCTGTGGACGACTACCAGGGACTTCTGAGGGCTGCTGTGGCCACCGCCGGAAACGATCACCGCCTGGGTGCCAACGAGGCGCCTCCTGCTGTGGTCTCCGTGTTTCTGGGCGATGAGCTTACGGCCATTCTGGAGGCCCTGGAGACAGACACGGCATACGCCGGTGTGGAGAAGAAGAAGCTGAAGCTGGGCGTGGATGTGCTGCCCCACTTCTTACGGGACACCACCGACCGCAACCGTACCTCCCCCTTTGCCTTCACCGGCAATAAGTTTGAGTTCCGTATGCTGGGCTCCAGCAACTCCATCGCCTGTGCCAACATCATGCTGAATACGGCTGTGGCCGAGTCCCTGCGGCAGTACGCCGACGAGCTGGAGTCTGCCTCTGACCTGAGCGCAGCCCTTCACGACCTGATCCAGCGTGTTATTCGCCAGCATAAGCGCATTATCTTCAACGGCAACGGCTATGACGATGCCTGGATTCAGGAGGCCACCGAAAAGCGCGGCCTGCTGAACCTGCGTACCACGCCGGACGCCATCCCCATGCTGGTGCAGAAGGACAATATGGCCATGCTGGTGCGCCACAAGGTCTTTACGGAGTCCGAGCTTCGTTCCCGCTATGAGATCCAGCTGGAAAACTACTGCAAGACCGTCCGCATCGAGGCCCTGGCCATGGTGGATATGGCCCGAAAGGAGATCCTGCCGTCGGTAGAGGCCTATGTGTCCGACCACGGCAGCCGCCGCCAAGAGCGCCGTTTCCGAGGAGCTGCCCTGGGGCTATGAGAAGAAGCTGCTGCGCAAGCTGGCCTCCCTGGTGGACACCATGGATGGCCGGGTGGACAGCCTGGAGGAGAAGCTGGTGCGCCTGGATACCCTCCGGGATACCACCGAGGAGGCGGCCTTCATCCGCGACGAGCTTATTCCCGCCATGGGCGAGCTGCGGGCCGTAGCCGATGAGTCGGAGACCCAGACCGCTGCCAAGTACTGGCCCTTCCCCACCTATGGCGAGCTGCTGTTCAGCGTAAAGTAAAAACCGTTTTCGGGTGCCGGTAGACAAATAATCCGCCCCGGGGCAACCTCTGTAAAGAGGACGCTCCGGGGCGGAATTTTTGCGCTTTATTGGGTTACTTTTGCAGAGACAGAGCCCACTGGGAGTATTTGGCGATGTTTTCATCCCGCTGCTTGGGATCGCTTCCCAGGGTGAGGATATAGACCTTGATCTTGGGCTCGGTGCCGGAGGGGCGGACCAGGATCACGGTGCCATCGGCCAGGGCGTAGCGCAGTACATTGCTGCCCTTCAGCTCCGAGGCGGTAACCTTTCCGCTTGCGCAGTCGGTGACGGTGCCGTCCTTATAGTCCGTGCGTGCCGTAACGGCCACCCCGGCAATGTCCGCCGGGGGCACATCCCGCAGGGACTGCATGAGCGCAGCCATCTTCTCCAGGCCGTCCAGGCCGGGCATCACCAGGTTGTGGGTCTTTTCACCGTAGTAGCCGTACTTTTCGTACAGGGCCTGGAGGGCATCGAAGAGGGTCATGCCCCGGCTCTGATACCAGGCGGCCATCTCCGTCAGCAGCAGGGAGGCGGTGACGGCGTCCTTGTCCCGGACATAGTCGCCCAGCATATAGCCATAGCTCTCCTCGTAGGAGAACACCACCTTACCCAGACCCTGGCTCTCCAGCTGCTGCTTCTTTTCGGCCATAAACTTGAAGCCCGTGAAGGTGTCGTAGCAGGTGACACCGTGACTCTCGGCCACCCGGCGAGCCATTTCGGTGGTGACGATGGTCTTTAGCAGCACGGCGTTTTTAGGCAGCCTTCCGTTACGCGCCATGGCACCCAGCAGATAATCCGCCAGCAGTACGCCGGTCTGGTTGCCGGACACGGGGATGAAGCGGCCGTCAGTGCCGCGCACCAGGATGCCCACCCGGTCGCTGTCCGGGTCGGTGCCGATGATGAAGTTGGCGCCCACCTGGTCAGCCAGGGCGATAGCCAGATAGAAGCCCTCGGGATTCTCGGGGTTGGGGGACTCTACCGTGGGGAAGGAGCCGTCCAGCACCATCTGCTCGGGTACGCAGTGCAGGTGCTTCACGCCCAGGTCCCGCAGAGCCTGGGGCACCAGCTTCCAGCCGCAGCCGTGGAAGGGGGTGTAGACCACATGGAAGTCATCCGCCACCTTGGCGACACAAGCCCGGTCGTTGACCATGGCCATGACATTTTCCATGAAGGCGTTGTCGGTTTCCTCCCCCATAAGCTCGATGCGTCCGGCGGCCTTGGCCTCGTCGAAGGGCATGGCCTTTACGCCGGTGAAAATGTCGATCTTTTCCAGCTCCTTGGCAATGGCGTCGGCGTGGTGGGGAGGCAGCTGGGCGCCGTCGGACCAGTAGACCTTGTAGCCGTTATACTCCTTGGGATTGTGGCTGGCGGTGATGTTAATGCCCGCCTGACAGCCGTAGTGCCGCACGGCGAAGCTCAGCTCCGGGGTGGGGCGAAGGGACTCAAAAATGCGCACATGGATGCCGTTGGCGGCGCAGACCTCCGCGGCAGCCCGGGCAAACTCCATGCTGTGGTGGCGGCAGTCCATGCAGATGGCAACGCCCTTATCCATGGCGGCGGGGCCCTCGGCGCAGATGACATTGGCAAAGCCCTGGGTGGCCCAGCGGATCACATAAATGTTCATCTGGTGCAGGCCCATCTTCATGGTGCCCCGCAGACCGGCGGTACCGAACTCCAGAGGGCCGTAGAAACGGCTCTCGATCTCCTTGTCATCGCCTGCGATGGATAAAAGCTCTGCCCGCTCATCTTCGGTGATGGCGTCGCTGTGGAGCCATTTTTGATATTCCGCTTTGTAGTCGATCATGCTGTAAAATCTCCCTTCCGTTTTATTGTGAAAGTTATGAATTATCCTCGTCGAAAATGGGCTCGGCGGTGAGCAGGGCCCGGGCCTCCTCCAGGCGGGAGGCGGGAACATAGAGGTCGGCACCGTAGCCGGAAAAGCCGTTGATAACCTTGCCGGCGCCGCCCTCCTTGGCATAATACTTGAAGCAGGGGATGCCGCAGGAGTGCAAAAAGGAGACGGTCACATCCGACTCGGCGGGGGAGTCGAAGGTGGTCTTGAGCAGAACGGCCTTCTCCTTTTCGCCCTTTTCGTCCACCGGCCAGGCCGGTTCCTCCTTGTGGAAGCGCCAGCCGGAGGAGAGATCGTCCCAAAAATTCTGCGGGAACTCGCCGCTTCGGGCGGTTTCCGAGACAGCTAACATATCAAAATCGTTCATGAAAAAACCTCCAATATGTTTTGTTATATGGTATCACCGATTATTTGTGGTATTTTGTCCCCTGCCGGATCTGGAAGGCGCGGTAGATCTGCTCTAAGAGCATCACCCGGGCCAGGTGGTGGGGGAAGGTCATGGGGGACATGGAGAGCTTCCAGTCCGCCCGGCGCTTCAGACTCTCGCTAAGGCCCACGCTGCCGCCGATGAGGAAGGTGAGCTGGGTCTTGCCGGAGACCGCCAGCTGCTGCATTTTGCGGCTCATTTCTTCGCTGGAGCAGGGAGTGCCTTCAATACACAGGGCCACCAGCGCCCCGCCCTTGGGGAGCTTTGCGGTGATGGCGGCGGCCTCCGCGTCCAGAGCCTGCTGGATTTGGGCGAGGGAGGGCTCCTCCGGGAGACGGCTCTCCGGCAGCTCGAGAATGTCTAATTTACAGTACCGACCCAGGCGCTTGGCGTACTCCGCCGTGGCGTCCAGGTAGAATTTTTCCTTTAATTTTCCCACGCACAGGACGGTTATTTTCTGCATGGCAGGCCCTCCGCTATGTAAGCCTCGCTGCACTCGCCCCGGGGCGCCACGGTGAGATGCACATCGGCAAAGCCGCCGCCGCGCAGGGCGCACTCCACGGTATGGAGGGCGCAGACAGGGGTGTTATTCTCCTTGCTCAGATGCACCAGGACGAACTGGCGGGTGCCGGTTTTGGCCATGCGGCAGGCAAAGGCGGCTGCCGCATCGTTGGACAGGTGGCCCCGGTCGCTCAAAATGCGCTGCTTCAGGGGGTAGGGGTAGGGCCCTGTTTGCAGGTAGGTCACATCGTGATTGCTCTCCAGGAGCAGCAGGTCTACTCCGGCCAGAGCTTCCTCGGCGGCCTCGGTCACATAGCCGGTGTCCGAGAGAATCCCGGCGGAGGCGGTGGGGGTGTCGAAGCGGAAGTCCATAGACCCCTCGGCATCGTGGGAGGTGGCAAAGGGAGTAACGGTGAGACCGCCCAGCTCCTGGGTCAGACCCGGAGCCAGGGGATGGAGCAGATCGGCCACTGTGGGAACCTGGCGGGAAAGGACCGCGCAGGTGGCGGGGGAGGCGAACACCGGCAGGGCCGTGTGCTTGAGAAAGACCCGCAGCCCGGCGGTGTGATCGGAGTGGGTATGGGTGATGAAAACAGCGGTGAGGGTGTCCGGGGGATGGCCCAGGGCCTTCAGAGCCGTTTCCATGCGCCGGGCGGAGATGCCGGCGTCCACCAGAATGCGCACGCCGCCGCCGCAGACCAGGGCGGCGTTTCCCTCAGAGCCGCTGGCCAAGGTATGGATGGTGATCAAATGTCAGACCTCGCTTGTGATTTCATGGGAGTAGAGAAAGGGGGTGGGATAAAAACAGCGTCTGTACGCCGGCCGCCTTTCGGCGACTCTATGCGGCAGACGCTGCCTGGCGGCTGATCCTCAGCCGATATGGGCTTCTTTTTGCTCGGCGATGTCGGGCAGCTCCACCACGCGGATGTCCGCGCCTACGGCACGGAGCTTGCCCACCAGGTCCTCATAGCCCCGCTCAATAAACTGCACCTGGCTCAGCTCCGTGGTGCCCTGGGCGCTGAGACCGGCAATAACCATGGCCGCCCCTGCCCGCAGGTCACAGGCCTGGACCGGGGCGCCCTGGAGATGGTCCACGCCCTCGATGACGGCCACATGGCCGTCGGCCTGGATGTTGGCTCCCATGCGCTTTAGCTCGTCGATATACTTAAAGCGGCTGTTCCACACATTTTCGTTGACGATGCTGGTACCCCGGGCGGTAGTGAGGACCGCGGCGATCTGGGGCTGCATATCCGTGGGGAAGCCCGGGTAGGGCATGGTTTTCACATTGGTTTTCTGCAGGGGATCGCTGCGGCGAACCAAGATGGCGTCGCCCCGATCCTCTATATACACGCCCATCTCCACCAGCTTAGCACTGATGCAGTCCAAGTGCTTGGGGATGACATTTTTGATGAGAACCTGTCCGCCGGTGGCGGCCACGGCGGTCATGTAGGTGCCGGCCTCGATCTGGTCGGGAATGATGCAGTAGCTGCCGCCGCCCAGACGCTCTACGCCCCGGATCTTGATGGTCTCGGTGCCTGCGCCCCGGATATCGGCGCCCATGGAGTTGAGGAAGTTGGCCAGGTCCACAATGTGGGGCTCCTTGGCGGCGTTTTCAATGACGGTGTTGCCCCGGGCCAGCACAGCGGCCATCATAATATTCATGGTAGCGCCTACAGACACTACATCCAAATAGACGGAGGTACCGGTAAGGCGGCCGTCCTTGGCGGTGGCCTGGATGAAGCCGCCCTCTACGCCCACCTCGGCTCCCATGGCGGTGAAACCCTTGATGTGCTGGTCAATGGGCCGCACGCCGAAGTCGCAGCCGCCGGGCATGGCCACAGTGGCCTCGCCGAAGCGGCCCAGCAGGGCGCCGATGAGATAGTAGGAGGCGCGGATGCGCCGGGCCATTTCATAAGAGGGATGGGTGGAGTGGATGGCATGGCAGTCCAGCTCCACGGCGTGACGGTTCAGCACGCGGATCTTAGCGCCCAGCTCCTCCAGAATATGCAGAAGCAGGGTCACATCGCTGATCTGGGGGATGTTTTCAATGCGGCAGGTGCCGTCCACCAGCAAAGCGGCGGGGATAATGCCTACGGCGGCGTTTTTGGCACCGCTTATGGTGATCTCTCCGAAAAGCGGATGCCCGCCTTCAATAATATACTGTTTCATAGAATTCCCTTTCCTGAAGTGAAGGAGGCCAAGTGCCTCGTTATAAGAGCCGCTGCGTCAAACGCCGCAGGGCATAGTCATCCATTTATAAGAAATAGTATATCACATATTTTTTCAAAAGCAATCACCAATATTCCAAATCCGGCGGAAATCTTCCTCGGAAAATATGGAAAGAAGAAAAACCGGTCGCCGAAAAAACCTTTCTGTCCCTGCTTTCCCTATTTCTACGGGGCCTACAGCCTGAAAATTGGCGGATTTTTTTCTAAAAAGGGTTGACATCGGAGAGAGATAGGTGTAGTATACAAACAACAAATATATGAGCAATTATTCATATGAACACTTGAGGAGAAAAATATGGAGCAGATGGAAAAGAACCAGGACCAGGAGTTTCTGTGTCTGGACGAGAGCGGCGTGGAGGCCGTGCGCCAGCAGATGCCCGACGAGGACGATCTGTATGATCTGGCGGAGCTTTACAAGGTGTTTGGCGACTCCACCCGGATCAAGATACTCTATGTGCTGTTCGGTGCGGAGCTGTGCGTGTATGACATTGCAAGGCTCCTGGGCATGACCCAGAGTGCCGTGAGCCACCAGCTTCGCATTTTGAAAAACAACAAGCTGGTGAAGTTTCGCCGGGAAGGTAAGACTGTTTTTTATGGCCTGGATGACGACCATGTGCGCTCCATTTTGAAGCTGGGTATGGAGCATTTAGGCGACTGAGGAAAGGAGACCCATTATTATGAAAAAGACTTACAAAATCGAAGTAGACTGCGCTGCCTGCGCCGACAAGATGGAACAGGCCGCTCAGAAAACCCAGGGTGTGGCTGCCGCCACCGTCAGCTTCATGACCCAGAAGATGAAGGTGGAGTTTGCGGAGGGCGCCGATGTGGAGGCGGTGATGCAGCAGGTGCTGAAGAACTGCAAAAAGGTGGAGGACGACTGCGAGATTTACCTTTAACTGGCGAAAAAATCCGTGTCATTGCGAAGCCAGTCCGCAGACTGGCTGTGGCAATCCGTGATACCCTATATCCCGTTTAGTCAGCGTGGCGGGCGACCGCAAGGGTCGCCCCTACGCAATTTTTGCCGATAAAAGGCTGCGATATTCTTTTTCGTAAACACTGAAGGAGGCGCAAAGGCCGTGACAAAGAAGCAGAAAACCAATCTCATACGGATCATCGTGTCGGCGGTGCTGGTGGCGGGGATTTGGCTCTCGCCCCTTACGGGCTGGCTGGAGGGCGTGCTGTACCTCCTCCCGTATTTCATCGTGGGCTATGATATTTTACTCAAGGCTGTGAAGGGCATTTTCCGGGGGCAGGTGTTCGACGAGAATTTCCTTATGGCTGTGGCCACCGTGGGCGCTATGGCCCTGGGCGACTGGCGGGAGGGCTGCGCCGTTATGGTGTTTTACCAGGTGGGCGAGCTGTTCCAGAGCTACGCCGTGGGTAAGAGCCGCCGCAGCATCTCCGACCTGATGGATATTCGTCCGGACTATGCCAACATCGAGTCCGGCGGCACCCTGGAGAAGGTGGACCCGGATGATGTGGCCGTGGGCACCGTCATCGTGGTGCAGCCCGGGGAGCGCATCCCCATTGACGGCGTGGTGACCGAGGGGGAGTCTGCGGTAAATACCAGTGCCCTTACCGGCGAGAGCCTGCCCCGGCAGGTGAAGGCCGGGGATGATGTGCTCTCCGGCTGCGTGAACCTCAGCGGCCTGCTGCATATCCGGACCACTAAGGAATTCGGCGACTCCACCGTGGCCAAGATCCTGGACCTGGTGGAAAATTCCAGCATGAAAAAGGCCAAGGCGGAGAACTTTATCACCAAGTTTGCCCGGGTCTATACCCCTGCGGTGTGCTACAGTGCCCTGGCTCTGGCGGTACTGCCGCCGGTGGTGCGGCTTGCTATGGGCAATGCACCCCTGTGGGGCGACTGGATCACAAGAGCCCTGACCTTCCTGGTCATCAGCTGCCCCTGCGCCTTGGTCATCAGCATTCCCCTGAGCTTTTTCGGCGGCATCGGCGGCGCGTCTGCCAAGGGGATTTTGGTCAAGGGCAGCAACTACTTGGAGGCCCTGGCTAAGACCGGGTGCGTGGTGTTCGACAAGACGGGCACCCTGACCAAGGGCGTTTTTCAGGTGCTGGAGACGGCCCCGGAGGGCATGGATGCGCAGACCCTGCTGGGCTGGGCGGCCCAGGCGGAGTGCTACTCCGGACACCCCATCAGCCAGAGCCTGAAGGCGGCTTGGAGCGGTCGGGTGGATGCCGACCGGGTGACGGATGTGGAGGAGCTGGGCGGCTTCGGCCTTACGGCGCAGGTGGACGGCCACGCCGTGGCTGTGGGCAACCGGCGGCTCATGGAGAAGCTGGACATTCGGCCTGCAGAGCCTCAAAAGGCCGGAACCGTGGTCTATGTGGCCGTAGACGGCGTCTATGCCGGTTTTATCCTCCTGGGTGATGTGGTGAAGGAGCACGCGGCCCAGGCCATTCGGAGCCTGAAGGCGGAGGGCATCGAAAAGACCGTTATGCTCACCGGCGATGCAGACGCGGCGGCCCGGCAGGTGGCATCCCAGCTGGGCGTAGACGAGGTACACAGCCAGCTTTTGCCGGCGGATAAGGTCCGGCAGGTGGAGCGGCTGCTGCAGGAGCGCAAGGACGGTCGTCTCCTGGCCTTTGTGGGCGACGGCATCAACGACGCGCCTGTGCTGGCCCGGGCCGACATCGGTATCGCCATGGGCGCTCTGGGCAGCGACGCGGCCATTGAGGCGGCGGATGTGGTGCTTATGGACGATGACCCGGCCAAGATCGCTCTGGCTATGCGCATCTCCCGGCGGACCCTGCGCATTGTGTACGAGAATATCGTATTTGCCCTGGCGGTAAAGGCGGTGTGCCTGGTGCTGGGCGCTATCGGTATCGCCAATATGTGGCTGGCCATCGGCGCGGATGTGGGCGTGATGGTGCTGGCGGTGCTCAATGCCACCCGGGCCCTGTCGGCAGGAAAAGAGTAAAAAATAAGCAGGCGGAGGGAGCTGTAAAAAGCCCTTTCGCCTGCTTTTTCGTAAAAATCAGAAAAAATGACGGAAAACGATTTTCTGCTGCAATACACGCAAGAGCGCTGCACGAACGGCAGGCGGTTGGCTACACCACCCGAAAGGGGGTGAGGCTTGTGCCTATAACTTTGACAGCAGCGCGCCGAAAAGGCATTTTCGACGCGCTGCCTAAGTTTTTGAAACTTTGAAAAAGTTTCAAAAACTACTGATTTTAATGGTGAGGGAAACCCTTCTTGGGTTTCCCTCACACACCCTTCCTTACCGGTATCGTAGTTCATCCATTTTTTTGAGAACTTGATTTTACACTTCTTCGGATTTGTAATCACCATCAAGGTTAAAAGGGAAAACCGCCACTCTGCCAAGTGACGGTTTTCTTGAGATTCGTCTCGGTTAATCGATTACTGTAGAGTCAACCGCTTGTCGCAGCGCTCTTACTATATTTATAGTACCACACGGACGGAAAATGTCAAGTGTGGGTTTTCTTTTGCCCCGGGTGGGGGGCTATATTTTAGTCTTGAAAACCAGACCTCTTTCTGCTACAATTATTTAGTTAAAGTATGCCATTTTTGAGTAGTGAGGTGAACTGCGTGTACTTAAAAGCGCTTGAGATACAGGGCTTTAAGTCCTTCCCGGAGAAAACGGTTTTGAACTTCGGCGAGGACATCACAGCTATCGTCGGCCCCAACGGCTCCGGCAAGTCCAATATCTCCGACGCCATCCGCTGGGTCATGGGCGAGCAGAACAGCCGTCAGCTCCGGGGCGCTAAGATGGAGGATGTCATCTTCGGCGGCACCGAAAAGCGCCGTCAGATGGGCTTTGCCCAGGTGACGCTGGTCATTGACAATACCGAGCACATTTTCAGCCGTGATGAGGCGGAGGTGGCAGTGACCCGCCGCTATTACCGCAGCGGTGAGTCGGAATATTACATCAACCGTCAGTCCGTGCGCCTCAAGGATGTGAACGAGCTGTTCATGGACACCGGCATGGGCCGGGAGGGCTATTCCATCATCGGCCAGGGTAAAATTGATGAGATATTATCCGTCCGCAGCGACGACAGGCGGGAGGTTTTCGAGGAGGCGGCGGGCATCAGCAAGTACCGCCATCGCAAGGAGGAGTCTGAGCGGAAGCTCCAGCGCACGGAGGAGAACCTGGTGCGCATCAATGACAAGATCGCGGAGCTGGAGCTGCAGGTGGAGCCCCTGCGAAAGCAGGCGGAGACGGCTAAGAAATACCTGGTGCTTCACGATGAGCTGCGCACTCTGGAAATAAGCGTGTGGCTGGAAAATCTGCAGAAGCTGAAAACCGATCGGCTGAAGCTGCAGGCGGACTTTGAGACCGCGCAGGCCGACCAGAAAAAGGCCCAGGCGGAGCTGGATGAGGTATATGCCCAGGCGGAGGAATGCGCCCGGCTTATGCACGAGAGCGACTGCGCCGCCGAGGAAAAGCGCGCCCGGGTCTCGGACCTGGAGAGCGCCATCGGCGAGCATGAGTCCGCCGCCGCCGTGGCCCGAACCACGGCCCGGCACCATGCGGAGACCATCCAGCGTATGGAGCAGGAGATGAGCGAGAGCCGCAGCCGTACGGAGTCCCTCCAGGAGCAGACGGAGGCCCTGGGCCGCCGTATAGAGGAGATCGGGGAAGCCGCCCGGACTCTGGATGAGGAAATGGAGGCGCTGTGCGAGGAAATGCGCGGCAGCACCCACAGCAGCGATGCCTATGCCGTCCGGCTGGAGGAGCTGCGCCGCCGGGAGGCTCAGGAGGTTGCCCAGGCGGCCCAGGCCCAGGCGGAGCTGTCCGCCCTCACCGCCGGCTCGGACGAAATCGCCCAGCGTACCCGGGAGCTGGAGGATGAGCTGTCCCAAACCCGGGAGAAGCTGACCCAGGCCCAAGGAGAGGCCGGGGAGAACGAAAAGCAGCTGCAGGCTGCCCGGGAGGAGGAGCAGGCCGCCTCCAACATCATCGGCGGTCACAGCCTGAAAATGGAGGGCCGTCAGCGCCGCGCCCGGGAGAGTGCGGAGCAGAAGGACCGGCTGACCCTGGAGGAAAAGACCCTTTCAGACCGCATCCGGCTGCTGAGCGAAATGGAGAAGGAATACGAGGGCTTTTCCAAGGCCGTGAAGATCGTCATGCGGGCGGCCGAGGCTCGAACGCTCTCGGGTATCCATGGACCGGTGGGCAACCTGATCCACGCCGACAAGGAGTGCAGCGTGGCTATTGAAATCGCTCTGGGCGGTGCGCTGCAGCATATTGTTGTGGATACGAAAAACGACGGCAAGAATGCCATCGGCCTATTAAAGCAGCGGGATGGAGGCCGGGCCACCTTCCTGCCTCTGGACACCATCCGGGGCCGCAGTCTCCGGGAAAGCGGCCTGGAAAACGAGTACGGCTTCGTGGGCGTTGCGTCGGAATTGGTGCGCTACGAGGGGAAATATGGTGCCGTTGTGGAGAACCTTTTGGGCACTACCGTGGTGGTGGAGGACCTGGACTGCGGCATTCAGATGGCCAAGCGCCACGACAACCGCTTCCGCATCGTCACCCTGGACGGCCAGGTCATCAACGCCGGCGGCTCTATGACCGGCGGCAGCGTCAGCCGTAATGCGGGGATTCTCTCCCGCTCCGGGGAGCTGGAGCAGCTGGAGAAAAAGCGCAAGAAGATCCAGTCCCAGCTTCAGGACGCAGCCCTTATGGCCGAGAGTGCCAACCGGGAGCTGCAGAAGGCTCAGTATGAGTTGGAGGTGGCCAAGGACCAGCAGCGCCGGGCCAATGACCGGGTGCTGACCCTGGAGGGCCGCAAGAACCACTTTGATATTTTGCTGGACAGCCTGAAGCACCAGCAGGAGAGCCTGCATATTCAGAAGGAGAACCTGCAAAAGCGCAGCAGCGATGACGCCGGACGGATGGACACCATTCGCCGGACCATTGCGGACTTTACCGCCCGGGCGGAAGCCACCCGGGGCGAGACGGAGACGCTTCAAAAGGAGCAGGCGGACTGCCGGCAGAGCCTCAGTGAGCTGTCGGCCCGGCTGACGGAGAAAAAGGCCCGGCAGGCGGCCCTCACTGCCGAGGGGGAGAGTACCCGGCGCAGCATGGAGGACTTGGTTCGTCTCCGGGAGAGCCTGGAGGGTGAGCACACCGACCGGGAGAGCCTGCGCATCCGAACGGAGGAGGCCATGGCCCAGGCACAGGCTGAGGAGGAGCGGCAGATGCAGCAGGCCCGGGAGCTTCGTGGACACATCGAAGAGCATCGCCTGGCCCTGCAAAAGCTCGCCCAGGAGAAGATGGCCCTGGAGGCCCGGCGCAGTCAGACGGATCGGCTCAGCCGCACCTGCAACGACACCCTCCTCAACTGTGAGCGGGAGGTGACCCGCCTGGAGAGCAAGCTAAACGGCAGCGCTCTGGAGGAAAAGCAAATTCTGGATAAGCTGTGGGAGCGGTACGAGCTGAGCCACAGCGATGCCCAGAGCCTGCGCATCGAGCTGGAGAGCGTGCCCAAGGCCACCCGGCGTATCGGCGAGCTGAACCGGGAGATCAAGGGCCTGGGGCCCATCAACATCGGCGCTATTGAGGAGTTTGACCGGGTGAACACCCGCTATACCTACCTCTCCGATCAGCGCAACGATGTGGAGAGGGCCAAGGAGGAGCTGGTGGGCATCATCGAGGAGATCACCAAGCAGATGACGGAGATCTTCGCCACCCAGTTTGAGATACTCAAGCAGAGCTTCCAGGAGACCTTCCTGGAGCTGTTCGGCGGCGGCCGGGCTACCCTGGAGCTGGAGGATGAGAACGATATTCTCCGCTGCGGCATTGAAATTAAGGCCCAGCCCCCGGGAAAACAGCTGAAGACCCTGTCACTGCTCTCCGGCGGTGAGAAGGCCTTTGTGGCCATCGCCCTGTATTTCGCCATTTTGAAGGTGCATCCCACGCCGTTTTGTGTGATGGACGAAATTGAGGCGGCGTTGGATGAGTCCAATGTGGTGCGCTACGCCAAGTATATGCGGCGCATTGCCGGCAAGACCCAGTTCATCGTCATCACCCACCGCCGGGGCACCATGGAGGAGGCGGATGTGCTGTATGGCATCACCATGCAGGAGCGGGGCGTTTCCACAGTGCTTACGGCCAACCTCAATGAGCTGAGCAAGGAAATGAAAATCAAGTGAGGAAAAACGGATTGCCACGCCGGTGTGCGCACTGGCTTCGCAATGACAGGTTTACGGGACGCGGTGCGTGACCGGGCGGGCCGATGTGGGGAGCGAGCTGAGCGCTGCCGGTGGCAGAGGAAGCGAAGTGAGCGAGTGGCCGCGGTCAAAAT
>ENA-ORRQ01000854-ORRQ01000854.1-human-gut-metagenome-genome-assembly--contig:-NODE-854-length-26661-cov-22.189469_pt1 | contig 26661 bp, 21 predicted proteins | sample MGYA00242177_ERZ509138 | MGnify/ENA primary metagenome ERZ509138 (study PRJEB26280, sample SAMEA2338628) | human gut metagenome | biome: human gut; feature: human-associated habitat; material: faeces... | reverse complement strand
CATCAAGATGGGCAATGGAAGTATTTGACTTCATGCCCTACACATACTATACGAGGATGACGAGTGGGAGTCGGGGCTCCCCAGCCACTAGCCGCCAGCCACCAGCCACCGTCAACCCTCAAGCCCCAAAGGGGCTTGTCCATGGCGGCCTTTTCTTATTTGTGTTAAAATAGGAACGGTAAAATTCGTTGATGTATATATTGAGGGAGGCCATTATGCAGATTCATATTATCGATCATCCGCTGATTCAGCACAAGCTCACCATTATGCGTTCCAAGAACACCAGTTCCGGCGAGTTCCGCCGTCTTTTGAAGGAAATCACCCTTCTCATGGGCTATGAACTCACCAGGGATCTGCCGCTGGAAGATGTTGAAATCGAAACGCCCCTGGAAAAGGCTCATGGCAAAAGGGTGGCCGGCAAGAAGGTGGGCATTGTCCCCATTCTCCGCGCCGGTTTCGGCATGGTGGACGGTCTTCTGGACCTTATGCCTTCCGCTCGTGTCGGTGTCATCGGCCTGTACCGGGATCCGAAAACTGCAAAGCCTGTGGAATATTACTGCAAGCTGCCGGATGTGGAGAACCGTGATTTCATTCTGGTAGATCCCATGCTGGCTACCGGCGGAAGCGCTGTGGCTGCCATCGATATGATGAAGTCCCGGGGCGTGAAGAATATCAAGTTCATGTGCCTGGTAGCTGCTCCGGAAGGGGTGGAAGTGGTGAATGAAGCCCATCCGGATGTGCCCATTTTCACAGCTTCCCTGGACCGCCAGCTGAATGAGCACAAGTACATTCTCCCCGGTCTGGGAGATGCAGGGGACCGCATTTTCGGAACGAAGTAAAATCTATATCATGAGAAAGCCCGGCGTGCCGGGCTTTTTTCACCCCTGTTTTTGCAGAAGGAGGGATATGTATGCCTTTTTTCATTTCGCGGGACGATATTACCACCCTGAAAACCGACGCCATCGTGAATGCAGGAAATCGGGAGCTCCGAATGGGCGGCGGGGTGTGCGGCGCCATTTTCAAGGCGGCCGGCGCTGAGGAGATGGAAAGGGCCCTTCAAGGCCTGGGCCCCATCAGCATCGGCGAAGCGGTGGCAACGCCGGGATTTGCCCTGCCTGCCCGGTATGTCATCCACACGGCTGGCCCCATTTACCACGGGAGGAAAGAGGAGCGGGATCTTCTGGCATCCTGTTATCGAAACAGTCTCCTGCTGGCGGAAAAAATGCACCTTTCATCCGTCGCTTTCCCTCTGATTTCCTCCGGCATTTACGGCTATCCCGTGGAGGAAGCGGAGCAGGTGGCATTGGATGCCATCCTCAGCTTTTTGGAAACCCACGACATGACGGTATACTTGATTATCCTGAAGGAAAGGGCTCGAAAGGCCATGGTCTACAGCAGGCTGTCCTATTTCCTGCAATCCCATGAGGATATGGAGCCGGCATTCGGAATTTCTATCCCTTCCAAAGCGCCGGCCGTTGAACGGGACTCCCTATGCTTTGACGTCCTTGCAGATGAAGCACCGGCACAGAGGACTCGCCGCCGGAAAAAAGGGCCCCGCAAAGCACCGGCCCATGACCTGCCCCTCCCTGCGTCCGGTCCCATTCCCGATGAATTTCTTCGCACCGAAGAGTCTTTTTCCCATGCCCTTCTCCGCATGATTGATGAAAAGGGGCTCACGGATCCTGAGGTCTACAAGGGCGCCAATCTGGACAGAAGGCTTTTCTCTAAAATCAGGTCGAATGAAAACTACAAGCCCCGGAAGAATACCATCCTTGCCCTGGCTGTTTCCATGGACCTTTCGGTGGAGGAAACGGAAAATCTTCTGAAAAAGGCGGGCTACACCCTGTCAAGAAGCCTCACAGGAGACCTCATCGTCCTTTTCTACCTGCAGCGGGGAAACCCGGATATTTATGAAATCAACGAGGCTCTTTTCCACTTCCACCAGCCCCAGCTGGGAAGTGCGTTATAACAAAAAGACTGTGAAAAGATGATTCCCATTTTTCACAGTCTTTTTGTTATGAAATTTCCTATACGGCATGAAGCCGTGGCGTTTCAACGCGGCAGGAAACTATCCGGCAGGAGATTTCTCCACTCCCTTTCACTGACTCCATGAAGCATATGCGTCAATTCGCCGCTGACCTCCGCTCGAAATGACAGGGAGCGGGAAAACATTGTCTGTCATAGCAGCAGAAAACCCTTTCCAACAGCTTATTTCATTCCTTTCCGTATGGCTTCCAGGCACTCATCCACAATGACCATGTTTTTGGCAATGCCCGCCGGGGTGCGCTGGAAGGCGTAGGCACGGTCTTCGTCGATGCCCATGCGGTCTGCCGTTTCTTTCACGTCAATGTCGGCGCCGGAGAAGATGAAGGTCCAACCCATTTCCTTTCCTTTGCTAATGAGCCTGTGGATATCATTCCAGCTGAAGCGGGTGCTTGCGTTTTCACAGCCGTCGGTGGTAATGAAGAAAACCACATGGTCCGGGCGGGCGTCCTTCGGTTTGTGGGAAAGGAGCTTTTCCATTCTCCGGATACTGAGCCCCACGGCATCCAGCATGGCGGTGCATCCGCCTGCCACATAGTCCTTTTCTGTCATCGGCGGCACGTGGCTGATATCCTCCCGGTCGTAGACCATATCCATGGTCTGGTTAAAAAGAACGACGGTCAGATAACAGGTGCCAGGCAGCTTCTTCTGCTTTTCTATCATGCCGTTGAAACTGCCGATGGTGTCCGATTCAAATCCCGACATGGAGCCGCTCCTGTCAATAATGCATACCAGTTCTGTCATTTCCTGCTTCATAGTTCTCAGTCCTTTCTGAAATATTGGTATCTCTGTACGTATGATAGCAGAAAAAAAGGCACCAATGGTCGCCCGGGAAGCGACATTTATGGGACAATAAAGATCTGCAAAGCAGTCCTTTCATAAGTCGCTCACAGCATAACGGAGCTTGATAGTGCCCCCATGAAGTGGGCGGAAAGGTAGTGGCGCCAGCCACCAAAGGGGGGATGCATTTCCAACGCCCGCCAGGGCGGTTGTATTGTTTTCGCCGCCAAAGGCGGCATTTATACTGGCGCCCCATAGGGCGCCCACCTCGCCAGCGGTCACGGTCAGCCAACCAATAGGTAAGCCCTTTAATGGGCAGGCTAAGGGCCTACTTTGGCTGACTTGGAGGTCCTATGCAGGACCTCCACAGTACTTCATACCTCCCGAGGGCGGAGCCCTCAACCCGTCCGGGAGGCGTCAGCCGGTCCCGGACAGAACCCTTGGCGCCCAGGGCCAAAGGCCCGGCGGCGCCATCAACCCTCACGCCCGTAAGGGCGTGTCAACCTTCGGGAATACTGGAAAGCACCGCTATGACCCTCAGCATCCTCTGAGGTCTGACCGTCTGATGTCTCTCTGCTCTCGGGAATACGGTCCGGAGTCATCAGTCGGCGGACAGCGGATAGCTGACGCCGGACAGCAGCCGCAGACTCCCCCAGCACAGGATCTCACGATCTCGCCCATCACCCCAATTCCATAATTAACCACGTCCGGTTCATAAAGAACCTAAAGTTATTATACAACAGCTTTAGGAGGGAATAACCCCGAAAAAATTAGATTTTCCAGGGGCTTTATAAAGTTACCCTTAAAGCAGGCTTGTTGTCGGGAGCTTATGTTTCAAGCTTCTTTCCTTATCATGCAGGCCCTTAGAGAAGGGTCGCGCCAAAGGCGCAGGATGGATTGATGGGTCTTGAGATGATGACAGACCGAAAGAGCCACATCGGTGAAGACAGTATACCTGATGTACGAGACCATCCCGCTCCCCGTCATTTCGAGCGGTGGTATCATGCCGCTTGAGGATACTGCCAAAGCCGCTACAGCTACGAGGAGTCGAGAAATCTTTCTTGTGGTCGGGAACACAGGGCTTTTCAACGCCTTCCATCTCAGCCGCTTCGCGGCAAATGCACCCCCTCAGCCTTCGGCAGCTCCCCCGATGGGGGAGCCAAGTTTTAACGGCGCAGTCTGGACCTTAATTTTCTTCACTCAAATCTCAATTCTTTCTTTTTACACCGGCACCCCTCCACCGCAAGCGGTCCCCCTCCCCTCTAAAGAGGGGAGGTTGGGTGCTTTTTGCGGCGGAGCCGCGGGAACTCAACTCTCAATGTTACTCTCAAATCTTTCTTTTCAAGACCCCATACGTTTGTATGCTCACCCATCCACCAGGACAAAAAGAGCCCCCCATCAAGGGGAGCTCTTTTTGTAGTTTCATATCTTATTTGATATGGCTTTTCAGCTCTTCCAGTGCTTTCTTCAGTTCCTGGATTTCCTGTTCCTGTTTCTGGATCTTCTGGTCCTGGGCTGCGTCGTTTGCTTTCAGCTTCTGGTTTTCTTCTGCCAGTTCTGCCTTGCTCACGCCGGCATAGGAGCTGCCCTGACCCAGCTTGAAGCTTACGCCTGCGTTCACCATGTTTTCTCCGTTGCCGAAGTTGGTGCCTACGCTGACCATGGTATCCTCATTGGGCCGATAGAAGGCGCCCACCGCCACACTGTTGGCATTGCGGTAGTTGCCGTAGCCTACGGCGAAGTTCCACTTGTCGGAGGGGTCAAAGTCCAGCGGATGGAGGCCAGCCAGTGCGGCTGCACCGGCGCCGACTTTGTTGATCCGGTTATCCAGGCGGTTCACATGGCCATTGAGGTTCGTGATGGCCTGGCTGTTGCCGTCCACCTTGGACTCCACATCCTTCAACTGGCCATAGTTCACGGCGTCCGTGGTTTCTGTGCCAGCCGCCACATGTGTGATTTTCTTGCCGGCCGCATCGATTCCATTCGTCGTCATGGACGGGCCGCCAGCAATGGATACGCCATCGCTGGAAACGGTGGTATCACCAGCGGTGACTTTGGCCACGGTGATTTCCTTATTCAGGGAAACCTTGTAGTTGGCCGGCTTCGTGGCATCGGTTTCGGTATTGACAGCTGTAATGTTGGTGTCGTCGCCCACCACGGTGCCTACGCCGCCATCCTTACCATCTTTGCCGTCTTTCCCATTAATGCCATCTTTACCGTCCTTACCATCTTTCCCATTGATGCCGTCTTTACCAGCGGGCCCCTGTGGTCCAACAGCACCATCTTTCCCGTTGATACCGTCTTTACCATCTTTCCCCGCCGGGCCTTGGGGTCCAGTGTCGCCTTTATCGCCCTTAAAATCAGGATCGTCTTTCAGTGCATTCTTATCCAGTGTGACGAGGACCCGTTTATCTCCATCATCTCCCACTTCCTGGGCCTTCAGGCCATCACCGAAGTCGAACTGGAGATTGCTGAGATTCCAATTATTACTAAGCTTCGTACCAGTGGTATAGGAATTACTTGCCATCTTGCCACCATTATAGATATTGACTGGCATATTCATGACACTCTGCAGCTGGGCCACGTTTACGGCGTCGGTGAGCGCTGTGCCGGCAGCCACGCCCGTAATCTGGCGGGTATGGGTGCTGTCACCTACAGATACGGCTGCCCAGGACGATGTCCATGCTTTGTCCTTAGGCGTGCTGTTTGCCTTAGTCAATGGATCATAACCGGCAATCCCTGCTTTTGTTTCTGCCACAGATCCGCTGCCCAGGGCCACGCCACCATCTACGGAGGCATTGGCATTATGACCAAGGATGACTGCATCAGAAGCATCTGTCACCTTATCCTTATCATCAGCAGAACCCAGGATGACATTGTTCTTTTTGTCTGTCAATTTGTGATTGTCACCCAGCACCAGGTTGGACTTGTTTGTATCCACACTGCTGCCAGTGAGGGTGTTGTGAGAACCAATGACATAATCGTTCTTGCCTTTTTCCAACGTATTGAAGAAACCATCCACATAGTTCAGCTGGGTGGATGTGCCTTCTGCATACTCTTTCTCTTTATCATTGCCGGTGACCGTGTTACCTACGCCTACCACCTGTGTCATATAGGCGCTCGTCACGGTGTTGCCGCCGCCCATGACCATGACCTGGCCGCCGCTGTTGGGAACGGCATCCTTCAGTGCATCCTTCAGTGCTTCAGGATCCTTCAGGTTCTTCATGATGGCACCGGCCTTCTGGAGATCGATGGCCCGATAGGAATTTTTAACGCTGTTTCCTGCACCGTAGATCAGGGCTGCGTTGGAATCGGTGGTCATATTGGCCTGGCCGATGATGCTGTTCGCCACGCCGCTGAAGGGCTGGGAATCTTTGCTGTTATCGTTAACGTTGAATGTGCCATAGGACAGGGCTGCGGCGCCGCGGAAGTCATTGTTTCCCGGAGCAACTGCATCATTCATGATACCGGAGAAGGAACCGGTCACGGTGGAAGCGATGCCGCCGGCATAGGTCATGTACCCGGAGGCCAGTCCGGCAAATTCCTTGGCCCCTTTGTTGTCGTCATTCAAGTACTGGGCATACTCTTTGGCCGCATTCCCAAACACATTCGGTGCTTTTTCGTTGACGCTGTAATATTTGGTCCGTGCCTGTTTCAACTGAGCCACGTTGACGGCGTCCGTATCTTGTAAGCCAGCTGCCACGTTGGTAATCTGACGAGTAATCCTTTTATCTCCTGTAGAATTCCCTACAGAAACTGCGGCTGCGGTGGATTTCCATACGCCCGTAGTATCAGTGCTATGGTCTTCCCCTTTCAGGTCCAGGCCTGTAACGTCTTTAGCCGTAGAAGCAACGGAGTCACTGCCTACCGCAACACCGCCATTCTGGGTAACATCGGTGTTATAGCCCAGCATGACCGCATTTTCGATGTTGGACGTATTCGCTTTGACCGGCACCTGTTCTTTGACAGTGTAGGTAATAGTTGGATCTGTGCCAGCAGGTATGTTAGGTGCTTCAAGCGCAGCAAATACAGATGTCTTTTTTACTTCCTGCTCCTTTGAAGCCATAGATCCAAGGATGACATTGTGCTTGCCGCCATCCAACTGGTGATAATCCCCGATGACTACATTGTCTTCACCATTTTTTCAGGTTGTTGCCAGTACCTACGATAGATGTCCGATTGACATTGGAGCCTGTATTAGCAAAGCCGCTTATCGTATTGTAAGCACTTGTCGAGTCTTCCGCCCCTTTCAGGATATTGCCTGTGCCAAGAATCTGTGAGCGAATGGCATAATCGGCTGTATTGCTGTTGCCTAATACAGATACCGCACCGCCGCTGGCGGCCATATAATCATGTATAGCCCTACGCATATCATCATAGGAGATATCTAAATCACCGTTGACGCCAAGGTTATAGTAATCACCGCCGAAGCTAAGATCATTTAACCAAGAATCCTTTGTTGTTGTTTCTCCTGCCGCAGATTTCGCTGTATAGTCTTGCCCTTTGGAGTGTTCAACGGTATTGCCAACACCCATAATCATGGCTCCACGGGCATTCGAAGTAACATTCAAACTACCATTGATGCTGTTTCCAAAACCATCGACATCATCTTGGCTGCTTCCATTTTTTATAGTGTTAAACGCGCCATATATAGAGGAGAAATTTCCCGTATCAGAATCATAGCCAGCCCCTTCAATAATAGATCTAGGGCCTGTAATCGTTTCAAAATGACTATTTGCCTGGGAACGATTACCAATAACCACACTTTCACCGTTTGGATTCGTTGTATGGTAACCAATAATCGTACTATTACGTCCGACTACATATTTGGCAGTTTTCCCATCTTTTTCTGCTTGTTCAAACGGCGAAAGGGATCCAATAGCAATAGAATCAATAATGCCTTCAGGCCCGCCAATAGTTTGGTTGTCGCCAATAATAATCCCCGATGAAATTTCCTGGTGTTCTTTGCCGTTATTATTGTTACCGATAACCGTTAATGTATCCCAGGTATTGCGATAAGTATAAGCACCACCAAGATAATTGCCTTGACCAATAGTTATATCAGATATTCCAGAAATACGATTTCCGGAATTAGTTCCTTCATCACGGCCAGTAATTGTATTCTTATCACCGATAACGACTTGGTTGCTGCTGCCTGTTACGGTATTACCCGAACCAAAAATTCGGGTATTATCGCTGTCTTTGCCGCCAGTTTTATCAATTTCATTATTATCGCCAATAATAGTCGTATCCTTGGCATTGGTGACTTTATTCTTCTTCCCCTTGATGTTGGCATTAAGATCTTTAGGGGCGGTCTTACTATCTGTACTGGTAACCGTATTGTCTTCCGGGATTGTAATCGTCTCTTCTGCCCACACAGTACCGGCCATACCGCCGGTGGTAACCATTACCGCCGCCAGGGCTCCCAGCACCGCCGTCTTCAGGGCACCCTTCGTCCTGCTGCTGCCCTTCTGGTGTCCCTTTGCGATTTCAGACACCGCCATATAGCAGTTTCTGGCTTTACTCCATACTACTTTGTAAATGTGATTCATTACAATTCCCCATTTCTATGAACACATATTGGATAATACAACTGCGGCTGCCCCTCTTCCGCTCACCCCAATCCAAAAGGCATGTCACGGCCGCCGGATAGATGGATAACACGCCTGCTTATCTATTTAAATTACAAATTAGTTTATTACTGCCTCTATATTATACGCCACGTTTTAAAGCAGTGCCAATACATAAATGTAAACTTGCAATGGATATAGAAGATAATGTCATAGGAGTGAAAGATCAGAGCCGAGGAAAATGGGTATCTGGTATCCAGACAAACAGCCCTGCCGCCCCAATGGGAGAGATACTGAAAACAGAGGGGGCATTCCCCGTTGAAGACGGTATACCCGTGTATGAGACCATCCCACCCCGTCATTTCGAGCGGTGGCATCATGCAGCTTGAGGATACTGTGAAAACCGCTACAGCTTCGAGGAGTCGAGAAATCTTTCTTGTGGTCGGGAATACAGATTTTTCCCCTCCTCAGCTGCTTCGCAGCTCCCGCCTCTGCGAGGCGGATCCATCCCCCGGCCTTTGGCCTGCCCCCTTCTCTAAGGGGGCACGTACTTACCGATTTCCTCAATACTTGAGATAACCAATAGCATGCAGCTTTTTGCGGCTCTGCCGCTGGACCTCAACTCTCAATGTTACTCCCAACTCTTTCCCTATCATGCAGCCCCTAGAGAAGGGCCGCACCAAAGGCGCAGGATGGATGGCTGGGTCTTGAGATGACGACAGGCGGAAAGAGACACATCGGTGAAGACGGTATACCCGATGTACAAGACCATCCCGCTCCCCGTCATTTCGAGCGGTGGTATCATGCTGCTTGAGAATATCGTCAAAGCCGCTACAGCTGCGAGGAGTCGAGAAATCTTTCTTGGGAATACAGGGCTTTTCTCCCCCCAGTTGCTTTGCAGCTCCCGCCTCTACGAGGTGGATCCATCCCCCCGCCTTTGGCCTGCCGCTGTTTGGCTTAAAAGAACAGAGTCAAACTTTAGCCGCTGTGCGGCAACCCACCCACCCAAAGGGAAAGGGATCACTGCATTCTCAGTCGCCTGCGGCTCCTTACAGCACGGCTATCAGCGACTCACAACAATTTGAGCGTTGCTTCGCTCCTCCAAATTGTGTTCGCTGCTGTGACTGCAGTTCGCTGCGCACCGCTAACGCGGTCCCCCAATCGCCTGCGCGATGAAAGTGTCTCACTGGATTTTCGCTCGCCTTCGGCTCCCTACAAATCCAGTTCGCTTACTTTTCCCTTGCAAGCAAGGGAGGGTCAACTTCTGCGGCGAAGCCGCTGGACCTCAACTCTCAACTCTCAAATCTCAACTCTATCCCTTTCTGCTATAATGACAATATATTGACTGAAAGAAAGGAACTTCCATGGCCCTGTCCCATAACTTTACGTCCGGTCCCATTGCGGGGCCCCTTTTCCGGTTTGCCCTGCCTGTCATGGGGGCCCTGCTGCTGCAGTCCCTCTACGGGGCGGTGGATCTTTTCATCGTGGGCCATTTTGCCAGTTCCGCCGATGTGTCCGCCGTGTCCACGGGGTCCCAGATTCTCCAGACCTTTACCATGCTCACCGCCAGCTTCTCCATGGGCATCACCATCCTCCTGGGCCAGTACATAGGGGCGGGCCGGGGAAAGGAGGGAGGCACCATTGCGGGAAGCGGCATCTGCCTCTGCCTGCTGCTGGGCCTGTTCTTCACATTCTGCCTCACCGTCTTCGCCCCCACCTTTGCGGGATGGATGAATGCGCCTGCCGAGGCTTTTGAAAAGACGGTGTCCTATATCCGCATCTGCGGCGGCGGCATGGTGGTCATCATCTGCTACAACCTCATCGGCAGTCTGTTCCGGGGCATCGGGGACTCGAAGACCCCTCTCATGACCGTGGCCATCGCTTCGGTTTTCAATACTTTCGGCGACCTCCTGCTGGTGGCTTTCTTCCACCAGGGCGCCGCCGGGGCAGCCCTCGCCACCGTGGCTGCACAAACCCTGTCGGTGGTGATTTCCTATGCCATTATTAAAAAGAGGGGCCTTCCCTTCCCCTTCTCCCTGTCCATGGTCCGCCTCCATGGGGCCACGGCCCTCCGTATCGTGAAACTGGGTCTCCCCATCGCCCTGCAGGACCTGCTGGTGGGGCTGTCATTCCTCCTCATCATGTCCATCGTAAACCGCATCGGCCTCACGGCGTCTGCTTCCATCGGGGTGTCGGAAAAAATCTGCGGCTTCATCATGCTCATTCCCGGCTCCTTCATGCAGTCCATGAGCGCCTTCGTCGCCCAGAACGTGGGAGCCCGGCGGTTCGACCGGGCGGAGAAAGCCCTTTTCTCCGGCATCGCCATGGGCCTGGCCGCGGGGGTATGCATGTTCACCATTTCCTTCTTCTACGGCACCCACCTCACCGCCCTCTTCACCTCCGACGAGGCGGTGGTACTGGGAGCGGCGGATTATCTCAAGGCCTACGCCATCGACTGCCTCCTCACGTCGGTTCTCTTCTCATCCATCGGTTTCTTCAATGGCCTCGGCATGACGAGGTTCGTCATGGTCCAGGGTATTGTGGGAGCCTTCTGCGTACGGGTACCGGTGTCCTACCTCATGAGCCTGGAAGTACCGCCCCGGCTCTTCCATATCGGTCTCGCCACGCCGGCATCTTCGGCAGTACAGATCCTGCTCTGTGTGATCGCTTTTCTGTATGTGAAGGAGAAAAACAAGAATTGAGATTTGAGTGAAGAGAATTGAGGTACCGCGGCTGCGCCGCAGGCTGACGTCTTATCTCTCGAGGTGCATTGGCAGCAAAACTGCTTCCTGTCTGATATCTGATTATCGGAGCCGTCTGACATCCCAGCCGCGGAGTGGCTGGATTTCAACTCTTTCGGAGAAAACGTTATAGTCATCTACCAGAAAGATCCCTCGACTCATCGAAGCTGTAGCGATTTTTAATTTTGCAATCATTCAGCCTGCAGCCACCCGAGGGGAAGCGTGTCACTGGATTCTCAGTCGCCTGACGGCTCCTTATGAATCCAGTTCCCTTGCCACCGCTCGAGATGACGGGGAATGGTCGGTGTCATCCCAGAAGGCGGCGAAGCCGCGGGACCTCAACTCTCTAATCTCAACTCTCAACTCTATTTCTTTCCCCAAAAGCAGTATAATAAGGTTACCTTACATCAGAAAGAAGGGGCGGCTATGAAAAATTGGAAGTCCATTGTGTACCTGGTCTGCGCAATCCAGATCGGCGCCGGCATATCCATGGTGGGAGTCATGTCATTCCTGCCTCTTTTCCTGTCGGAAATTGGACTGACGGACCCGGGGGAAGCGGCGTTTTGGGCGGGACTCATTACCGGGGTGACGCCCTGCATGATTGCCCTGTCCGCCCCCTTCTGGTCCATCCAGGCGGACCGGCGGGGGCCAAAAGTGGTGATGACTATCGTCCTCTCTGCGGTGACGCTGTCCTCCCTGGCCTCCGGCTTTTCCACCGCCCCCTGGCAGATTCTCATTTTCCGCACCCTCCAGGGCCTGGTGGGAGGCTTTGTCCCCATCGGCCTTTCTATCGTAGCCACGGTGACACCGGAGCATAAAACCTCCTGGGCCATGGGCTATTTCCAGGCCGCCATGGTGATGGGCATCATGTTTGGCCCTCTCCTGGGTGGGTCCATTGCCGATACCTTCGGCTATCGGACGCCTTTCTTCTTCTTTGCCTTTCTCGCTTTCCTCTGTCTCCTTTCGGTGCAGTTCTTCCTGCCTCCCATCCATCGGAAAGGGGCCAGTAAAGACCGGTCTTCCACCTTCAGCCAGATCCTGTACTTCATGAAGATCCCCCGGGTCCGGATCATGACATTCATGCAGTTCCTCTGTAACTTCGGCATCACCGGCATCGGACCTATCCTTCCCCTGTACCTGAAGCAGATGATCGGCACCAGTTCTGACCTGGTGGCCACTATCGTGGGATTCATCATCTTTATTTCCGGAGGCTGCAGCGCCTTCATGTCCCTGAACGTGGGCCGCCTCACAGAGCGGATCCGTCCCCACCGCCTCCTCATCGGCGCCACGATTTTTGTGGGATTTACTTTCTTCATGCAGTACCATATGCATACCGTAGAAAGCCTCGGCTTCTGGCGGGCCATTACCGGCATGGGCATGGGACTCATTGCCCCCTGCACGAATACCATCATCGCCAAGTCCGTACCGCCGGAAACAAGGTCCATCGTCTTCGGCGTGGTGTCCAGCATATTCCTCATGGGCAACGTGGCGGGTCCGGTGTGCTCCGGCGCCCTGGCCCGGTGGCTGGGCTACCCCTCGGTTTTCTGGTCCACGGCCATAGCCTTCTGGCTCGCCGCCTGCGTGATAGTGTGGAATTTCCGGAAGGAATGATCGAGGCCCTGTGGCCAGGCAGCGTGTAAACAGGCGAGGGCTCCTAGCTGCTAGCGGCTAGCTTTCAGGAAAGATGGTCCGCCTGCGGCGCAGATCCCGCCTCTTCGAGGCGGATCCATCCCCTGCCCTTCGGGCTGCCCCCGTTTGGCCTAAAAGGAAGGCGCTTTGATGGGCAGGCTAAGCGCCTTTTGTATTTCAGGCCAAACTTGGAGGTCCTATGCAGGACCTCCATCTCTAAGGGGGCACGGGTAGACGGTTTCTTTCACAAAAGTAAGAGTCTCCATGTTAGACAGTCCCCAGCATGCAGCCCCTTAGAGAAGGGGCGCGCCAAAGGCGCAGGATGGATGCGGCGAAGCCGCGGAATCTTGACTCTCAATTTTCCCAATAGCTTTTATTACAACTATAGAGGGAGGGTAAATCATGCGTATCTGTAAGAACACCGATTTAAAAAAGCGGGCCAGGGAATTGCGTAACCATATGACGCCCCAGGAAACGCTCCTGTGGAATGCCTGCCTCAAACGGCTTCCCGTACAGATTTACAGACAATACATCATAGAGAACTACATCGTCGATTTCTTCTGCCGAAAGGCGAAACTCGTCATCGAAGTCGACGGACTGCAGCACTACTCTATGGAAGGCATGAAGTATGATGAACGTCGCAGCAGCCGGATAGAGAAATATGGCATCCTTGTCCTTCGTTTTTCAAACCTGGATATCGACCATAACCTGAAGAATGTGGGGCAGTATATCGATAATATCATTCGGGAACGCATGGAGCGTCTGGATGATGAATCGGATGAATAATCAAGAAATTCCCCTGCTTCGCAGGTACCGCCTCTTCGAGGCGGATCCATCCCCCGCCCTTTGGGCTGCCCCCTTCTCTAAGGGGCGCGCTTTTAACGGTTGCCTCGATAGAAGGGCTAACGTTCCATGTGAGACAATCCGTACCCATGCAGGCCCTTGGAGAGGGGCCGCGGCAAAGCCGCAGGATGGATTGATGGGATTTGTACGAATCCCCTGCTTCGCAGATCCTGCCTCTGCGCGGCAACCCACCCACCCGAAGGGAAAGCGACTCACTGCATTCTCAGTCGCCTGCGGCTCCTTACGAATGCAGTTCGCTGCGCACCGCTGACGCGGTCCCCCCTCCCTTGCGAGCAAGGGAGGGTTAACTTCTGCGGCTCCGCCGCTGGACCTCAATTCTCAAATCTCAAATCTTTCTTTTTCAATTCAAAAAGCCGTGAAAAAGTTTTCTTACTTTTTCACGGCTTTTCCTGTGCACTCAGTACAGGATATGGGCGATGACGAATCCTGCCACGCAGGCGGTGAAGACGCCGGTGAGGCCGGGGAGCATGAAGGAGTGGTTCAGCACGAATTTCCCGATTCTCGTGGTGCCGCTCCGGTCAAATCCGATGCACGCCAGGTCCGACGGGTAGGTGGGCAGGAAGAAGTAGCCGTAGCAGGCGGGAATGAAGGACAGGACCATCACTGGGTCCATGCCCAGTTTCAGTGCCATCGGCATGACGATGGCCACGGCGGCGCCCTGGGAGTTCACCAGTTTCGACGTGAAGAAAAGGACCAGCGCATAGGCCCAGGGATAGTTGGTCACCACGGTGCCCAGGAAGCCCTTCAGCACATTCATCTGGCTGGCGAAGTAGGTATCCGCCATCCAGGCTACGCCGTATACGGAGACCAGAGCCACGATGCCGGCACGGAAGACCTGGCTGTTTCCCACTTCCTTCGCCTTCGTGTGGCAGGCGAAGAGGATGATGGAAGAAACGAAGAGCATCACCATCTGGATGACGGTGGTCATGGAAATGGCCTTCATCTTACCCTTGGCGTCGGCAAAGTGAGGCAGGAGATCCGGGAAGTTGCCGAGGATGGCAATGCATACGATACCCAGGAGGAAAATGATGGTGGCCCGGTAATAGGAGGCGGGCAGCTTTTTCCCCTGCAGGGATTCCTGTTCCCCGTATACGTAGTCCCGCTGTTCCGGGTCCTGGATCATTTTCTGGAAATTTTCATCATCCGCCAGGTCCTTGCCCCTGTGGTAGCTGATGAGGGCCGCGCAGAGGACGCCGATGAGGGTAGCCGGCACGGAAACCGCCAGGATCTGGAGCAGGGAATACTGGTATCCCGCTGCCGCCATGAAGCCTACGATGGACACTACAGCCACCGATACGGGAGAAGCGGAAATGCCCATCTGGGAAGCGATGGAAGAAACCGCCATGGGCCGTTCGGGACGAATATTTTCTTTGATGGAAATATCATAAATAATGGGGAACATGGTGTATACCACGTGACCCGTACCGCAGAGCACCGTCAGGAACCAGGTAGTCACCGGTGCCAGTATGGTAATATGCTTCGGATTGTTCCGCAGGAACCGTTCCGCCGCCTTCAGCATCACCGTGAGACCACCGGAGGTCTGCAGGAAGCCGGCACAGGTCACCACGGCGAGAATGGTCAGCATGACGCCGATAGGCGGAGAACCGGGCTTGAAGTGAAAAATAAAAGTGTACACCATGAGGCCGATGCCGGAAATCACAGCCAGCCCGATGCCTCCGTGCTTGATGCCCATAAACAGGCAGGCAAGCAGCACAATAAACCCCAGAATCAATTCCATTCGAATCCCTCCATAAATAATATACTTTTATCCCCATCAGATGAGATTAAGTATACTATATTATGGAATTTTATCAAATATCTATTACGCATAGCAAACCTATTATCGTATGCTATATAATCATGCATGGAAAAAGAAGAACAGAGGAGCAAGAGGGAAGAGGATGGCCTGACAGGGCCGCCGGGCCTCAATGTTTCACTCAATTCTTTCCCAATCATGCAGCCCTTTAGAGAAGGGGCGCACCAAAGGTGCAGGATGGATTGAGGGGATTTGTACGAATCCTCCGCTTCGCAGGTACCGCTTCTTCGAGGCAGATTCATTCCCCCGCCTTTGGCCGCCGTTTGGCTTAAAAGAACAGCGTCAAACTTTAGCCGCTGCGCGGCAACCCACCCACCGCTGACGCGGTCCCCCCTCCCTTGCAAGCAAGGGAGGGTTAATTTTTGCGGCGAAGCTGCGGGGCCTCAACTCTCAAATCTCAATGTTACTCTTCTACGTCCCATGGAGCCACCGGCTTTGTCATATGCATAAAAAATAAGAGTGCCGCACCCATTGGATGCAGCACTCTTATACGCGGCGAAGCCGCTGTAGATCTAGACCTAGACCTAGACCCTATACACTATGCGGACCCTTCCATACTTTCCCGGTCATGAGATACCGTACCGCTTCTTCCAGCCGTTCGGCGCCGTGGACGAAGTGGTTGCCCCGGTTGGCCTGGTAGAGGACTTCCTTACCTTCTTTTGCGATGATATCCCGCACCGCCAGGGTATCTTCTTCTACCTTCGCCATTCGGGGGTTGCGGACTCTTTTTTCTTTGTCCCCCAAGGACAGGTAGATTTTCTTTATGCCGGAAGAAAGGGGATGGGCTTTCAGGTAATCCACAAACCCATCGAACCAGAGGGAGCCGGAAATGGAGGCGATGGACGCAAGGCTGTCCTTTTTCGTGCCCATGTAGAGGGCAAAGAGGCCGGACATGGAAATGCCTGCCATCATGCGATGGAGGGGCCTGTCGGAAAAGGTGCTCTCCTTTGGGAATACTTCCTGCTCCAGGAAATCGGCAAACCGGTCTGCGCCGCCGGAGAAGTCTTCTTCCCCTTTAAACACCTTCGGCGCCGGCCAGGGGGAAAGGTCCCCGTTCCAGTCCATGCCATCGATCGAAGCAAGGAGCACCGGAAATTCGTCGGTGAGGAAGTATACCTCCTCCGTCACCGGTTCCGGCTGGGGAATATAAATGATGGACTCCGCGTCCCTCTTTCCATACACCCCGATGGAAAGGGGGCCGGCCGTAAAGGATGTGAGATGGTTCATGGTGGGCTCCTGAAAGGGAATAGAATTGAGATTTGAAATTTGAGGTCCAGCGGCTTCGCCGCGGTTTGTCATGCAGATGGACAGAGTCAATTGTGCGGGGGCTTCTAGCTTCTAGCAGCTAGGAAAGCTGATTCGCCTATGGCGCCAGGCCTGCTGGTTCGATGGCTTCTCATGCCATAGGCTGTCCAGTTTTTCCTAACAGCTAGAAGCTAGCAGCTAGCTGCCCCGTGCTGATGACTCTGCCCATCAGCATGCTCCCCATTACTTTCCCTTAAACTCAGCCTTCCTCTTTTCCAGGAATGCCGTGATGCCTTCTTTGAAATCCTCACTGCCGGAACACTGGGCAAGGTACACCGCTTCATCCTTCATATAGTCCTCAAAGCCCTTGTAGAGGCTGGCGAACATGAGCTTTTTCATGTTTCCATAGGCCAGGAGAGGACCTTCCGTCAGTTTTTCCGCAAAGGCCATGACAGTGGGCATGAGGTCTTCTTTCGTGGTCACTTCTTTCACCAGGCCGATTTCGAGGGCTTCCTTGGCGGAGACCGGGCGGCCGGTGACGAACATGTCGAAGGCCCGGTGGCTTCCCACCATGCGGGGCAGGAAGTACACGCCGCCGGTATCCGGGCAGAGGCCGATGCCCACGAAGGCCTGCAGGAATTTCGCATTATCTGCGGCAAAGATGAAGTCACAGGCAAAGGCCAGGTTCGCCGCACCGCCGGCTGCTGCGCCTGCCACGGCGCAGATAATGATTTTCCTCATTTTCTTCATATACAGCACGATTTCCGACAGCTTCCCTGCCAGAGGCGCCATGGACTTCTTCGAAAAATCCGGTTCATCGCAGTGGGCCTTCATATACCGGATATCGCCGCCGGCGGAAAAGGCCCGGCCGGCACCGGCAAGCACCAGCACCTTCACCTCCGGATTTCCTTCCGCTTCCTCCAGAGCCTCTGCCAGCTCTCCTGCCATCACCATGTCCAGCGCATTCAGAGTAGGCCCGTAATCCAATGTAATAGTTTCGATGCCTTTTGAAAGGGATGTATGAATTCTTTCGTAAGCCATGACTGCCTCCTTCAGGGAACAATGGGAACATCTTTATATATTATATCATTCATATAAGGACCTTTTACAGAAATATCTTTTCCGTCAGGAAGGCCCCCAGGGCCACCAGCAGCAGGCCGCAGGCCAGCTGGGCGAACATGTACCCCAGCCCCTCCAGCCATCGCCCGGAAGCCCAAAGCTGCAGGGTTTCATTCATAAAGGAGGAAAAAGTGGTGAGGCCTCCCAAAAATCCGGTGATAAGAAAAGCCGCAGCCCCCGGCAGCGGATACACCCGGGAAAAAAGGACCCCCAGTATGCCTATCAGGAAGGACCCGGCACCGTTCACTGCCAGGGTGCCGTAAGGGAAAGACGTCCCCATCCAGCCTGCCATAACAAGGGTAGTCATATACCGGCACAGGGCGCCCAGAGCCCCGCCGGCAGCCACCAGCAAAGGATATACATAGTTCATCATCATGCCTCCATAAAAAAATCTCCTGCCCCCTTGGGAGATTCTCAAAAGAATCCGATTCCAGGGGACAGGAGTCATCAGCTCAAAGAGCATTCGGCCTACGCCCGGCGAACTCCATCGCCGTTTGCGGGTTTTATTGTATCACAGGGAAAGGGGATTTGAAAAGGATGCTATAAAGATGGTGCGAAAAGCAAGACGTACAACGTCACAATCAAGAGCGGGCTTCAAAAAAAACAGGCAGAGTTCCAAGAAACAGAATCCTTCAAAGAACTTGCGCAAACACGATACAAGATCGAAGCGAAAAACAGCGAGCTCAAGCACAGGCACGGGTACGACGTCGCGTCGTCCTCGGGCCTCGTTGGCATGCAGTTGCAAGGCGCGACGACGATATTCGTTACAAATCTGAAAGAATCATTGCACTGGGGAGGCTGAAAGGCCTCCTATTTCGCCCCTTTTCGCACATCAAAAACAAAAAGCGCATCAGAAGATGAGAATATTCATCAACTGATGCGCTTTTTTCTGCCTGTGGATAACTCCTCCTCAGAGAATCACAGCTTTTTCAGCGGCCTCGGTCGAATTCAAGCGTTTCTGCGAGGCGTGGAGCAAATACCCTGGTGCCGTGCGCGTATTAACAACCTGTACCGTCGATATTACAGGCAACGGGCGTATTGTATCCATCATTGAGGATCCCGCCCTTTTCCTTAATGATATTCATATTTTCCTCTAAATCATTGAGGGTAATTGAACTTCCTTTTAAGTCATAATGCTTCCCGTTTATTTCAAGAAACAGCGTCGGGAAGGATGTGACTCCTATTTTTCTTGCCTCATAAAAGTCCGGATGGTACTTGCCCTCTTCAGAAATACGGATGAACTCCTCTGCAATCTTGTCTGCAGGAAGGTCATAGGATTTGGCGATTGATTCAATCGTCTCCACGTCAGAAAGTGATTTGCCATACAAATAGAATGCTTCATGCATCTTTGACGCAAGATTAACATGTTCTCCTTTGGGTAAGAAGCTCCTGAGAACTCCAAATCCTATGGCGGCATCATTCGAGTCAGGAACCATACTTCCCGTCTCTAACAGGTTCAGATATGGCTTGCCGAATTCTACTCCAAACATATCCGCAATTCTTTTATTCGTATCACTCATATACGGAAATGCCGAAAGCGAATGTCCGTCCATAAATAATCCACCTGATAGCACCGTTACTTCCAATTCCGGATGTGCTTCAATAAACGGTTTAAGAATTGTCTCAAACCCATAGCACCATCCACAATAGCTGTCAAAAATATAATACGCCTTCATCTAAATACCGCTTTTCTAATTTTTGTCCTGGTCACAGGCTTCTCATGCTGTCTCTTCGCATCCGCAATCGCTCTTCTCCCTGTTCGTCTGCACCCTGTTTGAGCATCGCTAGTATCTTCTCTTTGTCATCCGGAAGATGTCCATATACCGGCATCATATTGGAGACATTCGTTGCATCCAGCAGCGTGTGGATTTCAAGCGTCTTCACAAAGGTATATAGTTCCTGTATCTTTTCTGTCTCTGTAGCTTCTACAAACTCACCCCTTCTCACTTCTTCCATAAGCGGAGTATCAGGGAAGATCGAGAGCCCGGAAGCCAGTACCCTGACAGGCGACAGATGATTTAACACTTCTGCTGTTTTGATGGCATGCCCCATACCATAATCATGACCTCCCAGTCCGTATAAGAAGATGACGGAATAATGCATTCCTGCTTCATCCAGCTTGGAGAGCTGCTCTACGATATCACTTCCATGATAACCCTTATTCATCTTATCGAGAACAGCATCATCACCAGACTCGATTCCGAATACGATCATGTCATATCCCATTTCTTTCAGTGACTTAAGCTGCTCCACAGACTTGTTCTTTACGCTGTCAACCCGGCCATATCCACCAACGGAAACGCCCCAGGGCAGGTATTCTTTGATCAAGTCCATGATTCTTTTAAGTCTGCTGTAGCTCAGCAGGAACGGGTCCGCTCCCTGCAGAAAAATCCGCTTTACCTTCCATCCGGAATCTCTTATTTCCTGAAGATCCTCCCGTATCTCCCTCTCAGGAGATACAGAAAACGGTGCTTCTTTGTAAAAGGTACAGAAGCGGCACTTGTTATGCGAGCAACCTGACGTTACTTGTAAAAAACAGGAACCTGCCTCATAGGGCGGTCTGACAATTCCACATGAAAAATGCATAGAAATTTCTCCTTGTTTCTATATATCCTCATATCTCGTTTTGTCGATATATAAGGCCTTAAATTAAACGGGATTCTCATCCCGCCTAATTTATGCACAACTTAAATTTCGTGTCCGAAGTAGTCTGACAGTGCAGCCAACATCTCTTCATTCCGTCTGTAATATGTCCACTTCCCATGCCTTTCGGAAAGAAGCAGACCCGCCTTTTGCAGCATATCAAGATAATGAGATACGGTCGACTGTGATATACCGGCCTTGTCGCGGATGCTTCCAACACACACTCCGCCCTTCAGATCCACCGCATCGTCAATATGTCCTCCCTGCGGTGGAAAGTTTTTCTCCGGTTCCTTCAACCACTCAATAATGCTGAGCCGTGTTTCATTTGACAGCGCTTTAAAAATTTCAATCTTATCCATGCATCTATTATATCCATTATTCGCGATATGTCAATAGTTCTGAGAAAACTAGTACGCCCCCAGGACCACCAGCAGCAGGCCGCAGGCCAGCTGGGCAAACAGGTACCCCAGCTGAAAGAGCGCTAGCGACGCGCAAAATGTAGTGAGTCGTTTCCCCTTTAGGGGGCAATGAGTATTATAATGCCGCCTTTCGGCGGTCACGTCCACATCGAGTATCATAATCATTCTTACCCTCGTACATACCGACTTCGCTGGATGGCGTCTCACTGGATTCGCGGGTCGCGGGGCTCCCCTATGAATCCAGTTCGCTTGCACACCCTTCGTCACTTCGTGGCCCTCTTCCCCTAAAGGGGACGCAAGAACGTTACGGGATTTGGCCTTTCTATGTCATGGTGCCTTCTATCAAAAAAAGCGCCCTTCTTTCTCAAGAGGGCGCTTTTCGTATTTCATTGTTTCTGGAAGTACTGGTAGGTCCGTTTCAGTCCTTCTTCCAGAGATACTTCCGGGGTCCAGTGGAGGTTTTTCACTGCCTTTTCGTTGGAAAGGGAGGAGCGATAGATGTCCCCTTCTCTGGCAGGGCCGTGGGATGGGGTGATTTCTTTTCCGGTAATGCGGGAAAGGATGGTGACCAGTTCGTTCAGGCTGATTTCTGTCTGGGTGCTGAGGTTATAGCAGGTGTCGGCATTTGGTGTGGTCAGTGCCAGGCGGATGCCCCGGGCGATATCGCCGGCGTAGACGAAGTCTCTGGTCTGTTTGCCGTTTCCGAAGATGGTAATATCCTGTCCTTTAGCGAGGCGTTTGGCGAAGATGCTGATGACACCGCCTTCTCCCCCATCGCCCTGACGTTCGCCGTATACGTTGGAAAAACGGAGTACCACGTAGTGAATGCCGAAGGCCATATGGTAGAGAGCCAGGTATTTTTCTACGGTCATTTTGGTCAGGCCATAGAAGGAAAGGGGAATCTGCGGGAGTGTTTCCTGCACAGGCAGGGCTTTTTCGTCCACGTCGCCATAGGTGGCAGCGGAGGAGGAGAAGATTACCCGCTTTACGCCGTATTTCCTGCAGCATTCCATGATATGAACGGTACCTGCAATGTTCTGGTACATATCGTTTTCAGGATCCACCATGGAGTCGCTCACCAGGGTCTGGGCAGCCAGATGAACTACAGCGTCAAAATGTTCCTGGCGGAAGAGGTCTTCCACTTTATCGTCATGGGTGTCCATCACTTCCAGCCGGGCTCCTTCCGGCAGGTTTTCCCGAAGGCCTGTGGAAAGATTATCCAGGGAAACGACCTCATCCCCTGCTTCCATGAGCTGACGCACCAGATGGGAACCAATAAAGCCGGCACCGCCGGTTACAAGAATCTTCATAACTTCACCTTTTTCTATAGAAATGCCTGAGATAAGTCTATTTTAGTTATTTATTACTATTATAATAGCACATGATGATACGGTGTAAGGTAAAAGAATCATAAATTTATGGGAGTGTGGAGAGTTGAGACATCAGACGCGCCTTTGGCACATCCCCACTGAAAAAGCCCTCTGCTATAGAGCAGAGAGCTTTTTTATCTAAGGTACCTATGGGATATAGGCCCTGGAAGCGTGGCCTATGATGGACAGGTGAAGGTCGGTCAGAAGGGATAGGCGGATGGGGAGGATGCTTCCCAAGGCTTCGTAGATATCCACTTCCGATTCTTTGATTTCCTGCATGAGCATGGACAGTTTTTCTTCCATGGCGGTCCAGAGGTCCAGCAGTTCTTCTGCTTTCTTTATATTTCTCTGGAGGGAAATGGCATAGACAGCAGCAGGCGCTGTTTTTCTGCCGGGGATAAGGGAAAGGAACCAGCTGAGGGAGGGCATCGGCCGGCCGTCCAGTTTTCTTTCTACGTAGAGAAGGCGGAGTATCATGAGGAAGGCGGAGCAGCCTACGCCGAAGTCAAGTCCCAGCCAGAAGGAGTCGGCGCCCAGGGCGGTGTGACTATCCAGGAAGAGGCTCATGGGGAAGCAGCCGCCCCAGTAGGCCAGAACCATGAGGATGAAGGAAATCCTTGTGTCCTTCAGTCCCCGAAGGATACCCTGGATGGGGGTGGAAATGGCATCGAAGAGCTGCCAGCCGGCGCTGTAGATGAGAAACTGTCCTGCAATGAGGGCTACAGCGGCATCGTCGGTGTAGACGGAGCCGATGGAGTTTCTAAAGAGGACGGTGAAGGAGGCAGTCATCATGGCACCTGCCATGGCCACCACAAAGCCTGCTTTTTTGTACCGCCGTGCCAGGGTCATATCACCGGCTCCCACTGCCGTAGCAATGAGGATGGTGAGGGCCATGGAACAGGATACGGGAAGCATGTATACGAGACTGGCAAAGTTGTCGGCAATCTGGTAGGCCGCCAGAGCGTCGGTGCCGTAGCGGGAAAGGAATACGATAATCAGGCTGAAAAGGCTCATTTCCATGAAGATGGAAAGGCCGCTGGGCACGCCTACGACTAGGTATTCCCGAAGGTCTTTCGAACGCAGGGCAAGGCTTGAGAAAATCTGTCTTCCGCCCAGATCTTTCGATTTCATAACTACCAGAAGGAAGAGTCCCAAGAGGAAGCCGTAGGTCATCATGGTGGCAAGACCGGCTCCAATACCGCCCAGGGCAGGCATGCCGCCGTGGCCGTAGATGAAGAGGTAGTTGAAAATACCGTTAATCACCGGTGCCATGAGGAAAAGTTTCATGGAAATGGAAGTGGAGCCTGCAGTGTCGGTGAGGCAGCGCAGCGGAATCATGAGGGCCAGGAAGAATACCACGCCAATCATGGTCATCAGGTAGTACCGGGCAATGTGTTCCACCGCCGCTTCCAGAGCCAGGGAGGCCAGGAGGTCATCAATGAAGAAGAAATAGGCTGCTGTGAAGAGGGCCCACACCGAAAGGCCAATGACCATGCCGCTTCTTACGATGAAGGGAAGGCTTTCTCTTTCTTTCCGTCCAATGAGCTGCGCCATGAGGGGCGTTCCCGCCATGAGGAGACCGATAATGGAAGCCAGGAGTGGGTAAAAGAGTCCCGCTCCCACAGAGACACCGGCCAGATCGTCGGCGCCGGCATGGCCGGCCATGGTGGTATTAATGAAAGTCACTCCTGCCGTAGATACCTGGGCCACCAGTATCGGTATCATCACCGACAGCAGTTTCTTAATATCTTTTTTTACGAATAACATGTAAATGCACTCTCCAGAAATTTCATCAAAAAAGACGCCGCGAGGCGTCTTCCATTGAAAGTTCTGCAAAGCCGGCTTTTTCTGAGAACGCTGAAAAAGCCTTTCATTTGAAAGTTTCATGGCTGTGCCGCCGCGCAGGGTTTCCCCCGCGTGTCAGACAGCGGCGGAAACCGGACATCCCAAAACGGATGCCCCGTCATTCAGTTGTACAAAATCCTTGCGCCCCAAAATCACAGAGGCGTAATGATTCCATCCTCCTGCACCGATGAAACCTTTGAAGAAGGAGGCAAATGGAGAAAGGATACGTTTGAAATTGAAATTCACCCGGGACGGCACCAAAAGATTGGCTCCTTCTACATAGAAGAAAGCCATGGCAAAGAGCAGGTACATGCTGCCGTACATTTCCAGGTCCATCAGTTCACCGATTTCCATATGGTCCTCCTTTCTTTGGTAAAAAATGTCACAATCTGACATGAACCCAAAGGGTCTATGATATAATGATTGCATACAGCCGGCCTTTATTTTTATAAAAAGGTCAAGTACCGGCGGTTAAATTTCCGAAATGTTTTATTGGTATTTTTAATACCCACTTATAGTATACTACTATAGCAAGAAAAAGGCAAATCTTTCGATATCCTTCAGAAAGCCTTTCTCTTTCCTGCAGACAGTTTGAAGTCAGGAGGCAGCCATGAAATTAAATTTCACTTCCCTGGAATATTTCCGGAAAGCGGCGAAAATGGAGCATCTCACCAAAGCAGCGGAGGCCCTCCATATCGCCCAGCCTGCCCTTTCCCGAACCATCAGGGGGCTGGAAGAGGAGCTGGGTGTCACCCTCTTTGAACGGGAAGGAAGAAATATCCATCTCACCAGGGATGGCCACATCCTTCTGAAGCATGCGGAAAATTTCCTACAGGAATATGATGAAATGCAGCAGGAATTCGCCGATTCTAAAAATCTCCAGCAGATGACGGTGAACCTTGCCATCCATTCTGCCACCAAGCTCATTCCTTCATTTCTGGCGGAATTCCGGAAAGACCATCCCGAAGCCATGCTGGAAATCATCAACCCCAAGATGGAAGCCGCTCCGAAACATACGGATCTCACCCTCTATTCCAGCATTCATCATGTGGAGAATGAACATACCGTCACCCTTTTCCGGGAAAACCTGGTCATGGTGCTTCCCCTTTCCGACCGCCATGCCCGGCTGCCCTACATCAATCTGGCTGATTTCGCAGACAGAAACTACATCGCCCCGCCCAAGGGATTCGTGCTCCGGGACATTCTTGAAACCTACTGCGGAAAAGCTGGATTTTCACCAAAAATCGTCATGGAAAGCGACAACCCCGACACCATCCATGAATTCGTCAATGCCGGCCTTGGCATCGCCCTGGTCCCCCAGATGACCTGGTACAACGCCTACAGCGGCCTGGCCTCACTCCCTGTGGGAGACATGGACTGCCACCGCTACCTGAATCTTTCCTGGAAAACAGAAGGAAAACTGTCCCTTTCTGCCGTACTCCTCAGGGAATACATTATCGACCATTTCTGGGAATACGTGAGAGAAAAGGCAAACAGCGAATTTCCCATGTGATTGGACGGGCCTTCGGTGTGAGGGTTCAGGGTTCAGAGGGTTCAGAAGGTTCAGAAGGTTCAAAGGGTTCAAAGGGGAAAGGTTCTTAGGATTGACCGGCCTGACGGCCGGAAGGTTCTAAAGTTTGACGGCCTTTCAGGCCGAGGGTTGTGGTGGCGGCTTCGCCGCAAAATTTAAAGAGAGTACGTTTTTCTCCTCGATCCCAATCCCGATCCCGACCTCAATCCCGATCCCAATCCCGACCTCGTTCCCGACCTCGATCCCAACCCCGATCCCGACCTCGCCCGAGGCGTCCCCCCTATTTACATCTCCCTTTCTCTATGATATCCTTGTAGCAGTTATATTGAATTATATGAATGTGAGGTACATTATGACAGAAAAGAGAGAAGGGCTGGATGAGCTGAAACAGCTGGGCAGCCGGAATACGAAATATACCTATGATTATGACCCGGGCCTTTTGGAGAGGATTCCCAACAAGCACAGTGACCGGGATTTCTTTATCAAGTTCAACTGCCCGGAGTTTACGAGCCTGTGCCCGAAGACGGGACAGCCTGATTTTGCCACTATTTATATTTCCTACATCCCTGACAAGTACATGGTGGAAAGCAAGTCTTTAAAGCTCTATCTTTTCAGCTACCGGAATCACGGTGATTTCCATGAGGACTGCGTGAATATGATTATGACCGACCTCATCCGTCTGCTGCGGCCACGGTACATTGAAGTATGGGGAAAATTCCTCCCCCGGGGCGGCCTTTCCATCGATCCTTACTGCAATTACGGCATTCCCGGTACGGAATGGAAGGATTTCGCCCGTTTCCGTCTGCTCCATCACGATATGAATCCGGAAAAAGTGGATAATCGGTAAGTTCATTTCATTTAAAAAGTGACGGCTTTGGACACACCTTCGGTATGAGGGTTGACGGGGCTTCGCCCCGAGGGTTGTGGCCTCCTGCCGTCGGCGGGTTATATTCGCTTCGCTCAGGGGGCAGGGAGAAAGGTTCTTAAGATGGACCGGCCTGCGGCCGGAGGGTTCTTAAGTTTGACGGCCTTTCAGGCCGAGGGTT
>ENA-ORRQ01000852-ORRQ01000852.1-human-gut-metagenome-genome-assembly--contig:-NODE-852-length-26717-cov-5.420561_pt1 | contig 26717 bp, 20 predicted proteins | sample MGYA00242177_ERZ509138 | MGnify/ENA primary metagenome ERZ509138 (study PRJEB26280, sample SAMEA2338628) | human gut metagenome | biome: human gut; feature: human-associated habitat; material: faeces... | reverse complement strand
ACGATCGCCTTGCCGCCGATGTCCTTGCCCACGGCGAAGGCCACGGCGGACTTGTGGCCGGTGAACTCCCGGGACTCGATGACCTCCCGGATGCGCACCGGGGTCACGGCCCGGTTGGGCACCTCAATGCCCACCGCGGAAATCTTGCCTGGCACCGGGGCCACCCGGACGCTGCTCACGCCCAGGGCCAGGGCAATGTCATCGGCCAGGTTGGTGATTTTGGAGAGCTTTACCCCTTGGGGCTGGGCAAACTCATAGCGGGTGACGCTGGGACCCCGGACCACCTCGCCGGGCTGAGCATCCACGCCAAAGCTGCGCAGGGTGTCCGCCAGGCGCTTGGAATTGCTGCGCATCTCCGCCCCGGCGGCGGTAAAGTTGCCGGGGCCGCCCTGCTCCAGCAGGGTGATGGGGGGGTACTGGTACTGCTCCTCGGGCTCGGATAGCTCCTGCTCGATTTGACGGCTCACCTCCCGGGCCGCCTTTTCCAGGTCCACGGGTTCGGCCTTCGGCACAGGCGCGGCAGGTTGGGGAGGCGTGACGGGCTCGGGGGCTGTGGGCTGAGGGGGCTGCTCCGGCTCCGGGGCGGGCTCCGGCTGGGGTGGGCTCAGCACCTCGTCCGGGGTGGGAGTCTGACGACCGGCAAAGAAGGACTTCTTGCCGGGCTGGAGGGGCCTGTCCTCTGCCGGGGCGGCGGGGTCGTCCAGGGGAATGTCGATCTGCGCCTTACGGCGGCGGGAGGGAGCTTTTTGCACAGGCTGAGGGGGCTGCTCCGGCTCCGGGGAGTCGCTCCCCGCCTCCTCCGCCCGTTGGGCGGCCCGCTGACGGGCTTTTTCCGCCACCTGAGACGGGGTGGTGTGCAGCATCACGAATACGCATGCCACCAGTCCCACTGCGGCCAGGATGGCAAACACGGCCTCACTGATGTACGCCTTGCCCAGCTCTGCCAGGCCGCCGCAGATCACGCCGCCGCCGTGAAGGCTCTGCCCCTCTGCCCACAGGGCGGAAAGGGTGAGGGATTTTACCGGCGCGGCAAAAATGAGGTGCAGCAGACTGCCGCACAGAGCCGGCGTCAGCAGGGCGCAGAGGGCTGGAGCTGTGGCCTTGCGCTCCCGGTGCAGCAGCAGAAACAGGCCGCTTACCAGAAGCATCGCCGCCCACAGCCAGTAGCCATAGCCAAACAGGCCCGTGAGGGCGCTGCGCAGCAGGCCCAGCAGCACCGCTTGGGCGTTAAAATAGCTCACGGCCACGCATAGCGCCAGCAGCAGGCACAGCACACCGCCCGCCGTGCGCACGGCCGGATTGGGGGCCTGGGGCGTCGGAGCGGACGGGGAGGCAGAGCGCCTGCCGCTTTGTTGTGTGGTTTTCTTTTTGGTGGTTTGAGCCATGGTATCTCCCATTCTGCCGCCGCGGCGGCACACAGATGTAAAGGATTCGGATTCTTATTTAATAAGGGTCAGGATCAGAGTCAGCAGGCCTACCGCCCAGCAATAGTAGGCGAAAAAGCCGAACTTGCCCTTGGCGGCGATCATTTTCAGCAGGCGAATGCACAGGTAGCCTACCACGGCGGCGGTGACGACGCCCACCAGGTACACCGGCACCTGGCTAAGGTCAATGCCCGCATCGATGGCGTCCTTCAGGGACAGGATGTTGGCGCCCAGGATGGCGGGAATGCTCATCAGGAAGGAAAAGCGAACGGCAAACCGCCGCTCATAGCCCACAAAGCAGCCGGTGGTAATGGTCATGCCGGAGCGGGAAATACCGGGCATGGTGGCGATGGCCTGGCCCACACCTACGATCAGGGCGGAGAGGACACTGGCGCTGGACTCGGTCTTGCGGCCCTTCGGCACCCGGTCACTGGCAAAGAGCAAGAAGCCCGTAACGATAAGGGCTGCCCCGATAAAGATCATGTTGCTGCTGAGACTCTGAACCTTATCCTTCACAGGCAGCACCGCGAACAGGGGCAGGGTGGCCACAATGATCAGCAAAATCAGCCGGCGAGCCGGGGGCACCGGGGTGGGGGTGGTGTGATGGGCAAGGTCCTGCACGCCGCAGACCAGCTCCCGGAGCATATCCTTGATCTCCCCCCAGTAGGCCACGAATACGGCCACCAGGGTACCCAGATGCAGCAGCACATCGAAAAACTCCGGCACCACACCGGCATCCTGCATACCCAGTAGGTTCTGGGCAATGGCCAAATGTCCGCTGCTGGAAATGGGCAAAAACTCGGCAAGACCCTGGATCAGGCCCAGCAAAAAGGAAGAAAAAAATGACATAAGCAGGCATCTCCTATCAAAAATGTGATAATAATTCGTATAATCGCGTCGAAATATTACGAATCGTATTCGACTTTTCTCCGTCGGGTATTCATTATATCACATTTCACCGTAGATTACCACACTTTCTCTCCCGTAACAAAAATGTCACGCCGAGGCCGGGGGCGTGGTTGTTCACAAAAAGGTCTTGATTTGAATGGGGGAGAGTGCTATAATTTTGTATATTTAATAACATACCTTACTATGCCTATTTGGGGTATGTGGTCGGGAAAGAGGAATATTTCGTGGCTTTTCGCAAGTAAAACGGATTGAAGCCTCTGGAAAAACGGGCCTGGCTTTCTTCGCCTACCATGCACGGCCCGGAGCTGCAATATATGACGGAGGCCTTCGAGAGTAACTGGATGAGTACCGTGGGCGAAAATATAGGCGTGGTAGAGAGCCTGATCACCCAGAGGATCGGCTGCGGCTATGCAGTGGCCCTTTGCTCCGGTACGGCGGCGCTGCACCTGGCGGTGAAGCTGGCGGGAGTGAAGAGCGGCGACAGGGTGTTTGTCAGCGACATGACCTTTTCTGCCACTGCCAACGCCATCATGTACGAGGGTGGAGAGCCGGTATTCATCGATGCTGATAGGGACACCTGGAATATGGACCCGGCGGCATTGGAAAGAGCCTTTGAACTGTACCCTGCGGTGAAGGTTGTGGTCATCGCCAACCTCTACGGAACCCCCGGCAAGATGACGGAGCTGTGTGAGATTGCCCACCGCCACGGTGCGGTGGTCATTGAGGACGCGGCGGAGTCTATGGGCGCCACCTATGAGGGCCGCCAGACCGGCACCTTCGGCGACATAGCCGCCATCAGCTTCAACGGCAATAAGATCATCACCGGCTCCTGCGGCGGCGCACTGCTGACCAATAGTAAGGAGGCCGCCCGCCGGGTGCGCAAGTGGTCCACTCAGGCAAGGGAGGACGCCCCCTGGTACCAGCACGAGGAGCTGGGCTACAACTACCGCATGAGCAATGTGGTGGCAGGGGTGGTCCGGGGCCAGCTGCCGTATCTGGAGGAGCATATGGCCCAAAAGCGGGCTATTTATGAGCGCTACCGGGAGGGCCTGCGCGGCTTGCCCGTGACCATGAATCCCTACGAAGCGGCCAAGGCGGAGCCGAACTTCTGGCTCTCCTGCCTGCTTATTGACGAGAAAGCCATGTGTCCCCAGGAGCGGGGAGACCTGGAGGCCCGCTATGAAGGTCAAAGCGGCAAAAGCTGCCCCACGGAGATCATCGAGGACCTGGCGCGGTATAACGCCGAGGCCCGGCCTATCTGGAAGCCCATGCACCTGCAGCCGTTTTTTAGGGACAAGGCATTTGTCTCTGCCGGGCCCGGCGAAGATGTGGGAGCGGATATTTTCCGCAGGGGCCTGTGTCTGCCCAGCGACAATAAGCTCACGGCGGACAGGCAGGAGCGGATTATGGAGATTGTCCGGGCCTGCTTTGCCTGATTTGTTTTTTCACACATAACATTATATATTTTTATATTGAAAAAGAGGTCGATTTTATGCGTAAAATACCGTTCAGCCCTCCTGACATTACGGAGGAGGAAATTCAAGAGGTTTGCCAGGCCCTGCGCTCCGGCTGGATCACCACCGGACCCAAGACCAAGGAATTTGAGCGGCAGGTGGCCGCCTTCTGCGGAACAGACCGGGCCGTGTGCCTCAACTCCGCCACCGCCTGCCTGGAGATGACCCTGCGCATCCTGGGCATCGGCCCCGGAGACGAGGTCATCACCTCTGCCTATACCTACACCGCTTCCGCCAGCCCCGTGTGCCATGTGGGAGCCAAGCTGGTGCTGGTGGACACCCTTCCCGGCTCCTACGAGATGGACCCGGAGAAGCTGGCTGCGGCGATCACGGAGCGCACCAAGGCGGTGATCCCCGTGGACATTGCCGGCATCCTGGCAGACTACGACACCATTTATTCCATCGTGGAGAGCAAGAAGGGGCTGTTCACTCCGGCCAATGACCTGCAGAAGAAGATCGGCCGGGTGGCGGTGGTGGCTGACGGGGCCCACAGCTTCGGCGCCCAGCGCCACGGCAAGCGCTCCGGCTGCTTTGCGGACTTTACCACCTTCTCCTTCCACGCAGTGAAGAATCTCACCACCGCCGAGGGCGGAGCCGCCACCTGGAATCCGGCGCTGGCCCTGGATGACGAGGCTATTTATAAGCAGTATATGCTCCTGAGCCTCCACGGCCAGAGCAAGGACGCCCTGGCCAAGACCAAGCCCGGCGCGTGGGAATATGACATCGTGGCGCCGCTTTATAAATGCAACATGACGGACATTATGGCGGGCATCGGCCTTGCCCAGCTCAGGCGCTACCCGGGACTGCTGGAAAAGCGCTATAAGCTGGTGCGGCTTTATAATGAGCTGCTTGCTGACTGCGGCGTGGAGCACGCGCCCCACTTCCGGGAGGACGAGGTCTCCAGCTGCCATTTGTATCTGACCCGGCTTACGGGCAAGACCATGGCCCAGCGCAACGCCATCATTGAGAAAATGGCGGAGCAGGGCGTGGCCACCAATGTACACTATAAGCCCCTGCCTCTGCTGACGGCTTATAAGGACCTGGGCTTTGACATTGCGGACTATCCCTGCGCCCTGGCTCAGTTTGAAAACGAGATTACCCTGCCCCTGTACTCCACCCTCACGGAAGAGAATGTACGGTACATCTGCCAGACGCTGAAGGTGTGCCTGCAGGACGGATAAAAGGAAAAGGACAGCAAATTTATGGATAACCAAGCAGGCGCCCGACAGCCATACCGGATTGTTACCCCTCCCTCAGCGGCCACCATGGCCTGCAAGCGGGCCTTTGACATCCTATGCTCTTTCTTGGGGCTGACGGTGCTGAGCCCGGTGCTGCTGGTGGTGTCGGTGCTGGTGGCGGTCACCTCTCCCGGCGGGGTATTTTTCCGTCAGGAGCGCATCGGAAAGGACGGAAAGCCCTTCCGTATTTTCAAGTTTCGCTCCATGCGTAAGGATAACGCGGGGCTGAAGATCACCACCGGCAATGACAGCCGCATTACCCCTGTGGGCCGATTTTTGCGCAAGAGTAAGATAGACGAGCTGCCCCAGCTCATCAATGTGCTGGTGGGGGACATGAGCTTCGTGGGTCCCCGGCCGGAGGTGGCGGACTATGTGAACCTGTATACCCCCTACCAGCGGCAGGTGCTGCTGGTGCGCCCGGGCATCACGGGGCTGGCGTCTATCCGTTTCCGCAATGAAAATGATCTGCTCACCGCCAGCGACGATCCCAACCGCACCTATGTCGAGCAGATCATGCCCCGGAAGATCGACCTGGATCTGGAGTATATCCCCCACGCTTCGGTTTTCTATGACATCAAGCTGATTTTCCAAACCTTTGCGGTGGTAATAAAGGAGTAAAGAGGAGCTTTATGAGAATTTGGCTTATCAACCATTATGCGGTGCCGCCCCAGTATTATCCTTTGGCCCGGCAGAATTATTTTGCGAAGAATCTTATGCGCCTGGGCCATGAAGTGACCATCTTTGCCGCCAGCACGGTGCATAACTCCGATAAGAACCTCATTGAGGACGACACCCCTTACCGGGAGGATGTGGTGGACGGGGTCCACTATGTGCTCATCCGCTGCAAGGGCTATCACGGCAACGGCGCTTCCCGCATTCTCAATATGCTGGAGTTTGCCCGAAAACTACCGGGTGTGTGCGACAAATACCCCCGGCCCGATGCTATTGTGGCCACCTCCATGCCCCCCATGTCCTGCGCGGCGGGCATCAAGCTGGCCCGGAAATACGGCTGTCGGGGCATCGCGGAGATCGCCGACCTTTGGCCGGAGAGCATCATTGCCTATGGCATCGCCGGGCCCCATAACCCGGCGGTCCTGTGGCTGCGGCGGCTGGAAAAGTGGATCTATACCAGGGCTGACGCCGTGGTGTTTACCGTAGAGGGCGCCTACGACTACATCAAAGAGCAGCATTGGGAAAAGGAAGTTCCCCGGAGTAAAGTATTTTATATAAATAATGGTGTAGACCTGGAGCTGTTTGATTATAACAAGGAGCATTTCCGGGTAGAGGACAAGGACCTGGACGACCCCGAAATTTTCAAGGTGGTCTATACAGGGTCTATCCGCAGGGTAAACGGATTGGGTCTGCTGCTGGATGCGGCCAAGGCTGTCCGGGATCCCCGGGTGCGCTTTCTTATCTGGGGCGACGGGGATGAGCGGCCCATGCTGGAGCAGCGCGTAAAAGATGAAAACATCGGTAATGTGGTGTTCAAGGGCCGGGTGGAGAAGAAGTTCGTGCCCTCCATCGTCAGCCGGGCAGATGTGAATATTGCACACTGCATCAGTACACCGGTGGACCGATACGGCATCAGCTTCAATAAGATGTTTGAATATTTTGCCGCCGGAAAGATCGTGCTGTCTGATTTTCCCACGAAGTATAACCCGGCGCTGCAGTGCCATGCGGGCATTACCGTGGAGGAGGCCTTAGCGCCCAATATTGCTGAGGCCATTGAGCATTTGGCCGCTTTGCCGGAGCAGGAACGAACGCTTTACGAGCAGAACAGCCGCGCAGCTGCCCATAAGTACGACTTTAAGAATCTGACAGAGGAGCTGCTGGATGTGATCCAGTCGATCCCAAAGAAATAATTAGATAAGCGAAAAAACTACGCACAAAAGGAAATGAGGTCGATTTTATGAAGTTGAGCGTATTGCTGCCGGAGCTGCTGCCGCAGTATGATTTCAAGCTGGAAAATGAACAGGAATTCTCCACGCTGGGACTGGTGGTGGCGGAAGTTAAGGAACCCTTCTGCACCTTTGTGGATACAGAGCACGCACTGAAGGACCTGCACGACGGTATCACCATGGTCATCACAACGCCGGAGATCGCTCCGAAGCTGGTGAAGCAGGGACGGGGGGTGTGCATTACGGAGCAGCCCCGGGTCGTGTTTTTCCGGCTGCACAACGCCTTGGGTCAACATGGAGGGTATGCCAGAGCCCGTCATGCTACCAGGATCGGGAAAAACTGCTCCATCAGCCCCCTGGCTGTGATAGCCAAGGAAAATGTCATCATCGGTGACAATGTGGTTATCGAGGAATTCGCTGTGATTCGGGACAATGTGACCATCGGAGACAACTGCGTGATCCATGCCGGCGTAAAAATCGGATTTAACGACTTTGAATATAAAAAAGAGAACGGAAAGCTCTTTACCGTGGCCCATTACGGCGGTGTGATCCTGGGCGAGGAGGTGGAGCTGCATCCCAATACCTGCGTTAATAAAGCTCTCTATCCTTGGGATAATACGGTTATCGGTGATCGCTGCAAGATAGATATGCTGGTGCAGGTCTCTCACGGCGTTAAGGTCGGCAGAGATACTATGATCGTGGGCCTTTCCGGAATCGGTGGCCGCACGGAGATCGGCGAGAATAGCTGGATCGGGTATGGCTGTATCATTCGCAACGGCGTGCATGTCGGCAATAATGCCCGGGCGAATATGGGCGCCGTTGTTTCTCGGGATGTGGCGGACGGAAAAGCCGTTACCGGCAACTTCGCCATTGACCATGACATTTTTATGGAGAATCTGAAACGCGCGGCAAAGCCGACGAAAGAAAGGAATGAGTGATCCTATGCAATTTATTGACCTGAAAGCCCAGTATGCGGCCCTGAAGGACGAGATTAATGCAAATATCCAGGCGGTGCTGGACTCTGCCCAGTTCATCGGCGGGCCCCAGGTAAAGGAGCTGGAGAAGGAGCTGGCGGACTTTGTGGGCCGCAAGCACTGCATCACCTGTGCCAACGGCACCGATGCCCTGCAGATTGCCTACATGGTGGCGGGCGTAGGGGAGGGGGATGCCGTGTTCTGCCCGGACATGACCTTCATCTCCTCCACGGAGCCGGCTAAGATGTTCGGGGCTACCTCCGTGTTTTGTGACATTACCAAGGATACCTATACTCTCTGCCCGGAGAGCCTGGAAAAGCAGATAAAGGCCGTCCTGGCTGAAGGCAAGCTCACTCCCAAGGCCGTGGTGGCCGTGGATATTTTGGGTAACCCCTGCGACTACGACACCATCGCCCCCATCTGCGAGAAGTACGGTCTCATTCTCATCGAGGACGCCGCCCAGGCCTTCGGTGCGTCCAATAAGGGCCGCAAGTGCTGTTCCTTCGGCACTATCGCCACCACCTCGTTCTTCCCGGCCAAGCCCCTGGGCTGCTACGGCGACGGCGGTGCCATCTTCACCGATGACGATACCGCGGCGGACATCATCCGCTCCCTGTGCGTCCATGGCAAGGGCCCCGGCGGCAAGTATGACAATATCCGTGTGGGCATGAACTCCCGGCTGGACACCGTCCAGGCGGCTATTCTGCTGCCCAAGCTGAAGGCACTGAATGACTATGAAATTGACCGCCGACAGGAGGTGGCCGGGCGGTATAACGCCGCGTTCAGCAAGGATTTCACCACTCCCTTTGTGGCAGAGGGCTGCGTGTCTGCCTGGGCCCAGTATGCTATCCTGGCCAAGGATACCCAGACCCGGGACAAGGTTATCGCCCATCTGAAGGAAAAGAATATTCCCAATATGGTTTACTATCCTACCCCCCAGCACGCCCTGCCCGTGTTTAAGGCCGAGCCTCACTACGGCGAGACCTATGCAAATGCCAATGACTACTGCGCCCGGACCCTGTCGCTGCCCATGCACCCGTATATGGATGCGGCGGAGCAGCAGTTGGTCATTGACGCGGTTTTGGAGGCACTGTGATGGAGGAGAAATATTTTGTACACCCCTCCAGCTTCGTGGATGACGATGTAGAGATCGGTGAGGGCACCAAGATCTGGTATTTCTGCCACATTCAAAAGGGCGCCCGCATCGGAAAGCATTGCTCCCTGGGGCAGAATGTGAATGTCAGCAACCATGTGAAGGTAGGCGACGGCTGCAAGCTGCAAAACAATGTCTCTCTGTATGAGGGCGTGGAGCTGGAGGACTATGTGTTCTGCGGCCCCTCCTGCGTATTTACCAACGACCTGACCCCTCGGGCCAAGTACCCCAAGGGCAGCGCCGGGTATAAAAAAACCTATTTGCGTGAAGGGGCATCCATCGGCGCCAACGCCACCATCGTCTGCGGCCATACCGTCGGACGCTGGGCCCTTATAGGTGCAGGCGCGGTGGTGACGGATGATGTACCCGACTATGCCCTGATGCTGGGCGTGCCGGCCCGGATTATTGGCTGGGCCTGCGAGTGCGGCGCACTGCTGCACTTTGATGGCGGCAAGGCTACCTGTGCCGACTGCGGCAGAAGCTATGAGATGAAAGCAGAAAATAAAGTAGAGGAGTGCAAATAAAATGAAATTCGATACCATTTACGACGGTCTTATCAAGGGTACGGAGAAGCTGGCCCTGGTGGGCCTGGGCTATGTGGGTATGCCCATTGCCGTGGAGTTTGCCAAGCACATCTCCGTCATCGGCTTTGATATCAATGAAAAGCGTGTGCAGGAGTACGCCAATGGAATCGACGCCACCAACGAGGTGGGTGAGGCCATCAAGAACACCACCGTGGACTTCACCTCCGACCCCGCCCGGCTGAAGGAGGCTAAGTTCATCGTGGTGGCCGTGCCTACGCCGGTAAACCCCGATACCACCCCGGACCTGCGCCCGGTGGAGGGGGCCTCCCGCACCGTGGGCCAGAATCTGACCCCCGGCACCATCGTGGTCTTTGAGTCCACGGTGTACCCCGGCGTCACCGAGGACATCTGCATTCCCATTATTGAGAAGGAGTCCGGCCTCAAGTGCGGCGTGGACTGGAAGATCGGCTACAGCCCCGAGCGCATCAATCCCGGTGACCGGGTCCACACCCTCACCAACATCCGCAAGATCGTCTCCGGCATGGACGAGGAGTCCGCCCGGGAGATCAAGAAGGTATATGACATCGTCATTCAGGCGGGCACCTTCCCTGTGTCCACCATCAAGACCGCCGAGGCCGTGAAGGTGGTGGAGAACAGCCAGCGGGATATCAACATCGCCTTTATGAACGAGGTGGCTATGATCTGCGACCGTATGGGCATCGACACCGACGAGGTTCTGGCGGGCATGAACACCAAGTGGAACGCCCTGGGCTTTAAGCCCGGTCTCGTAGGCGGCCACTGCATCGGTGTGGACCCCTACTATCTGACCAATGCCGCCGAGGCTCTGGGCTATCACAGCCAGATCATTCTCAACGGCCGCAAGGTCAACGACAGCATGGGCGGTTTCGTGGCCGACGCCGCCATCAAGCAGATGATCGAGGCGGGTATGGCCCCCAAGAAGGCCACCGTGGTCATCCTGGGCATCACCTTCAAGGAGAACTGCCCCGACACCCGCAACAGCAAGGTGGTGGACATCATCAACCGCCTGAAGGAGTACGACATCCACCCTGTGGTCACCGACCCCTGGGCCGACGCTGCCGTGGCCCAGCATGAGTACGGCGTGACTCTGACGGATTTTGATAAGATCCCCAAGGCCGACTGCGTTATCGTGGCTGTGGGTCACAACGAGTTCCGCTCCCTGTCCATGATGCAGCTGAAGGAGCTGTTCAAAAAGGACCTGCCCGACAGCGAAAAAGTGCTCATCGATGTAAAGAGCCTGTATCGCATGGACGAGCTGAAGGCCTCGGGAATTCGGTTCTGGAGACTGTAATACCCTGCGGCACCTGCGGCAAACACGGCAAGGATAGCTGCAAGCATAAGGAGTTTATCGCATGATAAAAGTATGTCATATGACCAGTGCCCACGAGGAGGAGGATATCCGGATCTTCCGCAAGGAATGTGTTTCTCTGGCTGAGGCCGGATATGATGTATATCTGGTAGAGCGGGGAGACAGCTATGACAAAAACGGTGTACACATTGTGGGAGTGGGCGAGATCCCCACGAGCCGTCTCAAGCGTATGACAGAGGGGGCGAAAATGGTCTATCAGGCTGCCCGCGCCCTGGACGCGGATATTTACCATTTCCACGACCCGGAGCTTCTCCCTTATGGGCTGAAGCTGAAAAAGGCGGGCAAGAAAGTCATTTTTGACAGCCACGAAATGTACACAGAGCAGATTCGGGAGAAGCCATATCTTCCCCACTGGTTCGCAAGGCTGCTTTCTCATGCCTATGGAAAGTACGAAAGCCATGTTCTCGGCCGCATTGACGGGTTGGTCTACACTTGTCTGAAAGACGGCGTCCACCCATTTGCCGGAAAGTGCCGGCATATCACAACCATCGACAATACGCCTATGCTTTGGGAGCTGTATGATCGCTACGACCCTGCGGCGAAGAAAGAGGCAGGCAGCGTGGTATATGTGGGCGGCCTATCCTATGCCCGGGGAATCACGCATTTGATCACCGCCGCTGCAAAAGCTGACTGTACGCTTTATCTGGCCGGTATGTTCGATTCAGAGGAATATCGCCATACCGTTGAGGCCCTGCCCGGGTATTCCTGTGTGCAGTATTTAGGGCTGCTTGGCAGAGAGCAGGTTGTCGCCTTGCTGCAGCGCTGCTGTGTCGGCGCGGCTACGCTCTTAAATATAGGCCAGTATAATCAGGATGATAATTTGGCCACCAAGGTCTACGAGTACATGTCGCTGGGCATTCCTGTGCTTTTGTCGCGCTCTGCTTATAATGAACGGGTGATGAACCAGTATCACTTCGGCCTGTGCGTAGAGCCGGATAATGTTGACGAGCTGGCCCAGGCCATCCGCTATTTGCTGGACCATCCCGACGAAGCCCGTCAGATGGGCGAAAACGGACGCCGTGCCGTAGAACAGCAATTCAATTGGGGAGTGGAGGAGAAAAAGCTCCTTGCCCTATATAATGATATTTTGAACGATAAATAAAAGGAAGTGCTGCAATTATGAAATACGCTCTCATCGGCTGCGGCCGCATTGCCGTGAACCACATGAAGGCCGCCATCAACAACAAGCTGGAGATCGTCGCCGTGTGCGATGTTCTGCCGGAGAAAATGGAGGCGCTGCTGGCTAAGTACGACCTGCAAAACGACACCTCCATCAAGCGCTACACCGACTATAAGCAGATGCTGGCGGAAAACGACATAACCCTGGCCTCCATCGCCACCGAGAGCGGCATCCACGCCGAGATTGCCCTCTACTGCATCGACCACGGTGTCAATGTCATCATCGAAAAGCCCATGGCTATGAACATGGACGACGCCGAGGAGATCGTCCGCCGCAGCGAGGAGAAGGGCGTGAAGGTGGCCGCCTGCCACCAGAACCGCTTCAATGTGGCCATTCAGCAGATGCGCAAGGCCCTGGAGGCCGGCCGCTTCGGTAAGATTTCCCACGGCTCCATCCATGTCCGCTGGAACCGGGACCACAGCTACTATGACCAGGCCTCCTGGCGGGGCACCTGGGCCCAGGACGGCGGCTGCCTGATGAATCAGTGCATCCACGGCATCGACCTGCTGCGCTGGATGATGGGCGACGAGGTGGACGAGGTCTACGGCGTTACGAAGCAGCAGTTCCACGATTATCTGGAGTGCGAGGACATCGGCATGGCCGTGGTGAAGTTCAAGAACGGCGCCGTGGGTACCATCGAGGGCACCACCAATGTCTACCCCAAGAACCTGGAGGAGACTCTCTACCTCTTCGGCGAGACCGGCACCGTGAAGATCGGCGGCACCTCCACCAACAACATTGATGTGTGGAACTTTGCCGATGAGACCGAGGACGACCAAAAGAATAAGGGCCTCCAGGAGGCCACCAGCAATGTCTACGGCAACGGCCATACCAGCCTCTTTGCCGACATGATGGACGCCATCGAGCATGACCGCAAGCCCTATGTGGACGCCGTGGCCGGACGCAATGCCCTGGAGATGATCCTGGCCATCTATCAGTCCGCCGCCACCGGCAAGCCCGTAAAGCTGCCCCTTTCTCATGTGGCCAGCACGGACTTTACCGGTCGGTTTGATAAGTAAAGAATAGAAATAATATCCAAGGAGTTAAGGAGAGAATACATGGCGGAAACTATGAACATGAAGGAGCTCTTTGCACTGCTGATTCGCCGTTGCCGTGCAGTTTTGCTCACCGCACTGATTTTTGCAGTGCTGTTGGGTGGCGTACAGGCCTTCCGCACATCCCGGAGCAATTCGGATGAAAGCGATGTGTCTGCTGAGGAACAAATTGCATCGCAGTATGCCGATCTTGCAGCCCTGAAGCAGCAGCTGACTACCACTAAAGCAAAGGTGGCATCCTTACAGGAATATGTTGTTCAGGCACCGCTGATGGAGATCGATCCGTACCGTGTGTATACCACAACGATGCTTATTGGATTGACCCCTGCGGAGAATGCACCGGTGGCTTCCGCTTCCCAAGAATACTCCGACGGAGCAGTCTGTGCGGCGTGGCTTGCGGGAACCGATATACAGAAGTTAGCGGCGGATACTTCCTTTGCCGAAATAGGAAATCTGTATTTACAGGATTTGTTTTCCGCCAAGCCATTGTCTGGTGGAGTATTGAGCCTTCGTACATACGGGACATCCCAGGAGCGAGCTGAGGAATTGGCAGATATGCTCTATCAGGGCCTGCACCGGCAGTTCTCCGGCGAAAGCAGCTCAATACCTACGGTAAATGCGGTGTTGTCTTCTGCTACGCTGTGTGAAACGAATACGGAAATCGCAGATAAACAGGACAAGATTTTCAAGGAACTGACCACCGCAAAGGAAAGCCTGACAACACTGACCTCCAAGGTGCAATCTCAGGAGTTGGCACTTCCTCATGATGACGAGACTCCCTCTCCTGTAAAGAGCGGGGTGAAATATGCAGTTCTCGGGTTTGCTGTAGGTATTATATTGGCCTGTCTGTGGATTCTTGTAAAGGCTGTGTTTTCCGGTCGTATTGAAACGGCGGGACAGCTGGAGACGATGGGGGGTGCGCCCTATTGGGGCACATTGGCAGTGGCAAAACGAAAATCAGACCGATGGGCTGACGCCATTTTGGAAGAGACTCTTTGGGCAGACCGCCAGGCAGCTGCTGCGCACCTGGTAGATCGGGTCGCTGCCTGCGATTCAGCTTCCGCGGGGATCGCGATTATATCCTCGCTGTCTGATCAGGCGGAGGAATTGGACGATTTCGTTGCTGCACTGAAGGACCGGGACTACAGCGTTTCCGTCATTATGAATGTAGCTTCTGACCCGGCGGCATTTGCCTGCCTAAAGAAGAACGGCCTTATCCTGTTAGCTGAACGCCGCGGTATGACCCGTATGGAGCGGTTGAAGGCAGTACATACGCTGATGCATTCTTTTTCCCGGAAAGCAAATGGTACGTTCTTTTTCTGAATGGTAAAAGAGGTAGATGGAGATAAACAAATATGAAGATCGCAAAGTTGTGTATCAATACATGGGCTTACGCCAGCCGAGACAAGCGCGAGTTAGCTGCCTGTCAGGAATTGGGCGCTGAGGTTGAGGTTTTTGCCAAGGGAGAACATACAGGCACAGAAGAAGTCGTAGACGGGTTTCCTGTCACTCGCATTTCCACGCGACCCTTGGGCGAAAAGGTTCCCAACGGTCTCAACCGTGTGGTCTCCTTGTTTACTTGGGCCTCTTATATGCGCAAGCAGAATGATATTGATGTGATTTCCGCCTATGATCTGATTGCCCTTTTCATCGCTTGGCTGTCCAATATCGGTAAGCGGAACAAGGCCAAACTGGTCTATGATTCTCATGAGTTTGAACTGGGCCGCGCCAGACAGCGCAGCGCAGTGACCACCTGGTTTATCTGCCATCTGGAGCGTTTTTTAATGAAGAGATGCGCATTCTCCATTATGGTCAATGACGATATTGCCGATGAGGTGCAGCGGATCCATCACCTGAAAAAACGCCCTATTGTGGCACGGAATATTCCCCAGTATTGGCAGCTGGATGCTGCACATACAGCGCAGGTGCGTCAGGAATTTCTTTCGCAGCTGGGCCTTTCGGATTCTGCCTTTCTTGTTATGTACCATGGCGGCGTCATGGAAGATCGCGGCATCGAGCAAATGTTAGAGGCTGTAGCTCAGTTGCCGCAGGATGTCGCGGCGATTATTCTTGGAAACGCCCAAACCTCCTACCCGGATCAGTTGCACACCCTGTGCAAAAAGCTGAACATTGAAGGCAGGGTGCTGTTTCATCAGGCTGTTCCCTATGAGGAACTGCGTCATTATGTCAGCGCTTCCGATGTTGGCCTGGTAACCGTGCTGGCAACCTATCAGAGCTATTACATGATGCTTCCCAACAAATTCTTTGAGAACATTCAAAGCATGAACCCCGTTATAGTCAGCGATTTTCCCACGATTGGCAAAATTGTAGATCAGTATGGGATTGGCCTGAAGGTGGACCCCACAGATCCGAAGGCTATTGCTGATGCAATCCTGCGTATGCGGGATGACCGGGCATTTTATGCCGAGTGTAAGGAGCATTTGAAAGTTGCCAAGGAAGAGCTCTGCTGGGAGCGGGAAAAGCAGACACTTATGAATGCTTACAGGGAGATATTATGATGCAGCAGGCCACATTTGAGCGGAAAATTGCGTTAAGATCTCCGGTAATATTGTTTGCCTGCGCATTATTATTTAAGCTGGCACTGGATTTCAGCTTTAATAAATTCCTGGTAGGTGCAGGGTATGCATATCGTTTTTCTTTCCATTTTGATCCTCTGCGCTATGCCTTGGGATTAGGGTGGTGTACGGTCCTATTCTGGAGCATTGACCATTCGGCAAGAAAAGCGTCTACATTTCTGCTGGCAATGCTTTATTTGCTGGAGATCATTCCCGTTACAACGATTTACAGCTTGGAAGGCGGCAGTCATATATACTACCATAGTGTGTGTATTGCCTTTTTCCTGTGCGAAATGATGGTGCGCAGTTCGCCGGCTACTATTCGCTTCCGACGCAATCGTATTTTTTCAAGCATAATGGTGAGTTGCTTTGCTGCGGCAGTGTTGCTCCTACTGCTAATCCTAATTCAGGAGAATGGACTACCATCCTTGACTGCGTTGAACATTTATAAGGTTTATGAAATGCGCGCTTCGGGGGCATTCCATCTTAGCAAATACGCAAATTATTTGCTGACTTGGGCAACAAATGTTTTTTTACCGATCCTTATCACTTTAGCTCTTCTGAAAAATCACTGGTTCAGCGCAATACTTATGTGCGGCATTTTGCTTCTCATTTATCTCTACACCGGGCAAAAAACATTTCTCTTTGTTATTCCTCTTCTTATTGTGTTTGTGCCATGGAGTAAGCGAGAAAATTTCTATAATGAGTTTTTTGCTTGCTTTTGCATAGGCTTTTCCATGCTGATCCTTTTGCGCTGGATTTCGCCGGTTTTACAATCCGTGTTTTCTGCGGCCTATGACCTGCTATGTCGTCGCAGTATGCTTCTTCCTGCACAGAATAAATTTATATACTACGATTACTTCAGCACCCGTCCTAGGCTGGGGCTCTATGGAGCCTTCCCTCAGTGGTTGGTAAGTATTCCTGACCCACTGCAGGGGGTTGATTACGGATATGATATTTCTGCTATTTATTATAACCGACCTAATATGAATTCCAATACCGGATTTTTGGCTGAGGGATATATGCGCTTTGGCTACATCGGCATTTTCCTACTGCTTCAACTTTTGGCCGTGCTTTTGCGTATGGTAGATGGTTTTCAACTGCGGGCTGGGTATGCAATGACGGTCGGAGTTTTTCTATACCCCATATTTGTATTGGCAGACGGACACCTTTTCGACAGCCTTATCCTTGGCCCGTGGATGATTCTGGTAATTTTCATGCTTTTTTATCAGGGCGCTATAAAGCGAAAGGAGTACATCCTTGAAACTTCGTGAAACATTGCGGAAGCTGGTTGACCGCGTCCGTTCCAGCGGCTTTCTAAAAAGCGTTCTTACGCTCTCATCCGGCGCTGTGGTGGGGCAGGCTATCAACTTTTTCGGGATGCCGATAGTGGGCCGGGTCTATACACCGGCGGCCATGGGCGATTATACGGTCATTACAACCAATGCCGGTGTAATCAGCTCGCTTGCCTGCCTGGGCATGATGACGGTATTCTTGCTGCCGGAGCGAGATGAGGAAGCCAGGGGGCTAAGCCGCCTTGTGCTGTTTGCTACGCTCCTGATTACAACAGTAGCGGCGCTGGGTCTTTGGCTCGTGGCTCCGTTTTGGCGCATTTTCTCCACGGAAGAAACGCCTTATACCCTTGCCTTAGGTGTATTGTGGCTTTATATTGTCTGCAACACTGTCAGCAATATATGCTATGCCTATGCCAACCGACAAAGCCTTTACCGCGTTCTTTTTTGGAATCCAGTACTGTATGCCGGCTCAAATGTGGTACTCAGCATCCTTTTTGGCGTATTGAATTGGGGATTTTTGGGTTACACACTAGCCTCCATATTAGCGTTTGTGGTCAATATCGCGCACTTGATGCTCCACGGAAATGCTTTTAAGCGGGTTTCGGAATCGGATTGCCGTCCTCTACCCCTGCTGCGCAAATATCGGCGCTTTCCCATATACCAAATGCCTGCAAATTTGATATCCTCGTTAGGAACGCAGATTCCTGTGCAGATGATGGAGCGTTTTTACTCCTCTACCGCACTGGGAATGTATTCTATGGCGTTAAAGGTTTTGTCTCTACCCACCACGCTGCTGGCCACGCCGGTAAATCGCGTGTATTTTCAGGAGGCCAGCCAGCGCTATAACCGCGGGGAGAATATAGGGGAATTTTCCTTTAACATCCTCAAGGCGAATATCAAGATCGCCATGATTCCCATTGCTGTTTTGATTGTTTTCGGCGAGTGGATTTTCGCTTTGTTTTTGGGCGAACAGTGGACAGAGGCGGGAACCTATGCGGCAATTTTAGGCGTTTCACAGCTTTTTGCTTTTTGCGCAAGCTGTTTGTCAGGATGCTTTGTCATTGTAAATAGGAATCAGTTGAATTTGGCGGATGCGCTGTTTACACTGCTGTATAATGCCGGCTTGGCCGGATTTATGTTTTGGCATTTGCCTGATGTATATGTGTGGGTTTGGATCATCTCCATTTTGAATATCATACGCGTGATGCTGCTGCAGGGAATTTTCTTGAAGATCACGGGCGTTTCGATACGAAGATATTTGCTGTTTAACCTTGGATATGTCATCATCCCACTGGCACTTGTGTGGGGTATTCGTGTGCTGCTCCACGCCTATATAGTGTGATAGCGATATATGCCGGCCTCGGCATTGTAATCTGTGCCGGCCAATGGTAAAATAATTTATATTAAATGCCGCACAGTGTGCACTGTGCATGATAGCAGGAAAACAGATGATTGACCCTGTAGAGGTGAAACCAAAGGAGATATAATATGGACAAACAAAGAGGAAGCTCCCGAGCCAGACGCATCCGCCGCACCAAGGTTGACTGGTTTGGCATTATTATGATGTTTGTACTGCTGGTGTGTAGCCTGGCTATTTTTGCCCGGCTTATGGCCACCAAAATGCTTACAACCACCAATATGGTGCTGATTATGGTAGCGCTGCTGGTGGTGAACGGGCTGCACATTTTCGTGCAGCTGCCCTTGCGGCGCAATAAGCTGGGCAAGCTGATCTGCGGCGTTTTGGCTGTGGTGTTGTCCGTGGCAATGATCTACGGCACCGTGGCCGCCGGGGCGGTGCAGTCCGCCCTGAATAAGATCTCCGGTATCATGGTGGAAAAGCAGGTGACGGCGGTGATCGTCATGAAAGAGGACGACGCCACAGAGCTGGGCGATACCCGAGGCTATAAATTCGGTATCCTGGCCAACCGTGACCAGGAGAACACCCGGAAGCTCCTCAGTGCCATGCAGGAGAGCATGGGCCAGATCGACACGAGGGAATACGAGACACCAGCCGCTATGGCAGATGCCCTGTACGACGATGAGATCCAGGCTATGATTCTCAACGAGGGCTACATTTCCCTGCTGACGGAGCAGGAGGATTACAGTGACTTCTCCAGCTATACCAAAATCATCTATGAGTATGTCACGGAGCATGAGATCACCTCCATCAAGCCCTCCGGCTCCATCACCAAGCAGCCCTTTGTGATCTACTGCAGCGGCAGCGACGAGCGGGACTCCGACATCAACGCCAAGAGCCGCAGCGATGTGAATATTCTGGCGGTGGTGAACCCCAAGACCCGTCAGATCCTGCTCATCAATACTCCCCGGGACTACTACCTGCCTTTGGCCTTCAACGGTGAGATGGATAAGCTGACCCACGCCGGTATGTATGGCGTGCAGGAGAGCATGGCTGTGCTGGATAATCTCTACGGAACCAAGACCTCCTATTATGGTCGCATCAATTTCTGGGGCCTTATCGACATCGTGGACGCACTGGGCGGCATTGATGTGTACTCAGACTACTCGTTTACAACGGCTGCAGGAGATGTTGCAGGATACGGAGACCGGGAGTATAGCTACACGGAAGGCTGGAACCACATGAACGGCATCGAGGCCCTGACCTTCAGCCGGGAGCGCTACTCCTTCTCCGACGGCGACAACCAGCGGGGTAAGAACCAGATGAAGGTCATCCAGGCCATCATCGAAAAGGCCACTTCCCCCAGCGTTTTGGCGAAATATCAGGACCTGCTGAAGGCGGTGTCCGACAACTTCATTACCAACATTTCCTACGACCAGATCTCCTCCCTGGTGCAGATGATGCAGAAGGACGGCGCATCCTGGAACATCCAGACCATGTCCGCCACCCAGGGCTCCGGCGATACCATGCAGCCCTGCTACTCCTCCTACGGCGAGCTGCTGTATGTAATGCCGCCGGATTATGACTCCGTGAACCGTATTCGTGAGGTTATCGACCAGGTGATGAACGGCGAGGAGATCGTTCTGCCCGCGGAGTAAACCGAGCAAAAGATAATACTATAAAAGCGGCATTGTCTGCGGTAAAAGCGGGCAATGCCGCCCTATGAGGAAGAGAGAGAACGACTATGTCGGAAATCGGAGCGACCAGAAACCAAAAGATCACGGGGCACCTGTTTGCCCTGTTCACCACCCTGGTATGGGGCAGCTGCTTTGTGCTGACCAAGGTGATGCTCAATGCCTTTACCCCCATCCAGATCATCCCCCTGCGTATGGGTCTTGCCTACCTGGCTTTGTGGGCGCTGCGTCCTAAGACGCTGAAGCTCCCCTGGAGGGATGAGCTGATGTTCATTCTCATCGGCATCACCGGCGGCAGCGTCTACTTTTTCCTGCAAAATACCGCTGCGGCCCATACCTCTGCCGCCAATGTGAGCATTCTCGTGTCCATGTCCCCCATCATCACGGTGATCCTGGCACAGTTTTTCTCCCGTCGGGGGGAGAAGCTGGGCAAATGGGTGTATATGGGCGCAGTGGTGGCCATCGCCGGCGTTATCATGGTGGTGCTGAACGGCACACTGACCTTCCACCTAAGTCCCCTGGGAGACCTGTTGGCTCTGGCGGCGGCCCTGATGTGGGCGATATACTCCATCCTCATTAAGAAGTATACCGAGCGGTATGATAATTTCCTGGTGACTCGCCGGGTGTTCCTGTGGGCATTTTTGACGGCGGTGCCGCTGATGCTCATCACCGACGGTATGCCCAGCCTGACCCCGCTGTTTACCCAGCCGGGCATCCTGCTGAGCTGGCTGTTTTTGGGTGTGTTCGGCAACGCCGTGTGTTTTGCTCTGTGGAATATCGCTTTTAAGAATCTGGGCGTGGTCATTACCAACAACTATCTGTATGCCACCCCCTTCGTCACCGTGGTGGTAGGCTGGCTGCTGCTGGGCGAAAAAATTTCCCTCATGAGCATCCTCGGCGCCGTGCTGATCACCCTGGGCGTGATTTTCGCCAATAAGCAGACGGCAAAGACCGGCGAATAAATAATTCGAAAGGGGAGAAGGCAAAGCTTCTCCTCTTTTTGTATACTCCCACCCCTTTGGCGGAACAATTTGGGGTAGGCGCCCCGGGCGTATAGACATTTCCCCGCCCGTATGGTACAATGTTTTTACTTTTCTAAAAATCACGAGAGGAGCTGCTCTATGAATACCAACTGGAACGACCCCGATTTTCAGGGCTTTGCCCACAAGAATCCCTTTGCCGGGAGACCTAAGCGGGAGAAAAAACCCCGCAAGGCCGTAGGCACCCCGGTGGGCCGCACGGTGCTGAACCTGGCGGTCACGCTGCTGGTGGGCGCGGTGTATTACTATGTTTGCCTGCCGGCGCTGAACCTGCACAGCCAGTCCTTCTATGTGTTTGCCCTGCTGCTGTGCGCGGTGTACTGCGTTATGGCCATCCTCACTTCCGGCTTCCAGGGGGAGGGACCCAAGGGGTACTTCGGATTTGTGAAAAAACAGTGCAAGATCCCCTTTTTCCTGGCTCTGGCCCTGGTGCTCACCGCCGTGGTGGGCAGCGTTATCGGCTTGCGCCTGTTCCGGGCCGCGGATTACCGGGATCTGCTCACCGTAGAGACCGGTGACTTTGCCAGCGAGGTCCAGGAGATCTCCTTCGACCAGATCCCCATGCTGGACCGGGACTCTGCCACCAAGCTGGGCAACCGCAAGCTGGGTGAACTGGCGGACATGGTCTCCCAGTTTGAGGTGGACGACGATTACACCCAAATAAACTATAAGGGCCGTCCCGTTCGTGTCACGGCCCTGCGCTATGGCGACTGGATCAAGTGGCTGAATAACCGTGCGGATGGCCTGCCTGCCTATCTCATCATCGACATGGTGACCCAGAATGTGGAGGTGGTGCGCCTGGATAACGGCATCCGCTATACCACCGCCGAGCATTTTGGCCGCAATCTTCAGCGCTACCTGCGCTTCCACTATCCCACCTATATTTTTGACACCCCCGCCTTTGAGATCGACGAGGACGGCAACCCCTACTGGGTCTGTCCCCGCATCACCAACACCATCGGTCTCTTCGGCGGCACGGATGTGCTGGGGGCGGTGCTGGTGAACGCCGTCACCGGCGATACGAGCTACTATGAAGTGGGGGACATTCCCACCTGGGTGGACCATGTGTATAACGCCGACCTGATCATCAGCCAGTACGACGATCACGGCACTTATATAAACGGCTTTATCAACTCCCTCTTCGGCCAGCGGGATGTCACCGTCACCACGGCGGGCTATAACTATATCGCTCTGAACGATGATGTGTATATGTATACCGGCATCACCTCCGTGGTGTCCGATGAATCCAACATCGGCTTCATCCTCTCCAACCAGCGCACCAAGGAGACCCGCTTCTACTCCGTGGCCGGTGCCGAGGAGTATTCCGCCATGGATTCCGCTCGGGGCCAGGTGCAGCAGATGAACTACACCGCCACCTTCCCCCTGCTGCTGAACATCGCCGACCAGCCCAGCTATTTCATGGCCCTGAAGGATGCGGCGGGTCTGGTGAAAATGTATGCCATGGTCAATGTGAGCCAGTACCAGATTGTGGCCACCGGCTCCACTGTGGCCGACTGCGAGAGCAACTATCGCCTTATGCTGGCCCGCAACGGTCTCATTGACCAGAGCGATACTGAGATCACTCCCTCCGGACAGAGCCAGGTCACCGGCGCCATCGCCGAGATTCGCTCCGCCGTGGTGGAGGGCAACACCTGGTACTATCTGCGTCTGCAGGATGGCTCGGTGTATTACGCCATCTCCGCCGCCGACGATAAAAACGCCGTTATTCTCTCCGTAGGCGACCAGGTTACCATCACCTTCGCCGAGGGGGAGGAGAAGATACTCTCGGCCTACACCGTCACACCGGCGCAGTAAGAGGAGAAAGCTATGCCTGACTTCATTCAAACGGCGGACTGGGCGGTTCTGCACTGGATCCGGGAGAACCTGCACTGCGGAGCCTTAGACTTTCTTATGCCCAAGCTCACCCTTCTGGGGGAGGGCGGCGCTGTCTGGATCGTGGCAGGCCTTGCCCTCACGGCCAGTAAAAAGTACCGCAAGCACGGCATTTGCCTGCTGTTGGCGCTGCTGGCGGGCTTGCTGATCTGCAATATCGGCCTTAAAAACATCGTGGCCCGCCCCCGGCCCTGCTGGCTGGAGGCCGTGGATCTGCTGGTGAAGAATCCCAGGGATTACTCCTTCCCCTCGGGCCACACCTGGTCCGCCGTGACCGGGGCCTGGGTCATCACCGCCGCTAACCGCAAATTCGGTTGGTGGGCCATCCCCCTGGCCGCAGCCCTGGCCTTTTCCCGGCTGTATCTGTTCGTGCATTTCCCATCGGATATTTTATCCGGCGCCCTTATCGGTGCGGCACTGGGGCTTGCCGCCGTGGGCCTGAGCCGCAAGCTGCCGGAGAAAATCCGCCGCGTTTATACGAAAAAGAGAAACTGACCGCCTGCAAAAAAGTCCCGCAGAGCTTGCCGCCTGCAGACTGCAAACCTTTTGCCGGAAAAAACCCAGAGGCTTTTCCGACAGTCTCCACTACCCCTCCGGCCTGCGCCGGAGGGGTAGCCGGTTGTAGCGGGCTGAAGTGAGTCTTTGGCCCCTGTTTATGGATACCCTCTTAAAAATCGACTCTATATCCGTAAAATATTGTGCAATTTCTTTCTTTACAGCAGCTATTAAAAGTGCTAAAGTAACACTAATGATAACACTGCAACGCGATGATGGACTCCCAGTAAGATGCTGCGGCGTTCCTATGCAGAGAGCTGCCGGTCGGTGCAAGGCAGATAGGAAGCGGCATCCCAATTACCGTCCTGAGCAGCGCTCCGAAGCCCTTTGAGGTGGTAGGCAGCGCCGGGTGCGCCCGATACAGCGCTGCGGGCATGATAGTGCCCCATGAGGCCGCTGCGGCGGCAAACTGAGGTGGTACCACGGGTTTTCTCGTCCTCTGTGTCCTTTGGGACACGGAGGGCGTTTTTTGTTGCCCGTGTCATTTAGCGGTAAAATTTGAACTATATGAAGGAGGAGTTTACCATGCCTGCTATTACTTTTTACAAACATGAACCCATCCCTATGGAGATGCACAAGGTAAAGATCGTGCAGCAGCTTCATCTGCTTCCCACGGCCCAGCGGCTGGAGAAGATGCAGCGGGCGGGGTTCAACACCTTCCAGCTCCACAACGGAGATATTTTCCTGGATATGCTCACGGATTCCGGTGTCAACGCCATGTCCGATCTTCAGCAGTCCGCCATGCTGCGGGCCGACGATGCCTATGCAGGCTCCGAGACCTTCTTCCGTATGCGCGATAAGCTGGAGGAGCTGTTCGGTATGCCCTTCTGCCTGCCTGCCCACCAGGGCCGTGCCTGCGAGAATATTCTGGCCACCCGCTTCGTAAAGCCCGATAGCTGTGTCATAATGAACTACCACTTCACCACCGCCAAGGCCCACATCACCCGCCTGGGGGGCCGGGTGGAGGAGCTGGTGCGGGCCGAGGGTCTGGTGAGCAAGAGCGACCTGCCCTTTAAGGGCAATATCGACCTGGAGGCCCTGGAGACCTGCATTCTCCGGGAGACGCCGGCCAATGTACCCTTTGTGCGCCTGGAGGCGGGCACCAACCTCATCGGCGGCCAGCCCATTTCCTTTGCCAATATGCAGGCCGCCACGGACATCTGCCGCCGCCACGGCGTGCTGACGGTGCTGGATGCTTCCCTGCTGCAGGATAATCTGTACTTCATCAAGACCCGGGAGAAGGAGATGCAGAGCCTGTCCGTTCGGGAGATCACAAGGAAAATCGCAGACCTTTTCGACATCATTTACTTCTCGGCCCGGAAATTCGGCTTTGCCCGGGGCGGAGCCATCCTGGTACGGGATGAGGCGCTGTTTCATTCCATGGAGGACCTGGTGCCCATGTTCGAGGGCTTCCTCACCTACGGCGGTATGTCCGTGAAGGAGATGGAGGCCATGACCGTGGGCTTCGAGGAGAGCATGGACATGGATGTTATCTCCCAGGGCCCCCAGTTTATCGACTACTGCGTGGACAGGCTTTCGGAGTACGGCATACCCGTCATTACTCCCGGCGGCGGCCTGGGCGCGCATATTGATGTAAAGGAATTTTTGCCCCATGTGCCCCAGACGGAGTACTCCGCCTGCGCCCTGGCCTGCGCCCTGTACATCTGCGGCGGCATCCGGGGCATGGAGCGCGGCACCCTTTCCGAGGAGCGGGAGCGGGACGGCAGCGAGCGCATTGCGTCCATGGAGCTGCTGCGCCTGGCCTTTCCCCGGCGTGTATTCACCCTGTCTCAGACGGAGTATGTTATCGACCGGGTGAAGTGGCTCTTTGACCACCGGGACCTGGTGGGCGGCCTGCGCTTTGTCCACGAGCCGGCCACTCTGCGCTTTTTCACCGGTGTGCTGGAGCCCACCTCTGACTGGCCGGAGAAGCTGGCCGCCGCTTATCGGGCCGACTTCGGCGACGAGCAGTAAACCTCTTTTCAAAAACAACACCGCCGCAGACCCATCACACAGGGCCTGCGGCGGACATTGTTTCAAGAGGTATCCCGGCGCCTGCCGCCCAAGGCAGCGAGGCATTCCGGTCAAATTATAGCTGCCGGAGCTGGCGGCAAAGGAGACGGCTTACCGCATCGGCGAACCAGCCCACCGAGGGGATGCGCTCCATGGCCTGCCCGTAAATCTTCCGGGCGGCGGGCAGCTCTCGGTCGCTGCCGGTGAAGATGCACACCGGGCGGATGCCCTGGCGGCGCAGGATGGCGGCCTCGGCGGCGGTGTCGTCCACGCCCCGCTTGCCGCTGTAGTTATAGCCCCCCAGGGGCAGGGAGCCTATGGGAATGCGCTGGTCGTCGTTGGGGCTGGCATCGGACAGGATCAGCAGCAGCCGGTTGGGACTGCTGCGCCCCCGCCGCATAAGCCAGGAGGTGGCCCGCAGAGCCAGTCCGTCCCGGTTCCACCCGGCGGACACATAGTCAAAAACCCGTTGGTTTTCCTCGGGCTTATCGTAGTCCCGGAGGATCTGCAAAACCGTGCAGCCGCTGACCGAGCAGAAGGAAATGACCCGGACGGGGATGGCGCAGCGGGTGAGACTTTCCACAATGATGTAGGCCTGGGTGGCCAGCTTCTCCTGCTGGCGGTTTTGGGAGGCGGAGCCGTCCAGCAAAATATCCACGGAGAGCTCTCCGGGCTGGGCATCGCTTCGGCGGGAAAAGACCCGGCCATCTCCCAGCAAAACCGCGCGCCAGGCTACTTTTCCGCACAATTGCCCCACCCGGCTGGGGGTGGGATCCTCGTCCTGGGTCAGCAAAAGCGTATTCTGCAATTTTTGTGTGAGCTGGGCAATGGTCAGGCGGTTTTGGGTGAGGTTTGCCTGATAATAGGCCCGATTTTTCTCTCGCTGACGCTTAAAATTCTGCACATCCCAGGCCGCTTCCGGTGCCATTTGGTGCGAAATCGGTGTACCTTTGGTGAAGTGCAGGTAGCAGTTTCGGTGAACATCCGTACACAGCTCCTGCTCTGCCGCGTGGAGGT
>ENA-ORRQ01000845-ORRQ01000845.1-human-gut-metagenome-genome-assembly--contig:-NODE-845-length-26993-cov-4.430841_pt1 | contig 26993 bp, 17 predicted proteins | sample MGYA00242177_ERZ509138 | MGnify/ENA primary metagenome ERZ509138 (study PRJEB26280, sample SAMEA2338628) | human gut metagenome | biome: human gut; feature: human-associated habitat; material: faeces... | reverse complement strand
GGCGCTCCCAGCCGCGGGGCCGCTGGGAGAGGACTGCCAGCTTCTGGACCACTTCGTATTTGATTTCTGCCATGGTAACATTACCTGCCTTTGTCTTTGTTTGCTACCATAATAAAAGAAGCGGCCGAAGATTTCAACTACTAAATTAAAAATAATTTGAAAATTGTTTCAGAACTTAGCCGTAGGGGGCGTCCTCCCGCCACTCCACCAGTGCTTCCACGCCGCTCTCGTCCTCATCCGGGGCCGGGTGGGCGGAGTGGGTGTGCTGGGCCGTGCCGAACAGCTGCTGGCCGTACTGGGCCATCACGCTGGTGGAAACATCGCCTTGTAAATAATCCTCAGCGTTTTTCTGGTAGCAGGCGGCAGGGGTGCCGTCCGTTACCTCGATGGAACTCCCCTTGGCAGGGGAGCTGTCCGCGCCAGAGCGCGGACTGAGAGGTTTTCTTTCAAAATCAGGCAGATGCCCCAGCGGCGGGCTCACCCTGCTCGACGTGTTTCCAACGGAATGCTTGTGCTTCGACATAAAAACACCTCCGCGCATAGTTTGCGCAGAGGTGCCGCGATTATACGATGAGCTCTACCGTGCTCCCGCCGCTGCGGGCCTTGCGGACGACCACCTGACGGTCAACGCGCTCCTTGAGGGCTCCTACATGGGAGATGATGCCCACCAGCCGGTCACCCTCGGTCAGGCCTGCCAGCACCCGGATAGCCTGTTCCAGCGAGTCCTCGTCCAGGGAGCCAAAGCCCTCGTCGAGGAAAAGGGTGTCCAGCCGGATGCCGCCGGCGGCGCTCTGCACTTCATCCGAAAGGCCCAGGGCCAGCGCCAGCGAGGCCTTGAAGCTCTCGCCGCCGGACAGGGTCTTGACACTGCGGCGGGTTCCGTTGTAGTGGTCGATGACGCCAAGGTCCAGGCCGGACTGGCTGCGCTGGTTCTCGGCCCCGATCCGTTCCAGCTCGTATTGGCCCGCCGTCATCTGCATCAGGCGGGTGTTGGCGTGGACAAGGATGCGGTCGAGGTAATTCATCTGGATGTAGGCCTCCAGCCGGATCTTCTGCTTGCTGCTCAAGGTGCCGCCTGCCGTGGAGGCCAGTGCGTTTACCCACTGCCAGCGGGCATCCAGCGCGTCCCGCTGGTCGGAAAGCTTCCGGTGATCGGCCAGCGCCCTCCGGTTGGGGAGCAGCCGGGCGTTCAGGTCTTTCTCCTGTGCGGCAAGGGCTTTGCGCCGGGTCAGCAGCTCGTTCTGCTCTGCCTTGAGCGCCGCGATCTTCTGGGGCTGCGCGATCTGCTCCGCAGCCTGCCGGGCTTCCAGTGTCTGCACCGCAGCCTGGGCGGCGGCAGAAGCCTGCTGGGCTGCCGTCACCTGCGCTTCCAGAGCGGTGCGCTGTTCTGCCTGTGCTTTGCGCTGGGCTTCCAGCTCTTTTTTGCGGCGGCAGTCGGTATGGTTTTTGGTCTGGCGCTGCTTCAGGTCAGTCTGTACAGTGTGCAGAGCATCGTTCTCCTCGGCCAGTGCAGTCTTGAGCAGGCTCACGGTCAGGGGCACCGGCCCCTCGGGCGAAGTGAACCGCTCAGGCAGAAGCGCTTCGGCATCCTTCCGCAGCTGGGCGCGGCCCTCCTGCTCCCGCGTCAGTGCTTCCCGCGCGGCGGCACTGGCCTCCTGTGCAGCACTGTCGGCCTGGGCGGCGGCCTGCTTGGCTTGGTTCACCTGCACTTCAGTGGGGGCGGTGCGGGGCAGGTGGGCTTTGGCCGGGTGGTGGGTGCTGCCGCAGACAGGGCAGGCGGCTCCCTCTTCCAGCGTCTGAGCCAGCAGGCAGCTGTACGTGACTTCCTTGTCCTGGGCAAACGCCTTGCCGCAGCGGTCGCACACGGCGTCCAGCGTGGTCCGGGCCGTCAGCTCCAGTTCCAGAACGTCGGCGGTGTTCCGCACGCATCCCTCCACCTCAATGGGGCGGCTGGCTGGAAAGCGTCCTGAGAACTCCACATCGGAGAGATCCAGAGCGAACTGAAAGTCCAGCTGCTTTCCGGGGGTATAAAGGATCGGTTTTACATCAAAAAGCATATACTACCTCGCAACGACACGAGTAGTATTATAATAGATACGCTCGTTCTTGTCAAACAGTTTTTTCAAATTTTTTACTCTTGCAAAATGCAATACTTATCGCAAGATTTTTCAATTTAAAAATAGCCAGACTTTCACGCCGTGATTTGTGCAAGTTGTTCATTGAACACTCTGGCTGCCGTTGTCCGTCCCAAAATCTCCCGTGGGTAGTTGTTCATCCAGTCTGCCGCTGCGATGATCTCCTCGTCCGGCACCTCGTCGAAGTTCGTGCCCTTCGGGAACAGCCGCCGGAACATCTTGTTCAGATTCTCGTTGCTGCCGCGCTCATAGCTGCTGTACGGGTGGCAGTAGTACATCTTCGTCCGCTGCCCGCCGAAGATGGAAGTCTCCATGCCCTCACAGTCAGAGAACTCGCTGCCGTTGTCCACGGTGATGCTGCGGAAGATTTTGCTGAACAGCGCGCCATACTTCCGCTCCAGTCCGTTCAGCGCCGCCACCACGTTCTCCATGGTCGCGCCGTACATGGGCAGCGTGATCTCATTGCGGCTCAGTCTCTCCGTCAGTGTCAGCACGCACTTCTTCGTCTTTTGCTTGCCCTTCACCGTGTCCATCTCCCAGTGAAACGGCTCTTCCCGCTGGTTTATTTCCTCCGGCCTGCGTTCGATGCTCTCGCCCTGCGGTGGACGCGATGCCGAGCGCACACGATTGTATCCGCGCTTGGTCTCTCCATGCAGCGGCAGGTCTTTGTTGGTGATGTTCAGAAATACGCCGTTCGTGATGTAGTTGTAGATGGTCTTCTCGCACACGCGCACGGAAAACTGTTTTCCCTCCAGTTCAATGTCCATCAGGACAGCAGCAGGGCTGCGCCCCTCGTCAGCGATCTTGCGCTCAATGTAGTCCGCCAGCGCATAGTCATTCCCCAGCTTGATCGGTCTGCCCTTGGCGGTCTTTCCGTATTCATACTGTTGTTGCGCGATGTCGGCGGAGTAGCGCTTGTCCGTGGTGTAGTCGCCGTTCAGGTGGTCGTACATCACGCCCGGACGCTTCAGCTCCCGGTACACGGTGGTGTAGTTGACGCGCAGCGCGTCCGCGATCTCCTGAACGCCCGCGCCGCCGTTGTGCATCTGCTCTATCTTCAGTCTGTCGGTGTAGGTCAGGTGATGGAACCGCTTGAACTTTCTCTCCATGCCGTGTTTCTCCTTTGCGCTTTTTTGCGCTTATTCTAAAGCTGATTACGGCATGTGTCAATATATGCAAAATCCCTCCGCCCGAAGGTGGAGGGATTATTCTTTTCCCAGCAGCCAGTCCGTGCTCACGCGCAGCACCTCGGCCAGTATCGGCAGCTCAAAGTCCGGCGCCACGCGCTTTCCGGTTTCGATTCTGCTCACGGCCATCTGCCCCAGCTGAAGACCGGCCAGCTGTAGCTTTGCTGCCAGCTCTTCCTGAGACCATCCCGCGCGCGTTCTCGCCTCGCGCACCCGCTCGCCGCATAGATTAAAGCGATCTCCCAGTGTATACAGCCGCACAGCTCCGCCTCCTCATAATCATCTTTTGCATATTCTTGCTTGAACTTACCATGTCTTCGTGTTAATCTTATAAAAAAGATGATTAGACGGAAAATATTTTTTGGAGGTAGACCTATGAAATGGCTCGTATATGGCTGCGGTCTTCTGATTTCCAGCGCCGCGCTTGTTGCTCTCTCCATGTCCGGTGTGTTTCCTGCCCTCGGCGGTATCGGCTCCGGGCTGTTGACAGTCTGCGTCTACTTTCTCGGTGTATATCTCGCGCCGCGGCTCATCATTCATCGCCTTCAGCAGCGTGTTTCGAAAGAGAAGCCCGAAGATATTGTTACCATTGAGCCAAATCGTAAGCCCGTCCGCCGCGATGTCGTCGGCTATCAGCTGGCTATATTTATCCTTGTTTGTGCAACGGTTCTCCTTGCTCTCCGATGCGGCAGTGCGTCCGCCGAAGTCGATGGCTTACAGGCTCAGTTGGAAGAGCAGTATCGCGACCGTTATGAAGAAGGCTATGCAGATGCCGAAAGTACCGCTTATGAAAGCGGCTATGATGCCGGGTGTAAAGATGGCTACAGCACCGGCTATGCCGACGGAGATGCTGCTGGCCGCAGTGCAATCCTGTCTGCTTATTACGATGAGCTGCGCTTCTTCCGCAATGGTGCCTGCATCGTCACGGAAGAAGGCTATCGTTATCACCACTATGGCTGCCATCACATTGCAGGGCGCGAGTATTGGATATACAACACCGAGTTGGCAGAATATAAAGGCTATTCTCCCTGCATTGATTGTTGGGAAGATGGGCTTTTGACAATTATACTGAGCTGATAGCGAAGCAGAACACCGCCGGGTCTCCCCGGCGGTGTTCTTGTCTTATCCCTTCGGCAGTACCAGCCCGCCGGTGTAGCTTGTGCCATCCGGCAGCACGATGCCGCTCTCTGTCTCAGCATTCAGCGCATCGTAGACTTTCTGCCCCACGCTGGTGCTGTACGGGTTTTTCGCAGGCTTCCAGCTCTTGTTTGCCAGCTGCCACAGTGCAGCCTGCTGCGTCACCGTCAGGCTCTGCCCGCCGCCTGCTCCCGGCAGCACGATGCCGTTACCGCCGCCGCCCATAGAATCAATGGCCGCTTCCACCTCTTCCTGCTTGAACGTGCCGTTGCCGTCAAAGTCGAACTTCGGCAGCAGCTCCCGGAATGAGACATACGCTTCCGGTGTCACGCCGTAGCTGTATCCCGTCTGCAGCTTGCTGTACTCGCTCTCCTGCATCATCTCGCCCAGCACGCTCATCTGCTCTTCGGTGCTCAAGCCCGCATCCACCACTGCGCGGTAGCGCTGCAGGCCGCTCACGCTGTCCTTGCCGTCCTCCGGCTCCAGTGCGTTCAGGCTGTTTGCCAGCTCATAGGCTGCGTCATCACTCAGTCCCGCCGAAACGAAGCTGTCGTACCGTGCCGCCTCCGCCGGAATCTGACTGTAATACTTGAAGCAGTCCCGCACGGTTTCCGCCTGCTCTGCGGCCAGATTCTGACTGTTCACCCAGCGGGAGAACTCCACCGCCTTCTCTGATGCGCCGCTGTACTTCTCGTTGACGGTGGTGTACTCGTTCTGCACCTTCAGGAACGTATCAAATCCCAGTCCCGCCTGCTCGAATGCCATAATGTCATCGTCTCGGCTCGTGGTGTAGCTGCCGTCTTCCTGCTTCTCGCCGAATAGGTATCTGTACATCTCCCGCTTCTCGTCGTCCGTCAGTGGGCTTTCTGCCAGTGCGGTGCGCTTTGCGTTGGATGCTTCTGCTCCTTTCAGGCTTCCCGCGTTTTTAACATCCAGCAGTACCTGCGTCACCGCGCCCATGTCTGCGTCGCTGTCGGCCAGTGCGTCCATCAGCTCCCGTTCCTTGTCGGTTGCCATCAGCCCATAATAGGCCACGCTCTTTCCGTCGCCGGAGATGTCTGCGGCCTGCAGCACTCTTCGTTCTGCTTCGGCCTTGCTTTCCGTCTCCGTTTTCTTTGTTCCACGCAGTTCCTTCAGCAGGTTGTACGCATCTTCTTCCGGCACGCCAGCCTCCGTCATTCCCTGATAGGCAGCAGTCTCTTTTGCGCCGAAGCTCTTGAATCCGCTCTCTACCCAGTCCCTTCCGGTCTTCAGTGAGGTTTTGCCGAACAGCATGGCTTGCCCCGCGTTCAGTGCGGCCTGCCACGGGTCATCGTTGTATACCGGGTACTGTAGCAGATCATTGCCTTCTGCATCCACCGAATAGCTTCCGCCTTTGATCGTGGCGCTCAGTCCTTGGTAAATCTTCTTCAGCTGTCCGCCGCCGAACGGAAGCGCCAGATAGGTCAGCGGGTTCATCAGCTCTTTGCCAGCCGTGGCCAGCTTCTTCTTGGTGCTCCATGTGTCGCTCGTCACAGTCTTCAGCAGGTTGTCCCAATCCGGCAGAGCGCTGCTGATCGGTACGCGCCCACCGCCCAGCACGCCGCCGATGAACGGCAATTCCTCCGCCACATCGCCCAGCGTTTCGGTCACGGTGTCGTAGGCGTTTTTCTTCTCCGTCTCAAAAGACGGCATATCGCCTGTCACAGCACCTACGCCCAGCTCCACAAGGTTCGGCAGCTCATATCCGGTGATGTCGCCCACGGTGTCGTTCAGGATGCCCAGCGGGTCAAGCGCCGGTCTGCGCCCGATGAAGTATTCGTAGACTTCATCATACAGCCATGCGCCGAGGAAGAACTTGAACAGCGCCATCGCCAGCGCCGCCAGCCCCTTCTCCTTGTATGCGCGCGGCATATCCTTGAAGAGATAGCTCAACTGGTTGTTGACCTCCAGCTGGAACTGCGTGAAGACCTTCGTCAGCGGATTGCTCCGATTGAACAGTGTCGGCGTGGAGCCTTTGCTGCGGTCAGCCATCACGCCCGCCGTCCAGTTGTCCGCCTCCGTCATGGCGGCAGTCTCGCTCATCCCGCGCTTCAGGTTCTGGTTGTACCGCGCACGTACCAGACTTCCGGCGGTAAACTGGTCGATATACTCCATCGGCGAAGACATGGTGGCCGATGCTTTCTGTGCCCATGTCCGCACCAGCGGGTCGCTGCCCTTACGGTTTGTCAGGAAGGCAGACGCATCCACAATGCCGTCGTTTTCTTTGAAGCTCTGCAGCGTCTGCCACATGCCGCGCAGCAGTTCCCCACGGTCAAGCATCGCGCCTCCCTGCGTCAGCGGGATGAAGTTGGTCAGCCACGATGCCGGGTTAATGGCCACCATGTTGGCAGCCACGCGGCTCTCCAGTCCCTTCACAAGGTTGTACATGTTTCTGCCCAGCGCCTGCTCCATGTTGCGGTCTGCGCGGCTCTTCTTGTTGGCCAGCAGGTTGGTGTACTCCTCCAGCTCCACCACGAAGTTCGACAGCGCAAACCGCCCGTCTTCGTAGATGCTGTCGATCTTGCTGCGTTTCTCTTCCTCTGTCAGCCGCGTGTCGGCGTACACCGTGTCCACCTGCTTGCGGATGCCCTCGTCGCCGGTGCGGTAGCGCGCCTGCGTCGCCAGTGCCCGCAGCTTCTGGATGTTGTCGGTCTGATAGATAACGTCCGCCACGCCCTCGATGTATCGGTCGAAGCCCTCCACCGCGTCATAGGCCGTGTCGAAGCCGAGGCGCTGCTGTGCATTGCCGAACCACTGGATGCCCGGTCGGAAGGTGTGCGTCAGTCCGTTGATGGTGGTGGGCAGTGCCGTCACCTGTGTGTCAATGCCCAATGCCCTGCCGAACAGTCCCATGATGCCGTCGCCGTCACCCGGCTGGAAATGTGGGAAGTAGCCGCTGCGGTAGTTCACTGGCTCGTACCCGTTGCGTACTCTAGCCTCGTTCATCTGCTGGAACAGCTCGTCGTAGATGCTTCGGAACTCCTCCACCGCGTGCTCGATCTTTGCCTTGTCCAGCTGCGGGTTCTGCTTCCACATCTCCTGCACAATACCGCGCCAGTCGCTCAGCGTCTTGCCGTCCCGCTCCGCCATGCGCCCTCTGCTGTTCTCCAGCATCCGGATGTTGTCCATCGCTTCGCCCAGCAGCTGCACGGCGTGCGCTTCAGAGATTTTCCCCACCTTCTGCATGGCCTTCGTTTCTTTGGTGCTCAGGTTCAGCGCCTGTACCCGCTCGCGCATTTTGTTCTTCAGTCGCGTGGACTTTGCCTGCGCCTCGTGCACCGGTGTGAAATACTCTGCAATGATCTCCTGCGCCAGCTTCTTGTCCTTCACGATGTCAAGGATATTGCGCTCCATCGTTTCGCGGGAATAGAGAATACCAGCTTTCTTGTCCTTCCAGTCGTTTGCTGTCTCTAAGAACTTGTCCGCCTCTTCCCGCAGCTTCGCCCGCTGGCTCTGCTTGTACTCCGTCAGCAGCTTCACCAGCCGTTCATACTCCGTCGTAGCCTCGTATACAGCGGTGATGCCCTTCACATTGTCCGTCTTCGGGTCAAGGTGCTCCAGCTCGATCTCACCCTTCAGCAGCCGTCCCAGCTGCACATTGTCGTGGTCGGTCAGCAGGTTCTTCGCTTTTGCTTTCTCCGATTCCCACCGCGCCTTCTTCAGCTGCTTGTAGGCTTCTGTGACCTGTTCTGTTGTCATCGGTGTCTCCGCCGTCGCGTTTGCCTTTGCCGCACGCTCGTCAGCATAGCGTTTCACAGTGCGCAGGTCTCCAATGGTGTCTCCGATGGCAGCATCAAAGTCATTCTTCGCCCAGCGCTTGAACTCCTCCGCATCCCGTCCGTAGTATTCGCTCAGGGATTTCTCCGTTTTTTCGATGCTCTGCGCCACTTCAAACATGCGCACCAGCTGGTCAGCCGGATGCGTCAGATCATCCGGGAACAGCTCCGGTGCCATGTCCTGCAGCTCCTGATACGCCACATCCACCGGCAGCCCGCCCTCGTTGACGATGCGCAGCCGCCCGAAGGCGCTCTTTCTGAAGTCATTGAAGTCCGCAATGTCGTGCTTGTCTTCCTCCGATATGGTCACAGCCTGCGTGCGAAGGTGATCTTTGATGTCCTTATACTGCTGGTAGAACTCCTCATCCACCACAATGCCCTCGCTGTATGCCTGCTCAAACAGCTCCGCCGCCGTCTCTTCCGAAACGCGCCCGGTGGTCAGGTACTCCTCGCTGATCTGCTGCGCGATCTTCTGCAGGTATTCCCTCTGTGCAAAGCGCGGCACGCTCAGCGCGCGGCTTACGCGCCCAACAAGGGCGTTTTCAGCCCGCTTCAGGTAGTCCTGTGCCTTCTTCGGCAGCGATGTACGGATGCTGTTCTTCTTCTCTTCGTCCTCCGCCGTCGGCAGCGTCGCCTCCGCCGTTTCCTCCTCTGTGACGGAATATTGCAGCGTCCGTTCATCAGTTGGCATGGTGAAACGCTCCACCACCGCATCGCGGTTTTCATAGCTCAGCGGCAGCAGGTTATGCACCCGCACCTCCGCGTCAGACCATGTGCCACCGAAGTCCTGCCCGGTCAGCGTCAGCTCTCCGATCTCGCTCTTGGAATACTTGTTGGAGGAATCGAACAGCAGCACCGGGATTTGTTCCACGCCTGCATTCCGCATGGCCACCGCGCGGTGCCGCCCCTCATGTCCCTGTACCTCTCCGGTTTCGTGGTCGATGTTCAGCTGGATAGGCTGCCACCTTGTGGCTTCGCCCAGTTTCTCCGCGTCCAGTTCCTTGCTGTGCTGCTCCACGATCTGCCGTCCGCCCTCGCTGGTAGTCAGGTTCAGGAAGTCATCCGGTGTCATGTAGGCAATGTACGCCTTCGCATACTTCGGGCTGCTCTTTGCTGCATAGTCTCTCAGATAGGTGTCAATGGTGCTTTCCTTCAGTTTGACCGCTCCGTCATACTCTCCGCCTTCGCTGATAGAGAACCGGATGTCCGGATTGTCTGTCGGGTTTTCGTTGGTGACGCTCTTGATCTGTTCCGGGGAGAAGGCGATGTATACCGCGTCCGGCGTTCCGTTGTCGTCCATCTCGATGTCAGTGGACTTTACGATGATACCGTCATGCCCGCCTTCCTGCGCCCAGCGCTTCAGGTCTCCGTGCCGGATGTCTGCCTGTCCGATTGCACTGCCCCAGCCTTCGTCCTCAATGACAAGTGGGTTTTTCAGGTTCAAATAAACCTGCATGATTTCCCCCTTGCCCTTGTAGCCGGTCGCCTCTCGTGCATACCCGGTTGCATCCTCAATGTATGGGCTAAAGTAAAATCCGAGATCACTGCCTCTGTCTGCAAAGTTTTCCCCGATGTGTGCCTTATCGAAGACCGTAAACTTTGTTCCGGTTCCATGGTAGAGCGTCAGCAGCCGTCCCTCGCCATCCACCGCTTTGCTGTCCTTGAAGAACTCTTGCTGTGCTTCCGTCAGCTGCCTGCCGTTACTGTCCTCGCTGATGGAGAACTTCACCCCCTCCAGCCCGTTCACCAGTGCCTTCCGCTGTTCGTCGTTGCCGGTCTCGTACTGTATGATGTTCACGCCCGTGGCCGCCTTCACCGCTGCGATCTCTTCCGCCGGTGCGCTGGTTGGCGCGATGATGGCCGCCGCCTCGCTGAAGGGGACTACTCTCTGCGCCTTCGCCTCGTAGTATCCCGTAGGGATGTTGGCTGCGCGGTCAATGAGCGCAAGGATGCTCTTGGCGTGCCCGTCGGATATGGCATAACCTTCCTTGCGGAACGCCGCCTTCACCGCCGCCACGGTTTTCTTCCCCTTGGCCGCTTCTGCGATGATGCCGCTCAGGTTTTGCTCCTCCTCGAAGCTGTTGTCGTACTTGTGCATCGTGGTGAGCATCAGATCGTTCACCACACGGTCAAGATAGATGCCGAGGTCTCGCAGCGCCTTCTCGTGTTCCTCTTCGCTCACCGTGCGCAGTCTCGCCTCGTCCGCGTGCATCTCGTCCACGTTCCGATATTCCCGCGTGGCCGTTGCCGCCAGTGTCTCCGGTGTCACGCCGTACATGTTCGCGCCCTTGGCTGCCGCCATGTTCATGGCCTTCACGATGTTCTCCGCCGTGTAGTCCCAGTGTGTCTGTGCAAAGCTGCGTCTGCCGCTGTCGGTCACTGCATCCTCGCCGTTGTAGATGCCCCGCTCGCCCAGCAGCCCCTCCAGCTGTGGCTGCACCCAGTCTTTCACCGTCCGCAGCGCATCGTTCCAGCTTCCGCCCGGCGCGATCATCTCCATCATCTTGGCCGCCGTGGCTTCCTTGTCGATCTCGCCCGCGCTTCCGCCGCTCTCATAGAACTCCTGCGTGCTCCGGATGAAGTCCTCCACCCGGTTAGGGAACACGTTGTTCTTCATGTAGTAGTCGATGCGCTTCTCCTTGGATTCCGGTCTGCGGTTCAGGAAGTTGGCGTGTTCCTCTGCATAGACCTCCCGGATGGCCTGTTCCGCCGGTTTCATCTCTTCCGCCGTCAGGCGCTCGCCGGTCATCAGCTTCACCGCCAGCCGCGCCACTTCCTGTTCGCCCACCGCGTCGAGGTACCGCTGAATGGTCGCGTTGCTGAAGAAACGGTCGAACTGCTTGTCACGGTACACCGGTTCAAGGCTCTTGCCCTCGCTCTGAAGGAATGCCGCTTGCACCTCCGGATGGTTCGCCAGCTTGTCGGCGATCTCTTCCGGCTCCCATCTGGTCTCATTCTCCAATCCGATCTTGCCCAGCGTGCCACTGCCTTGGAAAACGCCGCCCGCAAACTGGCTGGACAGGTTCTTGATGTTCTCATCGAACGCCCGCCGCGCCTCGTAGTTCACCTCGCGCTCCACCAGCGCATTGTCCTTTGTCGGTGTCCATGCGTCGCCGCCGTACACCTTGTTACGCGGGTCTGCCTCCGGGTCTATGGTGGCACGTGGGAACACTACGCTGGTATCTCCGTACTTCGTGTGCCCCTCCGCCGCGTCCACGATGGCCACGGAAGGGGATGGGATGCCGCCCCAGTTCAAGGCCGCGTCACGAATAACAGACCAGTCCTTGTTGTGTACGGCAATCAGGTCTTTCGTCCGCTCCACCGGCTCGTCGATGGAGAAGCGCTTCTTGACAGGCGGCAGCTTCTCTGCTACACTATCGTCAGAGACGGATGCAGTGCTTCTGGCAGCTCCCGGTGACGGGTTCGTGCTTATTGCTGCATCCGCCTCTTTTTCTGTAAAAGAGGTCGGCTGCAGGTTTAGCACATCGTACAGTGCCATGCTTCCATTTTTCTTCGTGCCTACCACCACGTCCGCCGTGTAGTCGTTTCCGCCCACTCGCAGCAACACATTACCTCTGGCGAAGTCCGTGATTCTGTCCTTGCGCGGATGGTTTAGCCCTTCGTTCACCCAGTCCGTCGTTGCGCGCAGGATTTCGTCGGCATTGTCCGTGGCGCGTAGCTTGTCCGCGTGCAGCTGCGGGTCGTTGTTATAGAGCCACTGCATGTACCGGGAGAAAGTCATCTCCTGTCTGCTTCTGCCGTCAATCTGAATTTCATTGTTCCCCACGGTGATGCCGTTGGGGAACTTTTTCTTCAGGTTCTCCTTGACGGTCTTCACCCAGTCTGCCTCCGGCACGCCCGCAAGGATGTCCTGTTCCACCTCCACGAACGGCTTGTTGTCCGTGGTCTTTCCGATGGCGTATCCATCCCCACTGTCAGCAAATACCGTGTCCTCGCTGCCATAGTCAGGCGATGTCTCCCGGCGCTCCTGCGCCGTCAGCTCCCGTCGCTTCGCAGTGTCCCGCGCCTCGATCTCTCCCGCCGTGTCGCGGTACAGGTCGGTCGGCATCCGGCCTCCGTTCCTCGCGTTGCGGTCGATGCTGTCCCGCAAGCTGTACCAGTCCCATACGCGGTCGCCGTACTGTTCCTCCAGCTGGTCTCTGCGCTCGTCGTATCGCACCCACTCCGGCGGGTCTGGCTCGATCTGCTCCCATGTGTTCAGGTCAACCTTCCCGCGCGGCACCTTCGGTGCCATGGCATCCAGCTCTTCCATAGCCGCAACGAACTGCGGGTCGCTCTCCCGTATCTGCTCATACTGTTCCTGCAGTCGTGCGCCCTCGCGCCGTTCCTCCGCCGTCCTGCTGTCAAATCCGTTTTCCATTCTCCGGTTCCAGTAGGCGGGGTTTGCCCCGCTGGCAAATCCTTCCCGGCTCTGGATGGCGTGCTGCACCTCATGGATGAGAGAGTTCAGCAGCGCCTCCGGTCTGTTCTTCAGGTCGCGGCTCAGCTCGATGCTGTCAAACTTCCGGCTGTATCCGCCGTTCTGTCCGTCCTCCAGCGTGTGGAATGTCACGCTCAAATCCGCCATATCCGGATAGGCTTCAAACAGCTCCGGCGCATCCACCAGCTCTCCCAGCGTGGTGTAGTTGGGAATATCCGCCGCGTCGGTGCGCAGCTGCATCCTGCTGTCGTTGATCTCGAAGCGCCACTTGCCGTCCATACCTTCGTGCCAGCCCGTTGCCTTGCGGATGCTCTCCATGTCGGCTCCCGCCTCCTGCATCGCCTGCGCTTCCCGCAGGCTTTCAAGGTTCGCGCCGTTGGCGTTCGCCCCGGCATAGCTGTGCTGCAATCCGCCCAGCCCCTGCTGCATGTCGATCTCCGGGTCATACATGTCGTTGAACGCCGCTTCTGCATCCTCTTCAGAGATTTCCCCGTTTGCCATCTGCCGCTGCAGCGTGTCCATGTTCTGCGCCTGCGCAGCGGCTCGCTGCTGCATGTCTGCGGTGAAGCTGCTCTGTGTCTCCTGCAGGGCACTCTGGTAATAATTCTTTGCCTTCGTCAGGAACGCCCGCTCCTGCGCGTCGCTGTTGCCCAGCTTTGCCAGCAGCTCGTTGATAAACTGCAGGATGCGCCGTCCCAGCGTCCGGTTCTGCTGCACCATGGCGCGGATGCTCTGCTCGTCGGTCAGCAGATACTTTTCCACATACTCCGCCACGATCTCCGAATCAATGGCCGCGTTGTCCGTCAGGTTCTCGCCGTGTCGCGCATACAGTTCCGCCTTCTGCTGCCGCATGGCCTGCAGGTCTCCGCCGGTCTGCCGGATGCGGTTCAATACCAGCTTCTGCAAATCGCTGTAGCTTCCGCTTGCCTCGATGCTGTGCGTCAGTTCGTGGCTGATGATCTGCGCCACCGGGTTCTGGCTGCGTGCGTTGACATAGATTTTTCCGTCTGCCGGGTTGTAGTAGCCGTTGTGCATTCCTCCGGTGCTATCCGCGCCTTCGTCGAAGAACACCACCTCGCGCCCCACGATGTTGGCGATGCGCTGTACCTTGGCGACGGTGTCCTCGTCTACGCCCGCAAGAATGCCCGTGCGTTCCGTTTCCGTCTCGGCTCTCGCAGCCCTCTGCCGCGTTTCCGCCTGTTCCGCCGTCGGCAAAACGCCCAGCCGATCAGCCTCCATGGTCTCTCTCAGCGGCGCAGGTTGGCGTTCCTGCTCCGTTGTGCGCTGCTGCGTCTGCGTTTCTGCCTGCTCAGCTGTCGGCAGTTCCGTTCCGCCGGTCTCTTCCGCCGTCGGCAGCACCACGCCTTTCGTCTGTTCCTGAGCGGTTCCGGTTTGTCCTGCAGTCGGTTCCGTCCCTTCCAGCATTCTGGTGGTCTCCGCAAACAGTCTGCCAATCTCCGTATCCGTCAGCTTCTTGCCCTTGTTCAGCTTGTTCTTCAGTTCCTGTCCCAGCTTGTATGCCTCGCTGTTTTCATCAAGGGTCTCCGCCGTCTCGATGATGCTGTTCACCATCTCGTCGCCCATCTTGCGCAGCGTGCTGCCGGTCTGCTGGTATCCGGCGTTTCGCTGCACCGTTCCGATGCCCACACCCGCCGTGGCCATGGTGCCGCCGGATAGTGCGCCGCCGAGGAAGTCCAGCCCCATCTCCGCCGCCTGCTGCGCCACTGCAAGGCCGAAGGCTTCGCCCTCCGTCTTGCCCTCCGCCATATATGCGTCGATGGTCTGCTGCCACTCGCTCTTGTCCTTGGCGATGAGAATGTCGGCAAACAGGTTGATGAAGTCGCTGCCCACTTCCTCCGCGCCTTCCGTGAACGCATTCTTCAGGATATATTTGATGGCTCCGTCTTCCCACTTGCCTTTCAGCAGCGCCTCGATGCTGAACTTCTCTGTAAACACTTCCGCCGCACCCGCGATGGTTCCCAGCGTGAACGCCTGTGTATCTGTCAGTCCTCTATCCTTTGCGGCAACGGTGGCATCCGCCGCCGCGCCGGTGCCCATAATGGCAAGGGACATTCCCTCGCTCAGTGCGCCGCCTCCGCCGAATCCGCCCGTGATCGCAGTATTCAGCAGGAAGTCGCCCATACTCATGCCGGTCTGGTACAGGAAGCTGCCCGCCTGTCCCCAGTTCCCGCTCTGTTCAATGGTCTCCGCCACCTGATTGCGAATGGCGTTGTTGGCGTAGGAAAAGCGGTTGTACGCCGCATTCTGGTCGATGCTTCCGGTGCCGAGATAGTCCGCCGCCTGTCCGAGATAGCTCAGCCCCTTCATCGGGGAAGTCAGCACGCTGAACACGCTGCTGCCCACAGGTGATTCCTTGGCATAGTCTCTCCAGTACGCCTCTTCTTCCTGTCGCTGGCGATAGTTCAGATCGCCCGTCAGGTAGTCATAGTAGGCGTGTGCCGCGTCCTTGCCCTGCGAGGCGTACAGATAGTTGAAGATGGCCACTTCTTCGTCGGTCATCTGCTGCGATTCCGATCTGTTTTCTGTCGCCATGCCGAACAGAGCGCCCAGCGGGTTGCTGTCCCCGCCATAGTTCGCCCCGGCTTGATTTGTGATGTATGCACCCGCCTCGCTGTTGCCGTTGATGTACTCATACAGCGGGTCATCCCAGCCGCTGGCATCGTCACTGTAGTTATCAAACAGAACGTCGAGGTTGGAGCGCTTCTTTCCGTTGGCCGTGCTCTTGTATTGGCTCTTTTCGCCAAAGTCTTCCGCGCTGGTCAGGTCGGCATACTGGTAATATTTCTTCCAGTCCAGCTCCTCCTGCAGCAAATCCGCCGCGCCCTGCGCCTCAGCAATCTTGCCGTCCATGGCCTTGGCCTGCGCCTGCAGCGCCTGTGCCTGCTGGCTCCATTGCATCAGCTCATTTGTCCCGCCGCGCCGGGAAGATACCTTGTTCATCAGCTGCTGTGCCTGCTTCTGCAGCGTCTTTTGCTGCTCTTGCAGTTGCTTCACATTGCTCTGTGCCGCCGTCAGGTCAGCGTTGATGGCGTTCTCGTCCGTTCGGATGGTCTTCTTCCAGTTGTCGAACAGGTTCTGCTGCTCTGTGCGGTAGGCTTCATAATCCTCCGCCGCCTGCTTGTACCGGTTCCACGCAGGCTCATAGGCGGCATAAGCGGCATCTACCGCCTTTGTCGCGTCTTCATACTGTTTCAGCGTGCTGGCATATTCCTGCTGCATCTGCTGCACAATCCCGGACGCAATAGCGCTGCTGCCCGCGTACTGCTGCAGCTCCGGCAGCTTTCCGCTCAGCTCGTTCAGCTTCGTATAGAGATTGCCCGCCGTCTCATTGGCGCTCTGCAGCTCCTCCGCCTTCTTTTTGGCGTTCGCCTCATAGGTGGTCACGGTGTTGTATTTCCGCTCCATATCCGCGCCCAGCTTCGGCTGCGAATAGTATTTCCCATCCGCCGTCGCGCCCACAAGGTAGTTCTGATAGCTGCCGTACTTCTGCTGCATGGCAGTGGAGCGGTTATACTCGCTCTCTGTCAGCTTATCAGATGCAGCTGCGCGTGCGGCATAGTTCTGCCGCACGCTGCTGTCATACTCATCTCTGGTTTTCCCGCTCCGGTCGAAGCCTGTGTTGCCGCTGGCAGGATTCTTCTGCGTGTCTACCTTGCCCAGCTTCTGATCGCTCCACGCAGAAAAGCTCTGTACCTTTTGCGGCGTGCCGGTCGTCTTCGCTGCGCCGGTTGCCCGCCTTATCTTGTTGTTGCTCCACTCAGAAAAGGATGCCATACCGTGTCCTCCTTACTTGCTGGCGGCGTATTCGCAGTAGTCTTTGATATAGTCCGCGTAGCTGTTGTAGTTCTTTACCTCAGTGCCTCCGGTGCCGTACTGCTGTAGTGATGTCTTCCTGCGGCTCCACTCGCTCTTGGTCATCAGACCAGAGCGCACGCTGCCATCCACACCCGCCGCCTTCATGTAGGCAATGGCGCTGTCGTAGTCTGTCACGCCGGAGACATTCCCGCCGCCGGAATCGCCGCCGCTCTTGGTGAATCCCGCCTGTGTCAGCATTGCCTCTGTAATGCCGGGATTGCTCTGCAGGATGCCGTTCCATGTGTCAGCGTCGATGCTCGTTCCGTAGGCCGCCTTCAGTGCTGCGATGTCCTGCGCGCTCAGCCCGGTCGTCTCGGTCTCCTGCGGCGTTGTGTTTCCGCCGCCTCCACTGCTTCGGCTCCCTCTGGAAGAGGGCTTGCCCGCCGCCGTGGTGTTGAATCGGTTCAGCGCTGCTGCATCCGGGTTGATGCCCAGTTCCCGCAGTCCGGAGTAGTCGCCGTACTGTGCAGCCAGCTGCGCCAGCTGGTAGCGCCGCTCATAGTCCGTCGGGTTGTTGTCGGTATTGATGCCCAAATTGTTCAGGAACGAATTGTCGCCCAGCTCCGCCGCCGTCAGTGCCTTGTTCATGGCCTCGCTGCGTCTGGCCGTCTGGCTGTTCACCTCGTCCAGCAGCTGCCCATAGTTGAAGCTGCGGTCTGTGTTGAACTGGTTCAGATCGTTCAGGTACTTGGTGTAGTCCAGCTGCTCCAGCTTGCTGGCCGTCTGCAGGTCGTTGTTGATGCGGTTGTATTCATCCATCCACGCCTGATAGTCGAAGGCGCGGTTGGTGTTGTACTGCTGCATCTCATTGAGGAACTTGTCGTAGTCGTTCTTCTCCGCTCCCTGCACCGCGCCGAGGTCGCTGAGCTTCATGTTGTAGTCGTTCATGTACTTGTTGTAGGCCAGCTGGTAAAGCTCCGGGATTTTGTCCGTCATTTGGCTGGCGTAGTAGTCTCCCGCCTGCGACGCTGCGCTCACCGCATAACTGGAAGGGATGCCGCCGCTGGCTGCAGCAGCCGCGCCCAGTGCGTCCTGCGTAGCCCTCTGGCCTTCCCTCGCATACTGCTTGCGGTACTGACTGTAGAGCTGGTCGTTCTCCGGGTCATAGCTGAAGTCCTTCCGGTTTACGATCTGGCCAAGCAAGTCCTGAATGGTGCCATCGTATCGGTTCGTGTACTCCGGCTGCTTCTCCCCGTAGGAAAAGCTGCCGTACCCCAGCTGCTTGTCCAGCAGGCCACCGATGGTTCCTTCGTAGTTGTTCTGGTAGGTCGGTGCTTTCTCGCTTTGGAAGTCCTTTGGGGAAAGCGGGTCAAGGTAGAAGTTCGCGCCTCTCTGCCCGCCGGTGTACCCGCCGTAGCTGGAGCGGATGCCCTCCGCGCCAAGGTTGGCCAGTGCTCTCGCCTCGTCCGTCGTGGCGTTGTGGTAGTCCTGTTTGTACTTCAGGATGCTCATGCCTGCGTCCGGGTTCTTCTGCGCCAGCTTCATGTCCGCGTCAGAGAACTGCCCGCCGAGGCCGCTGCTCTGTACAGCCTTCTGAAAATCATCGTAGGTGTATCTCGATGCCATGTTGTCTCCTTTCTTACAGCTCGCTGCCGTTGTAAACTTCGCGCACCAGAGAATAGAGCCTGCATCCGCCGGTGCCGGTCATCCGGATGCGGAAATGGTCGCACCTGCGCGGGATGATGGGGAGGTAGTAGCTGCGCTTCACTTCCGTCTGCAGTGTCTTTGCCGTCCGCCACACGCCGTCGCTGTCAAACTGCATGTCGATCTGCACGCTGGAATCCTCGTCCAGCTCCAGCCGCAGCAGCAGTTTCCCGATGCCCTTCTTTTCCGGTGTCGCCGTGGAAGAGGACGAATAGGTGGTGTACTCGTAGAAGTCCGCCCACTCCGCCTTCCATGCCACCAGCGCCTCCTGCGTCGCGCCCTGCGGCACGGTTCTGGCGTTCCCGTTCATCCATAGCTTTCCGCTCGCGTCGAGGCAGTACAGTTCCTCGTTCCAGCCCCAGCCTACCGCCTGCGTGTTGTCCTCCCTGTGCCACAGATTACTTCTGGTGTCGTAGACGAACAGCTGATGCGCCCCTGTCGTGTCCTGCAGCGATACGAAATACTTTGTTCCGTCGCTGCCCGCCACACCGTTGCGGAAGCGCTGCGTGCCGAATGCCGCGCTGATGCTCTGCGGGATGCCGCCGCTCCATGCCGTGATGCCCGTCCTGCTCAGGTAGAACAGCGTCTCACCCGCGATGGCAAGGCTTTCGTCGCTGCCTTTCTCCACGCCCAAGGACGCGCTGCCCATCACCTGAAAATTGGACGGCTTATCTCCGAACACCTTGTAGATGTGCTCCTCTTTGAAGAAGCACGGGTATCCGAGGTAGCTGCAGCACGCCGTAAAATCTCCGGTGCTTGCCACATCCACCGCAAAGCTGTCCGTGGCCACGCCGTCAAATACATTCCAGTTGAAGATGTCGCCCAGCTTGCTGGCGTAGATCGTGTCGCCCTTGCAGCCCCACAGCCGGTTTTCATTCTCACAGATATAGTCTAACTCTGGAACCGTGCGGCTGAGTTGCAATGTTTCGCTGTCTCCGCCGTCCGCGATGGTGAAGGTGTTCTCATAGAAGCGCAGGTCGTCCCCGCTGATCTCCCGAATGATGGCGGTCTTGTTGTTCTCCGGATGTTTCACTGCGCCGGAGATCGTCACCGCGTCGCCCTCCCGGAACTTCGTCGCCGCTCCGGAAGCGTGGATGGTGTTTGCCTTTGCCTTTTCTCCCGCATAGGTTCCGTCCTGAATCTTCGCGCTGCCGCTCCATTCTTCCTCCAGCGTCCCGAAGTCTCCCGTCAGCCGGTTGTAATATTTCTTATCCGGCAGGATGACGATGTACGTGCCGAGGCTTGCGAACTTCTTGTATCCGTCCGTGACGATGCCCTTCAGCTCGCCGTCGGCGTAAAAGCCCGTTCCATCCGCCCAGTACAGCCCGTCGTGGGCATATAAACCGTTCGGTTTCGTCAGCGTCCGACATGTCCACCGCCTTGTGCGCGGGCTTAAAAGGGGATAGAAGTCGCTCGTCAGATTCTCCATGTCCCACAAGTCTCCGTTCTCTGCTGCGAGCGTGTGGTTGTATCCGCCGAACTTTACCTGCTTGCGCTTGCTGATGCCGTCTCCGTATGCCATGGCAGGAAGTCCGATTGCCATTAGCCCTCACCCCCGAACACAATAAACTTCTCCAGCGCTTCCAGCTGCATGGGCGTGATCTTCTCCGGCACCGGCGCGTGCTGCACCGTGAAGTCATCCTCCACCTGCGTCATGCCCAGCGCCCTGCGTTCCCTCTGGTATCCCGCCGCCGCGTCTGCGTCCCGATAAGGGAAGGTGCCCCGCTCCGTCCATTTGATGTTGCCCTTTTCGTCCTTCTCCGCGTACTTCTCCGCCAGCTTCAGTTCCTCATTCTGCAGAAACTCCACATGGCTCTGCAGCTGCTTCTTCACCATCATCACAGCAAACGCCGTCTGATAGTCCATCTCCTTCTGCTCCAGCTGCACCGCAGCCAGATAGGCGTTTGCGCATTCGATCAAATACATGCTTTCCCTCCTTAACTGCTGCTCACTTGAAGCAGCGTCCCGTTGACATACACATCTCCCGTCAGGTAGATGCCGCTATCGCCTCTGATGGTCATTCTCGTTCCCGCATACAGGAACACGTTCTCGTCCGCCTCCATACTGATGCCGCTGGCACTCTGCAGCTTCATGGCAAAGCCCACGCCCTGCACATAGTTGGTGTAGATGAACATGCGGTATGTGCGCTCGTACTCCGTGCCCGCGCCCTGATCGTCCAGTCGGATGCCGCCCGCCACATAGTTGGTGTTCAGGTAGCAGAACTCGATCTCGCCGCCCACGGTTCCGTTGGCTTTCAGTACGCTTTTGAAGGTGCTGCCCTCGATGGTGCAGCCGTAGATGTCGATAGCCTCGATGGTGCCCGTGGTGATGTTGTCCCCGTTGATGGTCGTCCAGCCGCTGGTGGACAGGTCTGTGAAGCTCACCATGCCGGAGAAGCTGATGGACTGGCTGCTCAGCTGCACGCCGTTGGCCAAAAGCCGAATGGTGGAGCTGGATGAGCCGTTGGTCACGCTCAGCGTCATGCCGTTCACCGTCTGCGTCAGGGAAGAGATGTTCCCCTCTGCGTCCGAGATGCGGCTTGTCAGGCTTGTGGCCGTCTGCTGCAGGGTGGAGATGCTGCCCTCCGCGCTGCTGATGCGGCTTGTCAGGCTTGTGGTGGTGGCGGTGAGCTGCGTGATGTTTCCCTCCGCGTCGCTCAGCCGCGCGCCCAGTCCCGCCGCCGTCACTGTCAGCGCCGCGATATTTGCCTCGTCATCCTTCAGCTGCACATACACCGGCTCCGTGATGATGTTTGCGATCTCCTCCAGCCCCGCGTCGTTGAAGTTCTCTTTGTCAAGGTTTCCCATGCTGTAGCGCAGCTGCTCCAGCAGCATGTAGAGATAGCTTGTGATCTTCTCAAACTTCTCGTCCGCGCTCTGCTCCTTTGTCAGCGTCGGGAAGGTGCTGTCTGCGGTCAATAGGTTACTTGGCATCCTCGTGCCTCCTTTCGCTCAGAAGGCGGAGACCGGCGGCATGCACCGGCCTCCGCCTGTCTCTCAGTCCTTCACCGCAGGCTCCATGCCCACGGCCTTCAGCTTGCGGTCAAACGCGCCGCCGCGATACTCCAGCACAAGGTTGCGCACCATGTCGTGGCTCAGGTCGATGATGTCCTCGTTGCCCGTCGGGTCGCTGCCGTCGCCGCCGAGGATGTTTGCGTCCATCAACTTTTCGATGATGTCGTGGAACTCCTTGTTCTTGATGTCCCGCAGCCGTTCGTATCTCACCATGTTTTCTTCCTCCAGTCTTTCGTTTACTTCCTTTGCGATCTGCCCGTGATGCTCGTACAGCCAGTTGCCGGGGCAGGACTTGTTTGCAAACCATCTGTGCACGGTCATGTTCTGCCGTTCTACCTGACCTACGAGGTTTTGATCTCCCTTCCACCGCAGCTCAGGGATGTGGTTCCGCTTGCAGATGTCCACCAGCAGCTCGATGAGGCTCTTGTATGCCTTTTCCGTGATCGGCCACGGCTCGCCCTTCGCGCAGTTGGCCACCTCGATGGTCACAGCGCGGTTGTCGTTGCTCCTGTTGGATGTGCACCAGCTCGCGTATCCTTCCTCAACGTACATGCCGATGCGCCCGTCGCTGCCGATGCCGTAGTTGCTGCTGGATTTGCTCGTCTGGAACATCTGCCCGCAGCTCTCCACGCTCAGGTTCCCCGCCATGCAGTGGATGCTGATAGTGTCGATTGCATGGTTTCGCTTGCCGTAGGTGTACGGACTGAGCTTGGTGTAGCACACCAGCTTACTGTTGCTCATGGTCTTCCTCCTTGCCGGGTGTCGCGGTGCTCAGCATGTCCTTCAGCTTCTTCAGCACATCCACCGCATACGCCGTGAACGCTGCCAGCAGCGCGATATGTACCGCCGTCATCAGGTTCACCGTCTGTTCCTCCGCCTCGATGACCAGCAGATCAGGGTTCAGCCAGCCTGCGTAGTACACCGCGATGAGCGACGCAGCCACCACGCCGCCCTTGATGCAGCCGTTGCGGAACTTCATCATGTCCCATGTGCCCTCCATGAAGGCGTTCACGCTGCCGAGGGCGATGTTTGCCGCGATCAGCAGCACCAGCCCGATACCCAGTCTCACGATTGCAATGTCCGTCATGGTCTTGCTCCTTTCATAAGTCCGTTACCTGTTCTTCCTTCCTGCCGATACCGCCGAAGCTCTCCCGCTTTTCAAACAGGCTCTTCACGCAGTACAGCAGCACCACGCCGATGATCTCCGTCACCGCCGTCCGGCTCAGGCTTTCCGCAATTTCCGTCCTGCCGAGGAAGGCGAGGACGTAGCTGCACCACACCCAGCCGATGCCGTTGATAAGGCACGCCCACACAATGCGCTTGGTGGTCGTTGTCTTACTTGGCCGTCTTCTCTGATGCCTGCCCTTCATGCCCTCTCTCCAGATCGTCAATGCGGTGGTTTGCCACCTTCAGCTTTTCCTCGAAGACCGCCGCCGCCTCTTCCAGATGGTAGGTGCGCTCCACCAAACCGTTGTGCTTCGCTACTTTCTGCTCCAGTTCCTCCAGCCGGTAGGCGATGAGCGCCGCGCTTTTCTTGTTTGCGAAGTACGCCCCCGCCATGGTGCCGATCAGGCTCAGCACAGCCACAATGACCGTCTCCGTCATGCCGTCGCCTCCGTCCATCCATACGCACCCGGCTCCCACGCGTTCGCGTCCACATCGCTCGTCCAGTGTTTGCCGTTGTGGCTCACCTTTGCGCCCTTGGCGTAGGCATCTGTGCTGCCCACCGGCTGGCTCCACTCCGGCCATTCCTCCGCCGGGTCGGAGATGCCCACCCACAGCGACGGGCTGTCCTCCGGTTTCCAGTCCCCCTGCGAGGTGTGCGCCTGCAGGCATTTGTAAAGCTTTCCGCTGCGTTCCCTGATCTGTCCTGCGGTGTAGGCCACCGGGTACGCCCACGGGCTGAACAGCTCCGCGTGCTCTCCCGCCGTCACGCCGTCGATGTCTCCCCTCTCTGTCATGGTGACAAATGCGATGCCCACCGCCTCACTGCTGCTCTGCAAAACCGTGCCGGTGTCCTTCTCAATGAGCTGCACTTCCTCCAGTTCATCAAGCCCCGTGTGCCCCATCAGACGGTATACCGTGCCGTCCACGGCCACGCCCTGTGCGTCCTCCTCTTCGCAGAGGATGTAGAAGCCGTCCGCGTGCCTGCGGATGTAGTTCGGCTTCTCTGTCAGCGCGATCACGCCGCCGTCCTTTCTGATCTCGTACATGCTTTCACGCTCCTTTTTCCATCAGTCGTTTGTAGAACCTGTCCATCCGCCGCAGCACCCGGTAGCTGTTGCCCCGCCGCATGTGTCCGCGCCAGCTCTCGTATGCCGTGCGGATGTCTACCTCTGTCATTCTGCCTTCCTCCATCCATCGCCGGAAGGTCTTCAGCTTCCGCCGCATCCGCCTTGCGCTTTTGCGGCACATCTTTCGCCGCACCTTCCCCGTCTCCGTCAGATAGAATCTCGTCTTCAGGAAATGCAGCTCCTGCAGCTTTACAATGCGCGTCTTCTTCTCGTTCATCCGGATGCCGAGGTCTGCGCATACCGCCCGGATTTGCTTCAGGCATTCCTGCAGGTAGTCCCGGCTCTCGTGGATGAGATAGCCGTCGTCCATATATCTGCCGTAGCCCTCGATGTGCAGTTGCTCCTTGATGAAGTGGTCAAGCCGGTTTGGCAGCATCAGCGCGTCGATCTGGCTCACCTGACTGCCGAGGCCGAAGCCCCGCTCGCCAAAGTCCTCCATCAGACCGCACGCCAGCTTTTGCACCCGCTCGTCCCGGATGCGCCGCTCGCTCTCTGCGTAGATCGGCGCGTGCGGCGCGGAGTTGAAGTAGTCCGAAAAGTCGAATACCAGCGCCCAGCCGTCCGTCCCGTGCTTTCGGTAGTACCGCTGCAGGTGGCAGGTCAGCCTATCCATGGCAAAGTCGATGCCCTTGCCCTTCAGGCTCGCCGCGTTGTCGTACACGAACGCCGCCGAGAACAGCGGCACCAGCGCGTTGTCGCACAGGCAGCGCTGCACCACCCGCTCCGCGATGTGCACACTACGGATGTGCCGCAGCTTTCCCCGTTCCATCAGGTCGAAGGCGAAAAAGCCCTTGGTCTTCCATGTGCCGTCCATCAGCTCCCGGTGCGTCCGGGCGATGTTGGCGGTAAAGTTGCCGAGATACCGCTGCGTGGAGCATTTCCAGCCCACGCCCTTGCAGCATTCCCGTCCCGCCCGGTACAGGTGCTCGTAGCTGAACACCTGCTCAAAGCTCCCGCACGCCTCGCTGCGTGCATCTCTTCGCCGCTGGCGTTCCGCTTTTCTTCTCCTGTACCGTGCCTCGTGTCTCTCTTCGCTCGTCATAATTCTCCTCGCCCGTTAGGGCATCCCCTGTACGGAATTATTCTTGGGTGCGTGTTCTATCCGCGTGGCAGTACCAGCCATGGAACGGGCTGTCCGCACATTCGCCCGCCATGCAAGCAGCGTCCGGCTGACTGCATCAGAGGATTGTTTTGGCCGTGCCGGGAACAAGCTCTCCTTCTGCAAGGGTGCTGCTTCGCCACTGCCGGTTACTGTCCTGACCCATCTCTTGCAGAATCCGAAGGCCACGCCATTCGCATTGCTCGCGTTGTTGTAGTTGGCGTTGCCGTTGCTGTTGACATTGCAGAAATTCGTGGAGTTGCTGCCATTCGGAGAGCGCTCCCACCAGTTGTTCGCGCTGCCGCAAGTGCAACAAATACAGAGCTTGACCCATATTCTTCATTCCGGAAGGTCTTTGTACCGCTGCCGGTCGTTCTTCTTCACCGCCGCAATGAGCTTCGCTTCCTCGCAGATGAGGTCGCCCCAGCGCTGCATCGCCTTGTGAATCCACCCGTATCCCTCCGGGTTCTGCAAAATGCTGTCATACAGCAGCTGCAGCTTCGGGCTGAGGTTCTGCAGCGCGTTGTTCGCTCGCATCAGCTCGTCCCTGCGCAGCTGCGCCTCGTGCCGGTTCGTCGGCCAGATGTTGTTCGCCGCCCGTACCCGGTCATGCACCTCGCTGCTCAGCTCCATGATGCGTCCCGTCAGAAACCGCTCGTACCGCTTCGGTGCCTTCATGCAGCACGCGAAGGTGTGCGCCTCCAGCTGTCTTGCCGTTTCGATGAACTGCACGCTGCTCTCGCCTCGTTTGGATTTGTAGACCGACATGGTTCTCTCCCTTCCATCCCGCAGCACACAGGCTGCGGGATTGTCTCAGATGCTGGATTAAAAGCAGAAGCCGAAGGCCACGCCATACGCAATGCTCGCGCCGCCGCAGCCGGCGCCGCCGCTGCCGTAGACACTGCAGAAATACGTGGAGCTGCTGCCAAACGGAGAGCGCTCCCACCAGGTGTACGCGCTGCCGTTGTAGTTCTTCACCTTGCTGTTGCCCGCCTTGTAGTAGTCGTACTGCGTGCCCTCACCGCTCTTGGAATAGCTTACGCTGCCGAAAATCTCGATCTCGCTCAGCAGGAACAGTTTGTCCGCCGTGGTGTTAATGGTGGCGCTCTGGCTGCCCGCCGAGGTCATCTTATTCACCTCCCGGATGCCGTTCTGTACCTCCGTCGGCATCAGCGCCAGAATGGCGGGCAGGTGTGTGCTTCGCATGGCGCAGCTCGTCCAGCCGCCGTTGTTGGTGTTGGAGCTGTTCATGTTCTTGGTCTCGCCGTAGCAGTCGTGCAGCTGGAAGGTCAGCGGTGCCTTCCCGCCGGATGCGTAGGTGTCGTGGTTCTTGCCGATGATGTCCACCTGATAGCTCGCACCGTTGATGGTCATCGTCTTGCTGTTGCCCACCACCCATGTGCTCGGCACGCTGCCCGAATGACACGCCGCGATGATGGAAGCCCAGTCGTTGTCCGCGAAGTTGTCCTTCAGGAAGCTCACCGTCACCGCGCAGGTCTTGTTCGCCGGTGCGGTGTAGTTCGTTCCCGCCGCCACGCTGATGGTGATCGTCGCGCTGCCGTTGGCCTTGCCCGTCACCGTCACCGTGTTGCCCGATACGCTCACCGTCGCCGCCGCTGTGTTGCCGCTCACGGCGCTGATCGTGCCGTCGCCGCTGCGCGTCACCGTGATGGTCTTGCTCTTCGTCGTGGTGTCCAGTGTCATGCTGGTGGGGGAGATGGAGAGGCTGCCCGCCGCCTTCCCGATACTCCAGCTCACGCTCTTCGGCGTGGTGCTTCCGTCGCTCCATCGGTAGTTGCTCTTCGGCGTGAAGGTCGCTGTGTAGCTCCCTGCGTTGGTGCCCGTGGTCGTGCCGCCGATGGTCAGCTGTGCGCTGTCATAGTTGCTCCAGCTGGGGCTTTGCGCCAATCCACTATAAGTCAGGCTGCCGCTTTGCACCGGAGTTGTGGTAATGGATGCCCGCTGGATCTGCCACTCCACGCTCCGGGCTGTAACGCTGCTGTCGCTCCATTGATAGTTGCTGGTTGGGGTAAAGGTTGCCGAGTGGCTGCCCGCATTGGTGGCCGATGTCTCTCCACCAATGGTCAGTTGGGCGGTGTTGTAGTCATTCCAAGTGGGGGTCTGCGACTCCCCAGTGTAGGTCAGGCTCCCGCTCTGCGAGGGGGCCTTGGCAATGGTGGCTCGGCCTATCGTCCAAGTGACTTCCTTTGTGGTGTTGGTGCCATCGCCCCAAGTGTATCCCTCTTTCGGAGTAAAGGTGGCGACATAGTTGCCTGCGTTGGTGCCTTTGGTTGTGCCGCCAATGGTCAGGGTTTCCGGGTTATAGCTGTTCCAGTTAGGGCTTTGTTCGCCGCCCGTATAGGTCAAAC
>ENA-ORRQ01000844-ORRQ01000844.1-human-gut-metagenome-genome-assembly--contig:-NODE-844-length-27028-cov-21.279205_pt1 | contig 27028 bp, 14 predicted proteins | sample MGYA00242177_ERZ509138 | MGnify/ENA primary metagenome ERZ509138 (study PRJEB26280, sample SAMEA2338628) | human gut metagenome | biome: human gut; feature: human-associated habitat; material: faeces... | reverse complement strand
GGTCGCTCTTCTTCTGAACGCCATAACCGATGACAACGACATCATTCAGAACTTTTGAATCATCCTTCAAGGTAATGGAAAGGGGTTTACCAGCCTCAGCTTTCACGGTCTTAGGCTCCATACCCACATAGGTAATTGTCAATGTTGCACCAGGTGCAGCATCAATGCTAAACTTACCATCCAAGTCGGTAACAACACCCAGCTTGCTACCATCTACTTTAACAGTAGCACCAATCACAGGTTCTCCACTTGGATCAGTCACTATACCTTTTACTATGCTCTGAGCCGAAACTCCCAAAGGAAGCAAACAGAGCAGGAATAGCAATACAAACGGCTTTTCAATCATTTTAAAATTCACCATCATAAAAATAGATTAATAGTTATACTTACTTGTCAGTTGCTAAATATTACATTATTATATTCTACATCCTAAATTCTCAAAAAAATCATTAAGGATGCTGAAACACGTCGCAAAAATAGATAAAAACATTAAAACGCATTTTACCTCAAGTAACAAATACTTTATCAAACATAACATCTACCCAAAAAGAGACAAAATGAAACATATTCTGAGACCTGAGAAAAAAGAATCACCTTATTATATAACAAAGGGAAAAGTTATTGATATATGAGACAAAGCACGTATGGAAATCTTTTCATAACTTTGCAAACAGAACAGAAGATGAAAATCAATCTAATAATTTAATTAAATATAAACTATGAAGAGATTATCAATCTTAGCATCGATGCTCGCGATGGCGTGCCTACCTATGATGGCACAGAAAACGGGCAGTAAGGTTCAGGAAAAGCCTGATCCTAATTTTCAGATTTATCTCTGCTTCGGACAGTCGAACATGGAAGGAAATGCGGCTATCGAAGACATCGACCGAACGGGCGTGAACCCGAGATTCCAGGCTATGTATGCCGTGGATGATGAAAAGGCAGGATGGAAGAAGGGACAATGGCACACCGCCGTGCCGCCACAGGCAAGACCCTCTACAGGACTGACTCCTGTTGACTATTTCGGAAGAAAGATGGTGGATAACCTGCCAGACAGCATCAAGGTGGGAACCATCACCGTGGCCGTGGGCGGAGCCAGCATCGACCTCTTCGATAAGCGTACCTATAAGGCTTATCTCAAGAAACAACCCGACTGGATGAAAAACTTTGCATCCCAGTACAACGGAAATCCATACGCCCGACTGATAGAACTGGCAAAAATAGCCAAGAAGCAGGGTGTTATCAAGGGCATCCTCCTGCATCAGGGCGAAACCAACAACGGCGATGCCAACTGGCCTAACCGTGTAAAGACTGTTTATAACGACATCTTGAAGGATTTGAATCTGAAGGCAGAAGACGTACCTCTGCTCGTAGGCGAAACCGTACAGAAGGATATGGGCGGAAAATGCTGGGCACATATCGCCATCGTTGATGATATTGCCAAGACCATTCCTACAGCCCACGTCATTTCTTCAAAGGGCTGTCCACAACGTGGCGACGGTCTCCACTTCATCGCAGAAAGCTACCGCACCATGGGCAAGCGCTATGCAAACATGATGCTCGCCCTGCAGGGAATCATTCCAGACAGCAACTATCCGCGTGTAGATAAGGACCGCAGAGCTTATGTAAAGCTCCATGCTCCTGAGGCAAAGAAAGTAATCTTCGACATCTGCGGCAAGCAATATGAGATGAAAAAGGATTTGGATGGCGACTGGTACGGCGTGAGCGATCCGCTGGTAGTAGGATTCCACTACTATTTTCTGAATGTAGATGGCGTGCAGGTAGTTGACCCTGCCAGCGAAACCTACTTCGGCTGCTGCCGTGAAGCAGGCGGTCTGGAAGTTCCAGAAGGAGCAGAAGGCAACTACTATCGTCCTCAGCAGGGCGTAGCCCACGGTCAGGTTCGCTCAGTATCTTACTATGCAGCCTCTCAGAAACAGTTCCGCCGCGCCATGGTTTACACCCCTGCCGAATATGAAACCAACACCACCAAGCGTTATCCTGTGCTCTATCTGCAGCATGGCATGGGCGAAGACGAAACGGGCTGGAGCAAGCAGGGAATGATGCAGCACATCATGGACAACCTGATAGCAGAAGGCAAGGCTGAGCCTATGATTGTTGTCATGGAGAGTGGCGATGTAAAGAAGCCTTTCGTTGCCCGTCCAGGCAAGAATGTTGATGAAGAGCGCAGCCACTATGGAGCTTCTTTCTATGATGTGATTATCAAGGATCTGATTCCGATGGTTGACAAGACATTCCGCACTTATACCGACCGCGAGCATCGTGCGATGGCAGGATTGTCATGGGGCGGATACCAGACATTCAACACCGTATTGCCTCACATGGACAAGTTTTCTGCCCTTGGAACCTTTAGCGGTGCACTCTTTGGCGTGGATGTAAAGACCTGTTTCAATGGAGTTTTTGCCGATGCAGAGAAATACAACAAGAACATTCATTATATGTTTATGGGCTGCGGTTCGGAAGAGAACTTCGGTACCGAGAAGATGGCACAGCAGTTGAAGGAACTGGGCATCAAGCTCGATGTTTACGTATCACCAGGCACTCATCATGAGTGGCTCACCTGGCGCCGCTGCTTCAAGGAATTTGTTCCTCACCTCTTTAAATGGTAAACAAACTATCAGACACAATAAATCCCAGAACTGCTTGGAAGAGCGATTCTGGGATTTATTATACCATTTGTTTATTATTTATATTATATAGATTAATTCGTTACTGAAGTTTCGCATGTTTTACCCTACACGCCCTGAACCAACGGTCACCGGCAGAAGGGAATTGAAAATCGCTGGCCGAAGGGTAAAGCAAAGGTAAAGGGCAGAAACTATCATGTAAGCCCCATACGCCCTGAAAGGGCGTGCTGCTTGCGTTTAGCCTGCGTTCTGCTTCTTCTCTTTCCTTCGGCAGAGGAGATAAAGATGCTGAAAGCGGAGATGTAGATTACAAATATCACCATATAATCAAGGATCTATACGCCACCTTTTCATCGTGGCATATAGCCCCTTATCCCTGATTTACACAGATATTTACCTTATAACATAAAATATGTGAGTTCCTAACTTTTTCCGTAACTTTTCCCAGAAATCTCTTGCAGATATGAAAATAAAACCGTAACTTTGCGGCATGGATTTTTAATACAGATGATTATGAAGCAGGTAGAAGAAAGATACATCAGCTTGCTGACCGACTTCGGTTTCAAGCGAATTTTTGGAACAGCAATGAACAAGGATTTGCTCATTTGCTTCCTCAACAGCTTGTTTAATGGCAGACAGGTTGTAAAGGACGTATCGTATCTGAACCCGGAGCATGTGGGAGATGTCTATACCGACCGCAGAGCCATCTTTGATGTATATTGCGAGGGCGAAAACGGCGAGAAGTTCATCGTAGAAATGCAGAATGCCTACCAGACGTATTTCAAGGATCGCGCCCTTTTCTACTCAACCTTCCCTATCCGTGAACAGGCACCAAAGGGGAATGAATGGGATTTCAAGCTCAATCATGTCTATACCGTAGCCCTGCTCAACTTCAGCATGAACGAGGATGCATTCGACAAGGAGAAAATCCGCCATCATGTGCAGTTGTGCGACACTGCTACCCACAAAGTATTTTACGACAAGCTCGAATATATCTATGTAGAGATTTCCAAGTTCAACAAACCCCTGGAAGAACTGGATACGCTCTACGAGAAGTGGCTCTATGCACTGAAGAACCTCTATAAACTTACCCAGCGCCCTAAAGAGCTGTGCGACAAGGTCTTCGACCGCCTCTTCGAGGAAGCCGAGATAGCCAAGTTTACTCCGCAGGAAATGAGGGAGTACGAGACCAGCAAGATGGCATATCGCGACATCAAGAATTCCGTAGACACTGCTAAGCGTGAAGGCAAACAAGAAGGTCTTGCGGAGGGTATAGAAATAGGCAGGGAAAAGGGCATGAAGGAAGGTATGGAAAAAGGTATGGAGAAAGGTAGAGCAGAAGGCAAGCATGAGGCCAACACAGAAACAGCACAACGATTGCTGGCAATGGGACTTTCTGCCGAACAGGTTTCCAAAGCTACCCAGCTACCTTTGGAAATCATTAAGAATCTGAGCAACACATAAAAATATAATAGCGGAGATATTGATGACAAATATCACCATAATAAATCCCAGAACTGCTTGGAAGAGCGATTCTGGGATTTTTTATACCATTTGTTTAATATTTATATTATATAGATTCTACATCATCGTACACATTATTATATATAGTACGATGCGAGCATTGTAAAACGTCTCATCTATTACTTGATAACCATCTTTTTACCATTCTTGATGACAACGCCCTTATAGTTCTTACCTACCTGCTGACCAGCGAGGTTGAAGCACTTGCCATCCTTAGCTACATTTGCACTCTCAATATTAGAAATGCCTGTAGTAGGCTCTTCTACAATTTCAAATGTAGCAGCATTCTGCCAAGCTGGATAGTGAATAGTCTTAGTAGCATCATACTCACCAACTGTTGCATTATCAAAATCCTCTGTTGAAAGGAGGTTGCCATCTGCATCATACACCTTAATGCTACCAATATAGATGACTGCATCCTTAGGCATCTTTCCTACATTCAGCAAGAGTGCAGTAGCTGCATACTCATAATCCTGCAAAATTTCCGGATTACAATTTTTGGTATTACCATTTGTATGATCTATCTCCATTCCTGGCTTTGCAGTACAGTGGGAGTGACAAGTAACCGTGGTCTTACCAGGGAAGTTTATTACTGCCTCTGACTTTTGATTAGTCAAGGTAAGTTCCTCAGTATAATTGAACACTGCAGAAGCATTCCACTCCGTCATATGCTCTGTCTGAGTCTCGTCAATAGCCTCTGTTCCGATTTTGAATTCGGTACCAGCTGTAGTGTACACATCAAACTTCACGACATAAGCCTTGCCCTTCTCTAGATTCTTAAGGTTGATATAACACTGGCTGTCCCAAGGATTAACCTTGTCAGCGGTGCCAGTAATCTTCAGCACCTTGTTAGCTGCACTCACGTTAACTGCCATCAAGGCAGCAGCAATCAAAGTAAAAATCTTTTTCATAAGCTTTTAATTTTAAGTTTATTGATAATAATTGTTCATTCGTGGAACGAGAAATGTTTCTCATTTCCGCTTGCAAAAGTAACAGAAAAGGCTGAAAAAGACTTTGCGTGGTATAACAAATACTTTGTGAGAAGTACCAAATAGGTTTGATAGCCAACATTATAACGAAAATGATACACCATCAAACCTATTTGAAGAGGAAATCACAACAAAGGAGTCATATAAATCGGTAAGAGGAGCGTTTGTCCATCTTTCTTCAAATCCTTTGTATACAAGAGATATCTCTTATCTATTCGATCAGAATATTTAGCACAAAACTCGTCTAGTGACTTATGAGTATTATATCCTGAGGATTTCACCTCTATCGGATAAATTTTCTTTCCTCTTGAAAGAAGGAAATCCACTTCATAACTTTTATGGCTAGTGGCATGAGGGAAAGTATAATAATAAAGTTTATTGCCAGAAGCTACTAACATCTGCGCTACAAGATTCTCATATACATATCCCATATCACTACTCAGCTTATCACTCAAAAGCTTTTCATAAATAATATTTTCAGTATGATCTTTGTCCCAAAAGGCGAGAGTCACAAAAAGCCCCGTATCTGCCGTAAACATTTTATAGAAATTACCATCACTATGAAGAGCCAGACCTACATTCGGATCATTGGCATGATAGGCAAAATTTACAACCATACTATCCTTCATTTCCTCCAATATACCCATTATGTTCTTACGTTCAGAATCATCCAACACACTAGCTACTTGGTATCTAGATGCATTATTATTCAGCTGAGCAGGTATATTAGCAAAAAGTTTAGCTGCTCGTCCACTATTGTCGATCTTTCTAAAATCATCCAAATAGAGTTCCAAAATTTCCCTTTTCACAGCATCCGTCTTACTAAGATTATTCGTCTCAAGATATTCTTTTACAGCTTGTGGCATTCCACCAACAAGCATATAAAGGCGAAGCCGACGCATAGTTTCTCGATGAGCAGCTTCCAAAGGGATCCGTGAATCAAAAAATTGTTTGAGCAAGGGCATCGTAACTTTATCCCCTAAAGCCCAGCAAAATTCCTCAAAGTCCATTGGATACATTTCCAAACGCGTCTCTTCACTTGGGATGATAATATTAGCTACATTCTTTTTTATACTAATTAGAGAACCCGTCTCTATATAATCGTATCTACCATCAGCCACTAGATGTTTAATAGCTTGGCGAGCCTTAGGACAAAGTTGCACTTCATCAAAAATAATCACAGACTTTCGCTTCTCCAAGACCACCTGATAAATAGACTGAAGGCGAAGAAAGATAAAATCTAAATTCATTAAATCTTCAAAAAGATCTGTAACAGCCTTTGAAGCCATAGAGAAATCTATCAATATATAGCTTTTGTACTCTCGCCCAGCAAAAGTACGCACTATAGTAGATTTTCCTATGCGTCTTGCTCCCTTGATAAGAAGCGCAGTCTTCCCCTGACGCTCTTGCTTCCAAGCAAGCATCTTATCATATATTTTTCTTTCAAACACAATATTTGCCATAACATTTTGATTTTGAGTGCAAAGATACAAAATATTCCAGATTCCCCAAATGTTTTTGCCCAAAATGTTCCAGATTCCCCAAATGTTTTTACCCAAAATATTCCAGATTCCCCAAATGTTTAGTCAAAACAGAGGAAAAATATACAGATGAGCCTAATACATCACGTCCTTCTCTGGGAAGCCAAATTAAAGATTTTGGCACGAAAACGCAAGGCATTGAATATTGGTGGCGTGGCTAGCGAGGCTTACATTTGGTGTTGCCAATGGCATCCATTCAAGTATAGTAAACAGCGAAGTCACACTAGACAATCTCTTTCAAGAATGACACATAGGAGAAAGAGAATATTTTCATCATTAAAAAAATGCAAAAAGGTTGACCGTGTCATCACAACACAGCCAACCTTAACGACTAACATCTTTTTTCGGTTAATCTTTGTATGATAAACCTAAAACTAATGTCTTTTAGAGTAATTACTTGGCTTCCTTCCAATATTCTGGAGCACCAAGGCCTGCAGCAAAACCTGCATAGGTATGCTTGCGATAATAATCCAAATCCCAGAGGCCTACTGGCAAACCAGGACGCCAACCACTATTGGCAGGACTGTCAGTAGCACACCACTGGCAGATACCCCACTGCTGCTCCTTAGGAACAATCTCAAGATATTTCTTGACGATAAACTCGTAGTAAGCACGCATTGCCTTGTGCTGTTCCTCGGTCATATCAGTAGTCTTTACTTGGATATATGGGTCTTTGCTGTTCTTATCCACGTTCGGAACCTCCAAGCCCATATCCAACTCAGAAATACGAACCAACCTACCTGTACTAACCATCAGGTTGAGCATGTTCACGTAAGCATCCTCTCTTTTTTTCTGCTCAACAGGATCCATGCAGCATGAAACGTGCATCTGACTGCCGATACCATCAATCTTGGTAACGCCGTCCTTCTCCCACTCCTCAATCCAATGAATCAGACTCTTGAGCTTCTTGTTATCGTCGTAAGCAGTTTCGAGGTTATAATCATTGATGAAGAGCTTCAACTCCTCAGGTTTTCCACCAGCATCAGCAAAGCCCTTGCGAGCTGCAGCTACAGCAGTGCGAACATAATCAAGGTCACCCAGGTAATCCTGCCAGTAGAATTTGTTCTTGGCATCATCTGGAGAAACTGTACCACGTGTGGCAGACTGGAGATCGTAGTAACCATCGCCATCAATATCTTTACCAGAGATAGACTCGTTTACAACATCCCAAGCCTTCACCTTACCCTCGGTAGCTGCCATCATGCCGTAAATCCAATTCTGCAAAACAGGAGTAAGTGCTTTCTTCTTTTCCTCATCTGTAAGAGGAATAGTATTTGAAGGCTTCGTGTAGTAAACTTCAAAATCATCAATATGGAGGGTACCCGCATATTTGCCGATATTCAGCAGCAGGCGCAAGGCATTGTCACCATTACATGTGGTAGCTACATCAACTTCCTTCCAATCAGTTGTAACCTTGATGGTAGGGAAGTCACCACAGCCTATGTATCCTTCAGGATTCTGGAATCCAGCACCAAATTCGCCAGCTACAGAACCCTTGATTTTCATCTTCAAGTGATAGGTTTTACCATTCTCGAAAGCGAAACCTGGTTCATAGTTAACCTGTGCATTCCAAGGGTTTTCCTTGGCTGCGTTGTTACCAACCTCACAAACACCATTTACAATCTTTGGCGCATTATCCATACCCCATCCACCAAGGTTCTGACCATCATCAAAGGTAAGATGCCCAACACTTACAGGGATTTCAACAGAAGGAGCCTCGAAATGAGAGATTTTAATAGACTTCCAATAAATCTTACCTGCAAAATCTCCGTGCTGGAAGAAGAGACCATTACTATCCATGACAGGAGTTACATCGAACGAAACTTCTTTATAATCACCACCTACAGGAATCTTGAAGGTATTCTTGGCGCCAGCTCCCCAGTTACCCAACTTAAAGCGGATATTAGCAGGCGATTCACCTTCTGCCTTGCAAAGGAAGGTAATCTTATATTTAGTGCCTGTTTTAAGAGGAATGCCATTTACCAGCCAGTACTGAAGCTCATAAAATGGGTCTATCGGCTCTGGATTGGTTATGACCACAGCACCACCTTTATTCCACTCTGTTTTTACAGAAGCAGGCGAACCCGTCCAATCGTAAGATGAAAGAGTAGAACAGTCAAGTTCATAATCAGTCTTCTCAACTTTCTGACTAGGGTCTACTTCTATTACCTTATCAGCAATCAGCCCATTCAGATACTTGTTAGGCTGCTGTTCATGCCAAGCCAAGGTATGACCATAAACCGAAAGACCTGCATCTGTGGCATTCTTAACATATTCACTTACATTATCAAAATTCATGCGACCATCATCAGCAACACAAGAAGCCATCTTCATGGCGTTGCCGGCTACAGTCTCATTGAAATTGCTACCAGCAAGGCAATATACAAGTGCCTGCTTGTTGAATTCGGCTGCTTCAAGCGCAATGCCCAACTTAAAGTTGGGATTGCAATTGCCGGCAGCTTTCATATCTTCCACGTATTTCTTCAAAGGCTCGTAGTTATTCAGATACTGATATTCCTTCAAATTCTTGGTCATATCAGTTCTGTACTCCGAGAACTTGTCATCAGCACAAGAAGACAAAGCCAAGAGAGCCATCAAGCCTAAACCTAAATTAATATTTTTCAATTTCATAATAATCAAATTATTAGAATGACACTTATCTATCAAGAATATTACTTCCTGATATACTGAGGACTGAATTGAACAATACCATTGGTGTTACCACGAGTCTGGGCAACAAACTGATCGGATGTTTCCAAAACAATGCCTGAACCGAAATCAACCTTGTAATTGAGAGTCAGGATGTCACGATCCTTGTTACCCCAAGCCAACTTTGCTCCCTTTTCTACAAACTTACCTGTACCGGAAGCAGTCATGCCCTCTGTATCAGAAGTAACGGTACAATTACCCTTATCATCGAACGTAAGTTTCAAGTTGCAAGTGACCTTAGAGCCGTCAGCTTTATTTACAGAGACTTCGAAATTACATTCCTTCAAACTCTTGGTTGTAATGTGACTCACTTCATCCTTTTCAATAGTTGCACCTTCACGCTTTACCTCATGAGTTTGTCCATTCTCTGTAATCTTGTCAGTTCCTCTACGGAAATAAAAGCCATCCCATGGATTCATAAACTTAACGCAATAAAGGATATAATCCTTAGGAGCAATTAACCAAGCTGAAGCATCAGTACGAACAGGAGTTGTACCTGCAACGGCAGGAGAACCCGAAAGAATAGAATCGGCTCCCACCATTTCCTTGATGCGAACTGGGATTACATATGTATTCTTTGCACAATCAGGGTCAGCAAAAAAAGCATCCTCCAACTTAACCTGAAGACGTCCCTGCATTTTCCCATTATACGCAACCATCTTGGTAGGAATTGTATAATAATTGCTAGGCATTGGCTTTACAGGAGTGACTCCATCCTCAAAATACAGATTGTCACACAATGAATTATCAACATCTACATTCAATGTGATGTTTTTTCCATTATATGCTCCACCCATTGTAGATACGATATACAATACATGATTGTTATCATCCGTATTATCGCGATTCTCATCATTGCCTAAAACTACAGAACGTTCGATATACTGATAAGGATAATATACAGTAGTACCGCCCTCATAATCAGGAAATTCTTGGTTGCCATTCTCACAAGAGTTAAAGCCTAAAGCCAAGATTCCCAATGCAGCCATGGACAAATATTTGCTTATCTTCATTGTTTTCATCATTTTAAATATTAGTCGTTATTTTTTACTTCCCAGCCCTTATTCTGCTGCAAGTTGCTCCACTTCAACATTTCGCTCTGTGGTATAGGACCGTAATACATGTAATCTTTATAGTTGCGATCCTCAACCTTCATGACTTTGTATAATGGGGCACCAGCCTCTAAAGTGATTTCTATACCACGCACAGCCTCATTTAGAGGAGCTTTCCAACGGCGAAGGTCGCTAAAGCGCTTATTTTCAAAACAAAGTTCCAAACGACGCTCGTTGCGAATCAACTCACGCATTTTAATTTTGTCACCAGCGCACTCATCCAAGTATGGATCCTCGCCAAACTCGCCAATTCCGGCACGCTCACGGATTGCCTTGATTACATCGTAAGCTGAGTAGTTGTGAGATCCCCTACCCTTTGGTCCCCAAGCCTCGTTGGCAGCCTCAGCGTAATCGAGGAATATCTCAGTATAGCGAATATACACAGGATAATGATACTGAGGATTCTTTGCATTAGGGTCAGGATTACAATCCTCACGCAACAGCTTTTTCATGTAATAGCCTGTACGAGTAGAATTGGAAATCTTATTCAAACCATCATTGTTATTAGCCGTCGTAATGTCTGTATGAATGGTCTTTCCCTTATAAGTACTACCATCATGAATGATATAAAGGTCAAGACGAGGATCTCGATTGCTGTAAGGATTCAACTTATCATACTCAGAACGATCATCGGTGATAGGATAACCATTTACAGCAGGGAATGCATCGACCAGATTCTGAGTTGGGTTGATTCTACCCTTACCATAAAGAGACGGAGGGAAATTATCAGACTCTTGGTTCAGACCAAGATCCCAGTCATCAGCACCATTGGTACGACTGCCACGCCAAAGAATTTCAGCAGGACAAGCACCTGAGCCAAGCGCATCGATTTCCCTGGTTTGCATAAACCAATTATTACCTGTATCAGACAAACCATTCACACCATTGATACGGTCAAGAACGGTAGCTGCATCGTCAGCAGCCTTAGCATAATCCACGTTTGTACCTTCAGAAAAAGCAGGACTAGCTGCAAGCAAAGATACCTGTGAGCGAATAGCCTCAGCGATACGACCGCTGATACGACCACGCATAATGGAACCAAACACACGGTTGTAGTCTCCTGCGGTCTTTACTCCGATTTCCTTATACTTGGCAGGAACATCGTTATCATCAGTCAAATCATTGTAATCAAGAGGGAGAAGCTTGGCAGCCTCGTCCAAATCGCTATAGATTTGATCCAAGCACTCTTGGAATGTATTACGTGGCTTGTTGAAATCATCAGTAGAAGACTCTGGTTCTGTCAAATTAGGAACGCCAAGCAGTTTGCCATCGGCTGTCCATCCACCATGATTCATCAAAAGATAATACAAGTTGAGAGCTCTCAAAGCATAAGCTTCACCTTTACGGCTATCACAATACATCTTACGGGCATTCTCGTCCTTTGCCCAGTTTACCTTATCTACCTCCTGAAGGAAGATATTGAGATACTGGATACTAGCACGACAACTTGACCATTTAGACATAGGATCGCTATTAGCAGTCCAAGAACCTGTAGCCATCTTGAGAAAGCTATTTGTCAAGTCATTGCTTACAGCGTCATCTGTAGCAATATCAGTAACACTCTTGGTATTGTAAGGAAGCATCGCATAACCATATCCCAATAGTCCCTGAGCGTATGTTGGCTCATTGTAAATCTCATCCAAGCCACGGTTGTTTTCATCTGCAGGCTCGAAGAGATCTGAGCAAGAAGCCAAAGTAAGCGACATTGCTGCTAATATAAATATATTTTTTACTTTCATTTCTTTCTACATTTTAAAATGATTAGAATGTTGCCTTTACACCTATATTATAATAGCGTGTCTGAGGCGCAGACCCAACGTTCATCTCTAAGACTTCGCGCTCTCCTGAAATGGTAAGCAAGTTAGCTCCGCTTACGTATGCCGACAACCCCTTAAGCCATGTCTTTTGGAACAAAGTACTAGGCAAGTCGTAAGTTATCTGGACCTTAGCCAAGCTGAAAGCATCCGTCTTGTACATCCAGAAGTCTGATGTCTGGAAGTTGTTGTTACCATCAAGAGATGTCAAACGAGGATAGGTTGCAGTCTCTTTGGTTTCCTCTGTCCATCGGTTACGAACTACAGCAGAATATTTGCTATCGCCCTTTACCCACCAATAAGAATTATTCTTGACTCCCCAAGCACCGAAGTTACCGGTACCAAGAGCGAAGAAGGTAAAGTTCTTCCACTTAGCTGTAAGATTGACACCAAGCGTGAATGGTGCTCCATACCAACCACCCTTACCCAAGAAGACTTGGTCGTATTGGTCAATTTTATTATCACCATTTACATCCACATACTTGATGTCACCAGGTTTAACTGTTCCACCAAAATAGCTTTGGTCTGGAGAAGTTTTGATTTCCTCCTCGCTTTGGAAGAGACCTGCGCTCTTGTAACCCCAAATGCCATCAACTGCCTTTCCTTGTCTGTTCTGATACTGCTCTACGTTGTTCTCATCTCGTTTGGTAGCCTTGGTTGTATAGTAAGTACCTGTCACACCAAGTGAGAGATCCACATCACCTACCTTCTTATTGAAGTTGGCTGCGAAATCAAATCCTACTCTACGATTATTGTTGTAATTCAGTACAGGCATAAACGAAGCCGCTGGATAACCAGTATTCAAATGAGATGGATAGAATGTTGGCGAAGAGATGAGATAACCCTCCATCGAATTGATGAAGAAACTTGCATCCAATGTCACCAATTTCTGCCACAGGGATGTCTTGAAATTCAGAGACAACTCTTTGCGCTTGATAAAATCAAGGTCTTTGTTCTCACCTCTTTTTGAATAGGTGTATTTATCGCTAGATCCATCATACCATCCATAGCCGTAATCAGAACTCCAAATACTCTGATAGAGATAGTAGCGATTGTCACCATTTGCTATATCAATATCCTCATTGATAATACTACCTGATACACTAATCATCATGTCATCTACCACCTTGGAATTCTTCAAGAAAGACTCATTCTTGAGTCTCCAACCCAAAGAAAGTGATGGTGAGAGAGCCTCACGATGACCTGGAGCCAACTGGGCAGAGTGAATGGCAGCTAATCCAAAATCTGCGTAATACTTCTGGGCATAATTGTAAGAAGCATCGAATGCAAGATTGGCACTAGAGTTCTTATGATACTGTCCAGACTTCGACTGCTGGAAGCCAGAAGCTATCAACATTGCCGACAGATTGTGAACCTTGTTGAAAGTATTGTTGTAGTTGAACTGACCAGAGAAAAACATGGTCTGGTTATCTGTACTTCCGCTGATGTTCTGGTTGCCAGACTTTTTATCCTCACCTTCCTTCTTCAATGCGACAATCATATCCTTGCCATCAATGTTAGCCCATGTTGGGATATAAACAGCATAGCTATTATCGAAAGAAGTATTATAAGAGGTAGCATAGTCGACTGCGAAATGAGTCTCGAAAGACAAGCCCTTCAACACCTTGTGCAAGTTGATATTGATACCCGTATCAAACTGGAATTGACGACTAGTAAATTTACTACTTCCTGCAGAATAGATATCAGCAAAAACATTGGAAGAGTTTGCCTGAGTACCAGCAAGGAAGTATTTGCCATCTACCAACTTCGCAACGCTCATCAAGTCCCAAGCAGCCTTAGCATTAGGGGCTATCATATCTGTGGAGATAAGAGGAGCTGCATTCTGTGGAAAATTAGGACGCCAAGTAGCAGCAGCTTCCCAGTAATTACCCTTTGCAGAATGAGAATCATAGAAGGTTGCACTGGAGTTGACCCAAGCCTTAATATCATCAGTAATGTCTATATCCACATTACCACGAACGCTGAAGCGCTGGGTATTATTATTCTTTGCCTCACCAAACTTGAAATAATCGCCCTGACGATAATAGTTGATATTGCTATAGAAATGAGCTCGCTTACCACCACCGCTGATTTCTGCAGTAGCCTCATAACGGCTGTTCATCTTTCTGAGATAATCAGAAGAATAGAAATCGAGATTAGGATAACGATAAGGGTTCAAACCTGCTCCATGATTATAGATGTCCTCAGCAGAATAAAGCTCAGACAGACCATCATTACGACGAGCCTCGTTATAGAGAGTCATATACTCTGCACTGCTAAGATACTCAGGATAAGACTTTGCTACATTCAAACCTGCATTAGCCTGCACCTCGACCTTCAAGCCGTCATTATGACCACGCTTGGTAGTTATGACTACAGCACCCTTGGCAGCCTTGCTACCATAGAGCACCACAGCCTGCGCACCCTTGAGGAAAGAAATCTGTGCAATCTCACTTGGTTGAACGTTATTAGCTTCACGAGGCACACCATCTACCAAGACGAGATAACCAGCGTTGTCGGCATCCATACCCCAGAGAGAATTGCCATTCCAACCACCTACATAACCTTGCATATTGTCGAGGCTATAAGTATGGTAATTCTTCTTCATCAAGTTCTCTACATCGACTACAGACACACCGCCCAAGATGTCATCCTTGGCTACCTTTCGGTAAGCCACCTGAACCATCTCCTTGTCGGCACTGGCTGTATCGGATTCGCTTGTCTGTGCAGTCTTGGCATTGGCACCAAGAGGAGCCAAAGCCACGAGACTTGCTACAAAAAGCTTATAATTATATGATTTGAATCTTGAATTCATACTATCATTATTCATTTAGTATTACTAATTTATAATTTTAAACCTTACCAGCCTGGATTTTGTTTAAACTCTGAACTGATCTGAGTCTCCTTGATTGGCAATGGGAACCAATAGTGCTTGGTACCAAAATTACGAGTCAATATCAACTTTCTACGATAATTGGCAACCCGAGCGTCCTTAGGATCATTCTTCGTATAGAAGTCTGCACTTTCCACACGGTCAAACTCCTGTGAGAATTTTTGATTATATGGTGCCTCTGTCAGAAGCAACCAACGCTGCAAGTCACAAAAGCGGAATCCTTCGAAAGAAAGTTCTACCTCACGCTCACGACGGACCTCATCCATGAACTTATGGTTGTCTGCAACAAATTCTGGAGCAACAGGACCTGCACCACAACGGTCGCGAAGTGTATTAATTGCATCTTCTGCGGTCTTGCCAAAGTTTGAAGACTTGCCAGAAGCACCACCGAATGCAGCACAAGCCTCTGCATACATCAAGTATATGTCTGCAAGACGCATATATGGCAAATAGCAGTGTAAAGCTGAACCCCAGTCGTAATCTTTATCCACTTCATTACAAGTATGAGGCACCAACTTCTGAATGAAATAACCCGTACGGCTTGCATTTGCTATTGGGCGCATATTACCACCCGTATATAATTGGCAATACTGTAAATCTGCATACTGACCAGGTGTTCCGTTCAAATACTTAAAACCATCGAAGACGATATCGTGGTAGAAACGGGGATCACGATTTTTGAAAGGATGCTCAGGGTCGAAACCAGACTTTGGATTGGGTACATACTTACCATTCTCAACCAAATAGATTGGTTCTCCGTTAGCCATTCCATAAGCCTCTACAAGGTTGGCCGTAGGTTGGTGAATGACATTATCATGAGCAACTACTTTCTGTACCTTAGGGCCAAAGACCTTAGAGGTGTTCCAGTTAGAGCCATTAAAATCAGGAGATGGACCACGGAAGATAGCTTCAACCGTTCCAGGCATTTTCCAGTTCTGCTTCTTGGTATAGAATATATCAGAAAAACAGCTATTGGCATCAGCAGATTTCTCATGATTGTAGATGTCTGAGTACTTAAACTCTGCCAATGCATATTGTGTCTGACCAGCTTCCACAAGAGAGAGCAGTTCACCAAAAGCCTCAGCTGCCTTCTTAGCATATTCCTGATCATAATCATAAGTCTTGCCATTCTTGCTGGCACCAATCTGCGCACCATTCTTCATCAAAGGACTAGCAGCCCAAAGATAGGTTTTACCAAGATAACCAAGAGCCATGATCTTATTGATGCGAAGATCATTCTTACCTTGTGTGGCAGCACCTGCAGAAGTCTTATCCCAATTAATAGGCAACAAATCGGCAGCCTTGCGGAAATCAGCTGCCGCTCTATCAGCGCATTCCTGATAAGAAAGACGTGGCAATCTCTGCTCGGCATTGGCATCGAGATAAGTATCCACATAAGGCATACCACCAAAATACTGCATCATTTCCTCATGCCACCATGCACGGAAGAAATAGAGCTGACCCTCTATCAGTTTTTTCTCTTCAGCACTTCCAGTCACAAACTTGTCGATATTCTGTAAACCGAGATTACATTTTCTGATGCAATACCACGCATGGTTCCAAATACCGTGTGCGAACTTATCTGTGGAAGTAGAAGAACCATCACGCTTTAGCCAGTTACCAGTAGATTCCCATGCACGGAAGTTACCTAAATCAACCTGATGGGTCATTCTATTATCAGCCTCAGGATTGAAGATTTCATCATCACCCCAGTTCCATGAAGGACAATAGTTACATTTCTCTTTATCAGGGATACAGTTGTATATTTCCTCAACGAAACCTTGGAAATTACGGAAATTGGCAAAGGCATCGTCTGCAGAAACTGTTGAGTCTGGCTCCTTGTCCAAGTAGTCTTGACAAGAACTCAGCGAAGTACCGAGAGCCAGCGAGACGCATCCCGTCAACAATAATGTCTTTATCTTATTTTTCATCTGAATATTTTTTTTAATAATTACAATGAGAATTTAACACCTAAGTTGAAGCGGCGAACCGTAGGGTATGCTCCCAACCAGCCACCACCACCGAGGTTTGCCTCACGGTCATCAGGCATACGAGTCCAGAGCCAGAGGTTATTACCATTCAAGTAAATCTTGAGGTAGTTTACGCCTAATGCCTTAATCCAACCCTTGGTCCAGGTATAAGCAATCTCGACATTCTTCAAACGAATGTAAGAACCATCATACATAAACTGTGTACCATAGGTGTAACTTGAAGCAGTGGCACCCCAACGAGGAAGGATACATTCTGCATTGCTTTGATTCTTATTCCACCAAGTACCAGTATCATAAACATTATCAAGCATATTACCAAAGCTTGTCAATGATACGTCACGGGTCACATTAGTTACTCCATAGAACTGAGCGAAAGCTGAGAACCCTTTCCATTCGAAACCAATAGTAGCATTATAGGTGTTCTGCGGACTACTGCTATAACCTACAGGAGCCGAGTCCCTGCTATCAACAACACCATCACCATTGAAATCAACAATGTAATAGTCACCAACCAAACGGTGATTGTCATTGGAGTCGTGCGCCGGAGAACCAATCAAATCATCAATATTATTGATAAAGCCCTTATCTATATAAGAGTGATACTGATTCATGGCAAATCCTGCCTCCTTTTGATAATTTGGAGTAAAGATGGCATCATCCTTCAAAATTACCTTATTCTTGGCATGGGTCATATTGAAATTACCCCAGAGTCGCAAGCCATTAGCAAACACCTTATTAAGTTTCAATTCCCACTCGTAACCACTGGTACGAACCTTACCTTTATTAATAGTAGGTGCTGTCGTTCCGAAATAAGAAGGAACAGAACGGTTGGAGCCGAAAATCAAGATGTCATTACGACGATCACAGAAGAAATCCAAAGAACCAGTAATCAAGCCTCCCAAGAAACCATAATCAATACCGAAGTTGGTTTTCTTAACTGTTTCCCATTTCACATTATCATTTCCAAGAGTGTTCTGTCGATACCATGTATAGATGCTCTCTGTATGGTCGAGATCCATCGTGGTCTTGCCGCCATACGCCCATTGACTCATATACAACCAGCGACGACTAGAATCAAATGGGTCACCTATGTTGTCATCACCAATCTCACCATAGGAAGCACGGAACTTCAACATATCGATGATGTGATTGTCACGCAGAGATTTCATGAAGTTTTCCTCAGTGATGGTCCATCCGATAGCACCTGAATTGAAGAAGGCAAAACGATTGTCCTTGCTGAACTTTTCTGATCCGTTATAGGCACCATTATACTCGATGTTATAACGACCTGCATAGCTATAGGTAGCACGGAACGCCCAGTCCTCACGGTAAGTTGGCATCACGCTACCACGTGCATTCTCCTGACGTGAGAACAAGCCCATGGCTGATACATCATGCTGTCCAAACTTGCGAGCCCAGTTGAGCTGCAACTGATAGTAGAGGTTGCGAACAGTCTGGTTATTATCTACAGAACCACCTTCCGTTGACCAGTTCACACCTTGCTGCCAATCAAACTTATTATTTCCTTCAAATTCTTTACCATAAGTAACCTGACCTGTTTCAGGATCAATATACTTAGTCTGGGCTTCATTATTCAAGTCATTGATACCTCGTCCTGTCTCAACAAAAACATTATCCCAAGAGATAGTACCACGGAAATTTAAGCCTTTGGTTATGAAATCCAATTTCTGCTCAAGGGTAAAGTCTGTATTGATACGAGTGGTTGTAGCCTGTGCTGTACCACCGATAGCAAGATTCTGTGCAGAGTTACTTACATTGGAAGCAGATGGATAGAATCCCCATGAGCCGTCAGAATATTGTGGCAAGAACACATCTGGGGCGATGTTATAAGCACCAGCCCACTGCTGACCAATCTGCCACTCACTATTGCTCATGTTACTCCAAGGAGCTTTTCTTACGCCATTGCTACCAGCCACATTTACCTTCAAAGTAGTGCTACTTGTGATGGCAAAGTCCAAGTTACTACGAACATTGATACGATTGTATCCATAGCCAGAGTTGTAGTTACGACCATTATCATACTCACGGAAGAGGTCACCCTCATGCACGAAATCAGCAGAAGCGAAGTACTTAACGAATTTTGTACCACCACTCACGTTCACGTTCGCATTATAGGACATAGCAGACTTTTTGAAAAGTGCATCCTGCCAATCCACATTGGCATAACGTTCACGCTGCTCCTGCGTAGTCTGGTTTCGATAGTTGTCTATAAAAGACTGAGGACGAAGATATGAAACACCTTCAGGATAAATGCCCAGTTCACGTTCTACCACTTGGTTGCGAAGCATCAACGCATCATAAGAGTCGTACTTATTAGGCAACTTAGAAGGAGCTTTCAACGTAGCATTGAAACCAATGTCAATCTTAGCCTTGCCTTCCTGACCACGCTTGGTGGTAACCAAGATGACACCATTGGCTCCCTTCACACCATAGACTGCAGTAGCAGAAGCATCCTTCAGTACAGAGATGCTCTCCACAGAAGAGATGTCCACGCTGCTCAGAGGACGTTCAATACCATCAACGAGAACGAGAGGGTCGGAATTGTTCCATGAACTAGAACCACGGATGATAATCTGAGGTTCCTCCTCACCAGGCATACCATTGCCTTGGATTGTAACAACTCCTGGGAGGTTACCTGTCAAGGCTGAACCGACGTCGCTGACACCAGCTGCACGCTCCAAAACCTCACCAGTAGTCTGGGTGATGGAACCTACGACAGAAGCCTTCTTCTGCTGACCATAACCAACGACTACAACTTCGCCGATGGCGTTGTCATCTTCAAGAGTAAGTTTGAACTCTCTCTTCTTACCAATCTTTACTTCCTTGGTCTTCATACCTACGTATGTAAATACGAGGATAGAATTCTCTGAAGGAACACTGATACTGAAATTACCATCTAAGTCGGTGACCGCACCGACGCTGGCATTACCTTTCACTTTTACAGTGGCACCTATCAGAGGCTCACCTGTACCGTCAACAAGATTACCCTTGACCTGGATATTCTGTGCCTGAGCATTCAGGCTGCAGAAAGCTCCCACCAAGCATAAGGCTGCTGTCCGTTTCATTGTTAACACTTGTTCAATCATGTTCTATTCATTTTTGATTTATGCTTTAAAAATTTAGGCGTGCACAAAAACTGTTTATTCACGGCGGCAAAGGTATGGATTTCTTTCGAAACATACTTTGCGTGGTGTAACAGAAAGTTTATCATTTTAGAAAAACCTTGCGAGAACGTATTTTTCCATTACTTAACAGTTGTTTTATTATATAAACACCTGCAGTTGGCTTTTCAACTTCTTTTCCTTCTATATTATAATATAAGGTGGAAACCACGTCTGCCTGGGTTTCTAATTGTTTAATTCCTGTTGTATTTTGTTTCAAATACCATTCTTTATACCACTTCATACAGGCATCGCCGCAACATTCTTCGAACAATCCGTGTTTCTTGGCATTCTGGAAACCAGGAATCACCTTGCCCGATCTAAGATATTCATCAATATCGAAATATTCCTGTGTATGGGTAATCGTCATACCGATATTGCCAAAGTGGTCGTGAACTGCCTTCCATGCCAATCCCCATTTCGAGGTAGATGCTGTTGCCCAGCTTCCCAGGTTAGGTTGTGTCCACTGTCCCCACTCATTGTAGTGACCTTCGCTCGCCTTGTCCGGATCTTCCGGACTCCAGTCTATCTCCGTTACCATGATAGGTTTCGTCTCTACCATCGGCACCTGACTCTTGAAGTTGCGGATGAAAGTATCGTGATTGCAATTCTTATCGGTCATATTTCCATACCATCCGGAATAAACATGCACGGCATAAGAGAAATTGTCCTCGCTATCGGTGATAGGATACTTGGCGTAATCCTGGTACTGGCTCTGATAACCTGCACCCGGAACCCAGATGATTCCCTAGAAGCCCTGCTCGCGAATCACATCCACCACCGGCTGGAAGTAATCATGCAGTGCTTTATCCGAATTAGAGCCATCACCCATATGAACCCTCACCGGCTCGTTGGCTAGTTCGATAGAGATAATACCCGAATTCTGCCGGATATACTCATCGGCAGCAAAAGTTTTCCAGATACCCTTCAGATAGCGGTTGTACTTATCGTCCACGCTAATGTCCTGAGGACAGACTCCCGGTGGACGAACGATGACATAAAGCCCATGTGCTATAGCATCCTTGATGAGAGGAATGTAGAGTTTCTGGAGATAGAGACGATAGCGCGCCATGTTGAATGCCGAGATATCAGCCTCGTTTTCTACTTTCTTTGCCGGATCGTTGGTCCAGCATGGATCCATGTGCAATCGGAACACGGTACAATAAGCACCCTGCTTCTTGTCGGTGATGGCAGAAAACTGCTTAGAGAAATATTCCAAGCAAGGTTTGATGTCGGCTTCAGAATAATCAGGCTTCCACTGTTGCCATCTCCTACCGTTGAAGTAGCGGTTTGGCGTATCCATTACGCCATGCAAGACAACAATCTTACCATTGGCATCCACCAGGTTCCTACCCTCCACACGGAGTGCCGGCAGATTATCTGCAGCCAGTCCCGCCATTGACAGCATAGCCATAGCGAGTGATATTAACAATTTCTTTCTGTTCATTGTTACAATTATTTTTAGATTTATAATTTATTGTCAGTCACCTTATTATATTATGAAGAATTGCCAGGTTCCAGTTTACAGAAAAGGATGCTGGTCTTTTAAAATAGAATGGCGCGTAATCACTACGCACCAATCCCGAAAACCAATTAATCATGATTCTATATAAAAACCATAATATCAAAATCTCTTAGAAATTCTAAACCTATTCTACAAACTATTATGTATAAACCTAACTAACCTAAATATACTAAATATATACAACTTAAAAACCGATGCAAAGATACTTCTAATCTATCATATATACTTTATAATAAGTAACCAATAGTTTTTCTCTCGTACCACATGTAACATTATCTTTACCCTACGTAACATTTTAACATCTTTTTAATATATTCTCATAAAAAACATACCTTATCATGCATTATTCTCCCATTAATTTTGTATTTTTGCAAACGAATATAAAAAAGCCAAAAAAGACAATGAAACCAAGAATCATGATGATTTCCATGAAATCAAACCTCAGAACAATGAGATACATCGGTCTTTTACTGATGTTTATCTTCTGTCTCACTGCGCAGAACATGATGGCGCAGCGAGGAAAACTTTTCAATTCAGACAACCAGCTTTCGAGCAACCTTGCCACTCAGGTGTTCCAGGATTCAAATGGTTTCATTTGGATTGCCACCCGTAACGGCTTGAATATCTATGATGGCTATAACTTTATGGTCATCAGAAAAACCTACAACAACAGTAACGGGCTCAACAGCAACTATATCAACTGTATAACACAGGATGAAAAGGGGCGTATTGTGCTGGGAACAAACAAGTCGCTACTTATACTTAATGGTAAAAGATTCTGCAACGTACCTATGCTCGATTCAAGAAATAAGCCTATAAACACTTACGTTACCCAGGTAAGCCGTTTGCACAATGGCGATATTGCTGTCGTTACCTCCGGTTACGGCATCATGACCAAGAAAACAGATGCAAACGCCTGTTACACCATGAAAGGAGAAGTGGAGAACCTGAAATACATACATAAGATTCTGGAAGACAAACAAGAAAGGCTCTGGATTATCCTGGAAAACGGAAAGCTGTTACGGAAAGAAAAGAACGGCAAGCTTGTTTCACGCATCATGGGAACAGAGCAACTTAATACACAAGATATCAGGCAAGACGACAAGGGCAACATTTATCTTGCTACCAAGAATGAAGGTGTTTACCTTCTCAAGGCTGGTTCAACCGCCTTCACCAAGATAGCCGGCATTGGCAATCTTCCTATTGACAACATCTATATCAGCCGCGACCAGCGCTTGTTTATCGGTTGCGATGGTATGGGTATCTTCGTGTATAATCCTGTAACAGGATTCTTGCAAAATAATCCTCTGTTCTGCCATGAAGTAAATCTTGCCAAGAGCAAGATTACCAGCATTATAGAAGATTCTACGGGAAACATCTGGGTGAGTATGCTCCAGAAGGGCGTATTCATGCAGTCGCAGGCTCAATGCGATTTCAACTATATGGGCTACCGTTTGGGCAACCGCAACGTGATAGGCGAAAACAGCATCACAAGTCTGTGTGCCAACCAGGGCAATCAAGTCTGGGTGGGCACCGACAAGGATGGTCTTTACCTCTTTGACATAAAAACCGGTAGTATCAAGAGCCATTTATTAAGCAACACCACGGTACTGGCACTCTGCAAAGACAAGAAAGGCAGAACATGGGTAGGAACCTATACTGACGGCATCGGATTTATAGATGCGGGGGGGTCTTTCCATCCATTCAGCCTAGGCATTGGCAACCAGGCGGGCATCTTCGATATCCAGGAAGACCCGCAGGGCAATGTATGGTTTGCTACCATGGGCGAAGGACTTTTCCGCCTTTCTCCAGATGGAAGCATCAAGCAATGGAAAAAACAAGATGGTGCCGACAACAACCTGAAAAAGAACAGCATTCCTAATGATTTCCTCGTAAAACTTAGCATCTCAAAAGATGGTAAGCGGGTTTTCGTAGCCACTTCTGTGGGTCTGGCTTGCTATGACCAGCAGAAGAATAGCTGGACTTCCACTTTCGGTGGCGTCAACTGTCTGAACAAGGGCAGTTTCTCACATTGCGTTTATTCGGACAGCAAGAACCGCGTATGGTTTGGCACTGAAGACGGCGCAATCTGCTATGATCCGAAGAAGGGATATGCTCATCCGAAGATTTATAACACAGAACTTGGACTTTCAAACAACAGCGTAGCCAGCATCATAGAAGATTACAAGGGCAGAATCTGGATAGGAACTACCTGTGGTTTAAACCAGGTAAATACAGAAAAAGGTACCATCAACAAGTACTTCTCGGACAATGGCTTACAGAGTAATGAGTTCAGCGATGCAGCAGCCTGCACACTTTGGGGAGGAAAGATGCTGGTGATGGGCGGAACAGGCGGTATCAACTGGTTTGATACGGACAAGGTGAAACAGCATCCTTGGCAGGCAAAAGTTACCATATCAGGACTTCTTGTTGGCAACAACCCTGTATACCCGGATATGGAATCGGGCATCTATACTATCACCGACAAAGGCGCCTACAACAGCGACAAGTTCTCCTTATCTCATGAAGACAACACCTTCACCATCCAATTGTCTACTCTTACATATAATAATGTAGAGCAGATCAGTTACGCCTACAGCATCAATGGTGAGGATTGGCGAACCATACAGTCTGGCATGAACGAACTGTCATTCTCACATATGCCAGCAGGTACCTATAAGTTCCGTGTCAAGGCCATCTGCAACGGATACGAAACCCCTGTCAAGGAGTTCTCCATCATCGTCCACCCAGCCTGGTACGCCAGCATCTGGGCAAGACTCTGCTATCTGCTTGCCTTCCTGGGGCTCTGTCTGCTCTATATCAAGCACCGCAAACGCAAGATGGAAGACCAGCTCATATTGCAGCAGCATATCCATGCGGAAGAGATGGGCGAAGCAAAACTGAAGTTCTTCATGAACATCAGCCACGAAATCCGTACCCCATTGACCCTTATCCTCACTCCGCTGTTCACGCTGATTAAGGAAGACAAAGACGCTCACCGACAGGGCATCTACGATATGATGCGTAAGAACTCGGAACGAATCCTGCACCTGATTAACCAGATGATGGACCTGAGAAAGATTGACAAGGGACAAATGGTGATGCACATGAGCGAAACCGATATGGTTGCCTTTATTGGCGATGAATACAAACTCTTCTGCCAGCAGGCGATAGCCAAGAGCATCCAATTCACCTTTGAGCACGAAGACGAGGCCCTCCCGGTATGGATAGACCGCGACAACTTTGACAAGGTATTGATGAATGTCCTGTCAAACGCCTTCAAGTTTACTCCTGCAGGCGGCAGAATCCGTATCACCCTCTCCCACTCGCCTCATCATGTCCGCATCGCCATCAAGGACAGCGGCAAGGGCATTCAGGAGGAAAAGCTCGAAACGATTTTCCAGCGCTTCTATCAGAGTACCACCACTTCTTATGACCGGAATGTAGGTACGGGAATCGGTCTCGACCTGACGCGCTCACTCGTGGAACTGCACTACGGAACCATTACAGCCGCCAACAACAAGACACTTGATGAAGCCGACTGGAAGGAAGGAAGCCAGTTCCTCATCACGCTGCCTCTGGGCAACGAGCATCTGAAACCGGAAGAAATGATAGATGCACCGGAGCCACAGACTGCTGAAGACATCAAGGAACTGGAAGAAAACATGGAGGAAGGAAACGAAGAGAATGCTGCCGATACAGCCAATGACGCCGAAGAAGATTTCAAGAGCAAGGCAAAGAGCACCATCGCTGTGGTAGAAGACGATGAGGCAATACGTAATTTCCTGAAGACCCAACTACAGGAAACCTACAATATCCTTACCTTCTGCAACGGAAAGGAGGCGCTGCCGGAGATTATCAAGCAGAAGCCAAGCCTCGTTATCTCAGACATCATGATGCCAGAGATGGACGGCAATACGCTCTGTACCAAGATCAAGAACAATGTGAACACCAACCACATTCCAGTGATTCTGCTTACAGCGATGAGCAGAGAGGAAGACCAGCTGACCGGTTTGCAGTCGGGTGCCGATGCCTATGTGGTGAAGCCGTTCAATATGGACATTCTGCGTCGCACCATCATCAACCTGCTCAACGTGCGCCGTACTTTGAAAAACAAGTTTATGGGCAACGAGAGACAGAGCGACAGGCAGATTGCGATAGAAAAAGCCCTTTCGCCAAAAGACCAGCTGATGGAACAGGTGATGAAGGTAATCAATGATAACATGGATAATGAGGACCTGAGTGTGGATATGATTGCCCGCGAAGTAGGACTGAGCCGTGTGCATCTGCACCGCCGAATGAAGGAGCTGACCAACCAGACACCACATGCCTTCATCCGCAATACCCGTCTGCAATATGCCGAAAAGTTGCTGACCCACTCTAACAAGACGATAACAGACATCATGTTTAGCTGCGGTTTCTCCAACCCAGCCAGCTTCAGCACCATGTTCAAGAACTTTTATGGCTCTTCGCCTCGCGATTATATGCAGGCACACCGGAAAATCTAGCCTTTTCACTGCCGAAAAGGCCAGATGTTTCCCAAAATAAAGTATTTGTTACATATAGAGATGTTTATGATACGCCTCGCAAAGTGTTGGTAACATTCTGTGGGGGTATATTTAAAAGGAAAGCGGTAACTTTGCAGCAGAATTCTGAATACATGTTTCAGCCATGAGTTCAGATACTCATTCTGTAATTTTAAACCCAATAATAAAATGAAGAAAATTGCAATCTTATCGCTTTCCCTGACGCTTGCAGCCGCTGCACAGGCGCAGACAGCTGAGTTTGACTATTTCAAGTATGCGGGCAATGACGCTCGCTTCAATGTTGAAATCGACAAGACTCACCAGTATTACAACCCGGTACTGGCTGGTTTCTATCCAGACCCATCACTCTGTCGCGTAGGCGACACCTACTATCTGGTAAACTCTTCGTTTACCTTCTTCCCAGGTGTGCCTCTCTCAACCAGTAAAGACCTGGTCAACTGGCAGCCTGCCGGTCATGTCCTCGACCGCACATCACAGGTTCCATTGAAGGGCCAGCAGGTATCAGCCGGTATCTTCGCACCAGCCATCAGCTATAACAAGAAGAACAAGACCT